>Ga0209049_1000194_pt1 | contig 13089 bp, 14 predicted proteins | sample WorMetulBAHAMAS2_FD_187398 | JGI IMG/M metagenome (GOLD analysis project Ga0209049, IMG submission 187398) | Marine gutless worms symbiont microbial communities from Max Planck institute for Marine Microbiology, Germany - Olavius ullae BAHAMAS.2... | ecosystem: Host-associated > Annelida >...
CCGCTGCCCGCAGCGCTGCCGGCGTCAGGTCCCGTCGCGTGATCTCGACTGCCCCTGCCATGCCTGCCTCCTTCGTTGCACGAGGCAGTGAGTCAGAGTTCCCGCAACCTGGGAATCCCCAATCGCGAGACAGCCAAATGGGCGCCAGGTATTACTCCGGCAGCACCGCAGCTCAACGGTCTGTTCAGACAATTGCAGTGCGCACGATCGCAGAGCCTTGCAATTGGATACGGCCGGCGCATAGTTCGGGGCCGCCGGGCCGGTCGGGCTCGGTGTGCAGGAACCGACCAGCCACGCGGCCCCCGATGAAAGCGCGAAAAGCCCGCCATGACGAGGCGTCTCCCGGCGGCGTCTTCGCCCCGCTGTTCGGCGCCGGCAGGCCCGCGCCGGCGGCGGTCGCGGCGTTCCTGGCGGAGCGCGGCTTTCCGGTGGCCGAGCCCGGCCTAGTGACCTTTGCCTGGAGCGGCAAGGCCGACCGGGTCGAGCTGGCGCACTGGATCAACGCCAATCCCGAGCGCCTGCCGTTCCGGCGCGTGCCAGGAACGACGCTCTGGGTGCTGCGCCTGCCGGTCGAGGATGGCGGGCGGTTCGAATGTAAGCTTGCCCCGACGCGCGGGGCGGACGGGGACTGGGTGCTCGACCCGCTCAACCCGATCCGCGCCCGCGACCCGCTCGGCGAGAACTCGGTCTGCCGCACCCACGGATACGCGCCGCCCGACTGGACCTCGCGGCGCGGCGCACCGGCCGGGCGGATCGTGTCGCTGACCATCGACAGCACGGTCTTCGCCGAGACCCGCGAGGAGCGCGTCTATTTGCCGGCGGGCTACGCAGCCGGCGGCGCCTATCCGCTGGTCGTCGTCCACGACGGCAGAGACTATGCAACCTATGGCGACCTGACGGTCGCGCTCGACAACCTGATCACCGCTGGCGACATCCCGCCGCTGCTGGCGCTCCTAATCCAGACCGAGGACAGGATGGGCGAGTATCCGCGCGGGCGCCGCCATGCCCGTTATGTGGTGAACGAACTGCTGCCCGCCGCGGCCGCCGGGTTTTCCTTTTAGCGCGCGCCCGAGCGAGCGCGTTCTCCTCGGCGCCAGTCTCGGCGCCGTAGCCTCGCTCGCCACCGCCTTCCGCCATCCGGGCATGTTCGGGGGGTTGGTGCTAAAATCCGGCGCGTTCATCTTCGACGACCGGCTGCTGGAGACGCGTGAAAGCCCCGCCTTCCGCTGGGTCGCATGATTGGTCCGGGTCCTGCGGCGTGCGCCCGAGCTGCCGGCAACCCGCGCCTTCATCTCGACCGGCGAGCTGGAAGGGCTGGCTGACGAGAACCGTGTGCTGGCAGACTTCTTGCGCGCACAGGGGGTTGATGTATTGTTCAAGAGTGCCTGGGACGGGCATCACTGGCACAACTGGCGCAACCAGCTGCGCGACGGGCTCAGGTGGGTCCTGCGCTGCGACGAGGGAGGCTGACGACAGCCGCCTGCGCGGGAAGGGGACGCCATGGCCGACCGCATTGCTCGCATCGGGCTCACACTCGGCGCCGATATCTGCTGGCCGATCTGCTTCGAGAGCCTGCTGCAGCAACTGAGCCTCGACCTGCGCATCGGTCGCGACCGGGTGCGGTTCGAATGCGACCGGGTGATGATCGAGCCGGTCGATCTGCGCCAGCCGGTGAAATACGACGTGGCGATCGATCGACTGACGCATTGGTATTGGCTCAGCCGGGAATGGATCAAGAAGGCGATCATCCTCGACTATCTCTACGTCTACAACAATCCCTGGTCGCTGCAGTCGAACGAGAAGCACACCGTGTACTGCGCGATGATGCAGCTGGGCCTAGCGATCCCGGACACCTGGCTGCTGCCGCCCAAGACCTACTATCCGGCGGAAGACCTTGAGTCGACGTTGCGCAAATACGCCCGGCTGTTCTCACTCGACGAGATCGGCGATCGGGTCAGCTATCCGGCTTTCCTGAAGCCCGATCACGGCGGCGGCTGGCAGGGGATCTCCAAGGTCGGCGACGCCCACGAGCTGCACCGTGCCTATGACGAAAACGGGACCGAGGTGATGAACCTGCAGCGGGCAATGCTGCCCTACGAGCGGTTCGTCCGCTGCATCGGGCTGGGACCGCAGCTGAGGATCGTCAACTACGATCCGACCGCGCCGCTGCACGACCGCTATCGCATGGACACCGACTTTCTCGATCCCGCCGATGCCGCCGTGCTGGGCGACACCACGCTCACCATCAACGCCTTCTTCGGTTGGGATTTCAACTTCTGCGAGGCGCTGCGCAAGGATCACCTCTGGCACCCGATCGACTTCGCCAATGCCTGCCCCCACAGTCAGGTCACCTCGCTGCACTATCATTTCCCGTGGCTGATCAAGGCCAATCTCAGATGGTCGATCTTCTGTGCCGCGACCGGCCGGAAGATGCGCAAGAACATGGAATGGGAGCCGTTCATCGCGATCGCCGACAGCGACCGCAGTCAGGCGGAGAAGCTCGCCGCCTATGCCGCCATCGCACATGAGCGCTTCGAGACCGATCGGTTCCGCGACTTCTGCCGCAAGCACCTCGGCCACCTCGATGAGTTCGCCTACGGTTTCTTCGGCTCCGAGACGATGCACGACGCCATCCGACAGAATGTGGCGGCCATCTTCCCGACGCACGAGGTCGACGAGTTCACCGAGCTGTCCTGGAGCCGCGTGCAGGACTGGCGCGCGCGGGAGGGCGCGCATGGGGATCAAGACCTCCGATAGGTGGTATTCCGGCCGGGTCGGCCAGGAGGTCACCCCGGTGCGTTGGGGGCACTGGGGACAGCCGGTGCTGCTGTTCCCGACCGCCGGGGGCGACGCCGAGGAGGTCGACCGCATGGGTGTCATCGGGGCGATCTGGCCACTGATCGAGGCCGGCCGGGTCAAGGTCGATTCCTGCGACAGCGTGGCCTGCCGTGCACTGGCGGCCGGCTGGGGCTCGATCGAGCACCGCTGCTGGCTGATCAACGGCTTCGAGGACTACGTCGCCAGCGAAGTGGTCCCGGCGATCCGCGCCGACTGCGGCGGTCGGGGGCATCGAGGTGATCTCGGTCGGCGCCTTCAACGCGCTGGCGGTCGTCTGCCGGTATCCGCACCACTTTGGCGCCGCCATCGGCATGAGCGGCGCCTACGATCTGGAGAGTCTCATAGGGTTCCCGGGCAACGAGGATTTCTATTTCGCCTCGCCCTACCGCTTTGTCCCGGGGCTGGACGGCCCGCAACTCGATCGGCTGCGCAGGCGCTTCATCCTGATGGCCTATGGCCAGGGCCGCTGGGAGAACCCGGGCCACAACTGGCGCATGGCCGACATCCTCGGGGCCAAGGGCGCGCCGAACCGGGTCGATGTCTGGGGCCCCGAATGGGATCACGACTGGCCCACCTGGCGCGCAATGCTGCCGGTCTACCTCGACGAGCTGGTGCCGTAGTCCAGACCCATCACGGTGACTGCTGATCGGCAGCGCGGTGCACGACGGTGAACGGATCATCGTCGAGGGGCTGCAGAAAGTACCGCCCGGCGCCAAGGCCGCGGCGAAGGAGAAGGCCGCCGGCGCCGGCGACGCTGCAACTCAGCGGTCTTGATCATCCCGGAGCCTCTGCGGCATGAAGTGATCATGCAAGGGCCGGAGACAAACTGGTGAGCGACAACGAAGCCGAGGAACCGGGGTTGCCGCATTTCCTCACGACGCGAGAGGTCGCGAGCCTCCTTCGGGTGAAGGAGCGGAAGGTCTACGACCTTGCGGCGGCAGGCGAGATTCCCCATCGCCGGGTGACAGGCAAGCTGCTGTTCCCGCGCCGCGAGCTCGATGACTGGATCAACGGCGGCAGCAAGGAAGCCGCCGCGGAACGGCCGGCGGTCCTCGTCGGGTCCCACGATCCCCTGCTCGATTGGGCCGTCCGCGAGTCGGGGTGCGGGCTGACGTCTTTCGTCGACGGCAGCGCCGACGGGCTGGACAGGTTCGCCCGCGGCGAAGCGGCCATCGCCGGGCTTCATCTGCCCGAGACGTCGGACTGGAACATCGAGGCGGTGGCGCAGAGGGGGTCTGCTGACTGCGTTCTGCTCGCCTGGGCGAAACGGTCACAAGGCCTGATCCTGGGCCCGTCGCTTGCCGGCAAGGTGCGCGCGGTCGCAGACCTCGCCGGGCACACGATTGCCCTGCGTCAGCCCGGCGCCGGTGGGCGGGCACGGTTCGACAGCGTGGCCGCCGCGGCCGGCTTGGGGCAGGCGGCCTTCAGCACCGTCGCCAGCCTCGCCCGAACCGAGACCGAAGCTGTCGCCGCCGTCGCGCCCGGCGAGGCCGAGGCGGCCATCTGGCTGGAGGCCATGGCGCGGCAGTTCCGGCTCGATTTCCTGCCGCTGGCCGAGGAGCGGTTCGACCTCTTGGTCGATCGCCGTGCCTATTTCAACGAGCCGCTCCAGCGGCTCTTCGCCTTCGCCCGCGGCACCGCTTTCCGCGACCGGGCCGAGGCGATGGGCGGCTACGACGTCTCCGAGACCGGCGCGGTGCGCTGGCTTTCGGACTGAGCCGCGAGGTGGGGGAGGCAGTCGCCAGCCGCCCCGACCGCGTCCGCTACCGGGGAGCGTTGGGGAAGAACAGTTGTTGGCCGTCGACCCTGTAGCCGGCGATGGCGGCCTGACCCTCGGCGGAGATCACCCAGTCGACGAACCGCTGACCGAGGTCCGCCTTGACGTTCGGGTGCTTCGAAGGGTTCACCAGGACAATGCCGTACTGGTTGAACATCTTCGGGTCGCCTTCTACCGCGATCCGGTAGTCGCCCTTGTTGCCGAAGGCGATCCAGGTGGCGCGGTCGGTCATGATGTAGGCGCCCATGCCGGTGCCGGCGTTGAGGGTCGCGCCCATGCCCGAGCCGGTCTCGCGGTACCAGCCGCTCGAGGCCGCCCTGACGTCGATACCGGCCTCCTGCCACAGCCTCAGCTCGGCCATGTTGGTGCCGGAATCGTCGCCGCGCGAGGCGAAGGGCGCCTCGGCCTCGGCGATCCTGGTCAGGCTGGCGACGACGTCGCTCGACCCGGCGATGGCGGCCGAATCGGCGGGCGGGCCTACGATGACAAAGTCGTTGTACATCACGTCGAAGCGCTCGAAGCCCTCGCCATCGGCGACGAACTGCTCTTCCGCCGACTTAGCGTGCACGAACAGCACGTCGCCATCGCCGTTGCGGGCGTTCTTGATCGCCTGGCCGGTGCCGACGGCGACCACGCGGACCTCGATTCCGGTTTTCGCGGTGAAGATCGGCAGGATGCTGTCGAACAGCCCTGAGTTCTGTGTCGAGGTCGTCGACTGCACGATGATGAACTTGTCCTCTGCGGGCACTGGCCCGGTAAGGCCAAACGCCACCAGTGCGCCTGCGGCAAGGCCAAGAAAACTGCGTCGGGTCACGAGGTTTCTCTCATCTGGTCAGCCGGTCCGTTCGGGTCCGTCGTCGAGGTAGAGGCGCCCGTCCAGCCAGGCCCTGGCCGCGACCGAGCGCGGCGCGTTCAGCACCCGCTCCGCCGGGCCGAATTCGGCCACCCGGCCGGCGTGGAGGAAGGCGATGTCATCGGCGAGACGGCGGGCCTGCCCGGCATCGTGGGTCACGGTGACGGTGGTTACTCCCCGGGCATGGGCGGCGCCGATCAACTCCTCGATCGCCTGGGTCGAGGCCGGGTCGAGGCTGGCCGTCGGCTCATCGAGGAACAGGAGCTCGGGCTCGCAGGCCAGTGCGCGGGCCACCGCGAGCCGCTGCTGCTCGCCGCCCGAGAGCACCCGAGCCGGGCGCTGCGCCAGGTCTTCCAGCCGCCCGAGCGCCAGCGCCTCCTGTTCCCGCCGGGCCCGCTCGCCGCCACCGAAGCCGCGGACGGCCAAGGCGAACCGGAGGTTGGCGAGCACCGAGCGGCGCAGCATCACCGGCCGCTGGAACACCATCGCCTGGCAGTTCCGCGCCGCCCGGCCGAGTGGCCGCCCGTGCCAGAACACACCGCCGGCGATCGGCGCGAGCAGGCCATGCATCAACCGCAGCAACACGCTCTTGCCGGCGCCGTTCGCCCCCATGACCACCAGGCGGCGCCCCGGCCGGACAGCCAGATCGATCCCGTCCACGATCCGCTTGCCGCCGGCCTCATAGGCGAGTCCGCCCACCTCCATCAGCGCCTCGGTCATCGGGCCAACCGCGCGCCCGGCCCGCTTCTCGGCGATCGGCACCACCACCTCAGGCATAGGCCGCCCTCACCGCCGAGGTGCGCAGCGCCATCACGGCGCAATTCACGGTCAGCGCGATGGCCAGCAGCACCACGCCCAGCGCCAGCGCCAGCTCGAGATTTCCTTTCGAGGTCTCCAGCGCGATGGTGGTGGTCATCACCCGGGTCACATGGTTGACATTGCCACCGACGATGATCACCGCCCCGACCTCGGCCACCGCGCGCCCGAACCCCGCCAGGGCCACCGTTAGCAGGCTGTAGCGCGCATCCGAAAGCAGCGCCCCGACCCGGTCGACGGCACCGACGCCGAGCGACTGAAACTGCTCGGCGTATTCGCGATGGAGGTCCTCGACCACCTGCCGAGTCAGCGCCGCCACGATCGGCGTCACCAGGATGGTCTGGGCGATGATCATCGCGGTCGGCGTGTAGAGCAGGCCAAGCACCCCGAACGGGCCGGAGGCCGAGAGTATCAGATAGACCAGCAACCCCACCACCACCGGCGGCAGGCCCATCAGCGAGTTGAGGAGCACGCTCAGGGCCGCCCGCCCGCGAAACCGGAATGCGCCGACGGCGGCGCCGACGGGCAGCCCGATCACGCAGGCCAGGACCACCGCAGTCAGGGTGACGCGCAGCGACAGGCCGATGATCTCGAGCAAGTCAGCGTCGCCGGCCAGGATCAGCCCGACCGCGTCCCACAGCGTCGCCCCGAAGCCGTTCATTTGTATTTCCTCCCATTGATGAGGAGATTATACACAAGAAATAATAATTTCCATAGCTGCCAACACCCGATGAGTTCGTGCGCAGCTAAGGGATGGCCCCTGCCCGCAGGCCGGCGCAATAGCTTGCGATCTCGCCCGGGGTCGTCAACCAGATGTCCTCGCGGTGGGCGAGGATGTGCGCCAGCGCACGGCGCAAGGCGCGCAGCCGGAACGGCTGGCCGATGACGAATGGGTGCAGCACGGCGGTGTAGACCAGTGGGCGGCGGGCCGATTGCACCAGCATCTCGTCGAACTGGTCGATCATCATCTCCTCGAACTCGCGGGCCGAGTGCTGGCGGAACACCAGCGCCGGCGAGTCGTTGATCTCGATCGAGTAGGGCACCGACAGGATCGGCCCCCCGGGTACGCATCCAGAACGGCTGATCGTCGGCGGACCAGTCCATGACGTAGCTGTAGCCCGCCTCCTTGAGCAGATCCAAGGTGACCGGCGACTGCGCCAGATAGGGGCCGAGCCAGCCCTTGGGCGGGGCGCCGAAACGGCGGACGATCCCTTCGGTGGTGTCGGCGATCAGCCGGGCCTCCTCGGCCTCGGGCAGGATGTCCTGGCGCTCGGCATTGGTGCGGCCATGGCCGACCACCTCGTCGCCACGCGCCCTGATCCGCTCTGCGATCTGAGGGCAATAGTCCAGCACAGCGGTGTTGACATTGTGCGAGGCCGGAATGCCGAGCTCGTCGAGGAGGTCGAACATGTACCACTGCCCGACCCGGTTGCCCCAGTCGCGTCAAGCGTAGTTTCCGGTGGTCTGCGGCGCGCCGATCTGGGTCGAGTCCGGGCCGAGCCCGGACAGAAACACGAAGTACTCGATATTGTTGCAGATACAGACGGCAAGGCGCTTGCCGTTGGGCCAGTCGTAGGCGGCGCGCGAGGGCAGCGCGGAGTAGGCGTAGCGGTCGTGACTGGGCAGGTCCATCGGTGGCTCCGGTATCGTGGTCCTCGGGGGCGCGGGCTGCTGGCTGTCAGCTTGACAAGGCCCGGGCTGGCTCGTCAACTGCCGGGCAGCCCCGCACGTCCGCACGGAGGAAGACCCATGCGCCCCTGGACCGGCATCGTCAGCGAGGAGGAGGAACGCCGCTATGCTGCCGCCGGATTCGGCGGCAAGGGCACGGTCGGGCGGCGCCCGGGGCTTTTGATCATCGACGCGCAGTACCGCACCGTCGGCACCGCGCGCAAACCCTACTGGGAGGCGATCGAGGAGTACCCCACCTCCTGCGGCGAGGACGGCTGGAAGGCGGTCGATCACATCGCGCCCCTGCTGGCCGCCTTCCGCACCCGTGGGCTGCCGGTGCTCTACCCCCATGTGGCGCCGAAGAACGTCGACACGGATTCTGGCCGGCTGGCGGAGAAGATCCCGAGCATCATGGGCATCGATGCCGCCGGCTACCACTTCGTCGACGAGGTGGCACCGCGGCCGGGCGATGTGCTCTTGCCGAAGAAGCACCCCTCGGCCTTCTTTGGCACCCCGCTCATCAACCACCTGATCGACCTACGCGTGGACACGCTGTTCGTCACCGGCTGCACCACCTCGGGCTGCGCGCGCTCCTCGGTGACCGACGCCTTCGCGCTCAACTTCAAAGTCGTGGTGCCGGAGGAATGCGTCTATGACCGCGCGCCCACCTCGCACGCGGTCAACCTCTGGGACATGAACGCGAAATACGCCGACGTGATGCCGGTGGCCGAGGCGATGGGGCTGTTGGAGAGCGTTGCGTAGCGTGGGTTCTCCGAACCCACCATTGCCACGGGAGAGCGTGATGGACGGCGCAACACAGACGGAACGGCAAGTCGCCGCCGGCGTCACCGCGCTGGCCGACTGGGTCGCGGCGCTCGCCTGGGCCAACGTGCCCAAGCCCATCCGCAAGCGCGCGGCGCTGGTCCTTTGCGACGACCTCGCGGCGATGGTGGCGGCGCGGGGCGAGCCGGAGCTGATCGCCTTCCAGGACGGGCTGGCGATATCCTCCGGACCGGCCGAGGCGACGGTCTTCAACGGCCGCGCGATGCGCCTCGACCGCTACTCGGCCGCGGTGGCCAATGGCGGCGCCTCGGACTGGTGAGAGCTCGACGAGGGCTACCGGCGGGCGGATCGGGCACGCCGGCATCTACTGCCTGCCGGCGCTGCTGGCCGAGGCGGAAGCCACCGGCGCGACCGGCGAGGAGCTGTTCAGGGCGCTTGCCATCGGCTACGAGGTGGTGGCGCGCATCGCCCTCTGCTTCTCCCGGGACAGCCTGACCCTGCACCGGCATGGCAGCCTCGCCGCCGTGGGCGCGGCCTCGGCGGTGGCGGCGCTCAGGCGGCTTCCGGGGCAAGAGATGGCGGCGGCGATCAACACCGCGGCAACTATGGTGGTTCCCGGCCCCTACAACCGCGCCATCGAGAGCGCGCTGGTGCGCAATGTCTGGCCGGGGGTGGGTGCCTGGGCCGGGATGCGGGCGGTCGACTGGGTCGGGGCCGGGATCACCGGCCGGCCGGAAAGCCTGCACGACGTCTATGCCCGCGCCTTCGGCGGCAAGGTCGCGCCCGAGGTGCTGAGTGCCTATCTCGGCACCGAATGGGGCCTCGCCGACGGTTACCACAAGGTCCACGCCTGCTGCCAGTATGCCCACTCGGCGGTCGAGGCGACTCTGGAGTTCTTGGGGCAAGCGAAAGCCGGGGAAATCGCCCGCATCCATATCGACACCCACTGGTGGGGGCGGACATTGGATAACGTGGACCCGGCGACGACGCTGGCGGCGAAGTTCTCGATGCAGCACATCCTCGCCACTACGGCGACCCATGGCCATGCCGGGGCGGAGGCGTTCCATGCCTCGAACCTGGCCGACCCTGCGGTGGCGGCGCTCCGCATGCGCGTTGAGACAGGCGCCTGGGAGCCGGAGCCGGAATGGCCGAACGACCGGCCGGCGCGGGTGACCTGGGAGCTGACGGACGGCCGGCGGCTGACCGCCGAGTGCCTCAGCGCCCGGGGCGGGCCGGACCGGCCGTTCTCGGCCGCCGAGATCGCCGCAAAGGCGTTCGGCATCGTCGCAGCGCCTTACCCGACCATGGGGGCGGAGCTGGAGCGGCTGCTGGCGCTTGACGGGGAGGTGCTGACGCGGCGTTGGGATGCGACCGTCGGGGCGATGGTGGGATGAGCGAGCTCGACCTCCTGGTGATCGACGCCGGGGCCTGCGGGCCGGCGGGGGCCATCGCCGCCCATGACGCGGGGCTCGACGTCGCCATCGTCGAGAAGCGAGACCGGCCGGGCGGCAATTCCTCGCTCTCGACCGGCTCGATCCCCGGGGCGGGGACGAAATACCAGCGCGCGGCCGGCATCGAGGATTCGCCGGAGCGAATGATCGCCAACCTGCTGGCGGTCAGCGGCCACCACGACGCCGACGATCTCACGCGGGTCATGGTGGAGCAGTCGGCGCCCTTTTTCGAATGGCTGGTCGACACCCTCGGCGCGCGAATGGAGCTGATCACGGCGTACAAACATGTCGGCCACACGGTCGAGCGGCTGCACGCCCCGAGCTCGCGCCGGGGGCAGGACCTGGTCGACGACCTCTTGCGCTTCGTCGCCGAGCGCGGCATCCCGCTGGCGGTCGGCAATTCGGTGGACGGGCTGACCGACGCGGGCGGTGCCGTTACCGGGACGGTGATCGCCGGCGAGCCGGTCGCGGCGAAGAAGGTGCTGCTGGCGACCAACGGCTTCGCCGCCAACCGCGAGATGGTGCGCCGGTTCTGCCCGAAAATCGCCGGGGCGGAGTATTTCGGCGCCCTCGGCAGCACCGGCGACGCCGTGGCGTGGGGCCGCAGGCTCGGCGCGGCGCTGGGCAACATGGGCGCCTATCAGGGCTACGCGGCGGTGGCCTATCCGCAGGGGCAGCTGCTGAGCTGGACCACGATCGAGAAGGGCAGGATTCTGGTCGGCGCCGATGGTCGGCGCTTCGGCAACGAGGATGCGGGGTATTCGGGCTTCGCGCCTGACGTCATGGCGCAGGGGGAGTTCGCATGGGCGGTCTATGACCGGCGCATCCACGACGTGGCCGCGTTGGAGGAGGAATACGCCGAGATGGCAGAGATGGGCGCGGTGCGTTGGGCCGATGAGCCGGGCGCCCTGGCTGAGGCGGCCGGAACCGACCCCGTCGCGCTGCAAGCGGCGATCGCGGCCTTCAACGACACCGCACGGGGCGAGGCGGCCGACGCCTTCGGGCGCACGAAATCCGCCCTCGCGCCGCTGCAGCCGCCCTTCGGCATCGTCAAGGTCAAGCCGGGGTTGTTCCACACCCAGGGCGGGCTCATGGTCGACGAACACGCGCGGGTGCAGCGCGAAACGGGAGGCGCGGTGCCGAATCTGTTCGCCGGCGGCGGCGCGGCCACCGGGATCAGCGGCAGCGACGGGGCGTTGGGCTATGCCTCGGGCAATGGATTGCTCACCGCCCTCGGGCTCGGGCGGCTGGCCGGGCTCCGGGCGGTGGTCCAGGTTAAGGGCGCGGCATGAGCGCCGCCCGGCGCATCGCCCGGTTCGCCTGCGGGCTGCGGCTCGACGACGTCCCGGCCCCGGTCGTCGAGGCGGCAAAGCTCCACTTCCTCGATGCGCTCGGGGTCGGGTTGGCGGCGTTGACGGTGCCGCTCTCGGCCGGTTGGGCCGACGCCGCGGCGCGGATCGGCGGCGCCGGGCCGGTGACCGTTCTGGGGCGGCCCGAGGGATTGACGACGACTGCGGCGGCGCTGGTCAACGGGGCGCTGATCCACTCGCTGGAATACGACGACACCCATATCCGCTCGGTGGTCCACGGCGGTGCGGTGGCGGCCCCCGTGGCGCTGGCAGCGGCGGAGGAGACGGGGGCCGCGGGCGGCCGCCTGCTGGCGGGATACATCGCTGCCTGGGAGGTGATGATCCGGCTCGGCCTGGTGGCGCCGGGGTCCTATCAGGCGAACGGTTTCCAGATCTCGGCCGTCGGCGGGGCATTGGGGGCGGCGGCGGCGATCGGCGGGCTGGACGAGGACAGCACAGTGGCGGCGCTCGGCATCGCGGGCAGCCAAGCCTCGGAGTTGCTGGCATTCCTCTCGGACGGCAGCACGGTCAAGGCCCTCCACCCCGGCTGGGCCGCCCATACCGGGATCGCCGCCGCGGCGCTGGCGCTGGCCGAGGCCGGCATGACCGGGCCCGAGACGGCGCTCGAGGGACGCTTCGGCTTCCTCGCCGCCTTTGCCCGCGACGCGCAGGCCACGGGGCGACTGGAGTCGCTGCTCGACGATCTCGGCACCGCCTGGCACCTACCCGAGGCAGCGTTCAAGCTCTATCCCTGCTGCCACTACATCCACCCCTTCCTGGAGGCGATGGCGGCGGTCTCGGAGGGCGTGGCGCCGGATGAGATCGCCCGAGGTCACCTGCCATGTGTCCACGCCGATGGCGCCACTGATCTGCGAACCCTGGGAACCCAGGCAGAGCCCCGCCAGCGGCTATGACGGAAAATGGGGGCTGGCCTACTGCCTGGCGGCGCTGGTGGTGACCGGCGGCGTGGAGGTGGAGACCTTCGCCGCACCGCCCGATCCCGCCATCGTCGATCTCGCCCGTCGGAGCGGCTAGCACGAGATGGCCGGCCACCGCTTCCCGGAGCGGTTCGAGGCGGTCGTGGAGGTGGAGCTTGCCGACGGCACCCGCTAGCACCATCGGGTCGACAGCGTCCGCGGCGCCCCGATCGCCCGATCGGCACGACGGAGGTGCTGGCCAAGTTCCGCGCCAACGCCGCCCGCGCGCTGCCCGAGGCGGCGGTGGACACGGTGCTCGACGCCTGCCTCGGGCTCATCTCCGGCGGAGGGATCATAATGAGGACATTACGTTCGCGCTGAAGCGGTTTCGTCTCGAAGACCACACGACACGACTCTCGGTGATTGCTTCTTTGGTGCGATGCGTTGCCATGGTTTGACGGCCTCTGGCGGGTTTGTTCTCAGGAGCTGTCGGATGCGGTCGAAACCGATGCGGAACCATGACTTGGCGTAGTGGCCATGGGCCTTTCGCTTGGGGACGTTGGGGGCGAGCAGGTCGGTTGCCGTCCGCCCGGCCCATGCGGGCGCCAGCGCCACGGGGCCCATCAGCAGGTCGAGC
>Ga0209049_1000195_pt1 | contig 12991 bp, 12 predicted proteins | sample WorMetulBAHAMAS2_FD_187398 | JGI IMG/M metagenome (GOLD analysis project Ga0209049, IMG submission 187398) | Marine gutless worms symbiont microbial communities from Max Planck institute for Marine Microbiology, Germany - Olavius ullae BAHAMAS.2... | ecosystem: Host-associated > Annelida >...
GCCGCAAAGGACGACGCAACCGCCTCAAAGGGGCACGCGGACGCGGCACACTGGCGAAGGAGAAACCCCCGATCTTCGGCATGATCCAACGCGGTGGCCAAGTGGGCATCCGGATCCTGGAGGACGTGCGCCAGACCACGAGTCAGCCCCTGATCGAGGCTACGATTCGGCCGGGAACCTTGGTACCGACCGACGAGTACACAATCTACAAGCGCTTACCTGAATGGGGCTTCGAGCACCAAACCGTCTGCCACAACGCCGGGGAAGATGCGCGGGACGAAGATGGTGATGGCTTCCACGAAATTCATGTCAACACGATGGAGGGGTTCTGGTCCTTGCTGCGCTCTTGGCTTCGGCCACACCGGGGGATTTCCCAGGAGCACTTACCCTTGATCTGGGCTTTTTCGAGTTCGTCCACAACGCCAAAAACCGCAGCAAAGGACTCTTGGATTCCCTTCTCGGTTTGCTGCTACGTTAGCAGCCTGGAATCCATAAAGAGCCAACCTGAATTAGGTTAGGTTAAGTATGCTCCTGATGATCGACAACTACGACTCCTTCACCTTCAACTTGGTCCAATATCTGGGCGAGCTGGGCGTGGAGGTACGGGTCTTCCGCAACGACGGCATCAGTCTGGAGGAGATCGCGGAGCTCGCCCCCACGCACATCGTCATCTCTCCCGGACCCTGCACCCCCGACCAGGCCGGGATCTCGGTGCCCCTGATCCGGGCATTCGCCGGGCGTATCCCCATCCTTGGCGTGTGTCTCGGCCATCAGGCCATCGGCCAGGCCTTCGGCGGCAGCATCGTGAGGGCACGGCAGGTCATGCACGGCAAGACCTCGCTCATCCATCACGGGGAACAGGGTGTGTTCGCCGGGTTACAGGTGCCCTTCCAGGCCACGCGCTACCATTCCCTGGTGGTCGAGGAAGCCGGCCTCCCGCAATCCCTGGAGGTCACGGCCTGGACTCGGAAGGAAGACGGGACCCGGGATGAGATCATGGGTATCCGACACCGCGCGCATCCGATCCAGGGCGTGCAGTTCCATCCCGAATCCATCCTCACGCGGCAGGGACACGACCTGCTGCGTAATTTCATCGTGGGCAATTCGCGCCGATTCGCGTGATTCGTAGTTTTCTGGTAGTGGTTAAGCCGGTAGTGGTTAAGCCCTACCGGCGGGTTGCGCGGCCCCGACGCACCGGGGCGACTGCGGCCTGCGAGGGGCCGCTTGATTGCGATTCCCTATGCGCCTACGAGGACGGTGGAGCATAATCTTTTCTCTGCTCCGAATTCATTAAGATAACCACCGGCCCGGCGGCGATTGCCCGAGCCGGATTACGAGGAGAAAAAAATGGATATCGAGCAAGCCATTGCCAAGGTTATCGACGGCCGGCACCTCGACGAAGCGGAGATGACTGCCGCCATGCGGGCCATCATGGGCGGCACGGCCACCCCGGCGCAGATCGCCGGCTTTCTGGTCGCCATGCGCATGAAGGGAGAGACGGTCACCGAGATCACGGCTGCGGCGGCCGTCATACGCGAGCTGGCCAGCGGCGTGGATCTCAGTGGACTGCCCGACACCCTGGACATCGTAGGCACCGGCGGCGATGCCTCCGGGACCTTCAACATCTCCACCGCCAGCATGTTCGTGGCCGCCGCTGCCGGCTGTCACGTCGCCAAGCACGGCAACCGCTCGGTGTCGAGCAAATCCGGCAGCGCCGATGTCCTCGAAGCGGCAGGCGTCCGGTTGGGTCTGACCCCCGATCAGGTCGCCCGTTGCGTGCAGGAGGTCGGGGTAGGGTTCATGTTCGCCCCGGCCCATCACGGGGCCATGAAGCATGCCATCGGCCCGCGTAAGGAGCTCGGCGTGCGGACCCTGTTCAATCTCCTTGGTCCCCTGACCAATCCCGCCGGGGTGCCCAATCAGCTGCTCGGCGTCTTCCGCGCGGATCTATTGGAACCCCTGGCCCAGGTGCTGCAACGCCTGGGTAGCCGCCACCTGATGATCGTCCATTCCCGCGACGGTCTGGATGAGATCAGCATCGGTGACGAGACCCAGGTTGCGGAGCTGAAGGACGGCAAAATCCGCCGTTTCAGTATCGCGCCCGAGGAATTCGGTATCCCCCGCGCATCCCTGGACGCCATCCGGGTCGAGGGACCAGAGGCGAGCCTGGCCCTGCTCCGCGGCGTGCTGGAGGACCGGCCGGGACCGGCCAAGGATATCGTAGTCCTCAATGCCGGTGCCGCCACCTATGTGGCCGGTGTCGCCGCTAGCCTGGCGGAAGGCGTACAATCGGCGGACGCCGCCATCCGGAGCGGCAAGGCCCGCGACTGCTTGGACCGGCTGGTTGCACTCACCCAAGGCTTCGAATAGACCCGATGACCGACACCCCGGATATCCTCAAGAAGATCGTATACCGCAAGGCGGAGGAAGTTGCGGCCCGCGCCGAACGCCTGCCCCTGGAACGCTTGGCCCAGGGGCTCGCCGCAGCGCCGCCGGTGCGCGGTTTCGCCGACGCCCTGGCGGCCCGGCTCGCAGCCGGCCGGCCGGCGGTTATCGCCGAGTTCAAGCGGGCATCCCCCAGCAAGGGCGTGTTGCGGCAAGACTTCCGGCCCGCCGAGATCGCGGTCAGCTACGAGCGCGGCGGTGCCACTTGTCTCTCGGTGCTCACGGACCGGGATTTCTTCCAGGGCAGCGACGCCCATCTGCGGGAGGCCAGATCCGCCTGCGCCTTGCCGGTCCTCCGCAAGGATTTCATCATCGACCCCTATCAGATCTACGAGGCCCGGGCCATCGGCGCCGATTGCATCCTGCTGATCGTGGCCTGCCTGGACGACTACCGGCTGCGGGGGCTCAATACCCTGGCCGGAAAATTGGGGCTGGACGTGCTGGTAGAGGTCCATGACCGGGAAGAGCTGAAGCGGGCCCTGGCGATTCCCGGTCGCCTGATCGGGATCAACAACCGGAACCTGCGCAGCTTCCAAGTCGATTTGGAGACAACACTCGGGATGCTGGACGCCATCCCCCAAGACCGGATCCCCATTACCGAGAGCGGCATCGGCGCGCGGGAAGACATCGCCCGTATGCGCGGGCGCGGCATTCACGCCTTTCTGGTCGGGGAGGCCTTCATGCGCGCCGCAGACCCGGGCGCAATGCTCGCACAGCTGTTTGTGGAGGGAACTGTCGATTGACCCATCAGGGATCCTTTGAACCGCAAAGGCGCAAAGACATGGGTAGGGATAAATTTTTAGCTGATAGAGGCCGGGTTGGGGCGCTATGCGGTTTGGTAGACTTATGCCGGTTGCGGCAGAACCAACCTATCTGAGTTTTGAAGATGAAGGCACGTATCAAATGGGTCGAAGGCGTCGCCATGGTGGGTGAATCCGGTAGCGGACATGCCCTGGTCATGGACGGTCCCCCGGAATTCGGCGGGCGTAACCTCGGAGTGCGGCCCATGGAGATGCTGCTGCTAGGCATGGGGGGATGCACCCAGTTCGACGTCCTGCTGATTTTGCGCAAGGCACGCCAGCAGGTGACCGCCTGCGTCGTCGAGCTCGAAGCGGAGCGCGCCGCCGAAGACCCCAAGGTGTTTACCCGTATCCACGCCCACTTCATCGTCAGCGGACGCGACCTCAAGGAGCAGCAGGTAGAGCGGGCCATCTGTCTCAGCGCCCAGAAATACTGCTCGGCCTCCATCATGCTCGGCGCCACCGCCGAGATCAGCCACGACTTCGAGATCCGGGACCCGACAGATTAGGATTTAATCATCCGGGGAAACACCCCCAGATAGCGTCCGAACCAGTAGGGCCAGGTGATCGACAGACCGACGGACTCCGTTTTTTTATTGTTTCAGCACGCTAGTCCAAAACTATGCACTTTAGGGCACCTTGAAAAATTCAAGGTGCCCTATACTCAAAGCGTGATGATGTCGGACTTGTCAATCGCCGTCGCCCCGCGGCTTGGCTTCCTTACCGCTCCCCTCTATTCCCTCCTCGGCCAGCAGGCGTAAGACCTCTCGCGCTTGCAATAGAGGATTGCTCCTCTTCGGTATATAATTACACGGGACCTGACAGTTACCAACCATGAAAAGCGTACCCCTAACTTTCATTTCATTAAGAGTTGCAATCACATCATCGGTTCCACCAAGTGGACCATCGTCAAAGGTAAGATATACAGTTGAGTCGGACATTACTCAGTTCCTTTGTCATGATACCGTTCGTCATCATAGCCGGTGACTCAGGGCTGTTAGCATGTAATCATTCAGACACTGTTTTGCCACCCCTGGCACCTGGATTCCGGCAATCCCTACCGGAATGACAAAGTGGGGTCTGAACGATTACCAAAAAAGAGTATGAAATCGTTCTGCTATGTTCTCCGCGTCTCTGCGATTTAATCAACCTTTGCGCCTTTGCGGTTCAAACAATTCAGGGTATTCCCGGAACCGGACCTACTCCACAACGATGTGAGACCCCTTCAGTCCCAGGGATGCGAGCTGCCGGGATAGGTCCCTCGCGCTCTGTTGGGAAGCGAGTGGTCCTACTTGGACCTTGTGCCAAGGTGTCCCGTTATCGTCCAGCGTGCGGATCCGGACCTGCTCGGCGATACGGTTCACCAAGCGGCGGCGCAAGTGCTCGGCATTCACGTGGCTGCCGAAAGCCCCTACTTGCAGGTATAGCAAGGACCGGGGTGTTTGTCCGGACTTCTTCCGGGGCGTAAATACCGCGACCTTCGGCTCAGGCGTGGGCGGTTCCGCAGTGTCCGCCACCCGACCCGAGGTATTTATGGGCGGCGCGCCGGGTCGCTTCGTCTTTACCATCCGGGTTACGGTCTTCTCGGCTCGCCGGGCCGGTTTCGCCACCGCCGGTGTCTTTCGGGCAACAGCCTTTTTACGTGCTCCGGTCTTGCGTGTCTTGGGCCTGCGCGCCTTGATCTTTGTTGCAAATGTATCGTCCGCGGAAGCGAGGAAACCATCTTGCCGGTCGGATTTCGGGTTGTTGGGATCAATGGTCCTGATCTCCACCATCTCGACTCCCTTGGCCGCCATTCCCAGCTTGCGAGCAGCCGAATAGGATAGATCGATGATTCGGTTCCCGTGGAAGGGGCCACGGTCATTGACCCTGACCACCGTGCTGCGTCCGTTCGTCAAGTTGGTTACCCGCACATAGGTCGGCAGCGGCAGGGTCTTGTGGGCCGCGGTCATGGCATACATGTTGTAGCGTTCGCCGTTGCTGGTCTTGCGGCCGTGGAACTTTTTACCGTACCAGGAGGCCGGTCCCCGCTCTACGTGGCCCTTGCTGCTGGCTTTGGTGTAATAACGCTTGCCGAAGACGACATAGGATTTCGGATTGCCGTACTTGCTTTTGGGCTCGACCTTGGGTACCGCATCGGGAATGTCAGGCAGTTCCGGCACTTTATCTCCGGTGCCGGAGCAACCGGACAATAGCCCCACCAGAACGAGTAGGCCCACACCGCCCCGGAGATGCGGAAGGAATCTCCGCCATCGGCTTTTTTGTCTCACGGTCATTTCCCCATATCCCATGATCTGTCTGCGGTAGCCTGCTGTTTGCGCCCCACCTCGTATGCTGCTTGGATCTCGCGACTGAGCTGGTACACGGCCATGGCATAGAGGTTGCTGAGGTTGTAACGGGTAATCACGTAGAAGTTCTCGAGCCCCAGCCAGTATTCGGGCTCCGGGGCATGGAGACGGATCAGGGTCGCCCGCGTCGTTCCGGATAGGTGGGCATCGGTAGTTATGCCCGCCGCCTCGAGTCTATCGAGGCCGATTGCGGGCTTTACGGGTTTTTTCCCCGCCAGCAGCACGATACCCCTTGGTACTCCATCCGTGACCCTGCCGGCAAGGGCCACCGGCTCCCCGGCTTTCCAGCCGTGTTGTTCGAAGTAGTTTCCTACGCTTCCAATCGCATCCGCCTTGCTCTCCCATAGGTTCCGCCGGCCGTCACCGTCGAAATCCACGGCGTAGGCGCGATAGCTCGAAGGGATAAATTGGGGTAGACCCATGGCGCCGGCATAGGAACCCCTCAGTCCCAAGGTGTCGATCGGTTCCTCCCGGGCCAGGAGTAGCAGCGCTGCGAGCTCTTTGCGGAAGAAGTCCGCACGTTCGGGATAGGAAAAACCCAGGGTGCTCAGGGCGTCGATCACCCGGTGCCGGCCTAGGTTACCGCCGTAGTTGGTCTCGACGCCGATGATGGCGGCGATGATCTGGGGCGGTACTCCGTAGGTCGCCTGCGCGCGCTCCAGGGATCCACGGTTCTCGCGCCAGAACGCGGCACCGCCTTGGATCCGCTTGTCGGTGAGGAAGATCGGCCGGTATTTATACCAGGGCTTGGCCTCGACAGGACGGCGGATGGCGTCCATCACCTCCCGGCTATAGCGGGCCTGCCCCATGAGGGTCGTGAGCTCACCCTTGTCGAAGCCATACTTGTGGACCATTTCGGAAACGAAGCGTTCGGTGCCCGCGCGGTAGCTCGCCGGTTCCTCCGCCGCCGCAGTCAGAAACGCCAAGGTCGCAAGTATCCCGTACCACCAACGAATCAATCGCATTGCTTGAATTCCCATATACAAACTACGAATCACGCGAATCTGCGCGCAGGGGATCTTTGCGCCCACGGAAACCTGCGCGTCGATTCGTGTGATTCGCACAGTTAAACAATAACCTCTTCGTACCCTTACCCCTGTGTTCTCAGCGTCTCCGCGGTTCGAATGAGGGATAGGAGTCCGGGCCGTGCTTCAAGTGCAACCCGGCAAATAGTACGAAACCTTCTAGGAAGGAAGCAATTTTCTGTGCGTATGGATGGACATCAGGATGCCGAAACCGGCCATGATGGTCACCAGGGACGTACCTCCGTAGCTCACCAGGGGGAGGGGTATGCCGACGACCGGTAAGAGTCCGGTGACCATGCCGGTGTTGACGAACAGATAGACGAAGAATATCAGGGTGAACCCGCCGGTGAGTAACCGCCCGTAAGTATCCTGGGCCCGGGTGGCGATATAGAGTCCACGTGCGATGATAAACAGATAGATTGCCAGCATTGCCAGGATGCCGAGCAGCCCGAACTCCTCGCCGAGGGTCGCAAAGACGAAGTCCGTCGAACACTCGGGCAGAAACTCCAGATGGGATTGGGTTCCGTTGCGCCAACCCTTACCGTAGACACCGCCGGAGCCGATAGCGATCTTGGCTTGGATGACATGATAGCCGGAACCCAAGGGGTCGCCCTCCGGGTTGAGGAAGCTGAGTGCCCGCTCACGCTGATAAGGGCGCATGAAATACCAGAGTAGGGGGGCAAGGGCCACCGCGCTTACCCCCAGCAAAGCGATCAGGCGCCACTTAATTCCCGCCAGGAAGAGCACGATCACGCCGGTACTGGCCACCAGCAACGCCGTGCCGAGGTCCGGCTGACGGGCGATCAGGATCACCGGAACGGCGGTCAGCACAACCGTCCACAGGATCCGTGGCCCACTGGGGGGCAAGGGCCGCTCGGTAAGGTACCAGGCGATCATCATAGGAACCGCAACCTTGAGCACCTCGGAGGGTTGGAAGCGCACGATCCCTAAGTCCAGCCAGCGCTGGGCACCCTTACCGATCTCTCCCATCACCAGGACACTCACCAGCATCGCCAGTCCGATGCCGAACAGGGGCAGCGACCAGCGTTGCAGTTTCAGGGGCGGTATCTGGGCGATGACGATCATAACCGCGAAGCCGATCCCAAACCGGATCAGTTGTCGGTAGAGCTTGTTCAGGTCTTGATCGGTGGCGCTGAAGAGTACCAGTAGTCCATAGCCGCACAGGAGCAGTAGGGCGACCAGCAGGGGCAAGTCCAAGTGTATCCGGGCAGGAAGAATGGCCCGAATTTTCCTCGAAATGCCGTCGATGCCCGTGGGAAGGGCACTATTGTCCATCCGCGATTTCCCCTACCGCCGCGAGGGGTGGCATGCGCAGTAGATAGCTATCCATGACCTGCCGGGCGACCGGTGCCGCCACCGCGCCCCCGTGACCACCATTCTCTACGATAACCGCCACGGCGATGCGTGGGTCATCCACCGGCGCGAAGGCCACGAACAGGGCATGATCGCGCATGTGTTCGGCGACCTCCGATTCGCGATAGCGTTCCTTCTGCTTGATACTGAAGACCTGAACGGTGCCTGTCTTGCCCGCAATGCCGTAGGCGTTGGTGCGGATGCGTTTGGCCGTGCCGCGTTTGCTTCTCACGACCTTTACCATGGATTTGATTATCCTGTCGAGGTTGCGGGACGAGACCGAAAGCCGCCGGACCTGCGCCGGGAATTCGCGTTCCACCGCCAAGCCCGGCGTCCCGGTTGCACGGACGACACGCGGCCGTATGAGGCGGCCGCGAGCCGCCAATGCTGCCGTCGTGACGGCAAGCTGTAACGGCGTAACTAAAAAAGGACCCTGCCCGATACCCACCAGAAGTGTTTCCCCGATAAACCAGGGCTCATTGCGCACACTCATTTTCCACTCCCTGGATGGCAGCAAACCGCCGAGCTCGCTGGCAACATCGATGCCGGTACGCGCGCCGAAACCGAATCCGGCCAGGAAATCGTGCAGCCGATCAATCCCCATAGCATGGGTCAGCTTATAAAAGTAGACGTCGCAGGACTGGACGATCGCCTTCTCCAAAGTAACGGTTCCATGCCCCCAGCGATTCCAGCATCGATACTTGTGGCGGTGTCCGGGGAGCTGATAATAACCGGGGCACCACTTGGCGTCGGTCAGACCTCCGGTTCCGGTCTCCAGTCCACCGAGGCCGATAAATGGCTTGATCACAGACCCCGGCGGATACTGGCCGCGGATAGCCCGATTGAACAGAGGCTTGTCGGGCGAGTCACGCAGGATCTCGTAGTCCGCCGCGCTGATGCCGTCCACGAAGAGATTGGGATCGAAACTGGGGCGACTGACCAGGGCCAGGACTCCACCCGTGTGCGGATCGATTGCCACCACCGCGCCGCGGCGGTCACCCAGGGCGGCGTGTGCGTCCTGCTGTAGTCGGGAGTCCAGGTATAACTGCAAGTGCTGCCCCGCTTTCGGTGGGTGCCGTTCCAGCACCCGCAGGATCCGGCCCTCGGCATTCACTTCGACCTGTCGATATCCTACAGTGCCGTGCAACAGGTCTTCGTGGGCCTTCTCCACCCCCCCCTTGCCGATGTGATTGGTTCCGGCATAGTTCGAGGCGTCGATACGCTCGAGTTCCTGCTCATTGATCCTGCCGACATAGCTCAACACGTGGGCTGTATGCTCGCCGAGTGGATAAGTGCGCAACAGCCGGGCACGGACGGCGACCCCCGGAAAGCGGTGACCCTCGACGGCAAACCGGGCGACTTCTTCCTGATTCAGGTTGATACGAATGGGAATCTCCTCGAAACGGCGCCGCTGTTTACGCAGGCGCGTGAAACGTTTCAGATCTGTTTCCCCGATGTCGATAAGCTCCCCGAGCTCAGCGATGGTAGCATCCAGATCCTGAATCTCTTCGGGGATGATTTCCAAAGAGCGGGAGGAGTAATTGTCCGCCAGCAGGATTCCATTGGCGTCGTAAATCAGTCCCCGCGTGGGGGGAAGGGGCTCGAGTCTGACCTGATTGTAGCGGGACAGGGTAGATAGGTGCGCATAGTTTCCGATCTGCAGATAGACTAGCCTTGCGATCACGATGAGCATAGCTGCCGACACCAGAACGCTAGCAATAATAACGCGCCGGACAAAGAGTCGGCTCTCCCCGAAGTGGTCCTTGAGGATCGGCTCCACCATCGTCCCGGCTACATCGTCTCAGGTTATGGCGAAACGCCAGCTTAAATTCTGCAGCAAGATGAATATCCAAGGCCACAGCAGCATGCCGACGAAGGTAGGTATCCAATACTTCAGGGTTGGTGTGGGTTGGCCGATGACCCCATGGATCCAGAGGGAAAGTAGGCGTTCCACCAGCAGCAGCACCCACACGGACACAGCCTGCTGAGGTAGGGGAAATACGCGGATTCTTCGGTGTAGCTCCAACACGAGATAAACGGGTACGGACAGACTCAGCGCGTGTTGGCCGAGCACGGTTCCCGTAGTAACGTCCAACACCAGGCCCGCTCCCCAAGCCCAGAATATTCCCACCCGGGTCGGCAAGGCCAGGGCCCAGTAGATCAACGTCAGTGCCATCCACTGGGGACGGAATCCGTCGACCCATTGGGGCAGAGGCAGAATAGTCAGGACCAGGGCTATACCAAGGGTGATCAGAATCATGCCGACCCCCTTGTGTGGGGACTCATTCACGGTGCTTTACGGATCTCCTCGCCGGTATCTTTTGTCAATGCTTGGTCCAACAAAATCGGCGCCAGGGTCCAGACCAACAAGACCTCACGGCTACGGTCCAGGCGCGCGGTGGGTTCGGCGATGACGGTGGCGAACGGCTCGCCGGACTCTTGGCGCACCTCGACGACCTCTGCCACCGGGTAGCCGGGCGGGAAGTGGCCACCTAACCCCGATGTCACTACCTGATCCCCGGCCCGCACATCGGCGTTCTTCGGCAAATGAGACAACTCCAGACGGTTGATGAACCCCGTGCCACGGGCCACGGTACGCAACCCATTGCGATTGATCTGTACCGGCAGTCCGTGGCTGGCGTCGGTGATCAGCAGTACGGTAGCGGACAAGGGGTCGACCCGCGTCACCTGTCCCATGACGGCGTTGGCGTCGAGGACGGGTTGACCGACGAAGACCCCGGAAGAGGCACCCCGGTCGATCATTACCTGCTGTCGATAGGGGTCCAGATCGACCGCCCTGAGCTCGGCGATGAGCACGCGATCGCCCATATTTAACGAAGATCCCAGCAGATCTCTCAGGCGTCTGTTCTCCGCCTCCAGCGCCTCGAACCTTTGCAGTCGGGCCTTGAGCACTAAATTGTCCCGGTACAGGGACCGATTGCGGCGGCGTAGTTCTTCTTTCTGGGTAAGGTGGGCCTGCACTTTCCGGGCCAGACTGCCCGGCAGGCCGGCCAAATAATGTACCGGATAGACAATGACGGCAAGCGTGGAACGTAGCGGATCAAGATACCGGTAACGGTGATCCGCCACAATCAGCCCGATAGCAAACACCACCGCCAGCAGGATGCGGAGGGAGGGCGAGGGGCCATGTATGAATAGGGAGTTGATAGTCGGCTCCCAGCGCGGACTGTAGCCGCCTACTCTGTCATGGCGAACAGATCCAGACTACGCTCGTTGGTTACCTCCAGGGCATGCCCGCCGCCGCGGGCGACGCAGGTCAGGGGGTCGTCGGCGGTCAATACCGGGAGCCCCGTTTCTTCCTCCAGCAGGCGGTCGATATCGGCGAGCAAGGCACCACCGCCGGTAACGACGATGCCCCGCTCGGCAACGTCGGCACCCAGCTCTGGAGGAATCTGCTCCAAGGCCGTTTTTACCGCCTCGATGATGCACGACAAGGGTTCCTGTAAGGCCTCCAGGATCTCGTTGCTGTTCAAGGTGAAGCTGCGGGGGACACCCTCGGCCAGATTGCGGCCCATGACTTCGATTTCCCGCATCTCACCGCCGGGGTATGCGGAGCCGATCTCGTACTTGATATGCTCGGCGGTGACCTCACCGATCAAGGCGCCGTAGTTGCGACGCACATAGGCGGTGATAGCGTCGTCGAAGCGGTCGCCACCGACGCGCACCGAATTCGAATAGACGATACCGTTGAGTGAAGTAATCGCCACCTCCGAGGTGCCGCCCCCGACGTCCAGTACCATGGAGCCGCGCGCCTCCTCCACGGGCAGGCCCGCGCCGATGGCCGCGGCCATCGGCTCCTCGATCAAGAAGACCTCGCGGGCACCGGCACCGGCAGCGGACTCCTTGATGGCCCGGCGCTCCACCTGGGTGGAACCGCAGGGGACGCAGATAAGCACCTGTGGGCTAGGCCGGATAATCCGACTCTCGTGGACCTTGTGGATAAAATATTGGAGCATCTTCTCCGTGACCGTAAAGTCGGCGATAACTCCGTCCTTCAAGGGCCTGATGGCGGTGATGTTCTTGGGGGTACGGCCCAGCATTTGCTTGGCCTCATTGCCGACTGCCACAACCGACTTGGAGCCTCCCGGCCCCTGGCGGATCGCCACAACCGACGGCTCGTTGAGCACGATCCCCTGACCGCGGGTATAGATAAGCGTGTTGGCGGTTCCTAGATCGATTGATAGATCATTGGAAAACATCCCTCGAATGCGTCGGAGAAACATCAGGCAGTCACCTTAGGGAGAGAAAAGTGGGAATCGCGTTGGATTTTCCAAAAGTCCGACGACCAAGCCGCTAAGCCGATCGGATTACATAGCAATAGGGGCACAGACCCCGATCCGTTATATATCCCATCACACGTGAATAGCTCGCCGCGATGAACGCCGCTCGCACCCGCCACTTGCACCTAAATAGCCGCGTTGCGACTCGTCGCAATAGGGCCTGGCTATTCCTCCTCGTCGCGCCTTGCTCTCGGGCACGATCAGCACACCTCGCTTACCAAAATATTCACGTGCGACGGATATACTTCCAGGAAGCCTTGAAGAAAACTCCCTAGCATGGGATTTTGCAACCGGCAAAGCCGCTGGAATAAAGTCAGGGTTTCGACTGTGCCATACCGGCGGCTAACTGTAGCAACCTAGCTTTCAAACTTGGGTAATCTAGCAATATGGCACGGGATGGGCAAGGTTGGGTTTCCGGTTTATACGTGGGTGCCTCCCGTCCGATGTGTTATTTTTCAAAGCTACCTGTCAGATCCCGTGTAATTATATACCGAAGAGGAGCAATCCTCTATTGCAAGCGAGAGAAGTCTTACGCTTGCTGGCCGAGGAGGGAATTGAGGGGCGGTGCCGCAGGGCGACGGCGATTGACAAGTCCGACATCATCACGCTTTGAGTATAGCAATCACCCACCATGAACATCCAGTTGCACAAGAACGCCCGTACCCCACCGGCTATCCGCCTGGAATTACAGTCTCAGC
>Ga0209049_1000196_pt1 | contig 12930 bp, 11 predicted proteins | sample WorMetulBAHAMAS2_FD_187398 | JGI IMG/M metagenome (GOLD analysis project Ga0209049, IMG submission 187398) | Marine gutless worms symbiont microbial communities from Max Planck institute for Marine Microbiology, Germany - Olavius ullae BAHAMAS.2... | ecosystem: Host-associated > Annelida >...
GCGGATAGCCGGTGGGGTACGGGCGTTCTTGTGCAACTGGATGTTCATGGTGGGTGATTGCTATACTCAAAGCGTGATGATGTCGGACTTGTCAATCGCCGTCGCCCCGCGGCTCGGCTTCCTTACCGCTCCCCTCTATTCCCTCCTCGGCCAGCAGGCGTAAGACCTCTCTCGCTTGCAATAGAGGATTGCTCCTCTTCGGTATATAATCCCACGGGACATGGCGCCTCTAAACGTCGACACATTCTAGTAGATTTGCTCGACGCTCAAAACTAAGAAGTAAAAACAACTTGCACGAGACAACCCCTCCTTCACCCTTGATCGTACCCCGTAGCGAGCATCGGATCTCGCACGCCGATATCAGCGAAAACGCGCTCAAGGTACTCTATCGCCTGAAGGATGGGGGTTATCAGGCCTATCTCGTCGGGGGTGGGGTACGAGATCTCCTGCTCGGTCAGGAACCCAAGGATTTCGACGTGGCTACGGACGCCACACCCGAGCAGGTGCGCAAGGTATTCCGCAACTGTCGCCTGATCGGACGGCGGTTCCGGCTTGCTCATGTGCACTTCGGCCGCGAGATCGTCGAGGTGGCCACCTTCCGTGGTAGCGGGCAGGATGAGGATACCGACGGCGAGCGCCATATTCACAATGGTATGATCATGCGCGACAACCGCTACGGCACCCGTGAGGAGGATGCGTTGCGCCGGGATTTCAGCGTCAACGGTCTCTACTACAATATCGCGGACTTTTCCGTCATCGATTACGCGGGGGGACTCGATGATCTGCGGGCCGGGCGCCTGCGCCTCATCGGTAAGGATCCGGAGAAGCGCTATCGCGAAGACCCGGTACGGATGCTGCGCGCCGTGCGTTTTGCCTGCAAGCTCGGTTTCAACATCGACCCGTCCTGCGAGCGGCCCCTGTTCGAACTCGGCCATCTGCTCCGGGATATACCGCTGGCGCGCCTGTTCGAGGAGGTCCTGAAGCTGCTCCAGACCGGTCTGGGCCTGTGTGCCTTTGAAAAACTGCGTCACTATCGGCTCTTTGCCCAGCTGTTTCCCGCCACCGATGCCTTACTCGACCACGCGGATCACAACTTTCCCATCACCTTCGTCAGTCGCGGCTTGGCGAATACCGACCGGCGTATCCGGGAGGAAAAACCGGTTACCCCCGCGTTTCTGTTCGCAGTACTGCTGTGGGAGCCGGTGCGCCAGCGCTTTGCTCAATTGCTTGCCGGGGACATGGCGGCCAACGAGGCCATGTTACTGGCAGCAGGTGATACCTTTGTCCGCCAGCGGTCCCTGGTGGCTATCCCGAAGCGTTTTGCTTTGCCCATGCGGGAGATCTGGTCCCTACAGCCCCGTCTCGAACGGCGCGAGGGCAAACGCCCATATCGGCTGTTGGCTCATCCGAGGTTTCGTGCGGCCTACGACTTTCTGCTCCTGCGGGCCGAGGTGGGCGAAGTGGACTCGGAGCTTGCCGACTGGTGGACTCGTTTCCAGACGGCGAACGGCCAGACCCGGACCGAGATGACCGCCGGCGCGACTAAGGGCAAGGGCCGGCGGCGGCGAAGAGCGGCCGTCGAAGTCGAAAGGGAGCCGGCAGGTACCTGAACCATGGCTATGATGCTGATCGACGATATCCCCTCGCTGCGCCGTTGCCTGGCCGCATGGCGACGCAGTGGCCGGTCCATCGCCCTGGTGCCCACGATGGGCAACCTCCATGCCGGACACTTGGCCCTGGTTCGGGAGGCGCGGAGGGTGGCCGACCATACCCTGGTCAGCATCTTCGTCAACCCCCTGCAGTTCGGTCCCAACGAGGATTTCGGAGCTTACCCCAGGACCTTGGAGCGAGACCGCGAGTTACTGGAAACCGAGAGTACGGATCTGCTCTTCACCCCCCCGGTGCAGGCCGTTTACCCCCGCGGGTCCCGAGAGCAGACTCGCGTGGAGATACCGGAACTCTCGAACATCCTGTGCGGCGCAAGTCGGCCGGGGCACTTCACCGGGGTAGCGACGGTCGTGTGCAAGTTCTTCAACATGGCGCAGCCGGATATCGCCATCTTCGGCGAAAAGGACTATCAGCAGCTCCTGGTGATTCGGCGCATGGTCGAAGACCTGTGTCTGCCGGTCGAGATACGGGGGCTGGCCACCGTCCGCGAGCCGGACGGTCTGGCAATGAGCTCGCGCAACGGCTATTTGTCTCCCGCGGAGCGCGCGCGCGCGCCGGCACTCTACAAGGCCCTCTGTCGGGCCGGCGAGCGTCTGCGCGAGGGACTGGCCGCCGGCGAAGTGGAACGCTTGGTAACGGAAGCGCTGGTAGTCGAGGGACTAAGGCCGGATTACTTCAGCGTTCGCCGGGCCTCGGATCTGCAACCAGCAACCACCGAGGACCAGGACCTGGTGGTGCTTACGGCCGCCTATCTGGGCGCGACCCGGCTCATCGATAATCTCCGCGTCTCACTGTCAGACCTGGCGATCCCTGCCACTGTCGTCACGGAAGGATCAGAAGGTGCGAACTAGTACACCTACCTTGATTTTCGCTACCTGAGCTGCGCTCTGGGCGAGCTGGCCTACGAGCACCACCGTCACAGCGATAACCTGATAGTACGGCTGATCCTGCCCAACATACACAATACCCCGCAGAACGCAAGGTCGAGGTCTATGCCCAGGCGGTGCGGGGGTTAACCGCTCTGGAACAGGATCCCGAGCAGCAACTCAAATACCTGGACTTCATCGATATCTACGCGGCGCTTGATGATAATGAGCGGGCCGAATACCAACGTGACTGCCCTGACGAGGCACAGACCATGAGCCAATTTGCCGAACACTTTCACGAAAAAGGTTTGCAGCAAGGCATACAGCTAAGCATACACCAAGGCGAAGCCTTGGTATTGGAACGCCAGCTGCGGCTGAAATTCGGCACCTTACCCGACGCGGTACAGTGACGGATCGAGCAGGCCAACGAGCAGACCTTGCTTACGTGGTCCGAGCGGGTTCTCACCGCCAGTCGCCTCGACGAGGTTTTACACTGAGAGTGGATTGAGCTTGTCGGCTGTAAGTCGGTTATACTCGTCATACTTGCAATAGTTCGGTATAATACCCCCCCCCTCCCTCTGTGCGCCGAATTGCTAAAATGCCTCTTATCCAAGCGCCCGGTAACCGCACGTAAACTTTTCAAAATCAGTGATTTCAAATGGTTACGGATCTATCATGAAAATAAAGGGTTAATCATAAGCTGCTGATTTATAAAGGTATGCGGTAGCTCCGTATCCGAACGAAAGCGCCGTTGCGGCAGCGAAAAAATGGGTTAGAATACCAAGTTGCATCAAGATTAAGGTGGTTGGCTATGCAACTGACACTGTTGAAATGCAAGCTTCACAGGGCCTGCGTCACCCACGCGGAGCTTGAATATGAGGGTTCCTGTGCCATCGACGAGGCGTTGATGGAGACTGCGGGGATCCGCGAATATGAGCAGATTCAGCTCTATAACCTCGCCAACGGCGAGCGCTTTACGACCTACGCGATTCGGGCCGAGGCCGGCTCCCGCGTCATTTCCGTAAACGGTGCCGCCGCCCATAAGGCGTCTCCAGGGGATCGGATCATCATCTGTGCCTACGCCGCAATGAGCGAGGCCGAAGCCGATGCCTTCGAACCGAGCCTCGTTTACCTCAACGAGCACAATCGCGTCCTCCGCACGGGTTCCCAGATCCCTGCCCAAGCAGCCTGATCGGTCACGCCCGCCTCCATCAGGAGCAAACCTCATGCCGTCAGTGAATCAGACCCCTCAATGGCGAGCCTTACAGGCGCACTGGGACGGGCTGTCCGGGGTCCGAATGCGGGACCTCTTTGCCCAGGATCCGACGCGACCAGAGCGGATGTCGTTGCGGGCGGCATACCTGTTCGCGGACTACTCCAAGAATCTGATCACCGACAAGACACTGACGCTGTTGCTCGAGCTTGCCGCAGCCGTGGATCTGCCCGGCTGGATCCACCGCATGTTTGCCGGTGAAGCGATCAACAATACCGAGGAGCGGGCGGTGCTGCATATCGCCCTGCGCAATCGCTCCAATCGTCCTATCCATGTGGACGGCAAGGACGTGATGCCCGGAATCGACCAGGTGTTGCAACGCTTAGGGGATTTCGTCGCTACCGTGCGCGGCGGTGATTGGAAGGGCTTTACGGGTAAGCGGATTACCGACGTGGTCAACATCGGCATCGGCGGCTCGAATTTAGGACCACTGATGATCTGTGAGGCCCTGCGCCCCTATCAGTCCGACGATCTGCGGGTCCGTTTTGTCTCCAACGTGGACGGTACGCACCTTGCCGAGACGGTACGGCGCCTCGACCCCGCGACGACCTTGTTCGTGGTTGCCTCCAAGACCTTCACCACCATGGAGACCATGACCAACGCCAACAGCGCCAGGACTTGGCTGGTGGGGGCCCTGGGCGAGGCGGCGGTCGCCAACCACTTTGTCGCGGTGTCCACGAATGAAGCCAAGGTCATCGCGTTCGGTATCGACCCGCAAAACATGTTCGGTTTCTGGGATTGGGTCGGTGGGCGCTATTCCCTCTGGTCGGCGATCGGCTTGCCCATCGCGCTGGCCGTCGGCACGGACCGCTTCGTCGAGCTCCTGGAAGGTGCCCACGCCATGGACGAGCATTTCCGATCCTCGGACTTGAGCGAAAATCTGCCGGTCATTCTGGGACTGATCGGGATCTGGTACGCCAACTTCGTCGGTGCTTGCACCCATGCGGTGCTCCCTTACGATCAATCCTTGCGTTACCTGCCGGCCTACCTCCAGCAGGGTGACATGGAGAGCAACGGCAAGCGGGTGACGCGCGCGGGCGATCCCGTGGCATACGCCACCGGACCCGTAGTCTGGGGCGAGTCCGGAACCGATGGTCAACACGCCTTCTTTCAGCTCATCCACCAAGGTACCCAGCCGATTCCCGCGGATTTCATCGCCCCGGTCAACAGCCACAACCCGCTTGGCGATCACCACCCCAAGCTGATGGCCAACTTCTTCGCCCAGACCGAGGCCCTGATGCGTGGCCGTACCCAGGACGAGGCCAAGGCCGAGATGCTGGCCGCCGGGATGTCACCCGCGAATGCCGACGCCTTGGCCCCCCACCGCACCTTCCCCGGCAACCGGCCGACCAACACCATCCTGATGGAACGGTTGACACCCAAGACCCTTGGCGCCTTGATCGCCATGTACGAGCACCGCATCTTCACCCAGGGCGTGGTCTGGGGCATCAACTCCTACGACCAGTGGGGCGTGGAGCTGGGAAAACAGCTCGCAGGGGTAATCCTGAAGGAGCTGGAAGAAGGCAAGGTGAACGCGGAGCACGATGCCTCTACCTACGGGTTGCTCGAGTACTTCCTGCACCACCGAGAAGCCGGGACTTGATGCCGTATGTCGGGTGGGCTGTGCCCACCGGGTAGCACAGTAGTGGTGGTGGGCACAGCCCACCCTGCGGGTTCCGTTCATCGAGCCGCAACTTTTGCTCGTTTCCACGCTCCAGCGTGGGAGTGCCGTTTTGTCCGCTCCAGCGGACTTTGCTCCTCCGGACTTATACTGCCACACGGCACAATCTGCGTATTTCACTCCCTGCTCCAGCGTGGGAGTGCCGTTTTGTCCGCTCCAGCGGACTTTGCTCCTCCGGACTTATACTGCCACACGGCACAATCTGCGTATTTCACTCCCTTTCCCACCGGGAGGGTGTTGTAAAAGGTGACGCCCGACGTAGCGCAGGCGTCTCGCCTGCATAGTTTGGGGATAGGCCACCCCTTTCTCATTCCCACGCGCTGCGTGGGAACCTGGAAGCTCCGCGCCGCGGAGTATTTCGGAGACCCCATGAGCCTTAGTCGCACGCTAGTACCCCGTTTCACATGATTTTGTGGTAGGGAAGAACGCCCTCCGTGGCGTTCCGAACGGCCTGCGGAACGGCACGGAGGCCGTCCCCTACAAATGCAAAAGTGTATTAGTTTCTAGACAGCCTCTAAGCGTTGCCGACAGCTGGTCGGTCCGTAAGCCGTCCGGAAGACGGCGGTCCCAGCCGGCCTGGGACCGCCGACATCTTGTCGGCTCCCGGGACTACCGATATGTCGTTGGCCCTTCCGGCTATGGGGTAAAACCTGAATGCCGAGTTGTCGGCGGAGGCACCGAATGACACCCTTGATTGCGTAGGTATCGAGCCTCCCGATCGAGCATAGCCAGCACCTGCGGCGTCACGGGTTCGAACCCAGGGGCGCGGAGCGCGATACTCAAGGCATAGGGGAGATTAAGGGCGCGATCGTCGCCGAGTCGCAGCAGATAGGCCCGTTCGTAGTCGGCAGGAACGCGCATCGACCAGTTCGCGTCGTTTACCGTGCCGGGGATGTTGTACTGCTCTTCCAGACCGAGCAGGTCGGCGAAGAAGACCATGATGTTGCGCGCCCGACTGATCAACAGATCGGCGAACAGCGCATGTACCAGTGCACCGGGGTGCTCGGCATGATCGGTCACCCAGCGTTCGCGGTCCATGTGTGCCGGAAGTAGCCGGTTTCCCAAGTCTTCGGCCCGGTCCCGGGCGCTGCCGTCTCTGACCCATTGCGCAGCCAACTGCCAGATCGGCGGCGTGTCGTGATTTCCGAGCATAATCCAATCGATAGGCTCGGCTCGCTCGCTGCGATAGACATCGGTGGGATTGTGCGGGTCTACCTTCTGCAGGACCCGGAACCGACCGAGACCGAATCGGTTCAGCACCTGCTTGAGAGGCAAGGGTAGGGTGCTGAGTACCTCGCACACCAAGTCGTAGCGGTGGCTGGTAGTGCCGTCGGGGCTGACCAGGTGGGAGAAGACCTGGGCATAGGCGTCTACCTGTTCGGCGGTGAGATATTCTACCCAATGGTCCGCATGCAGCGCACCTTCGGCATTGAGCTGGTGTTCCTCCACGTAGGAGAAAGTCCGCAGGGCCGGGTGATCCGGCAGATTCGGTGAGGAGAAGAGCCGCGCGCCCCGCTGCACGGCCAGAAAAGGATCTTCAATATCACTCCGGTACACCCAGGGGCAGACCCACCCGTGGGGATGATCGACCCGTACCCCATCGTATTCGGAATAGATCTTTTCCAGCCGGTGACGCACGAACGTGAGCACGGGTCCGGGGGAGCCGTCTTCGGTCCGGTATTGACCGGGGTCCAACACGGCGAAACCCCAGGGTTGGCCCATGGGATTGGTCCGGCTTGGGGGGGCCCCCATCAGGTAATTGGGCAGCAGCGATCCCTGGTGGACCCATACATCCTGATCCGAAAACCCGATTTGAAGGTCGGCGTACAGCTGCATCCCGAGCGATTTGCAGTGATCCCGCAGTCGATGGTGCTGCCGATGCAGGAGCAGCTGGCCGAATGTATAACGCTCCACCGCCGCTCGGTGGTCTTCCAGAAGCCTGGTCCTTCCAGCGGCGCGGGCCGCTTCCGTCCCGGCGGCCGAATTGAACAGATCGCGGTCGGGGTGGGGTGCGCCGGTGGGGGTCTTCCAATGGTGCCAGCTGTGTCGCCCATGCGTCTCGAACAGCACCGAGTAGAGCGCATCGGGCTCCAGCCATCGGGCATGGGTACGCCGGAAATCGTTCAGCTGCCGTTCCAGTTCCGGATAAGCCGAAGGATCCCCGCGGAATCGCCCATAGGCAATATCGATGGCGCCTTCTTGAGTCGCGTAGGCAAAGGCGTAATGGACCCGGTCCCGGACCCCTGGGCGTGCCGCGAGCAGGGATTCGATCTCGCCGGCCTCCAGCAAACCTTCCCGCAGCAGGGGGGATAGGGCCAGGCTCAATGGGTTGCGCGAGAAGAGCGCACCGTCATAGGGAGAAGGGTTGTCCGCGGCCGTGAGACCTTGGGGCCCCAGCTGGATGCCGTTGAAGCCAAGCTTTGTCAACTGAGTCAAGAAATGCGCGGCACCGTCGGCATAGGGTGTACCGCGCCCCGTATCTTCTTCGTACCGCGCCGGGAAGCTGGCGTCGTGGATTTCCAGAAACAGCTTATCGATGCCACAGGCCCGCAAGCCTGGTGTTACACAATCAGCATAGGACTCGGAGCCGATCATTAGAAGAACTCCTTCCATGAGATGTCTCGGAAGGTGCTCGAAAAGTCTGGTTTCCGAGTGCCTTTATTCAGGGCTTTCTATGACTCTCATCACCAAATCAGACTATTTTTTCACCCCTTATCTGATATCCCTATCGGGTGGCAATGGTACTCGGTAGGTTACCACGCCTTGGCGTGATCATAGATCGCAAGGTAATGATGGGCCGGGTGGTTCCAAGAGTAGTCATAGACCATACCATTGGAAAGCAGGTGCCGAAATTCCTTCGGGAATTCATACCAGAGCCCGATGGCGCGGTCCATGGCCGATTCGATGGCGGGGAAATCCGTGTTGTCGAAAACATAGCCGTTGCGATATTCGAAAGGCATCGACGCATAGTCCCGATCGAATACGGTATCGGCGAGACCACCGACCGACCTGACAATGGGGACGGTGCCATAACGTAGCGCAATCAGCTGGGCGAGACCGCAGGGCTCGAAGGTGCTGGGCACGACCAACATATCCGCGCCGGCGTAAATCAGATGGGCGAGCTGCTCGTTGAATCCGACCTCGATATGGATGTCCGGGTTGTCATTGAGATGGTGCTTGAGACCCCAGAATTCGTTGTTGACACTCTGGTCCGGACTCGAGCCCAGGAGCACGAATTGGGAGCCCCGCTGGAGGGCATAGAACATGGCGTGACGGACCAGATGCAGGCCCTTTTGGTGGTCCAACCGACCGACATAGGCGATCAGGGGTTTGTAGTCCTTGCGCAACATCAGGCGCTCGCGAAGCGCCTCCTTATTCGCGTATTTCCCGTCCAGATGCCAGACGTCATAGTGGTGAGGTAGAAAGCGATCGATCTCGGGGTTCCACACTTCATAATCGACGCCGTTGAGTACGCCGCCGAATTTGCCCCCGTGGACGGCGAGTGTGTGACCGAGCCCTTTACCCTGGTCGGTATAGCGGGCCTCCCAGGCGTGCTTCGGAGAGACGGTGGTCACAAAGCTCGAATAGACGATGCCACCCTTCATTATGTTGATGGCCTTCGGATTGTGATCGTCGCCCAGGCGGTCGCGATGAAAATAATGATCCGGTCGATTCAGGCCGGTCCCGGATAACACCGGCTCTCCGTGAACCCCTTGATGCTGAAAGTTGTGGATGGTGTACACGACGCGCTGATCGTGCATACCCATACGATGATAGATTTCCCACAGCAGGACCGGCACCAGACCGGTTTGCCAGTCGTGACAGTGAATAATGGTCGGACGCTTGCCCGACTTGAGTAGAAACTCGATGGAGGCCTTGCTGAAGAAGGCAAACCGCAAGGCGTCGTCGTGCGATCCATAGAAGGAACCGCGATTGAAGTAATTTTCGTGCGAGTGGGGCTCGATGAAGTAACATCGGCGCCCGTGGACCATGCCGAAATAGACCGTGCAGTGGACGTCGCCTCCGCCCCAGGGCACCCAGAGATCATGGTAGGCGGCATCCAGCCCCCAGATTTCACCGTACCAGAGACAGTCGTATTTCGGGAGTATGATCTCCACATCGTTACCGCGAATCTCGAGCTCGCGGCTCAAACCGAAAACAACATCAGCCAACCCGCCCACCTTGGCGACGGGTGCGAGTTCGGACGAGATATGAACGATATACATAAGGATAGCCTAGTGAGACTCCAGCTGAGCTTGGGGCGATTGAAAAACTCCTCGATCCCGCGTCTCCCGCATCCTATGGGGAAGCCGTTCTCTCCCGATTCCGCAGGTACCAAGTGCCCTATTATGGTTACGCAACCGAGCGCCGTCTACCGATAACTGACCACCCGACTCACCCCCACGCTCCCAATCGCTCCGGCATGGGAGCCGGAGACCGGCGGCAACTGCGGCTATTCCGGCAAAATGTGAGGGATTTCAACCCCCCGTGAGGATCCCCGGATGGCGTCGAGCTGAGAGATAGCCTGTTCGTAGAGATACAGGCAACCCCCGAGGAACGAGCCCAGGCCAATCGTGGCGGGTGCGGCAAAACAAGAACTCTATCCCACTCGATTCGATATATCACTTGAAACTGCTAACTGAGCCTTGAGGAGCGATGCGATGTCCCTTTGTCAGGCATGAACTTCCACGAATTCGCTGTAAGAATGTGGCTGAGGCAGAGGCATACCTTCTTCTCTGATACCTTCAAGGTGAAACTCTATAGCTTCTTGGATGAGTTTCAACACCTCTTGCTTGGTTTCTGCTGCCGCGATACATCTGGGAAGATCCGGAACATAAGCACCGAAGCTGGTCGGACCTTTCGGACCTTGCTCAATGATAACCATGTAACGCATTTTGATCCTCCTAATCATCCCAAAACTCAGAGGCTCTTTATTGTCCCAGCACGCTAGTCCAAACCTATGCCCTTTAGTGCAAGGCTTTAGCTGCTACACAGGTATTCTCTCAAGCAATTCATGAGTGGTGGAAGACGTGGTCATCCGAAAATGGTCCCTGTCAGATCGTCGAAGTAGCGCCGGCAGGCGCTGCTTTTGGGTGGAATCGAAGCCGTGCTTGAGGCGGTGCTCGTCACCGCAAAACGGGCACCGAACCCCCTCGGGACAACGCAGTTCGCGTACTTTCCGGTAGCAATTCGCATCGTCGATCAGGTCTTGAATGTTGACGACACCACGGCCCATAACAGGTTCTATCACGAGATCGCTCTCCTCCGATGAGGGTTTCCAAACGACCCTACGGAGGTGCGGGGCCGCTGTCTACCCACACCGAGGTTAAGCCCCAAGCGGGCACCAGTCTGGAATCCATAAAGAGCCAACTCAGAAATATTCTCTTCACAATTCATGTCCATTCGTGTATATCCGTGGTTCTTCGATGCGGTTCGTGCTACTCACCACATCCTACACGGCTTATTGGATTGCAAGCCGTCCAGGGCCTATCGACATTCGTTCAAGGCCCCCGACCCGCGGCGGCAGCAGGAGCCGGCTCCTGGGGGGCATCGTCGGTCGGCTCCTCGATGACCTGCAAAAAGAGCTCGCCCCGCTTGATCATCCCGAGCTCGCTACGGGCCCGTTCTTCCAGGGCGTCCAGGCCCTCGTGGAGGTCGATGACCTCCGCTTCGAGGACCTGGTTGCGGGCCCGCAGTTGTTCGAGCTCGGCCTTCTGCGCACTAATCTCGTCCCGCAGGGCCTGGACCTCCGCCAGGCTGCCGTTGCCGGTCCAGAGGCGATACTGCAATGCCAGCAGCAACAGCAGCAATAAACCGATGAACCAGCGCATGGTGTCAGGACGGGTAGCGCATCACAGCCAGCGGAAGGCGCCCTTGCCCGCGTAGCGGGCGTCGCTTCCCAGCTGGTCTTCGATGCGCATCAGCTGGTTGTATTTGGCGACGCGATCGGAGCGGGACAGGGAGCCGGTCTTGATCTGTCCGGCCTTGGACGCTACCACCAGGTCCGCGATGGTGGTGTCCTCGGTCTCGCCGGAGCGATGGGAGACCACGGCGGTGTACTTTGCCTCGTGGGCCATGCGGATGGCCTCCAGGGTCTCGGTCAGGGTGCCGATCTGGTTCACCTTGATGAGGATGGAGTTGGCGGTTTTCTTGTCGATGCCTTCACGCAGGATCTTGGTGTTGGTCACGAACAGGTCGTCGCCCACGAGCTGGGCCTTGTCGCCGACGGCGTCCGTGAGCAGTTTCCAACCGTCCCAATCCCCTTCGGCCATGCCGTCTTCGATGGAGAGGATGGGGTATTTTTTCACCCAATCGGAGAGCAGCTCGCACATGTCCTTGGAGTCGAGCGTGCGGCCCTCGCCCGCCAGGGTATAGGTACCGTTTTTGTAGAATTCGGAGCTCGCCACGTCCAGGCCCAGATACATGTCCTTGCCGGCCTTGAACCCCGCCTTCTCGATGGCCTCCAGGACGACCTCGACGGCCGCCACGTTGGACGGCATATCCGGCGCGAAGCCGCCCTCGTCACCGACGCCGGTGGCCAGGCCCTTGCCGTGGAGCACGGACTTGAGGGCATGGAAGACCTCGGCCCCGTAACGTACCGCCTCGCGCAGGCTGGGGGCGCCCACGGGCATAATCATGAATTCCTGGAAGTCCACGCTGTTGTCGGCGTGCTCACCGCCGTTGAGGATGTTCATCATGGGCACCGGCAGCAGGAAGTCGCCGTCGCCGAGGTATTTGTACAGCGGTACCGACTGTTCCTGGGCCGCGGCGTGGGCGGCGGCCATGGAGACGCCGAGGGTGGCGTTGGCGCCGAGACGGCCCTTGTTGTCGGTGCCGTCGAGCTTGATCATCTTGTCGTCGATGTCTTTCTGGGCGCTGACCTCGGTGCCGACCAGGGTGTCACGGATCTCGCCCTGGATGTTTTTGACGGCCGTCAGCACGCCCTTGCCGAGGTAGCGGGATTTGTCCCCGTCACGCAGCTCCAGGGCCTCGCGGGACCCGGTGGAGGCGCCGGAGGGGACCGCCGCGCGACCGATGGCGCCGGTGGCGGTGATGACGTCGGCTTCGACGGTGGGATTGCCGCGGGAATCCATGATCTCACGGGCCTTGATGTCGACGATCTCGGACATTTGGGTTTTCCTCTTTTGGGGTAAAGACTTACGGTTCGAGCAAGTCGGGTTGGATGATCGGTTGAGACTATGGGTTAATCCGGCGGTGCACAATGTCCGGAAACAACTGACATGTCAAGTCCCGCAAGATTATAGGCACATTTTTTGAACAGCTGGGTCTGTTTTTGGGACCAGTTTTTCATCGCTTGAAGGGGAGGACTGTGGCCCAGTGCTTTCTGCGGGATGTGCTGATTGTAGACCTTAACGTAGCGTTTGATGGTATCGGCGAAGTGCTCGGCGGAGTCGAAGCGGGTGGTGGCTAAGACCTCGGCG
>Ga0209049_1000197_pt1 | contig 12911 bp, 9 predicted proteins | sample WorMetulBAHAMAS2_FD_187398 | JGI IMG/M metagenome (GOLD analysis project Ga0209049, IMG submission 187398) | Marine gutless worms symbiont microbial communities from Max Planck institute for Marine Microbiology, Germany - Olavius ullae BAHAMAS.2... | ecosystem: Host-associated > Annelida >...
GGGAAATCTCAACTACTCGATTATCTCCGGTCGAAGATGGCCGCGAAAAGAGGTGAATCTGGATCGGATTATCCGAGCACTGGGAACGCTGGGGCTGAGAGTTCAGCGAAATGAACGATGCGATCTCCTTGTTGAACCTCCTGACAACCCTACCGGCATGTCTCTCAAGGTGGGCGGAAGCGCCTTCCGTCTGAGCTCTCGATCATCGATGCACCATGGTACACTGTTGGTGAATGCCAATCTCGACATGCTGAGGAAACTTCTTCACGTCCCCCCACGGCAGATTGAGGCCAAGGGAGTACGCTCCACGCCTTCGGCAGTGTGCAACCTTGCCGACGTGTCGGGGGCCGTCATGCCCCGATTGACTGTATCCGATGTGGTAGATGCGCTCTGCCGGGAATGGGGTGGAACGCCGTTCCCGGATGCATGGGGCCTGATTGATGAGGAAAGAGGAGAATCGGAATACCAAAATTACATTGATCGCCTAGCCTCTGAGGAATGGATTTGGGGGAAAACCCCGGATTTCCGGGAAAGGTTTTCTAAGCTGCCCGAGTTGGGAAACGCCGTGCTGGAGTTTGAAGTACGGGCAGGTCGGATTGAATCGATTGCAATAATCGAAAACAATGGTAAACCATTAGGTGAGATTGGGGCATTGAAGGGCCTGACCTATCAGGGGTCCACTATCCTTTCATCCCCAGGGGCGGCTCCCGAACGCTGGGTATACGCCCTCGCTGGCTTGGTGGACGGGGATTTTCTTGACCCTCAAGATGATTCTGCCATAGGATGCCCGGACGCTAGGGAGTGTCGAATGTGATGAACAGAAAAAACTCTTATCTGACATTATTCCTAATCTTCCTCTGTGCTATAAATGTCCTCTCCGCTGTCGATTTCGATTCTTCCTGGGGGGCGAACCTCGCCTACTATCTGGATGATAACAAAGGAGGCAGTGGAAATTCGGGCGGGTTTCTTCCACCTCACTATGAGCCGCAGTCTCATGCCGATAGTGCCGCCTGGAAGAATGGTCCTGTCGGCGGCGATCCGCTGAATCTCGAAGCTAATGCGATTCGCAAGCTCGGTAATGGTTGGGGCTCTTTGGAATTCGAGGCCTATTATCGCTTTCGTGCGGTTTACCCTCTACTTCGGGGTGATGGATTGTACAAGGACAACAATCTCACCCTCATCGTCAAGCCAGTGCTTTCGCCTGTTTCCTTCCATGTGGAAACCGAGGCGCAATGGACACCCATTGCCTTCGCCAAGCTGCTGCTAGGGGCATCGGGAGGAACCGGTTGGCCTTTGCACATCATGGGAGTGGAGGGTCTGGCGCTCAATAACAAGGATAACATCGAAAGTGTACCTCGAAGCGGTTGGGTGGGAATCTATTTTGTTGGCGGCACACTGCAGTTTGATTTGGCAACGCTTTTCCCGGGAAAATGGAATCATGTGGTTTTATCCGCCACGGCAAAAGCCAAATACTACAATAACAGCATGGCAAAGGCCGAAGACGCGTGGTATTGGCGGGCCGATAAGGGACAAACCTTCAATGGCTGGGAATACAGAGGCGATTATGCAATCGGTTATCGACCCCCCTGGAAGGTAAATTTCATCGGCATCGCGGCTGAACACAGGTTTTATTTATCAGAGGAAATCCGCAATATGTCTACGATCGCTTCCAAAGGCTGGGGATCAGATCTCCAGAAATGGCGTTTCGGACCGGCGATCAATGTCGATTTGCCTGATGGAAACGCCCTTACCCTACTCCTACAATTTGCCAACGGCTTGTATTATACCGAGGAAACTTCCTATGCCCGCTGGTTCCAACGTTGGAAAACGACTCAAGATCAATACATCAAGATTGACCGTTTCGCCCTCCAGTATTCCAAGCAATTCTGACGGCTCAGAAATGCTCTGTCGTTTATCCGACTCAAGATTGACGCCTGCGTTCAGTTCTATGCGTGTACAGTAAGCTAATCCGTTGAGAACGGCATCGGGAGGAGAACAGCTTTGAGCGAAGCACAGTACACATATTGGAACCATGCGCTGTCCACGCAGGAACAGTGGCTCTCGGCATTGCAGCGCCCATAGCGGCGTTTTCCTACGATATAGTGGGCATATAACTATCTGAGTTGTAAGCGCCTGCGAACGAGTTCAGATTCAAGGTAGGGCCAATGCTCCTTCAGCGGCTGACGTGATCGCATGGTCCGCACATGGGGGATAGCCCAGCCATAGAATCGCTCCGCGCTCTCAGGAAACCCGGCGGCTTCGAGATACAATCCGGCTTCCAGGGCATGGTTTTTCAGGAGATTTGGAAACTGGATGATCTCCGATCTCTCCACTTCTAAGGGTGCTCCCCTCTTGATCACCATGAGGAGTCCTGTCGTGGGGGCATGAATCAGCAAAAAACCATCGCCCCCCTGAATCTGGTACCAATGACTTGGAATCCGTATGTCGCTATAGCGCTTCCAGCTCTTCTCATCACTCATCCATATCAATTCGCCAGGGTAGGCCAGTACTAGGTGGTTTCCCACCCAGGCCATGCTCCAGGGCATCAGATTGTGAAATCGCGATAGATCAAGATTCCAAAGAGGAATCAACTCATAGTCACCGTCCAATTGGGCAACTCCCAGCGTGCCCTTAATAGGATCAATTCCCGCCGCCCGATGCCCCTGTGTGGAAATGGCCCATTGGATGGATGCCGAGTGATTCCATTCAATGATTCGGTTTATCCGTTCATCAGAAAATCCCATTCGTGGTTTGATGAGTAAGGTCTTATTGGGATACATAGCACAGGTAACAGCATCGGGTCCCGGCAGAAGTGTTTGAGGAAGTGAGTGTTGCCATGTGCTTTCCTGAACGACGGCGTTTTCCGTATTCAATTCCAGATAGTCTGCCCCAGTCGGCGTAAATCCCCGCCAATTTCCATCGGAACACACTATCCCATTCACCGGGGTCCAGGCATTCTCACCCCACTTCGCGCTAACCGAAGCAAACATGGCGAGTAGGGTTGTCATATCGGCAGTCCCATCCGGTCTAAGGCACACCAGGAATTCCGGATAGATGAGCCAGATACGGCCGGCCTCTGCCGATATATCGATTGGTCCGATACCACTCGTACCCGGCAAAAAATCATTGGGAAGGGCGGAAATAATCTGGATAGAGAGAGTCTTTTCGGATATAATAGGTGACACATCATCAGCAGTGACTGACTCGATGCACGCGAGTAGAATCACTGTCATGAGTATAGGATGTGAGGTGGCGTTCTTCACATTTACAGAGTACAGGCGTTGGCGCGCCAGGGCCAAGCCCGAAGAAGTTTGATTTGAAGATATTGAGTAATCCATTACTTCTCTCTGCTCTATTCGCCATGGTTTCCGCTCAGTTATGCAAGGTAGTCCTCATCCTGCTGACAGAACGCCGTTGGATACTGGAACGAATGGCTGAAGCAGGGGGCATGCCTTCATCCCACTCGGCCACTGTCGCGGCACTCTGTACTTCCAGTGGATTGCGATATGGAATGGGGAGTTCACAATTCGCTGTTACACTGGTTTTCGGTCTCATTGTCATTTATGATGCCACCGGCATACGCCGCGCCGCGGGACGTCATGCTGAGATTCTCAACGAACTCATGGAGAACTTCTCCCACCTATTCGAGGAGGAAAACCGTCCAAGGGCCCTTAAGACATTGCTTGGTCACACCTATCCCCAGGTAATCGTCGGTTCCGCTTTGGGCATCGCCATGGGCTATCTGGTGGATTACATACTGCCATAGAATCCCATAGAACAGATGGTTAGTCCGCGGGGGAACAGACCGCGTAACCGAATTCCTGAAGCAGTGCGCGACATATCTCTGATTCGTCCCAATCCACAGAATCCTTGCCGTAAATGATGGTTTTCTCATGACCCTTTCCCAGGGTCGCGACCAAATCACCATCCTCGGCCATCCTGAATGCCTCTCTGATTGCGTCTTTTCTGTTGGGAATGAGGAAAAGGGACTTTCCCCGAGTGAGTCCGGTAATGCCCGCCGCGATGTCCTTGAGCACTGCCATGGGCTCCTCTTCCCTGGGATCTTCATCGGTAAGAATTACCACATCGGCGAATTTTCCGGCCAGTTCCCCCTGTTTTGGGCGCTTATCGACATCTCGCTCCCCCGCGGATCCGAAAACCACAATAAGGCGCCTCGTGGTCATGGCCCGTAAGAATGGCAGCACTCTCTGAAAACTCCCAGGCGAATGAGCATAATCCACCACCACATGAAAATTCATATCGCCGCTTATCATCTCCATGCGCCCCTTCACTCCGACGAGTTTTGGCAGGAGTTGGGCCAGCTCCACTGGATCCTCATCCAGAAGTTCTGAGACGACACAAAGGGCCGCCAGAGCATTTTCGACATTGAATAAGCATGGAAGCGCAATACTTGTCGTGGTCTTACCATATGGTGTGTGCAGCATGAATTCGCTACCCCTTGGACTCGATTGGAGTTCGGACGCGAATAGATCGGCTTCCCTGTCTTCCAGGCTGTAACTGAACACAGGTTTCCCACCGATGGCCTCAATGAAGAGCTCCGCATAGGGGTCGTCCTGATTCACAACCCCGAAGGCATCGCGGTTTTTCGATGCCCCAGTCATTTCGAACAACCTGGCCTTGTCCTGGCGGTATTGTTCTAGACTCCCATGAAACTCCAGGTGCTCAGTGGTAACATTGGTAAAAACCGCGACATCAAAATCCACGTCGGCTAATCGGCTATTCGATGCTGAAAGGCCGTGACTGGTGGCTTCTATCACGGCATAGTCCCGCTTGTTATCCTTCATCGCCCTAAGCAGGGCGTGAACTTCGGGGGCTTCGGGGGTTGATTGTCTCATATAGTTAGGTTCAGGTTGTTTTCCCACGGCCAATTCCACGGTGGATATGCTTCCCGCTGATACGCCTAGGAACTTGAGTAGCTGACAAATCAGACTCACGGTCGTGCTTTTCCCATCCGTCCCAGTGACACCGATAACGGTCATTTCCCGGGATGGACAATCCCAAAATGCCGCGGAAATACGAGAGAGTATGGTCCGGGTATTGGAGACACGAAGATAGCATGTTTCCGGTCTGTAATGCTCCAATTCCCGAGTATGAAACACCACAGCGGCCCCGGCATCCAGTGCCTCTTCGATGAATTGGTGCCCATCACTATGAAGCCCCGGCAGGGCGAAAAAGGCGCTGTTTTCCTGTGCCTCGCGGGAATCGTATACCAGCGATGAAATAACAGGGTTGGCAACAATCCTGGATTTGAGGGGAGAGGTATTGAAAAGGAGCTGACTGAGCTGTTTCATATCGTGAGTGTATCGTCATGCCCGTGGGCAGGGAAGTCGTCAGTGTGTGATTTTCCGCTTCCCAGCAATAAAAAGGGTTGATTCTTGACCGATATTGTTTATATTCGGGCACAGCGCCTTTCGGTAGAATGAAGAACCGAGCACGACGCCCCTAAGGAGTTGTTATGTCCAACGAAGTGAAACCAACCAAGGGCGACAAACCCGTGATTAAATCCTCGAATACCCCCAAGAAGAGGCTATTAGCAAAGAATGCTACGACGAATTCCGCCAAGGGGAAAGGCAAGCTTCTCATTGTTGAAAGTCCGGCCAAAGCGAGAACGATCAAGAAATTGCTGGGACGAGAATATACAATTATGGCGACCGTGGGTCATATACGAGATTTGAAGAAGGGCCGGGGGAAGAAAACATTTGGCATCGATTTGAAAAATGGATATGAACCGCAGTATACCATAATTCCGGCGAAAATGAAGACTGTAAACGAGCTCAAATCCGCCTCGAAGAAGGCCGCCGAAATTTACCTGGCACCCGACCCTGATCGGGAAGGTGAGGCGATCGCCTGGCATCTCAAAGAAGCCTTGTGCCTCAGCGACGAACAGGCCAAACGCATTACCTACCAATCAGTTACGAAGAAGGCGGTTGACGAGGCGCTAAGCAATCCCCGACCCATCGATATGAAACTGGTTGGCGCGCAGAAGGGAAGACGCGTTCTCGATCGTTTGGTGGGATTTACGCTCTCGCCCTTTCTGTGGGAGAAAGTGGCAAAAAATCTATCCGCCGGCAGAGTGCAGTCCGTTGCTGTCCGCCTCATTGTGGAGCGTGAGCGGGAAATCGACGCCTTCATACCGGAGGAGTTTTGGAAGATCAATGCGACACTTCATGCCGAAATAGGGGATTCGACACCTTTCAGCGCTTCCCTAATCAGTTGGAAGGGTGAGAAATTCGCCTTGGGTGGGCGGTTCTCGTCGTCCGAGGAAAGCGCTCGAGAGGTGGAGAGAGCCTTGCGCAGTGCTTCCTATCGGGTTTCCAATGTGACCAATAAGAATACCTCCAGTAGGCCGCCGGCGCCGTTTATTACGAGTACTCTTCAGCAATCCGCGTCGGGGCAGCTACGCTTTGGCACCCGAAGGACCATGCAAATAGCCCAGAAACTCTATGAAGGTATCAACCTCCAAGATGGCGCGGTTGGCCTTATAACCTACATACGCACTGACTCGTCACGACTCGATCCTGATGCTCTTATCGATATCCGGAACTGGATAGGGGCACATTATCCTCAGTATCTGCCCAAGGATCCCCGTGAATACGGGCCCAAGGCCAAGGGGGGCGTCAAATCTCAGGATGCTCATGAGGCCATACGTCCTACCTCGGTGGAGCTTACCCCCGAACGGGCTAGGCCATATCTCACAGATGAGCAGTACCGTCTTTACGAACTGATATGGCGTCGTACCGTTGCCAGTCAGATGCATGACGCGAGATATGCCGTAACCACCATCAGTGTGGAAGCGGCTCAGGGTATACTGGAGGCCAGAGGGAGGGTAACGCTTTTTGACGGCTTCACGGTTTTCACCCCAGAATCCAATAAGGCACGAGAAGATTTTCAAAGCCTTCCGGCATTGAAAGGTGGTGAAAAGGTTTCTCTGGACGATTTGAACGCCGAACAGAACTGGACCAAACCCAAGGCACGCTACACAGAAGCAAGCCTGGTTCGAATGCTGGAGAGTGAGGGCATCGGTAGGCCTTCCACCTATGCGTCCATTATTCAAACCATTCGAGAACGAGGCTATGTGTGTTTGGAGAAGCGTGCTTTCCATGCCAGCGAGCTGGGGATGGCGGTGAATGACATTCTGCTAAGGGAATTCCCAACGATTATGGAATACCAATTCACCGCCGACATGGAAGCCAACCTCGATGCTGTAGAGGATGGCAAAGTGGATTGGCACAAGTTGGTGGATGATTTCTATCAGCCGTTCATTAAGAGAGTGGAGGAGGCCATAGAACTAGCCGAACCTCTCAAGGGCAAGAAATGGGAAGGGAACGAACGTTGTCCCATATGTGGGGGAACGCTGATTCTTCGCTACTCAAAATCCGGCGCGTTTCTCGGCTGCGGGAATTATCCGGAATGTAAGGGATTGATGCCACTTCCCCGCGAGAATTCGGATGAGAGTGAAACCGACGACGAGCCGGTGAACTGCCCAAGCTGTGGGAAGCCCATGCTTCTCAAATCAAGCCGCTTCGGTCAGTTCTATGCCTGTAGTGGATATCCGGAATGCAGATCCACGGCCAGCCTTGACGCCGATGGCAAGCCGGTCTTCCTGCCGGATTTGACAATGGACTGTGATGAATGCGGCACAGCGATGCAAATCAAGTCCAGAAGACGAGGGCCTGTTATGGTTTGCCCCAACCAGGATTGCAAGCGTGAACTGCCGGTTCGCAATGGTGAAATAATCTCATTGCCTCGAGCAAACGGCGCTAAGTGCGATAAGTGCGGGAGTCCCATGATTGTAAGGCTCAGCCGTCGAGGTCCATTCCTGGCATGTACCGGGTTTCCTCAGTGTCGCAACGCAAAAAACCTAGTGGATACAACGAAAGACAAGCAGGCATGAGGCTTTTTCCGCCCAGGAGTAGCCCTTAAACCCACCTAGGTGTGCCAAGGCGCCTCATACGAAATTTCGACGGATATCCTTCAATGTGTCTATCATGTCCGAAAACATGTCAACAAGCTCGGGATCGAAGAGAACTCCAGATTTGCCCCTAATAAACTGTATGGCCGCTTCGGGTGTCCAGGCATCCTTATACTCACGATCGGACGTGAGTGCGTCATACACATCGGCAATGGCCACAATTCTAGCCGAGAGGGGTATTTCTTTCCCTCTCTTACCACGGCCGAATTTGATTGGCTCGGCGAATATATCCCTTATTTTCCCAGGATAACCCGAACCGTCCCATCGCTCATGGTGGTTGAGCAATACTTCATGGGGAATCTGATCCCAAAGAGATTCAGTGTCGGGGAAAAGCCGCGCGCCGAAAACCGTATGCTGAAACATTATCAACTTCTCATGTTCATCATAATGTCCGTTCTTAGCCAGTATGTCCCGTGGTACTCCCGCCTTACCGATATCATGCAGCAGTGCAGCCGCCCAGAGTATCTCCTTTTTTCTTGTCCTATCGGCCAGACTCACATTGTGAGCCTCGGCGTAATGATCGTAGAGTACCATGGCATATTCGCCAACGCGCCTGGCATGATTACCTGTCTCAAATGGGTCCTGCAGTTCGGCGATGGCTACCATTCTCATCACCATATTCCTAGTCATGGAGGCCTTTTCAAGGGCCAGAACAGCATGATCGGCCAAAAAGGATACATGGACCTTGTCCATTGCTGAAAACGGAACGGTCTTGCCACCATGTTGGGCATTGATTAGCTGAATCACACCCAGATTCTGTTTATCATGACCCGTTAACGGCAATACGAGCTGACTCTTGGTACGGTAATTGGCCAATTTATCGAAGTCAGGATTAAAGGAGAAATCATATTCTCTTGGTAAATCGTACACATCATCAATAAGAAGAGGTTCACCGGTCAGCGCCACAAAACCCGCCAGACTCTTCTTGTCCAGAGGTATGCTTCGATCGGCATACGAGAACTTATCCTCGCTTCTTCCTTCGGGGAATAAAGTGTCATTTTCTATGTAGCTGAAGAAGAGTTCATCCCTAACCCGGGTGTAGAGCGTTCCGGCATCGGCTCGAACATATATCCGGGCTTCGTGGAGGACTCTTTCTAAAAGAACTGAGTAATCATGGATTTGGTGCAGATTCTTGATGATTGTGAGAAGCTCTTTGGTTTCGAGTTTTGAACTCATGACTATAGATCCTGTTTTTAATAGCCAATCATTGACATTGTCGGATTGAACCTGATTTATGCTAATATTGGCATATTTTTTGTGTTTTGCACATCATTTTCTTGTTTGAGCGCTGTTTTCGGTGAAACAAATCACTTGACCGGGTAAATCACAACTGCTATTCTCGTAGCGACACTGTAAGGAGCAGGATACAATGGTGCGTTATGATCCATGCGTTTTTGACAACGGCCGCCTCATTCTCGGTTCACTCCTAGCGCTGCTCATTATACCCCGCCGGTCCGGCAGGGGATGTCATTTCGGTGTGTCGGCAGGAGGCTGCTAAAGGGCGGATTGTCGAAACGGAAAGTGTACAACCTCTTGATAGGATCGGGCGACCTTGGGTGGGTCGCTCTTTTTGTTTGCGGCTACATGAAAGTGAAGGAAGGATGAGATGTCAGAATCAGAGAAAATAACCCTGTTTGATACCACTTTGCGAGATGGTGCTCAAACCAGGGATGTACATTTCTCGGTGGAAGATAAAATAAAGCTCACCAAGGAACTCGACGAGATGGGCTTTGAGTACATCGAAGGTGGTTGGCCTGGATCGAATCCCAAGGACATCCAATTTTTCGAAAGGATGAAGAGCATACCACTCAAGTATTCCCGCTTGAGTTCGTTTTCTTCTACCAGGCTCAAAGACACAGAACCGGAAAAGGACAGGATACTCGCTGAGTTGGTGAAGGCCGAAACGCCCGTTTTCACCATTTTTGGAAAGTCATGGGATCTTCACGTATATGAATCTCTGGGCACCACCCTGCAGGAGAATCTGAACATGATCTATTCCACCATTGAGTACCTCAAACCCTTAGGTGACGAGGTGGTATATGATGCTGAGCATTTCTTTGATGGTTTTAAGGTAAATCCCGAATATGCTATCAAAACGATTCAAGCCGCCGCGGAGGCCGGATCCGACTGGATTGTGCTCGCGGATACCAATGGCGGAGCCTTCCCCGAGGATATTCGAAAGGGCACGAAAGCGGCAATGGCCTCTGTGGACAAACCCATCGGCATTCACACCCATAACGATGGGGATTTATCACTGGCCAACACACTGGTGGCCGTGGAACTGGGTGCCAAAATGGTTCAGGGAACTATCAACGGCTTGGGTGAACGATGTGGCAACACCAACCTGTGCAGTGTGATACCCGCGTTGAGTCTCAAATTGGGATATACGACGTTGAAACCCGACAAAATCTCCACTCTTACCCAGCTCAGTCGTTTGGTTTCGGAACTATCCAACAAGCCTCATCAGGAGAATCTACCCTATGTGGGGAAAGGGGCCTTTACACATAAGGGCGGAATCCACGTGTCGGCAGTCAATAAAAACCCCAAGCTCTATGAGCATCTTCCACCGGAAGTCATCGGCAATGAGCGGCATACCTCCATTAGCGACCAAGCTGGTAAGTCGAACATTCTTCGGAAGGTAAAAGAACTGGGCATGAAGGTAGACGATTCCCACGCGAAAGCCATTGTTGCCGAAGTAAAGGATCTCGAGGCCAAGGGATATCATTTTGAGGGTGCTGACGCCTCTTTCGAGCTACTCAGCGAAGCTCTCACCGGTCAGCGCAAGCAGCACTTCACGGTCCACGGATTTCGGGTTCATTCCTGGGAAAATGAGAGAGGGGAGATATGGTCTGAGGCCACCATCAAGCTCTCGGTGCCGGAATCCGTGGCGGGAGACGGCGGACATCAATCAACCTTCGAACATACGGTCGGCGAGGGAGTTGGCCCGGTGGCGGCCATGGATAGGGCGCTCCATAAATGTCTGGAGAAATTCTATCCCTCCATATCAGATATTCGCCTGACGGACTACAAGGTACGCATCCTGGATGAGGAGGCGGGTACCACGGCCATCACCAGAGTACTCATAACCAGCACCGATGGGAGGCGGCACTGGGGCACCGTTGGTGTATCGGAAAGCATCATTGAGGCTTCATGGCGAGCATTGGTAGAATCACTTGAGTATAAAATCAAGAAGGATGATGAAGAAGCATGACGACCCGCAGGATTACGATCTTTGACACGACACTGCGTGATGGCGAACAGTCACCCGGCGCGTCGATGACGGTGGAACAGAAAATAGAGATGGCGGAAGCCCTAGATCGCTTGGGGATGGATAGGATTGAGGCGGGTTTTCCCGTTTCGTCGCCTGTGCAGTTCGATGCTGTTAGGCGCATCGCCGCGGCGCTGAAAAATGCCACAGTGGTAGGACTGGCCCGGTGTCGGAGAATCGATATCGATGCGGTGCGCGATTCCCTGGCCGGATGCCCCAACAAGATGATTCATGTTTTCATCGCCACCAGTCCACTGCATATGAAACACAAACTCCAGATGAGCGAGGAACAGGTACTCTCGTCCATCACCGAACACATCGGCTATGCCCGGAATCAGGGTTTCGAGCTCATCGAATTCTCACCCGAGGATGCCAGCCGGTCAGATTGGGATTTCATGATAAGGGCATTGAAAACCGCCGTCGCCGCCGGCGCGAACACATTGAATATTCCCGACACCGTGGGATATGCCATGCCGGATGAATTCGGTGGATGGATGAGCAGACTGAGAGAGGAAATTCCAGAACTGGGGGACAGCGTCCTCCTTTCGGCCCATTGTCATAACGATTTGGGCGTGGCAGTTGCCAATTCCCTTGCCGCCATCAAAGCGGGTGCCAACCAGGTTGAGGTCACTCTGAACGGCATCGGGGAGCGTGCGGGAAACGCCTCGTTAGAGGAACTGGTGATGTGTTTGAATGTGCGCCGCGATCTTTGGGATATTCAGACCGGCATTAAAACCGAATTTCTCTATCCCACCAGCAAGCTGCTGCAGAACATCACAGGTCTGCTTATCTCTCGGAATAAGCCGATATTCGGAGACAACGTGTTCAGTCATGAAGCGGGTATACACCAGCACGGTGTGCTCAAACACCGGGAAACCTATGAAATCATGGATCCGGCGCATATAGGCCGAAGCCGTGAATCTCTGATTATGGGGCGTCATTCCGGTAAACACGCGCTGAAAGAAAAACTGAAACAGTACAACATCATACTCCATGGCGATCAAATGGATGCCTTCTACCGGAAATTCACAGTGATAGCCGACAAGAAGAAAGAGGTATATGATGAGGATCTCTTCAGCCTGGTTTCGGAAGTCTTAGGTGACCTTCCTGCCGGCTGGCGCCTGGAAACTTTCCAAACCTGGACAGGCAACAAACTCATTCCCTCAGCGACAGTCGTCATGAAGAAAGGCGAAGAAATCAGTATGGGAACCCAGGCGGGGGATGGGCCGGTCGATGCCGTTTTCAAATCCATCGAGGAATGCACTCAGACGCCCGGCCGCCTTACCGAGTATGTTATTCAGGTCGTCGGCAGCGGCAAAGATGCTCAGGGGCAGGTGAAGCTTCAGGTCAATTTTGATGGTGTTTTAGTCGATGGCAAGGCCTCTTCCACCGATATCATCGAGGCCTCCGCGCTGGCATACATCAACGCACTCAACCGCTGTGAGTTGATGGGGAATAAGAGACTCGATCAGATATAGCCATGATGAACTGCCGGCTCTTGAGTGAATTCATGGCTTCCGTCAGTCGTGATAGGAAGTAAAACGATGAGTTATGATATTGCCGTATTGGCCGGTGATTATATCGGTCCGGAGGTGATGCGTGAGGCATTGAAGGTTCTTGATGCCGTAGCCGAATCCGAGGGAATCCGGT
>Ga0209049_1000198_pt1 | contig 12904 bp, 12 predicted proteins | sample WorMetulBAHAMAS2_FD_187398 | JGI IMG/M metagenome (GOLD analysis project Ga0209049, IMG submission 187398) | Marine gutless worms symbiont microbial communities from Max Planck institute for Marine Microbiology, Germany - Olavius ullae BAHAMAS.2... | ecosystem: Host-associated > Annelida >...
TGCTCCGCCGGATACATGCCCAGGGCCCGTGAAACGCGCGGCCGGCGCCGCCGGCGAGCCCCGAACACCAACCCCCCAGGCGCCGACCAGGTTCCAGCATCATCCACACCCGGCAACGCCGGGCGAGCCAACGCGAAAACCCGAAACCCAGCCACCTTCATGAATAAATCGGGCTAGGAACTGAACTCCGACCGCACAGGTGGTGCGGCGCTGCATATCGACTTCGTTGCCTTCTGGGCAGTCGCCAAGCTTCCATTGGCTGGCGAGGCCGCGTCTGCGTTAGATCCGGAGACGCTGGTTGCGGCGCAGTCGCTGGCCTCGGACTACGCATGGCAAACCTGTGGCTGGCACTACACGCCCTCGTTCCGCCTGTTGATCGCGCCGCTGGGCCTGCTCGGGTTCAGTGCGGCATTTGCGGTCTTCTCGGTCTGTGCAATCGGCGTCTATGTCTGGGCGCTGCGCAGGGTTACCTCGTCCATTCCGGGCGGCTTTGGCCTGGCGGTCGCGGCACCGCTTGTCGTCTTCGTCCTGATCACCGGCAATGCCAGCCTGCTCTGGGCAGCGGCCTTCCTGTTCAGCCTGTCGTTTGTGCTGCAAGGACGATCCAGGCCGGGCGGGGCGATGATCGCGCTGATGACGCTGAAGCCGCAGCTTGGCCTGCTGATCCCGGTCGCCCTGGTGGCCGCGCGCCAGTGGCGCCTGCTGCTGTGGAGCGTCGTCTTCACAGCCGCGATCATCCTGTTGACGGTCGCAGCCTTCGGGCTGGACTACTAGGCCAGGTTCTTCGAGGCAATGGGCGCCACGACGGAACTTTACCGGCTCCACGGCCAGAACGCTGTCACCATGGTCACTTGGTATGCCTTCTCCCGACAGGCCGGGGCCGGGCACGACGCCGCGATTGCCGTCCAGCTGTGTTCGCTGGCGATCAGCGCCGGCATCGTGGCTTTGCTTGTGGTCCCCCGCCGTGGCGTGGCCATAGACCTGAAGATCGCCACGCTTTGTCTGGCCACCCTGACCGCGACGCCATATGCGTTCCAGTACGAGCTGGTGCTCGCGGTGCTGGGAGCGTTGTTTCTCGCCCGGGCGGGGACCGGCGCCTCCCTCGCGGGGCGCTTCTGGCTGTGCGTCCTCTGGCTCCTGCCGGTGCCGGGCTGGCTGATCGGAGACCTCGCAATCGCGCAGTACGCCGCGCCGGTCCTGAGCCTATCGCTCCTCCTCTACGCGGTTCAGGCATTGAGGCCTCCTGCCATGCGTCCTTCGGTCGCTACGTCCGGCCGCAAAGGGTTGTGACAAAGCTGAGCGGCGTGATAGTCGCTGCTAGCCAACGGTGCGGCGGGCTTTGGCTGCATCCCGCGGTCGACGGCGAAGTACAGAATAGGCGATGGCTTCCGTGCAACACGACCAAACCTCATTCTGGGCCCGCCTCGCCGAAGCGATCGCCGCCAAGCCGTGGCGGGTGATCTGCCTCTGGCTGGTGGCGTTCGCTGCCGCCCTGCCGCCGGCGGCGGCGCTGCAGGACCGCCTGACGCCGAGCCGGGAGATCGCCGGGACCGAGTCGGCCTATGTCGACCAGGTGATGGCGGAGCAGTTCGGCAGGGACTCGCGGCACGGTGCCGTGCTCATCGTCGCCGGGCTTCGGCCGGTCCACGAGCCCGCGGAGAAGAAACTCCTGAAATCGACGGTCGAGACCGTCCGCGGCTGGCCGCTGGTTTTGCGTGCCCACTTGATCATCGATTTCCCCCGCGGACTGATGGTGGGGACCGACGGGACCGGCGCCCTCATCACCCTCCAGCTTCGGCCCGGCGCCGATGCGCAGGAGCTTGAGGCGCCGCTTGACGACCCCGCAGCCGCGATCGAGCAGCAATCGGCCGGCAGGGAGACTCCGCTGCACCTTCACCGGACCGGGAGCTTCTTTCTCAATGCCGACGTCAGCGATGCCAGCGAGCGGAGCGCGCGCGAAGGCAAGATCATGGCCCTGCCGCTGACGCTTCTGATTCTGTTCGCGGTGTTCGGAAGCGTCCGGGCGGCTCTCTCGCCGGTGATCTCGGCGGTCGTCGCCGTCGCGGTCAGCATCGGCATCGCCGGGCTGTCGGTGTTGCTGCTGCCCTGGTCGCCGGCGGTGCTGATGCAGAACGTCATCTCGGCGATCGGCCTGGCCCTGACCATCGACTACTCGCTGCTGACCGTGAACCGGTTCCAACGCGAGACCGAGAACGGTCTCGCCCCGCGCGCGGCGTATCGTTGCCGCCGCGAGCGGGTCGGCGCCGACGATCATGCTCGCAGCGTTCGCTGTGCTCGTCGGGTTCGGTGCGCTGTTGGTGGTGCCGATCGAGGAGATCAGGGCGATCGGCGTCGGCGGCGTTCTGGCCAGCGTCATGGCGGCCATCGTCTCGATCACCCTGCTGCCGGCGATCCTTGGCCTTCTCGCGCCCCGTCTGGTGCGCGGCAGAAGTGGTGGCGCCAAGGGCCGGCGGTTCTTCGCTTCGCTGGTATCATCGGTATGCCGCCGCCCGGTCATCTTCCTGCTGACCGCGGCGGTTCCGCTGATCCTGCTCGCGATGCCGGTGCAGGGGCTGAGGATCACCGCCCACCACGAGAACTGGCTGCCGCCGGACGCGCAGTCGACCCGCGGGGTCGAAGCTCTGGTCGAGATCGGCCGGCGCGGCCTCGCCAACGGAATTCTCGTCGTCGCCGAGGCGCCCGAGAGCGACACCTTCTTTAGCGCTGCCTGCTGGGCCCAGGTGCACGACATCTACGCCCGCCTCGCGGTGATCGAGGACACCGAGTCGGTGATCGCGCTGCCGAGCGCGGTGTCGGCGAAGCTGACGCCGGAGTCGCTGCAGAACATCCCACGCCGAACCCTGGACCCGCTGCTGAGCCCCGACAACCGGACCATGCTGTTCCGGGTAATCCCCGACAGCGACCTAGACTTCGACGGGCTGGAGCGGCTGGTCGGGCGAATCCGCGCCGTGGAGCCCGGCGGTGCGGCGGGCGAACCGGCGCCGGTACTGTCGGTCGGCGGCTTGCCGGCTTCGATGGTCGACTATGTGGCGATCGCCTGGGGCTGGATGCCCTATGTGATCGGGCTGGTGATCCTCGGTGCCTTCCTGGTGCTGACGGCGGCGTTCCGCGCCCCGGTGGTGGCCGCGAAGGCGGTGCTGCTGAACCTGTTTTCCGTCTCGGCAGCGTTCGGTTTGGCGACGCTGGTCTTTCTCGACGGACATGGCGCCTGGCTGGTCGGCGCCGAGGGGCCCGTCGACGGAGTGTTTCCGGCGATGCCGCTGATCGTCTTTTGCGCGGTGTTCGGCGTGTCGATGGACTACGAGGTGTTCCTGATCTCGCGCATCGCAGCGGCGCGGCGGGTCGAGCCCGGCGAGACCACCGCCATCGTCCGCGGCATCTCCGAGACCGGCATGGTCATCACCGTCGCCGCGGCGATCATGATCGTCGTGTTCGGTTCGTTCGCTGCGACCGGGTTCCTGCCGGCGAAGATGCTGGGCTTCACCCTCGCAACCGCCGTGTTCCTCGACGCCGCCGTGGTACGGATCACGATGAGCCCCGCCTTGATGCGCCTCGCCGGGCGCTGGAACTGGTGGCCGGGGATGTGAGGCCGGCGCGACGATTCAGGTCAGCCGACCTGATGCGGCGCCAGTTTCTCCCAGTCGAAGGTCACGCCGATCCCGGCATCGTCCGGAGCCACCGCCCGGTGACCGGCGACGGCGAGCGGCTGGGTCGTGTACTGATCGATCGGGAAGCTGTGCACTTCCAGCCAGCCGGCATTCGACTGTCCGGCGAGCAGGCTGACATGCAGCTCCTGCATGCCGTGGCTGCAGACCGGAATGCCGTGGCGGCGCGACAGCTCAGCCACCTGCAGCCAGCCGGTGATGCCGCCGCAGTTCGAGGCGTCCGGCTGGATGAACGAGAGCTTCGCCCGGTCGAGCGCCATTTCGAGCTCGTGGATGGTGTGCAGGTTCTCGCCCATCGCCAGCGGGACGCCGGTCGCCGCGGCGATCCGGGCATAGCCGTCGTAGTCGTCGGGGATGATCGGCTCCTCGAACCAGACGATCCCGCACTCCTTGAACGCCTCGGCGGCGCGGATCGCCCGCTCGACGCTCATCGCATAGTTGGCATCGACCATGAACGCCGCTTTAGGCCCGATCAGCTCGCGCACCGCCCGGGCCCGGGCGACATCCTCGGCCAGATCGTCCCGGCCGACCTTGATCTTCACCGCGTTGTAGCCCTGGTCGAGATAGCCCTGGACATTGTCGAGCAGCTTGGGCGTCGGGAAGTTGAGATCAATGCCGCCGCAATAGGCCGCGGCGGTCTGCCCGGCGCCGCTCGCTATCTGCCGCATTGGCGCCCCCCGCGCCTTGCCGCGGATGTCCCACAGGGCAATGTCAACGGCCGAGATCACAAACGACGCGATGCCGCCGCGCCCGACATAGTGAATGTGCCACTGCATCGCCTCGTTGAGCGCCTCGATCGGCTCGGCCCCGCGGCCGATCGGGAACGGCGTCAGATCGTCCTCGATCATCTCCCGGACCGCCGATCCGCCCCGACCGCAGGTATAGGTGTAACCGGTCCCCTCGGCGCCGTCGTCGAGCCGCACGGTGACGGTGATCAGCTCGAAATGGGTATGGTTGCCATGCTTGGCGTCGGAGAGCACCTCCGCCAGCGGGACAGCGAAATGCCTGGTCTCGACGCTTCCGATCCGAGCCATACGCACTGGTCCTTTCTCCCTCGTCGCCGGGCAGGCGACATGCCATCCCTTGCTGCGGTCTCGCCGCCCATGCAACATAGCGCGGCCTGCGGCCAAAGACGCACGGAACGAACGCTATGACAAGAAAGCTCGGCCTCGTCGTACTTGGCGTGATGGGGCGGAACCTGGCGCTCAATGCGCGCGACAGTGGTTTCGAGATCATCGCCACCGACAGCTGGCAGAGCGCCCGCCACTGGTCGTCGCCGGGCATTGCGGTGGTCGACGACGCCGCGGTGCTGGTCGCCGCCCTGCCGCGACAGCGGACCGTGCTGCTGATGGTCAAGGCGGGCGATCAGGTCGACCGGGAGATTGCCGGGCTGGTACCGCATCTCCCCCCCGGCGATGTTGTCATCGACGGCGGCAACTCGCACTACCGCGACACCGAACGGCGCGCCGCGGAGCTGGAGGCGCGCGGTGTCGGCTATCTCGGTTTGGGCGTCTCCGGCGGCGCCGAGGGGGGCCCGGCACGGCCCGGCGATGATGGCGGGCGGCGGCGAGACGGCCTGGAGGACGGCCCGCGACCTGCTGCTGCCGCTGGCGGCGCGGGCGGGCGACGGGGCGCCGACGCTTTGGCGGTTCGGCGATGGCGGGGCCGGTCACTTCGTCAAGATGGTCCACAACGGCATCGAATACGCGATCATGCAGGCGATTGCCGAGTGCCACGGCCTGCTGGCCGGGCTCGGTGCTCTGGCGCCCGAGGCCATTGCTGCGACGCTGGAGCGATGGAATGCGGGCGGCCTGGCGGCCGGGTTCTTGCTGGAGATCATCGCCGAGATCGCCGCCACGCGCGACGCCGAGACGGATGGCTATCTGCCGCCGCATGTCAGCGATGTCGCCGGACAGAAAGGCACCGGGGCATGGACAGTCCAGGCCGGGCTCGACTATGGCGTTCCGCTCCCCTCGATCATGGAGGCGGTGAGCGCGCGGCAGATCTCGGGCCAAGCCGGAGCGCGGCAGGCGTTTCGTGCCGCCGTCGGCGACGGACCGCGGGCGGGCCGCTCGGAGGGCCTTGCCGCCGATCTGGAAGCGGCCCTGGTCGCGGCTATGGTCACTTCATTGTGCCAGGGCCTGTATCTCTATGCGGTGGCTGCTCGCGAGCACGGCTGGCATCCCGGCCTGACGGCGGTCCTGCGGGTTTGGCGCGCGGGCAGCGTCCTGCGCATGGGTCTCCTGGACGACCTCGCCGGCCGCCTCGATGGCCGCGAGGCGGTTGCCGACCCGCTCGCGCTGACCGGCGTCGCCGAAGCCGTGGCGGCGTCGTTGCCGGCCTGGCAGCGCGTTGTCGGCGCCGCCGTCGCGGCCGGGTGTGCAGCACCGGTCCTGCCTGCCTCGCTCGCCTATGTCGAGGCGCTCGGCACCGCGGCCCTGCCGACGGCGATGGTACAGGCCCAGCGTGACCGCTTCGGCGACCACGGCTTCGGCCGGACCGACCGCGAGGGCACCCATCACGGCCCGTGGGTCCACCCGGACGCGGAGACGGAGCCATGATCGCGGTGATGATGGGGGTTTGCGGCGCCGGCAAGACCAGCGTCGGCAAGGAAGTCGCGGCCCGGCTCGGCTGGCGCTACATCGAGGGCGACAAACTGCACCCGGCGGCGAACCGGGCCAAAATGGAGGCGGGCACACCGCTCACCGATGTGGACCGGTGGCCATGGCTCGACCGCATCGCTGACGAGATGCGCGCGGCGGACGCGGCCGGCGGATCGGCGGTGGTCGCCTGCTCGGCGCTGCGCGAGGTCTACCGGGACCGGCTGCGCCGCTCGGGCGCCGATATCCGCTTCCTGCACCTGACCGGGGACTCGGAGCTGATCCGGCACCGGATGGAGGGCCGCAGCGGCCACTACATGCCGCTCTCTCTGCTCGACAGCCAGCTCGAAATGCTGGAGCCGGCCGGCCCGCACGAGACAATCGACCAGATCGCCATCACCGGGAGCATCGGCGAGGTCGCCGAGGCCGTCACCCGGTCATTGTCCGCGGAACCGGCGTCCTCGAGCTGAGAAACCGACCCGATCCTTCATCGCGCCCGCGGTCAACGATGCGCGTGGACCGCGTTCTGTCGATGGCGCGGGCTGCGCGTCGGCGGCGACCCCCGCAATGCCGGCGCTTGGCCCGGTCGTAGTAGATCGCCGATGCCGGCGCAGAACCGGCGCATGCATGCGTTAAGTCGCAACCCAAAGGCTTCTTGAGCGAACGGAATGATCAATGTCTTCCGGCAGCCGGCTGTTAGAGTGGCGGCCACGCGAAACCGGCACGAAGTGCGTCCGGTCGGGTCGATCGGGCCGAGAACAAGCTGTTTCGTCGAAGCGGATCTCAAATGAGAAGGAGACATCATGAGGAAGACTGGTCTTGCAACAGCGCTCGCCGCGCTGGTCGCGCTCGGCTGCGGCACTGCCGGCGCGGAGACAACCAACCTTCGCATCCAGACCCACTACGCGCCGGAAACGGTCTCGGGCAAACTGGCCGCACAATATGTCGACGACGTGCAGACGATGTCGAACGGTGAGATTGTGATTGAGATGTTCTACTCGTCGTCGGTGGTCAAGTCGGTGGAGACCTTCGACGCCGCCGCGACCGGCATCCTCGATTGCGACATGACCGGCGGCGCCTACCAGACCGGCAAGAACCCGGCCTTCCAGTTCGTCGGCGACATCATGGGCGGCTATGACACGCCTTATCAGCACAGCTGTCGTGGCTCTACTACGGCGGTGGCCTCGACGCGGCGCAAGAGCTCTACAACAAATTCGACATGCAACTCGTCGGCTGGTGGATCTACGGCCAAGAGTCGCTGGCCTCGTCGCGGCCGATCGCCGGTGTTGCCGACCTGAAGGACTTCAAGTTCCGCTCGCCCCCGGGCATGGAGACCAAGATCTTCGAGAAACTTGGCGCCAAGCCGATCGTGATGGGCTTTACCGAGATTTTCACTGCGCTGGAATCCGGTATCATTGATGGCGCCGACGCCTCGGGCCTCGCCAACAATGTCGGCCTCGGCCTCTACGACATCGTCAAGCACGCCAACTATCCGGGTTTCCACTCGATGCCGTCCGACCACCTCGCCTGCAACAAGGCCCGGTGGGACGCCATGCCGGAAAGCCATCGCCGGATCATGTCGACGGCGATGGAGGCGCTGGCGTTGCGGACTGCTCTGACCTTCGAGAAGAAGAATGCCGAGGCCGCGGCGAAGCTCAGGACCCAGGGCGTGACCCTCTATGCCTGGCCGGAAGAGGAACTGCAGGCGTTCCGCAATGCCGCTCAGGCATCCTGGGGCGAGTCTGCCACGACGCCCGAAGCGAAAGCGCTGGTCGAAAGCCATCTGGCCTATCTGCGCCAACTCGGCCTGGTTCAGGAATAGGCTGACAATCCGGCGGCCCTTACGAGGGCCGCCGACCCGCCACGGACGCACCATCATGATCGAACACCAACTTACCGGCCCGCTCGAGGGCGCGCCCCGTCTGGCGCACAGTCGCAGCGGTCGTGATCGCAGTTGCCGGGCTGCTGGCTGTCGATTCGCTGCCGCTCTTTTTCCCGGATGGCGCTCCGGTGCTGGCCAAATCTCCGTTCCGCGAGCTTATGGAGCGCGACCCGCTGCTCGCTGACATAGTGCCTGCGGCGGCCCGCGGCACGATCTATGCGTTCGGCATCCTCGCGGCGCTGATCCTTGGCGACCGGTTCACCCTCGGGCTCAGCCGCATCGCCATGTGGATGCCGGCATTGGTGGTGACGATCATCTTCGTCGAGGTGGTGCTGCGCTATGTCTTCAGCTCGCCGAGGCTTTGGGCGAACGAGATGTCGCTCTGGATCGCCGGCGGGATTTACCTGACGGCCGGGCTCTATGCGCTGCAGCAACGCGCAGCCACATCCGTATCTTCATCCTCTACGACCTGGCGCCCCGCTGGTTGCGGCGGGTGTTCGACACGCTTTCGGTCCTCTGCGTCTGCATCTTCGCCTTCTCGGTGGTCTGGGGCGGCTACGGCGAGGCCACGGCGAAGTTCCTGCGCTGGGAGACCTTCGGTACGGCGTTCGATCCACCGATCCCGGCGACGGTCAAGCCGCTCATCCTCATCACCCTGGTGCTGCTGGCGATCCAGTCGGTCTCGAACCTAATCTGGGACTGGAGCAAGGAGCCTGAGGTCCACAAGCCGACAGCCGACATCGAAATGCCGCCCGACCAGGTGCTCACCGGCAATCCGCCGAAGCCTCACGACGACGACCGGGCCTGAGCGGGAGTATAGCAATGGATATCGGCACTATCTCCCTCATCCTGCTGTTCGGCATGCTGTTCCTGCTGGCGATCGGCATGCCGCTCGGCTTCGCCTCCGGCTTCCACGCCGTCGTCGTCATGGTGCTCAAGTTCGAGCCGACGCTGATCACCGACCCCCTTTCCTTCGGCGACGGGATCCAGACCCGAAGCTTCGACAGCGGGCCGATGAACATCCTGGCGCAACGCCTCTACGGGATCACGACAAACTATGTCCTTGTCTCGGTGCCGCTGTTCATCTTCATGGCGACCCTGTTGGAGCGCTCAGGCATCGCCCGCGACATGTACAGCACGCTCAACATGTGGCTGTCGCGTACCCGCGGCGGCATCGCGGTGGTTACCGCGGTCATGGCGATCTTCATGGCGGCGATGTCCGGCATCATAGGCGGCGAGGTGGTGCTGCTGGGCCTGATCGCGCTGCCGCAGATGCTGCGGCTCGGCTACAACCAGAACCTGGCGATCGGCACCATCTGCGCCTCGGGCTCGCTGGGGACGATGATCCCGCCCTCGATCGTGCTGATCTTCTACGGGCTGATCACCGAGACCTCGATCCACGCGCTGTTCACGGCGGCGTTCCTGCCCGGCTTCATGCTGGCGGGCTGCTACATCATCTACATCCTGATCCGCACCCGCCTGCATCCCGAGCAGGCGCCGCTGCCGGAGCCGTCCCCCGGGGATATGGACGGGCAGCAGAAGGCGATCTACGGGTCTTCCCTGCTGGCGCTGATGGTCGGTGGTGTCGTCGCTCTGCTGACGGGTGCGCTGGGTATTCTTCCACACGGTCGGCGACATTGAGAACGCTCGTCTGATTACCGTGAATGCCCTGATCGGCAGCATTGTGGTGTCCGTGGTCTGTGCGGCCTACGCCTTCGCCTATATGGGGCGCGAGATCGCCGCCAAAGCCTAGGAAAAGGGCAAGGGGCTGGTCGCCCCGCTGCTCATCGTCTTCGTCGTGCTCGGCTCGATCTATCTCGGCATCACCCGGATCACCGAGGCGGCAGGCATGGGTTCGGTCGCGGTGCTGACCCTGATCGTCCTTCGCAAGGAATTCTCGTTCACCCTGCTGCGCGAAGCCTCGATGCGGACCTTCCGCTCGACCGGCACCATCATCTGGGTTACCTTCGGCGCCACGGCACTGGCCGGGGCCTACACCATCGCCGGCGGTCCGACCTACGTCGCCAACCTGATCGTCGGCTCGGAGATGCCGACCATGACGGTGCTGCTGGTGATGATGGTGATCTTCCTGTTCCTCGGCGCCTTCATGGACTGGACCGGAATCGTGCTCTTGGTGATGCCGGTGTACCTGCCGATCGTGCTGAAGCTGCCGATCGAGGAGATCGGCCTGACCGGCGGGCTCGACAGCGAGTCCATGGTGCGGGTCTGGTTCGGCATATTGTTCTGCGTCAACATGCAGGTCAGCTTCCTCAGCCCGCCCTTCGGACCGGCTGCGTTCTACCTGAAATCGGTGGCGCCGCCCTCCATCACCCTTCCGGACATATTCCGAGGCTTCCTGCCGTTCATCGCCATCCAGCTCTTGATCCTGTCGATCATCCTGCTGGTGCCGGAGATCACCACGGTGTTCCTGTAGCCCGCGGGCAGCGCCCGCCGTCCCTCGACGGCGGGCGCGCGCCGCTACTCTGCCGCCTCCCCGTAAGGGACGTTGCGCCCGCCGTAGCGGCGGACCCGGAGGTTCGCCTGCTCGGCATGGCCGACAAAACCTTCGAGGATACAGAGGCGCGAGCAGTACTCGCCGATCTCGGCCGCCGCCGCGTCGATCAGCACCTTCTGGTAGGTGTGGGTCTTGATGAACTTGCCGACCCAGAGCCCGCCGGTGTAGCGCCCGGCCCTCTTGGTCGGCAGCGTGTGGTTGGTGCCGATCACCTTGTCGCCATTGGCGACATTGGTGCGCGGGCCAAGGAACAGCGCGCCGTAGCTGGTCATGTTCTCCAGGAACCAGTCGTCGCGGTCTGTCATCACCTGGACGTGTTCGGAGGCGCTGTCATCGGCGACATGGAGCATTTCGTTGTAGCTGTCGCAGAGATAGACCTCGCCGTAGTCGCGCCACGAGGCCGAGGCCAGCTCGGCGGTTGGCAGGATCTTCAGCGGCCGGTCGACCTCGGCCTGCGTCTCCTCAGCGAGCTTGCGCGAGTTGGTCACCAGCACCGCCGGCGAGTTGTAGCCGTGCTCCGCCTGGCCCAATAGGTCGGTGACGCACATCTCGGCGTCGACGGTCTCGTCGGCGATCACCATGGTCTCGGTCGGCCCGGCCAGCAGGTCGATGCCGACCCGGCCGAAGAGCTGGAGCTTGGCCTCGGCGACAAAGGCGTTGCCGGGGCCGATCAGCATGGGCACCGGGTCGATGGTCTCGGTTCCCAGCGCCATCGCCCCGACCGCCTGGATGCCGCCGAGGACATAGATCTCGTGCGCACCGCCCAAATGCATCGACGCGATCGCCGCCGGGTTCGGCTCGCCCTTGAACGGCGGCGTCGCGGCAGCGATGCGGGGCACCTCGGCGACGCTGGCGGTCAGCACCGACATATGGGCCGAGGCGACCATTGGGAACTTGCCGCCCGGCACGTAGCAGCCGACCGATTGCACCGGGATGTTCCGGTGCCCGAGGATCACGCCGGGCAGCGTCTCGACCTCGATATCGGTCATCGAGGCGCGCTGCGCCTCGGCGAAGCGCCGGATATGGGCCTGGGCAAAGCGGATGTCCTCCATCTCGCGCGGCGTGACCTTGGCCATCAGCGCTTTGATCTCGGATTGCGTGAGGCGGAAGGAGGGCGGCGAGTAGTTGTCGAACTTCTCCGACAGCGCCCGCACGGCGGCGTCGCCGCGCTGCTCGATATCCGCGAGCGTGGATTCGACTACGGCGCGGACCTTGGCGCCGTCTTCTGCCCGGTCTGCTGCGGGCTTGCCCTGTTTCAGACGCGTGATCATGGTTCGGTCCTCATCTTCCGGTTCGATTGTGCATCGGCTGCAGCGCATTGCCGGCGGAGAAATCACGGAGATGATCCCGACCGGCCTCGAGCGCCTCACTCATTCCCCATAGCCGTGACGGAAAAACCAAGCACCGTCAACGTTGTGAACTGCCGCGGCCGGTTCCCCGCAGCCTGACGGTTTCGGCCGGAAAAACCTCGGTCGAACAGCAACTTGACCCGCCGAGAGGCCCGGGCTCGCAATGCGTTGCAGGCCCGACTGCAGCCGAATTCCCGGAAGTCGCCACGGCGCGCGCAGCGCCCAGCAGCCCGCCAGAGCCAAGGGTGCGTGCCAATCGCATCCGAACCAACAGAGCTACCCGAGGGAGGAAGGACATGGGAGTTCACTCGATCATCAAGATCGGCTCGGCCGCTTCAACTACGTGCTGTTGCGGGACTGCCTCGCCAACACCATGACCATCGTCGGCACCATCATCTGGTTGATCCTCGGCGCGGTGGCTTTCGTCGGCCTCTACGACCCGATCGGCGGCTCCGACTTGATGCGCGACCTGCTCAAGAGCGCCGGCCTCGGCCCGCTCGGCACGATCTTCGTGATGATGGCGATCCCGGTGATCCTCGGCACCTTCATGGAGTGGATCGCGATCATCTTCATCACCGTGCCGGTCTTCGCGGCGGGGCTGATCTGGTTCATGTTCGCCCTGGCGGACGGATTTGCCTGAGGCGCGAAAACCGTGGAGCGATTCCGACGCCGGCGCCTCCGTGCCGATCCGCTATCCCGGTTTATTCATGAAGGTGGCTGGGTTTCGGGTTTTCGCGTTGGATCGCCCGGCGTTGCCGGGTGTGGATGATGCTGGAACCTGGTCGGCGCCTGGGGGGTTGGTGTTCGGGGCTCGCCGGCGGCGCCGGCCGCGCGTTTCACGGGCCCTGGGCATGTATCCGGCGGAGCATGGG
>Ga0209049_1000199_pt1 | contig 12805 bp, 16 predicted proteins | sample WorMetulBAHAMAS2_FD_187398 | JGI IMG/M metagenome (GOLD analysis project Ga0209049, IMG submission 187398) | Marine gutless worms symbiont microbial communities from Max Planck institute for Marine Microbiology, Germany - Olavius ullae BAHAMAS.2... | ecosystem: Host-associated > Annelida >...
CGCTCTGCCCATCAGCGCCTCCTGTTTGCTCAGGAGGCATTGATCCAGAACCGCAACCCTCCGGGAATCCCCCGCGTGAGGCAGAGACCGCGCTCGCTGGTATAACAGCGCGACCTATTCGTCGGCAGGTAACGTGCAGCGCCACAACCGACTCGGCTACGACTTCACGGCATCCGAGGTCATCTCCAGCCGCGACGCGCTGGCCCGCGAGCTGGTTGCCCGTCCGCCTCTGCACGCGGGTTTCGCCGCTACGTCCTACTCCGCGATCTCCGAGCTGGCGCCGAACGGGCGACTTCTCGGCGACGACCCCGCGGATTATGCTGCTGCCGAGAGCTTGGTGCTGCTGAGCACCGGCGAGTGGAACCGGACGCGCCACGAGTTGATGCTGACGGCGCTCGACAACGGGTCCCGTCCGGTGCTGGTCGGCAACCCCGACCTCGTCGCTCCGCGCGAGGACGGATTGACGTTGGAGCCGGGCGCTTACGCCCATGAGATCGCCGACCTCACCGATGTCGTGCCGAGATTTTTCGGCAAGCCCTTCGGAAACGCCTATGCGCTGGTGGCGCAGCGGATCGGCCTCGATGCATCCCCCGACCGCATCGCCATGATTGGCGACACCCTCCACACTGACCATCCTCGGCGGGGCGGCTATGGGATGGCGCACGGTGCTGGTCTGGCGCCACGGCCTCTTGAGCGGTATGAGCCTTGACCAGATTGCGGCCCTATCCGACATCCGGCCGGACTTTGTTGCGCTGACGACGTGAGCCCGCCGACCGGATCCCCAATCCTTGTCAATTTTCCGACAGCTTGCCGGCCACGAGCTGTCATCGTTTCTTCGCGTTCCGGCACGATCCTGAATCCAAGCCTCAACCAGACGTAGGGCTGCCTGCAACCGCTTCGCACATTCCTGCCCTGAATGTCGGTTCCTGCCCGCTCCTGGAGGCCCCGCGGCGGTTGTCATCGAACTTTGACAAAAACGTCTCCCAGAATTCATACGCCACCAGCATACTCGCGGCGGAAGCTGTTCCGTGCAGACTTGCGGAAATGATACGATGACGGATCGAACGCCATGATCCCCACGGCGGGGCGTCGACCCGGCCATGGTGCGGCAGGGCGGCCACTTCCAACCGCTGCCGGCGCGCCGGTGCTCGTCGCCATCGACATGTCCGAGAATTCGCGCGCGCCGCTGCTCTGGGCTTGCGAGTATGCGGCAAAGGCCGATCTGCTCGTCACGGTTCTGCATGTGGTGCACGATCCGGCGGATGCGCCGGGCAGGTACCGTGGCGATCCCGGCAGCGCTCCCCGACCGTCCTCGGAAGTCGCAGAGGAGATGCTGGCCGAGTTCCTCGCCGAAATCCAGGCGGACCAAGACAGTATCCGCCTAAACAGCCGGTTCGTGCAGATAAGCCCCGGAACCTCGGCCGACTCTCTCGGCGTCTCGTGGCGGGACGCTGCGGAAAGGGCGACATTGCGCGCTCGGGCTGTTCTTACGTCAAACGGAGACTGTGGATATATCGTCCACGGCGCTTGCTGCTGCCAACCGCCCTTTGGCTGAAGGTTGTCAATCCGGACCGAACTCCGCTTCTGCCAATCGATCCGCGAATGTCTGACTTCTTACTGCACATCGAATTGCGTGAACGATCAGGAACGGCTAGGACTTGTACGTTTGCGGCGGAGTAAGGTTTCTCTGGCCCGACCGAAACAACCTTCGACTACCTTAGGCCCTGCTGACAAAGTGGATTCGCAAATCGCGTGAGGCGTGTTTCAAGATGCCAAATTGACAAGGGCATCTTGATCGGTGACCTGATGAGCGACGACGAACGGGGCTTCTTCGAGCCCTTCCTGATCGAAACCGGCCCAAAGCGGGGCCGTCCGCCACGGAACCACCGTCTTGTGCTGGATGGCGTCTTCTGGATCGCACGAACCGGCGCCCAATGGCGGGATCTGCCTGGCTATTTCGGGAAATGGGGCTCGGTCTACCGCCAATTCCGGCGTTGGACGGTCGCGGGTGTTTGGGAGATCCTGCTGGAGGCGCTCAACGACACTGAGGACGTCCCCGATAGCGTGCAGATGATCGCACCCATGCTCCGCCGGATACATGCCCAGGGCCCGTGAAACGCGCGGCCGGCGCCGCCGGCGAGCCCCGAACACCAACCCCCCAGGCGCCGACCAAGTTCCAGCATCATCCACACCCGGCAACGCCGGGCGATCCAACGCGAAAACCCGAAACCCAGCCACCTTCATGAATAAATCGGGATAGAGAGCCCGATGCCGCTGACCGACTACGTCGCGACCCTGCGGCTGACCCCGGTGACCGAGGGCGACCGCTGTTTCATCGAATGGTCGGCCGAGTTCTCCTGCAATCCGGCAGTGGAGGATGAACTCGTTACCGGCATCGGTACCAACGTCTTCCAGGCCGGGTTCGACGCGCTGAAGCGGCAGTTCGGAGGCTAAGGGGCGGCGATGGTCAGGGTGTTGCGCAGCACGATTCTCACAGCGCCGGTCGAGGCGGTGTGGGAGGTCCTGCGCGACTTCAATGGTCATGATCGCTGGCACCCCGCGGTGGCGACCAGTCAGGTCGAGCGCGGGCGGGCCTCGGATGAGGTCGGCTGCGTCCGACGCTTCCGCCTCGCCGACGGGTCGGAGCTGCGCGAGCAGCTGTTGACGCTCTCCGACCTGGAGCAGAGCTTCAGCTATTGTCTCTTGGACACCCCGGTGCCGCTGTTCAACTACGTCGCCCATATGGGCCCTAACCCGGTCACCGACGGCGACCGGACCTTCTGGGAGTGGGGGAGAGCCGGTTCGATACTCCCGCCGGGCGGGAGGCCGAACTCGGCCGGCTGGTCGGCGAGGACATCTACGTCGCCGGGTTCGATGCCATCCGGGCGCATCTGGGGCTGGAAGGATAGCCCATGCTTACGGTCGAGACCTTAGACACCATCGGCGAGGCGGCACAGGCGATGCGGGAGAAGACGGCTTTCTTGCCGGGGGCACGCTGGTGATGGGCCGGGTCAACTACGGCGACCAGCGCTTCGATCACATCGTGCGGACCCGGGACCGGAGCCTTGGCGAGATCCGTTCCGAGGGTGGTCGGGTGCGGATCGGTGCCGGGGTGACCATGGCCGAGGTCATGGCCTCGCCCGATCTTGGTTTTCTCGCCCCGGCAGCCCATGCGGTTGGCGGCCCGGCGATCCGCAACATGGCGACCGTTGGCGGCAACCTGTTCGCGCCGCACCCGTTCGGCGACTTCGCCGTGGCGCTGCTGGCGTTGGACGCCATGGTGGCGACGACGGAGGGGCCGGAGATTCCCCTGGATCAGTTGCTGGCGACGCGCGGCGAGCACCGCGGCCTGGTGACCTCGGTGACGGTGCCGCGGCCGATGGGGGACGATTTCCGCTACCTCAAGATCCGGCGCTCGAAGTCGAAGGGCGCATCGGTGATGGCCATTGCCACCTGGTTGCCACGCCAGGGCGGGCGGCTCGCCAATGTGCGGATCGCGTTCGGGGCGATGGGGCGCGATCCGCTACGGGCCAAGGCTGCCGAGGCGGCGCTGGAGGGGGCGACGCTCGACGCCCAGGGGATCCAGCGCGCGTTGCAGGTTGCGACCGAGGGGTTCGATCCGCCCGACGACTCGCTCGCCTCCGCCTGGTACCGCCGCGAGGTGGCGCCGGTGCATCTGCGCCGCCTGCTGCTCGGCGAGGGGAGGCACTGATGGCGAAGACACCGGTCACCTTCACCCTGAACGGCGCCGAGACGGCGGTGTTTGTCGATGCCGGCGCAAACCTGCTCGATGTGCTGCGCCGCGGGGTCGGCGATCTGTCTTCGAAATACGGCTGCGGTCAGGGCTCCTGCGGTGCCTGCACGGTGCTGATCGACGGCGAGCCGCATGTCGCCTGTCTGACCCTGGCCGAGACCGTGGAGGGTAGCCGGATCGAGACCACCGCCGGGCTCGCGAACGGTCCGGCGCTGCACCCGCTTCAGAAAGCATTCGTCGAGGGCTTTGCCGCCCAGTGCGGCTATTGCACGCCGGGGATGCTGATGACGGCGAAGGCGCTCCTCGACCGCAACCCGAACCCCAGCCGCTACGAGGTGGTTGAAACAATCTCGGGCAATATCTGCCGCTGCATCGGCTACGCGTCGATCATCGACGCGATCCTCGCAGCCGCCGCCGAGATGCGGGGGAGGGTCGCCTGATGTCCTCGATCGAATTCCGCAAGGACCTTTTCGCCGACGAGCGCGACGATAACCTGAGCGAGGTCGGCCGGTCCACCGTCCGGCAGGACATTCTCGGCCACGTCACCGGGCGGTCTCCCTTCTACGACGACCACCTGTTCGACGGGCTCCTGCACATGCGTTGCGTGCGCTCGCCGCACCACCACGCGCGGATCCGCTCGATCGACACCTCTGCTGCCGAGCGGATGCCGGGGTGTGCCGGATCGTCCGGCCCGAGGACGTGCCGCACAACATCAACACGCTGCTGTCGCTGATCGGATTCGGCCGTGACGACGAGCCGCTGCTCAGCCCGCGCAAGGTCGCTTACGTCGGCGAGCCGATCCTCGGCGTCATCGCCGAGACCGAGCGGCAGGCGCGCGACGCGGTTGCCGCCGTGCGGGTCGACTGGGAGGTGCTGCCGCATGTGCTCGATGTCGAGGAGGCACTGAGGCCCGGTGCGCCCTCGGTCAACGAGGAATATCCCAACAACAGCTTCGACTACCACGAGCGCTACGACCACCAGAAGCTGCGCTTCGGCGATGTGGAACGGGCCTTCGCCGAGGCCGACCAGATCGTCGAGGGCGAATACCGGATGTCGCCGATCGAGCAGGCCCCGGTCGAGACCGGCGGCGCCACCGCCGCGCCGGAGACCGACGACCACGATGTCTGCAACACCTGCACCCAGACGCTGTTATTCTCGCTCGGCACCACGTCGAAGCTGCTGGAGATGCCATCCTCGCGGCTGCATTTCGTCGGCGGCACAGTGGGCGGCGGCTGCGGCGGCAAGGTCGACAGCCACCGCGAGCCGCTGGCCGTCCTCGACGCGCATCTCACTGGACGCCCGGTCAAGCACATGTGGGACCGGGTCGAGGAGATGCAGGTCGGCGCGCCGCGCGGCGCCGAGCTGTGGCGGATCAAGGACGGGGTGATGAACGACGGCCGCATCGTCGCTCGCCAGTTCACCGGCTTTTTCGATTCGGGCGCGTATACCCGGCTCTCGTCTTACGCGGTCATCAAATGCACCGGCCACCTGCCGGGGCCGTACACGATCCCGAGCGTCGCCTCGAACGTCTACTGCGTCTACACCAACCGAACGCCCTCGACGGCGATGCGCGGCTTCGGCATCACCGGGGTGGATTTCGCCATCGAGTGCCAGATGGACCGGGTGACCGAAGCGGTCGGGAAAAACCCGGTCGAGCTGCGCATCCTCAACGCCTACCGCGACGGTGACATGAAGGCGCACCGGCGGCTGGCCAAGAACTGCGCGCTGATCGAGTGCTGCCAGGTCGCCGCCGAAAAAGCCGGCTGGGCGATCCGGCCCGAATTTGCCCATGACTCCAACCTCGCCGGCGGCGGCGGGGCGCGGGCTGAGATCCCCGAGACGGCGACCAATCAGGCGGGGCAGATCGGCGAACGCCGTCAGCGCGAAATCCCGACCGAGCCCTTCGGCTGCGCCACCTCCAGGGGCCGCATCCCGGTCGGCACATCGGGCAGGGCGGATGTGGCGGTGCCGCCGCAGGACGCGGACATGGTGATCGATCCGGCGCGGGCCGGCTACAGGGGCGCCGCCGCGCCCCGGTCGCCAGCGCCCTCCCAGCCCGCCGTACAGCCGCCGCTGCCCGCCGCGCCAGCCTACCAACAGCCAACCGCGCAGCCGCCGGCTCATGTGCAGCCGCCTGCCGCCCCGCCGCCGCAGGCTCCCGCACCCGTCGCGCCGCCGCAGGCTACGCCGCCGCAGCCCGAACCCTACCAGCCGGCCCAACCGTTCCAGCGCGGGTTAAGCGGCCCGGCGTCTCGCGTTTCATATCCGGCACCAGGAGGCGCTGAGCTATGGCGATTCACAAGGGACGCGGATTTTCCTGCATCAACTACCCGATCGGGATGAACCTCGGGGGCGACCCCAGCCAAGTGCTGACCCACTCCACCCCGGACGGCAAGTTCAAGGTCTCGCTGTCTTCCATCGACCTCGGCCAGGGTATGAAATCCGTCACCCGCCAGATCGCGGCGGAGACGCTGGGGATCCCGGTCGCCGACGTCTATGTCGACACCGCCTACAGTGACACCGGGCCGCAATGCATGGGTTCCTTCGCCTCGCGCGGCACCCACCGGGTCGGCAACGCCGTGATCCGCGCCGCGACCGAGGCGCGCAAGGCGCTCTTGGAGGCAGCGGCGGAGGAGCTGGAGATCAACGCCTCCGACCTCGAGACCGACGGGCGCGGCAACATTCAGGTGAAAGGCGCCCCCGGCCGGTCGATCTCGGTCGCCGGGACCGCAATCGCGGCCCAGTTCAAGCAGGGCAAGACCCTGTCGGGCCGCGGCATCTTCCTGATTCCGCCCTCCGGCGCCGACCCGGAGACCGGTGAGATGACCCCGGTGACCTGTTTCGCCCATGCGGCGCTGGTCGTGGACCTCGAGGTTGACGACGAGACCGGCGAGGTGACGGTGAACGAGATCAACTCCGCCTACGAGGTCGGCCGGGCGCTGAACCCGAAGCTAGTCGAGCAGCAGGTCGGCGGTGCCTGGATGGGGTCTCGCACGCGCTCTACGAGACCACGGAGCCCTACTATCCCTCGCGCGAGCACGGGCAAGGTGGTCTACGGCGCTTATCTGCTGCCAGGGCCGGGTGAAGTGGTGTCGCACAACATCCCGGTGCTGGAGTGTCCCGCAGAAGACGCGCCGTTCGGCGGCAAGGGGCCGGGCGAGATGTGCGCCAACCCGGTGCTTCCGGCGGTCGCCAACGCAATCTACAACGCGGTGGGCGTGCGCTGCGACACGTTGCCGATCACCCCCGAAAGGGTCCTGCGCGGCTTGCGCGCCAATGGCGGGGCCCGCCCGCAGGGAAAGGGGTAGGCGATGCCGGTCCGTCCATCGCAGTTATCAGCAGCCCGGACGAACTCAGGCGGGCACTGGTCGCGGCCCAGTATCTCGCCGACGAGGGGCTGGCGACCGCGGCCTATCTGGCGCTCGCGCTCGGCAAGCCGCTGCTCCTGGAAGGTGCGCCGGGCGTCGGCAAGACCGAGGCGGCGAAGGCACTCGGCGCGGTGCTGGCACGCCAGGTGATCCGGCTGCAATGCTACGAGGGCATAGACGCGGCGGCAGCGCTTTACGAGTGGAACTACCCGCGCCAGATGCGGGCCATCCGGCAGGCCGGCGATTCCTACGTCAACATCTACGGTGACAGATTCCTGCTGGCGCGGCCTCTGCTGCAAACGCTGGAGTCCCCCGACACGACGCTGCTGCTGATCGACGAAATCGACCGCTCGGACCACGAGTTCGAGGCTTTCCTGCTCGAGTTCCTCTCCGATTTCTCGATCTCGATCCCCGAGACCGGCACCGTGCGCGCCGGTCAGCCGCCGGTGGTGGTGCTGACCTCGAACCGCACCCGTGACCTGCACGAGGCGCTGCGGCGGCGCTGCGTCAATCACTGGATCGACTATCCGAACCCCGAGCTGGAGGCGCAGATCGTGATGACCCGGGCGAGCGCCGTGGCGCGGGAGACCGCACAGGCGGTGGTCGCGGCTGTGGGCCGGTTGCGCACCGAGCCGTTGGTCAAGCCACCGGGGGTGGCCGAGACGGTGGAATGGGCCGAAGCGGCAACGCTGCTGCAAAGCCAGGGCGCGGCGTGGCCGGAAGCCTTCCGCCGTGCCATCGGGGGTGGCGCTCAAGGACCATGACGACCTCGCCTACATGGAGCCGCGGCTCGCCGAGGTGATCCCGGGTGAAGCCGCATGATGCTGCCCGAGGCCATCCGCCCCTTTGTCGAGTTCCCGAGTCTGCTGCGCGCCCACGGCTTCCGTGTGGCGCCGGACCAGACGGTCGGGTTCATAGAGGCGATTGGCCTGCTCGGCCCGTGCGGAATGGAAGACATCCGCCGCGCCGCCATCGCCATGCTGGCGATCCCCAAGGAGCGCGAGACCGAGTTCGACGCCCTGTTCCGCGCCTTCTTCTATGGCCAGACCCTCGCCGCCCCCGCCATCGGTGACCACGAGGACGAAGTCGAGGCGGACGAGGCGCTGGGCGGCGAAGCCGAGGTCCTGCTCGGCGAGGAGGAGACCGAAGCCGGCGCCGAGGCGGCGGCTGCCGAACGGCTCGCCCACCGGCGCTTCGGCGCGGCGGGCGAGATCGACCCTCTGGCCCGTTTCGCCCGGCTCGCCCCTAGCCGGCTGCCGAGGCGGATTTCCTACCGGCGGGCACCGGCGCGTCGCGGCGACAAGCTGAACCTGCGCCGCACCCTGCGCGAGGCGGTGCGCCGCGAGGGCGAGATCGTCACCCTGGTCGAGACCCGCCGCAAGACCCGGCAGCGGCGCATCCTTCTGCTGATCGACGTCTCCGGCTCGATGAAGCAGCGCACTGAGGGCGCCCTGCGCTTCGCCCATGTGCTGGCGCATGCGGCCGAGCGCTTCGAGGCCTTCACCTTTGGCACCCGGCTGACCCGCATAACCCCGGCGCTGAGGCACGTCGACATCGACCGGGTGCTGGCCCGGGTCGGCGCCCTGGTGGCGGATTTCGACGGCGGCACCCGGATCGGCGAGGCGTTGCTGGCTTTTCTCGCCATCCCCCGCCTCGCTGGCTGCGCCCGTGGCGCGGCGGTGGTCGTGCTCTCCGACGGGCTGGAGCGCGGCGGCCCGGAGGCGATGGTCGACGCGGTCTGGCGGCTGTCGCGCCTCGCCTGGCGGGTCGACTGGCTGACCCCGCTCGCGGCCGATGCCGGCTTCCGGACGCAGACCGGGGCGCTCGCCGCCGTGCTGCCCTATCTTGACAGCCTCGCCGACGGCTCTCGGCTGGAGGCGATCTGCGTCCATGTGCTTGAACTCGCGAGGGCGGCATGATCGACGCGCATCATCATATCTGGCTGCAGAAGGACCTGCCTTGGCTGCTCGGCGCGGTGCCGCCGCGCATCTTTGGGCCTTATGCGACTATCAAGCGGGACTATCTGATCGACGAGTACCTCGCCGACATCGCCGGCACCGGCATCGAGAAGTCGGTCTACGTCCAGGCCAACTGGGCGCCGAACTGGGCCGCCGGCGAGGTCGCCTGGGTGCAGTTGGTGGCCGACGCCCATGGCTGGCCGCACGGCATCGTCGGCTATGCCGACTTCACCGTCGCCGACGTGCGCCCGCAGCTCGACCGATTGAAGAAATACCCGCTGATGCGGGGCATCCGACAGCAGTTCCACTAGCACGAGAACCCGCTCTACCGCTTCGCCGCGCGGCCCGATCTGCCGGCCGATCCGGTGGTGCAGAAGAACGTGGCCCGGCTGGCTGAGTATGGCTGGAGCTTTGATCTCCAAGTCTTCACCAGCCAGAAGGCGAATGCGGCCAAGCTGGCGGCGGCCTGTCCCGAGATCACCTTCATCCTCCAGCACGCGGGGATGCTGGAGGACACCAGCCCAGCCGGCTGGCAAGCCTGGCGCGCCGGCATGCGGCGGCTGGCAAAGCAGCCGAACGTGGTGACTAAGCTCTCTGCCTTCGGCACCTTCATCCACCGCAACGATCCCGACTTCATCGCCGAGATGATCGCCGAGACGGTGAAGATCTTCGGCGCGAAGCGCTGCATGTTCGGCTCGAACTTTCCGATCGAGAAGATCTGGACCAGCTACACCGAATCTTTTCGCGGCATTCAGGGCAGGCACCGAAAGCCTGCCGAAAACCCAGCAGAAGGCGATCTTCAACGACACTGCGGCGCGGGTCTATCGACTGTAACCGGAGACAACGTGGCGGCTTCGCCCGAAGGAGAGGGAGTGAAAAATGGCGTTGACGATCCACATTCTGGACTACGGAGACATCGAACTGGAGACCAGTTTCCTGGTGCTCGGTCACGAATGCGGCCGCATCCGCCGGGTGCCGGTCTATGGCTTCCTTATCCTCGGTGGCACCCATCCGGTTCTGGTCGACACCGGCTATCGCGACAACGCCATCATGGAGTCGCTCGGCATGCGCGGGCTGCAATCCCACGACAACATGATCGAGAACCAGCTCGCCAAGCACGGGCTGAAGCCGGGCGACATCCGCTTTATCTGCCATACCCACCTGCACATCGACCATGCGGGCAAGGACGACAGGTTACCGATGAACACCACCGTGGTGCTGAACCGGCGCGAGATGGAATTCTCGGTCTCCGGCATCATGTACCCGCAATATCCGAAGCCAGACGTCATGCATCTGGTCGAGCGCATCTACGAGCCCTCCGCCGCGCGCTTCCTCGACCTGGAGATCACCGGGGCGGAAGAGATCATCCCCGGTGTCTGGTGCGAGCCGGCCGGGGCGCACACGGAAGGCTCGATGAATGTGATTGTCGAGACCGCCGAGGGCTTCGCCTGCATCTGCGGCGACGTGATCTACGACTTCAACGACCAGGTCGTGAACCATGTCCGGGTCAACAACTGGATGGAACCGCAGGTGACCGGCAACCATGCCGGCTCCAAGCGGGGCGAGAAGGGGACGATCAAGAAGCTTCTGAACAACTACACCTTCCTGCTGCCGGTGCATGACCGGCCGGCGAGGATCGAGAACCAGCAGGTGGTCGGGCGCCTCGGCATGACCGTGCCGGGGCCGATGACCGAGACTCTTCCGAACCGCCCGTTGTTCCCCGCCTGAGGCGCGGGGCTCGCTACGGAGCGCTCTATCCAGCTCAGAGGACGCGCCGGGAGGATCAGAGGAGTACGGGGCCATGTCGCACACCGCCATCGACCAGAGGTTCAATGGCCTGATCGACCAGTACGCGCCGGTGCAGCAGCTCGGCACTGGGTTCACCTTCACCGAAGGGCCGATATGGCACCCGACCGAGAAGCACCTGCTGTTCTTCGACATGCCCGGCGACGTGCGCCTCCGCTGGACGCCGGACGGCAAGGTGACCGAGGTCCTGCGGCCCTCGAACAAGGGCAACGGCATAACCTACGACGCCGAGCTAAACCTCTTGGTGTGCGAGCATGCGACCAGTTTGGTTGCCCGGTTCCGTCCCGACGGCACCCGCGAGGTGATGTGCTCGCATTTCGAGGGCAAGGAGCTGAACTCGCCCAACGACATCTGCGTGCGCTCCGACGGCTCGGTCTACTTCACCGACCCGACCTATGGCCGGATGCCCCATTTCGGGGTCGAGCGGCCGCTGCAGCAGGGCTTCCAGGGCGTCTACATGCTGCGGCCGAACCACCGTCCGGGCGACGAGCCGGTCTTCGTCTCCGACCGCTACATGTTCAATCAGCCGAACGGGCTCTGTTTCTCGCCCTGCGAGCGGTACATGTGGGTGAACGACACTGACCAGGCCAACATCCGCATGTTCGACGTGGCGCCGGACGGGCGGTTGATCAACGGGCGCATCTTCGCCTCGGGAATCCGGGATACGCTGAAGCCCGGCGTCCCCGACGGGATGAAATGCGACATCGACGGCAATGTCTGGGTCACCGCCCCGGGCGGGATCTGGGTTTATTCCTTCGACGCCATCCTGCTCGGCAAGATCGAGGTGCCGGAGATGGTCGCCAACCTGCACTGGGGCGGCGACAACTGGGACACGCTGTTCATGTGCGCCTACACCTCGCTATATTCGGTGAAGATCGAGACGCGCGGTCGCAACGAGCCGTTCATGCACGCGCGGCCTGTCCCGGCGCAGATGTCCGGGCCGGCGCCGCAGGCACGCCCCGGAGCGGCTCCTCCGCCGGTCCCTGTTGAACGCCTATCCATCGACCTGCACCGCACAGCGCTGATCATCCAGGACCTGCAGAACGACGTGATCATGGACGGCGGCGCCTTCGCCGACAGCGGCGCGCCTCAGAACGCGCGCGAGCAGAACGTCGTCGCCAATGCCCGGCGGCTTGCCGAGGCCTGCCGCCGCGCCGGCGTTCTGGTGATCCATGTCTGGTTCGTCTGTGAGTCCGGCCACCCGGCGCTTGGCTTGAACGCGCCGCTGTTTGATGGCATAGCCGGCGCCAACGCGATGACGCGTGGCACCTGGGGCGTTGCGCCGGTCAGCGGTTTGGAGCCGGAGTCGGGCGATCTGGTGGTCGAGAAGATGACCATAAGCCGATGGGAGACGAGTCGGCTCGAACGCTACCTGCGCGGGGCCGGGGTCGACACCCTGATCAACACCGGCGCTTGGACCAACATGAGCGTCGAGCACACCGCCCGCACCGGCGCCGACAAGGGGTTCCGGGTGATCGTGCCCGAGGACGCCTGCTCGACGATGAACGCCGACTGGCACAACGCCTCGATCAACTACGCCATGCAGAACGTTGCCACGGTCACCGACGTCGACACGGTGATCAGCACCTTGCGGTAAGCCGCCGCCCCGTGGCCCGTGCCGGTCGGCGTGACACGAAGGCGGGACGTGGAGGCATTCGTTTCTCTGCTGCGCCAATGCTCCAGATTGCAGGGTGCCCAAGACATCGGATCTGATCAAAAGCAACGGTGGTTTGACGTCGATCACTCGTCTTGGTGCTTCGCTTGCCGTCCAGTTTGCCGCCAAAGCACGAAATCGCTTCGCGATAGGTTGCGGGTGCCGCGGTGAAGTGCGGCGAGCGGGTTGTGATTGCCGGGTGTGGGCCGGGAACGGTGTCCTGTCGGTGAGGTGATCTTGCCTCGACCAACACAGGAGCCTTGCC
>Ga0209049_1000200_pt1 | contig 12800 bp, 12 predicted proteins | sample WorMetulBAHAMAS2_FD_187398 | JGI IMG/M metagenome (GOLD analysis project Ga0209049, IMG submission 187398) | Marine gutless worms symbiont microbial communities from Max Planck institute for Marine Microbiology, Germany - Olavius ullae BAHAMAS.2... | ecosystem: Host-associated > Annelida >...
CCCCACGCGATAGCCGTTACGACCGCGGATGTCACCGATCGAGCAGGGGCATTGGTGGCGTTCTCTGAACATCAGGACAATTTGTCAGCGGTGAAAAATGTGTTGGTTGATGGCGGTTATACGGGACAGCCCTTTGCAGCTGCCGTGCGGAAAATGCTGGGGGCGACGGTCGCGGTTGCCAAACGAAACGAACTGCACACATTTACAGTGATGCCCAAACGGTGGGTTGTCGAGCGCTCTTTCGCTTGGTTGGAAAAATGTCGACGGTTATGGAAAAACTGCGAGCGAAAACTCAATACCAGCGTGCAATTTGTGACCTTGGCGTTTCTGGCCTTGTTAATCCAAAGATCGTAAACAGGTTCTTAGAGGGTTGAATTGAAAAGGCGCAAAGGGCCTGCAGGATTTCAAAATCAGGGCAGGAAAGAGCCAATGCGCCCGAAGGGACGGGCCATCTGGTGCACGTTCTGGCGCATGGTCGCAACACCGTTCATCATGAGATAGACGCGCTGGTCGATGACGCCCATTCCCTCTCCGACTCGGCCCATACTTTGCTCGATGCCGACCATATCCCGGGTGATCGAGTCCATGTCGGTGCGGATCCTCGGCATGATTTCGGTCAGCGTCGTCATGTTCGCGTGAATCGACTCCATGTGACCGATGTGCTCGTCGAAGGCCTGCATCTGGTCGGTGATGGCATCCATGTCCTCGTCGACACCACGGAGGTGGCCGTGCATGTCGTCCATATTGGCGACGATGCCGTTGAGGTCTTCGTACAGGACCCGGACGTAGTAGACGTTGGAAACCGCCAGGACCACCAGCAGCACGGAGGTGACGATGAGAATTGCGTCGGTGATGCGAAAGTGGCGGTAGCGTTCGTCCAGGTGGAGCTGGGTCTCCCGCCCGAGCCGGGCAATGACCTGGACGATGGCGCGCCTGGGATCTTCTCTCATAGTTGCTCTTCCTACTGAGGTCGCCTTGAAGGTTCGAGGTGCCTATATGGGACAAGGGCGTCCTACCCGTTCTAAGAGGCTGTCGAATTTCAGACAGCCTCTGAGCCGCCTCATGGAAACGGGAACATTTTGTTCATGGAGCGGGCCGGCTTGGCCATATGGTGCACCTCCTGGGACATGGCCTGGATCTCGTGGTTCATGACGTCCATGTTGACCGAGATATTCACGACGTTGTCACGCACCGTGGCCAGATGGCGGTTGATACCGTGGACGATGTCCCGCATCGAGCGCATGTCCGAGTCGATGATGTTCATCGCCCGGTTCACGGTTCCCGTCATGCCCTGGATATCCTCCAGCAGTGCAACCCGCTGTTCCATACTGACGATGTGCCCGCGAATCCGATGCATCTGCTCGGACACGGACGTCAGGTGAACGTTCATGTCGCTTACGATGGCCGAAATCCGATTGATCTGGGCGCTCAGGGTCAGCAGCAACACCAGGATCGAGATGGCGATCGCGCCCAGGATGATGATGCCGGCCTGAATACTATAGTTGAGACGGGCACCGAGCTTATTCTTGATATCGATCTGGCTGAGGATGATGCCTTCGAAGGAGCTCAGCGCGCGCAGATATTGCTGTTGGAGAACGGCGTCCTCCTCTCTGGTCAATCGCTCTTCAGGCATGTCTGTGTTCTCTGCGGGAAGGATCGGGATGCGTCGACGGTGACCCAAGCACAACCCGGAATGATACCCCCTTTGGGGCCGGTTCGCCTCGGCACCCCTGAAATCCGATCGGGCGGGCGTGTCGGCGTCTCTTTGCGATCAAGGCGTCGTTTCGGTTACTGGTCGGGTCGATCGGGCACAGGGCCGGGCCTGGCCCGTGCCCAACACCCGACACACTCGCCCCGGTCCGGCGCCTTGTTTGAGCCGAATTTTCCTATGGGAAAGATTTTCATGTGTCGAACGGCCCCGCGACCCACCCGGTCCGCACCCCGGACCCTGAGGTCGATCGCGTGGTTAGCCTGGAGTCTGCGGTGCGGAGCTTCCGAAGGGCTAAATACAACCCGTAGGCTTGGGTAGTCCGCCCCACTTGCAGATGAGCTTCATGGGGCCTTTCTTGAAAATGGCGTACAGGTCCTTTCTGGAGACCTTGACTTCCTTGGCGAATTTGCGGATGGGTGGGACGACGCCATTTTCGTCGTACATAGACTTGTTCGGTCATCTCGAACGCGTCCGCGGCCGCCAATTCCCTTGCGATTGCCTCGCTCCAATCCTCGCGGTTGACCAGGAACCCTTCGCCGTCTAAGGGAACATCGATTGCCATCGTTATTGCCTCCGGTTATTCAAATAGGTGGTTAAGTATCGAGCCCAAGAGAATGCGGTCAATCCTATCCGAATCTACCCCGGCGATCCTATGGTCAATCTCGGGAAGCCGTCCGGTCAACAGCAATCCTGAATGATTTGGCGTTGTCCGGGGAGCCGGACGTGTGCGGGCGCGATCCTGAAAAACGGTCAGTCCGGCACGGGAAAGCCGTAAGGGGGATCACGCAGGGAGAGCGAGGGACCATCAGGGCCGCCGAGTCGTACCTCTCCGCGTTCCGCGACCTCGATCTCCACCACCGCCAGGAGTTCGTAGTTGCCCTTGTCGTTGATGCCAGCGTCCACTACCCGACCCGTGGCCTGCTCGGAGCGGCCACCCGCGGCGTAGAGCAGGTCACCCGGTACGGGTGGATTGGCCGTGCCGACCTGCCCCAGGTACATGCGGCGTTTGAGCTTTCCCAAATACTGCATACGCGCGACCACTTCCTGGCCCGTGTAGCACCCCTTCTTGAAGCTCACGCCATCGAGCAGGTGCAGGTTGGCCATCTGAGGCACGAAGGCGTCACTGGTCTGCCGGTAAAGAGTCGGGATCCCGGCCCGGATATCGAGCAAGGACCAGAACCCGGCATTGACGACGGTTGCGGTCGCTGCCAGGTCGTCCCATATAGCCTCCAGCGCGGCGGGCGGACCCAGGAGCTGGAATCTGGGTATCGGTCCCGGGATGCGAATGGTAATCAGCTCACCATCCTGGGTCACCCCGTTTTCCCGGGTCGGGACCGCGGCGAGGCGGGACGCCAGCAGGGACGGCGCGCAGTTACCAGCAATGGCGAGAGCGCTGAACCGTTCGCTCACGTCCTCGATGGTGGCCTTGGCCCGCAGGAGGTACATGCGCAGCCGCCTGGTCAAGGCCTCCACCTGGGCGCGCGGAAGCTGAAGATAGATGGTGTCGTCCCGCCGGAAAGTGCGAAAGCTGGCCAGCATCCGTCCCTTGGGGCTGCAATGGCTTCCGAGCCGGCTGACGGCGGCGGAGAGGCGGGTTACGTCATGCGTGACCTGCCCTTGGAGAAAAGTTTCCGCTTCCGGTCCGGAAACGGCGACCAGCCCGAGGGGGGAGAGCGCCATCAGGGCACACTCGGCCTCTACGGGGGCATCCGGGAAGCGCACCTTGCCCGCGTCGTCGATGCGCGCGGACCGGGATTCGAGGAAGGTTTTCCAAACACTGTTCATGGCGTCGCCAATCGCTTTCTCTCAGGGGGTCTCGAGCGGTGGCAGAATACCTCGCGCATCATGCCGACCAGCTGCAGGGTACGGGCATCGCCGACCCGATAGTACACCCGGTTGGCGTCCTTGCGTGAGGCCAGGATCCCCTTATCGCGGAGTATGGCCAAGTGTTGGGAGATGTTGCTTTGGGAGGTACCGACGTAATCCACGATTTCCTGTACACTGATCTCTTGGTCACCAAGGGTGCACAGGATCTTCAACCGCAGCGGGTGTGACATCGCCTTGAGCGAGCGGGACGCGCGTTCGATGTCGTCATCATCGGCGAACAGGTCGACGGCCGGGGCCTCCGTAGCCTGAGGGCGGGGATCGGTCGGTCCGGGATTGGTCGGGGGGCTGAGATCACCTGCCATGGAATTACACCCTGCTTCAAAATATCACCAGTATTCAAGGATACACTAATAAGCCGTCCTGAATTGTTTGGCGTTATCCGAAGATTTGACGTGTTGCGTTCGACGCACCAAGGTTCGTTGATCGTCTGCCAGGTCAGCGCCGGCGTCTTAACGCAACCTAACACCCATATTATCCCCCGCGCGGCATTATCCCCCACGCGGCCTGCCCGTGCGGACCTCGCTCCGGGGGGCACGGCGTCGAACGCGGCGTAACGCAACACGACGCTGACGCAGGGCCGCAGTCCTGTGCGGATAGACAAATTCGAAAGGCTCTTTATGGATTCCAGACTGATCTATGGATTCCAGACTGATCGAAGAGGACGGCGGTCCGTAGCACTCTGACCGAGTGACAGAACAAGCAGTCTTTTCTCAACAACAGTAAGTTATACGACGCCCCTCTGGCTTGCTGAGAAGGCGAATTTGCGCAAATTATCCTACCAGTCTGGAATCCATAAAAAGAGCCTTCAATAATATACTGTGATAACTTGGATCATGTCGTATAGCGACCTTTCCGCGCCGGGCTCGGACACCTGATGGGACCCATGACGGCACTCGACCCCTTACGGGTCCCCCTGCGGGGTCTGACTCTGATCGAGGCCAGCGCCGGCACCGGCAAGACCTACGGCATCACGACCCTGTATCTGCGGTTGCTGTTGGAGCTGGGCCTGGAGGTGGATCGGATTCTGGTGGTCACCTTCACCGAGGCCGCCACCGAGGAGCTGCGTGATCGCATCCGCAAGCGGTTGGTGCAGGCCCTGGACTGGTTCCGGGGTGGTGTGACTCCTGGGGAGGGGGGAGATAAAGGGGGAAGCGATGAACCGGATCCGCTTCTCGCTGAGTTCTTGTCGGGGCTCCCGGATCGGGATCGGGCCTGCGCACTGTTGACCGATGCCCTGACGCGCATGGACGAGGCCGCGATCCATACCATCCATGGTTTCTGTCTGCGCACCCTTACGGACCGGGCCTTCGAGAGCGGCGCGGCCTTCGATGTCGAGTTCATCACCGACGAGACACGACTGCGGACTACCGCTGTCGAGGACTTCTGGCGCCGCCGGGTCGCGGGCGCGGACCCCCGAACCGCGCGCCGGGTGCGGGAGCACTGGAAAACCCCCCAAGATCTGCTCGCGGACCTGCAACCCACCCTGGCGCTGGATGACCTGCGGCTGTTGCCGCCGGTGGACGCGGCAGGCATCGAGGCTGGATGCCGGGAGCTGGATGCGGTCCTCGCCCGGCTGCAAGCGCAATGGCGCGCTGTCTCCGACCAAGTAGCGGACATTCTGGCGACCAGTCCCGTCCTCAACCGACGCTCCTACACCAAGCAGGTCGTCGCCCAGGCCGTTCGGACCGCCGCGGCGCTGGCCGCGGCCACCGAACCCCCCGCGTCCCTGCCCGCCGGCTTCGAACGCCTGACACCGTCCGGACTGGCGCGTGGGACCAAATCGGGTCAGCGACCACCGACCCATCCCTTTTTCGACCTCTGTGGCCGCCTATCCGAGTTGTCGGTCCAAGCCCATGCCGGCACCAGGGCCCTGTTTCTGACCTCTGCGCGAGCGTTCGTGCGCGCCGATCTGGAGCGGCGCAAAGGGGACGAGGGCCTACTCTACTACGACGACCTGCTGCGCCGCCTCGACCAGGCCCTGGCGGGGGACGGCTCGGAGGCCCTGGCCGCCGGCGTGCGTGATCGCTATCCGGTGGCCCTGATCGACGAGTTCCAGGACACGGACCCCCAACAATACCGCATCTTCCGTCGCCTCTACGGGGATCGGCCCGACTGCGGCCTGTTCCTGATCGGTGATCCCAAGCAGGCCATCTACGCCTTTCGCGGCGCTGACATCTTCACCTACATGCAGGCCTGGGACGACAGCGCGCGCGCCGGACGGCACTATGGCCTCACCGTCAACCGGCGTTCCGGCTCACGGCTGATCGAGGCCGTCAACTGCCTGTTCGGATCCGCCCGGGAACCCTTCATCTACCAGGATTACATCAGCTTCGAGCCGGTAGCGCCCGGTTCCACGGCGGACGAGAGACCTTTGCGAATCCGGGGCGTCGAACCCGTACCCCTGCAATTCCGGATGCTCCGGATCGACGAAGAGAATCAGACCCGCAAGCGGCCGATATCCATCCGCAACGACGCGGCCCTGGCGAGCGCGGCGCAGGCCTGCGCCGGATACATCGCCGACCTGCTGAACCGAGCGGATGCTGGCGAAGTGACCATCGGGGACAGCGCCCTGAGGCCGAGCGACATCGCCCTGCTGGTGCGTACCCACCGCGAGGGCGACCTGGTGCAGCAGGCCCTACGCGCCCGCGGCATCAACAGCGTGAGCCTGACCGAAGACAGTGTGTTCGCCACCGAGGACGCCGAAGAGCTGACCACCCTGTTGCAGGCCTTGGCAACGCTGCACGACCCAGGCCGCGTGCGGGCCGCCCTGGCCACGACCCTGCTGGGACGCAATGCGGCGGAGCTGGCGCGGCTCGCCGACGATGAACCCGCCTGGGAGGCGCTACTGGCCCGCTTCCACTCCTATCGGGAACGCTGGCGGCAACAAGGGATCATGGCGGCATTCCAGGCATTGCTCGCGGCGGAGCAAGTACCCGCCCGGCTGCTGCGCCGGCCCGACGGCGAGCGTCGCCTGACCAACCTGCTGCAGCTGTTGGAATTGCTGCAAGTGGCCTCCGGCGAGCATCCCGGTCCGGACGGATTACTGCGCTGGCTCGGCGAGCGGCGCGGGTCGCGGGCAGAGGACGCGGCCCAACAGCTGCGCCTGGAGAGCGATGAAGGGTTGGTCAAGGTCGTCACCCTGCACAAGAGCAAGGGCCTGGAGTATCCCCTGGTGTTCATCCCCTTCCCCTGGAGTGCTTTCAAGGGGTCCCAGGGAAAGGCACCGGTGTTCTTTCATGCCCCGGAGGACAAGCGGGCCTGTCTGGATCTGGGTTCGGGCGACCTGGACACACATGCACGCCTGGAACGGACCGAGCGGCTCGCCGAGCGGCTGCGCCTGTTCTACGTCGGGGTGACGCGGGCGGCCAAGCTCTGCGTACTCTGCTGGGGCAAGGTCAACGGCATCCAAGATGCGGCCCTGGCCTACCTACTGCATCGGGACCCGGAGAGCGAGCTCCCCACCAGCCGGATAGCGCGCCTGTCGGAATCGGAGATCCGCGCGGATCTGGACGCACTGGCCGCACGGGCGCCGGATGCCATCGCGGTCCGCGAACTGCCGCCCTCGTCCGGCGGCGGGCCCTGGCTCGGAGGCCGGATCGACCCCGCACGGCTGGCCCCCAAGGAATTCCGCGCCACCATCGACGCGGGCTGGCGGGTCGCCAGCTATTCGGGCCTGGTGCGGGGAGACGAGAACGAACGCCCCGATTTCGACGCCGTTGTCACGCCCCCCGTACCGGAAGCCGAGCCGGGTGCCCCGATCGATCCGGTGTTTGCCCTTCCCGCCGGCGCCCAGGCCGGTCACTTTCTGCACCGGCTGTTCCAAGACCTGGATTTTCCCCACGCCGCCGGCGAGACTCTGACCCAGGCCGTCCGCGGCCTGCTGGACCGCTATGGCGGACTGGGAACAGGCCGCGCCGCGGACCGGGAGTGGGCACCCGCGGTGGAGGGACTGGTGACCGACGTCCTGGATACCCGGCTGGACCCGGCGGAATCCCTGCGCCTGCGCGACATCGCCGCTGCCGATCGGATCTCGGAGCTGGAATTCCATTTTCCCGTCGCGGGTCTGAGCCCCGAGTCCCTGGGTGCCACCCTGGCGGTCTCCGAGGCCCATGCGGAGGCCGCCGCGGGACTGGGTTTCGAGCCCATGCGCGGACTCATGCACGGCTTCATCGACCTGGTGTTCCGCTGCCAGGGACGCTTCTACATCGTCGACTACAAATCCAACTGGCTCGGCGACCACCTCACGGCCTACGGGCGGGATGGCCTGCGCCTTGCCGTCCGCCGCCACCGCTACCGGCTGCAATACCTCATCTACACCCTGGCCCTGCACCGGTTTCTCGGGTGGCGACTACCCGACTATGACTACCGGACCCATTTCGGCGGCGTCTACTACCTGTTCCTGCGCGGCATGCGCCCACACACGGGCCCGCGTTACGGCGTCTGGTACGACCGGCCCCCCCGTGATTTGATCGAGGCGCTGGACCGCCTGTTCGGCGGCAGGCGGGAGGCTGCGATTCCCGGCCATGGAATGGAATAACGGACCGCCGCCCCCTTCGATCAGTCTGGAATCCATAAAGAGCCTTCGCATTTTGAATCCGCGGATTACGCCGATTTCCGCAGTGAGTTGGTGGGCACAGCCCCCCCTACGGGTCCTGCCCCCTTGTGTCCCGTCCGCCTTTGGGGTTCATTGCCTTCCGGTAGTGTTCGCGCGACGCGGGAGTACGAGTTTGTTGGCATCCCGCCACAACACGGGACGGACAGGCCTTGCCAACCCCAGTGCAGCCAACTCAGGAGGCGATGGGCGAGCCACAGGGCCCAGGCCAGCATCAGGCCCCGGTAGACCAGGATGGGCACCGAGATCACCCATACCCGCGGCAGCTCGGGGCCGCTTCGGTCCTGATACCAATTGAGCCTGGTCGCGGTCGAGCCGTTGCTGGCGATCTGCATCTCCGGCTGTCCCAGCAACCCTTGTCGGAGGGCGACTACCAGGGCCGAGAGCGCCGCTAGACTGAACAGGAACAGGCCGATCTGCATGAGATTGAACCGCCACGGGGGGAGCTTCCCGGTCCAGGCGCGCCCGCAATCCGAGGGCGAAGAGCCAGCCGGTCACCAGCAGCCCGACCCAGATCCCAGCCTGACTCAGCCCCAGACCCAACAACAACCAGTCACGGGTCTTCAGCGGCGTGAGCCTGCTACGTCCCAATCCGAGGGCCAGAACGACGAGCACGACCACCAGGCCTCAGAAAAGCACGGCCGGACCCAGGTCGGGACCCGCCGGTGAACAGGACCCAGCGGTCCCGCCCCAGCTCGATCCGGGTGGTGGCGTTGACCCCACCCCACCGGTCCCGAGATTCGGCACCGACGGCGAATAGTAACTCACCAAGGCATCCGGCTGTCGCCACCGGATGCGGACCTGCTGGGTCCACGGAACCAGCGGCAGGCCCAAGCCTTGTCCCTCCAAACGCAGGGGCCGCTCCCGGCCGTCCACCGTCACCTGTTGCAGCTCGGCGTCTCGGGGCAGCAGGATCCGGTGCAGACCGCCCCGGCTGCTGCGCAGGGTCAGCTCCAGCACCGCTTCGGCCACCCGTTGCCCCGGTCGTATCAGGTAGTCGCTCTCGTCCAGGGTCAGGGTCGGGCCGGAGACTCCTCCCTGGGGGCGGGAGAGGACGAGCGACAGGGTTTCCCCGGGCCAGGGCCGTCAGGTGGGCAGCCACCGCTCGAGGCGGCCCTGATGATGGATCATCGGGATGCCTTCCGCCGTCAGGTGCCACAGAGGGCTCAGATCCACCCGCCACTCCTCGTTGAGGCGCGGGTCCTCGGAGGCGTGCAGCCGGATATTGTCCACCGGCTTCAGGCTGGAGGACCAGCTCGTCTCGCGCTGTCCCGGCGCCAGGCTCACCAGCAAGCGGTCGGCGCGGACCGGCGCTCGACCTGGTTCAGACCCGCCCCAATCGACCCCCAGCCGGAGGGTGCGTCTGACCAGCAACAGGGGGGGTAGCTCGGTGGGTTACAGCACGGTCTCTTGGTCTCCCCGAGGCAGTCGCACGAGTCGGATCTGGGGGCCCGCACGCCCCTTGTCGTCGATCCCCTCCACCCGCCAGCCGTCGGCAATCACTTCCACCCGCCGCGGACGCACCGGTGCCCCCGGCAGCGGAACCCAGCTGCGGGCATAGAGGTGCCAACGCTGCGTGAACCGACCGCCGGTCCGGTCCAGCTCCAACGCCAAGCGGCCCGGCCAGGCGCAGGAACGCTCGCCCCCGATGCCGATCAGGGCGCCGACCAGGGGACAGGCGCGCTGATCGTCCTCCCCCAGTACCCAGGGGATCCAAGGCTCGAGTTCATCCGGGATAGAGGGCTCGGGTTCCACACCCAAGACCTGGGACGAGACGGCGAATGCCGTCAGGAACATAAGGAAGCACGAAAATGGGGTCAGGTCTTGATCCGTGACCTTGAAGGCGCAGGTCAAGACCTGACCCCTTCCCCACGCGTTGCACCTCCAGCGGGTTAAATTATATCGAAGTATAATTCCGACTGGCTTGGTTTGCACGCTACTTGTCAGCTACTGAAGCGGCTGAATAATCAACGCTGGCAGGCCCGTATGTGGGCGACGAAGCGCTCGGTCCAGTCATTGCCGCCCACGGCGCGCAGGTGGCTGTAGGCGGCCACCAGGTTCTTGTGGACGATCGCATCGTGCCGGCCGTCGATCCCCGTGCCGCGCAAGACCTGGTAGCCGAAGGTCCAAGCGGGGTCCGGATTCAGGACGGACGAATAGTGAAACTCGTGGGCCCTGATTTCATACGGCCTCTCGCGCGGCGTCTCCGAGACCCGCGGCCAGGGAAAGGCCGGGGTCTCACGCAAGCGGACGTATCCCTGCCCCTGGGGCCGTTCATACATGGCGACATCCGCGTTCAGGACCCCACACATGGCGCCGCGTCGATCGCCCCAGTGCAGTTTGCGGCACAGGTACATAAGGCCGCCGCATTCGGCGTAAACGACGCCCCCGGATGCCACGAAGTCGTGGACCGCCGCGCGCATGGAGCGATTCTCGGCGAGCGCGCGCAGACGAAATTCCGGAAAGCCGCCGCCGATAAACAGCCCGTCCGCGTCCGGAAGCCCCGCATCCCGTACCGGACTGAAGTCCACCAGTTCCGCCCCGGCACGGACCAGGGCGGCGAGGTCGTCCGGATAGTAGAACCCGAAGGCGGCATCCCGGGCGATGGCGATGCGCACCGGTTCCCGAGTCGTCGCGGCTGGCCGGTCCGCGGGCAGGGGCGCTGGCGCCGCCGGGGCCGAGCGGGCGATTTCCAATAGCCTGGGGACGTCCACTTGCCCCGCGACCTGGGCGCGGATGCGCTCGATCCGATCCTCCGCCTCCTCCGTTTCGGTGCTCGGAATCAGGCCCAGATGACGCTCGCTGATTTGGATCTCCGGCGTTCGATGCAGTGCACCCAACCACGGCAGGTCGGTGTAGTGCTCCAGCACGCGGCGCAGATTGGTCTCATGGCGTGAGCCGCCGACCTTGTTGGCGATGATACCGGCGATATTCAACTCCGGGTCGAAGGCCGAATAGCCGAGCAACAGGGGTGCAATCCCCCGGCCCATACCTCGGACATCCAACACCAGGATCACGGGCGCGCGCAACAGCTTGGCCAGCGCGGCATTGCTGTTGGTGCCGTGCAGATCGACGGCGTCGAACAGGCCGACATTGCCCTCGATCAGTCCCACCTCCGTGGCGGTCAGACCGCGTGCAAACCCGCCGGTGATCTCCCCCCGCTCCATGGTGTGAAAATCCAGGTTGAAGCAAGCGCGACCGGAGGCCTGACCGAGCCACAGGGGATCGATGTAATCGGGTCCCTTCTTGAAGGGCTGCACGGATGCGCCAAGCCGTACCAGCTCGCGGCACAACCCGATGGAAACCGTGGTCTTACCCGATGATCTGTGGGTGGCGGAGATGTAGAGATGGGCCATGGCAATGACAAACCGGATGGGACTTGCGAGTTCGTGGGGTGGGCTGTGCCCACCAGTGTTTCAGCGGTCTCCTCTGACAACTCGGCTTCGATGAGCCAGGGTTTAGGGGGCAGTTTCGGATCTCATGGTGGGCGCAGCCCACCCTACCGGCCATATCAAGTAGTCTTCCCGACCGGCTCTATGCCCTTGTGGGGGATGAAAATACCGCAGCCCAGCTTGCCGTGGGGGCCGAGCCCCCGCTGTTGCAGATGGACCGATTCCTCCGGCGACAGGTCTGACAGCATGAGGCTGCGCGTGCGGAGCATGCCGCTCGGCGTGGTCAGCAGGGTCGTCTTGCCACACAGGGCCTTACGCACCCGGATGCCCTGGTCGCTCAAGGCCCGTACCGCCCAGTCGAGAAAGCCCTCCTCGGTGTCGTCCGGGACACTGGCCACATAGCGTGAGAGGAGGGTGGTTTCTTTGCTCAACCGGCGGATCTTGCCGGGGCCGATGGTCAACGGACAACCGGACACGTCCAGGGTCTCGCCCTCCAGATCCTGCATGAGTGCCGCCGTGTGTTGCTTGGGCACGCGGATAGTGAGTTTGGTGCGCTTGGACAGGATCAGGTGTTGGTCCGTACCATGATCGGGTCGCTCCCAGCCATTCTGGGAACCCGCCACGTGGACCGTGTGGACCGCAACGCCGGAATCATCCTCGCCAATCCAGGGTGCGGTCTGCCGCAACGCGGCGGATAGGGCGTAGGCATGGTCTACGGGCAGGCGTTTGCAGACGACGGAAAACAGGACATCGACGATGGTGTCCGGGACTTGGAATGCGGTCTCGTGATTGTCTTCTTGCCAGAACATTTTCGAATGGCTCTTTATGGATTCGAGACTGCTAACGTAGCAGCAAACCGAGAAGGGAATCCAAGGGAATCCATGAGTCCTTTGCCGCGGTTTTTGGCGTTGTGGACGAACTCGAAAAAGCCCAGATACAAAGGTAAGTGCTCCTGGGAAATCCCCCGGTGTGGCCGAAGCCAAGAGCGCAGTAAGGACCAGAACCCCTCCATCGTGTTGACATGAATTTCGTGGGGCTCTTTATGGATTCCGGACTGGTTGTCAAGTCCCGTCAGATTATAGGCACATTTTTTGAACAGCTGGGTCTGTTTTTGGGACCAGTTTTTCATCGCCTGAAGGGGAGGACTGTGGCCCAGTGCGTTCTGCGGGATGTGCTGATTGTAGACCTTAACGTAGCG
>Ga0209049_1000202_pt1 | contig 12707 bp, 12 predicted proteins | sample WorMetulBAHAMAS2_FD_187398 | JGI IMG/M metagenome (GOLD analysis project Ga0209049, IMG submission 187398) | Marine gutless worms symbiont microbial communities from Max Planck institute for Marine Microbiology, Germany - Olavius ullae BAHAMAS.2... | ecosystem: Host-associated > Annelida >...
CAAAGCGGTTCAGGAGTACTTGGAAACCTCGCGTATCAAGCTTGTTTTTCTTCCCCCGTATGCACCAAACCATCTCATTGAGCGATTTTGGAAATTTCTCAAAAAGAATGTCCTCTATAACCGATATTATGAAACGTTCGATGAATTCCGAGAAGCGTGTGAGACATTCTTCAAGAATCCGCACAAATACCAGCGCGAGCTGCGTTCATTGCTGACGGCGAATTTCAAACTGATCGGTTGCGTGAAAAGCCGAAATATTGATATTAGATTAGTATATATTTCCGCGTTCTACAGACGAAGAAAAAGAAAGATTCAAGTTACTTCGTGAAGCCTAATGTAGATGCACGCTATAAACCAAGTTATACAATCACAAAAGAAGAGCTTAACTGGCTTGCGGAGCGAGTACAAGAGTTACAGCGTTTAACTGAAAAATTATGTGGGGAGAAAATAGCAAGCTATGGAAATGGGGACAGGTCTTGATCCGTGACTCTTGAAGGCGCACATCAAGACCTGTCCCCATTTCCGTGCACGTGACCCCGTCTCCTTGATCCCGTCTCCCTCTTATCGGGGAGCTAACCAGCAACAGAAATGGAGAGAAAAGTGAAATTATTAGAACAATACAACGAGCTTGAAAATAAGCTGGAAAGATTGATTGGTGATTTCAAGTTTTCAGCAGATATAAATCTTAAGTTAGAAAGGATAGAATGTTTGCTTGAATTGCTAGGTAATCCACAAGACTCCTTTTCTGTGATCCATATTGGAGGAACTTCTGGAAAAGGATCTACATCATCATATATATCGAGTATTTTAGAAAGTGACGGTTACAGAACAGGACTGTTTTTATCACCATATCTGCAAGTATTAAATGAAGTCTGTCTAGTTGAAGGGTGCCCAGTAAAAACAAGTGAGTTACTGGATGTATACAATGAAATTGAACCTATGTTTATTGAGGTAGCAAATAGAACAAAATTTGGTCGGCCAAGCTATTTTGAAGTAAAACTAGCGTTATCTTTGATGCTATTTAGAAAGAAGAATATTGATGTGGCAGTTATTGAGGTTGGGCTAGGGGGAACCCTTGATGCTTCAAATGCATTGTCGACGGATGTTTCTGTATTGGTAAGTGTCGGACTAGATCACACAGAAATCTTAGGTGACACTGTTGAAGAAATTGCATGTGATAAAGTTGGCATAATTAAAGAGAATGGCATTGTTGTATGTGGTTTTTCTCAAGAATCAACTAGAAGGATAGCTTTAAAAAGGGCTGTGGAAAAAAGAGCAAACATACTTTTTATCGACGAAAATTTTAAATATATATACTGCGATGGAAAAACATCAATCAAAACAGAGAGATTTTGTCAACATGATATAAATCTATCTATACAAGGCGAGCACCAAGCCCATAATGCAGCATGCGCAGTAGCAGCATATGAGCAATTCGTTAAAAGGAAAGATAAATCTTTTTCTCATGACGTAGTAACTAAGGGCTTATCTATAGCCAAAATACCCGGAAGATCGGAGATTATTCAAAGCCAACCGACTGTAATATTAGATGGTGCGCATAATCCAGATAAACTATCTGCTTTTTTTAAAAGATTGAAAGAGTTGAGTGCAAAACCAATAATTGTATTAGCTCTTAAGAAAGGGCGGAATGTTAATGCTGAAATATTCCCTATATTGGGGAATGCTGGGGCAAAAATCATAATAACTACTTCTTTTTATGATAAAGGGATATGGGAATCCATGCCATCAAAAGACTTGGCGACAGAAATAAAGAAGAATAACAGTGATCCAACCGAAGTAATGAATATTGCAGACCCACTTGATGCGATCAAATATGCTCTCGAAATAGCGGACACAGATGAAGTTATTGCGGTAACAGGCTCATTGTTTTTGGTTGGTGATGTTCGAGAGTATTGGCATCCGAAGGAAGCCATACTTCAATTAATTGAAAATGCATGCAAAGGCGGCTAACAATCACATACACTCGGGGAGATGGGGTCAGGTCTTGATCCGTGACTCTTGAAGGCACACATCAAGACCTGACTCCATTTCCTGTATCGAGTGACTCGTACAGCTCCGGAGACGCTTGGTCACACCCGCAACTACTGCCGCAACGGGTACCTGCAGGCAGTTGCGCACCCGACCCTTGTGCTCCAAGGTCGTCAACATGCCGCGCAAGGCATCGGGATCGGTATCGAAATGCCGTGCCATGTCGCAGGGCCGCGAGTTTGTGCTCGACCAGGTAGCTCCTCAGCTCGGAAAGAATCATGGTGCTCCTCCAGGGAAGGGTGGTTGGATTCAGCGTAAGAATGCCCGGTGTGTCGATCCCCATACCTCAAAGCCTGTCTGGCTTACGCGTTCCTTGAAGCCAAAAGGACCGTAGGGCGGGAAAGCGCAGTACATCCCGCCTTTCGCATCCATGACGAGGCGGGGTCTGAACGATTATGCAGCCTAACGATCAGTCTTCGTTGGTCAATGAATCACTCTACCACTGCCCAGAGATGCACAGAGGGTCGATCCTTGTACTCTGTTCAGGCGTTGTCGGCAACGGCAACATACAGGCGCTGCCTCTCGCGCAGGCCCCTCCGGCGTAGCCCGACGCAGGCTACCAGGAAGATGGCCGACAGCATGCCAATCCATACCAGGGAGAGACCCGGATGGCGCGCGAAGGTGGCCGCCTGGTAGAACAGTGTTACGACCATATAGCCGAGCCCGGTGGTCCAGCCCGCCATGAACAGGGCCCAACCCAGGTTGGTCTCGCGGTAGAAGACTGCCGCCAGGACCGCGGTGCAGGGGAAGTAGAGCAGGGTGAACAGCAGGTAGGCAAAGGCCCCGGCCGCGCCCGTCGAAGCGGGATGCCATGGCGCCGAAGGTGCCGGTAGCGACCTCCTGCTCCTCGGTCGCCGTCTCTTGGCTGCTCACATCGCCGATGCTCAGCCCCAAGGAATTGCCCCAGGTACCCATGGCGTCGCCCAGGTTGGCCGGGATGGTGGTGAAGGCCTCGGTGATGCCGCCCCAGAAGTTGAATCCTGCCTCTTCCTCTACCGAGGGAAAGGGGTCAGGTCTTGACTTGTGCTTTCTCGATCAGACTGATAGTTCTACACGTGCTTTTTGAGAATCTCCTCGATTTCTGGATCAGCGTCAATCTTCCCGCCTGCTTCAATCTCCTCATCGGTTGCATCGCGAACAGTCAATATCTCGAGCAAAAAAACAACCGTTCGACCGCAAAGCGGATTATTGCCGTCAACTGTCAATGTTTTTTCATCCATTCTGGTTACAACGAAATCTCTGGTTTCGCCCTTTTCGTTTTCCATCACAATCGTCGTACCGATCTCTCGATATTCCTCGGGAACATTTTCGATGTAGTCCGTGAAAACCAAGGATTCGTCTCGCGGTCCGTATAACCGATCGCAGTCGATAGGTACCTGAATGACATCACCAACCGATTTCCCTTCCAACTCCTCTGTTACTTGAGTCGACAGGAGTGTATTGGCGCCATGGACATAACCCAAGGGAAACTCGACCGCGGTGATCACATTGCCAGATTTCTTGTCGATGATCTTGTACGTCAGCTCGACAAACTTATTATCCTTTATGGTCTCTTTTTTCATAACTTTGCGAGGAGCGATGTTCAGAAGATGGAGGCGCCGAAAATCTTCACCTCTCCATTTTCATAGCCCAGCACCAGTCTTCCGAGCCATTCACCTTCCTTCTTGGTACTTCTTTGCCTATAAAGAACCGTCACATGCTCGCCACGACGGATGATGCCGAGATAGTCTCTTTCTTCGGACAAGCTTCTTGTCAGATCGCTGTTTGCAAACTGATTCCCCACTTCAACCTCATTGAGGCCAAGAAGCAGCGAATACGAAAATTTCCGTATGAATTTTCCGTAATCGCCTTTATTGGAGTATTTGATAAGATCATCCCACATGGGGTTGGCAATCTCCAGGATCTCTTCATCCGTGTGTTCCGTTATGTTCATCGCATATTCACCATCAGTCGCTTTCCTTGCTGTTGACATCATCGCTACAGCAAGCGTTCGGTATTGCAGGACAGTAATAAAAAAAGATCAACATATTCCATGTTGATCTTTTAAAGGGAAGAAGAGGTGATACTATGTAGTCATTTACGCATCACTCTTCGTCTTTGCCGACCAAGTGATAGCAAGGTGCCTTCTCCATGGCGTACTCACCTGTCTTAGGATCGCGACGAGAAACCGTCAACACATGCCAGTTCTCATCATCCAGCTTGAGTGCATCACCACGATAATAGTAGCCGGGCCAGCGGGTTTCCTTGCGGAATAGCGTATGCTGCATGACACACTCGGAAGTACGGTGACGGTGCTTCAACTCCCAAGCACGCAGCAGCTCATGTATGTTTTCCGCTGCGACTTTTTCCAGGTCTTCTTCCAGAATCTTGAGCTTTTTGAGACCGATATTCAGCAGCTTCTCGTTGGTCATGTAGTTGACGGTCACGCCGCCACCATACTCGTCCATCAGCTTCTGTAACCGGTCGAGGCCCTGCCGCGGGTTAATATAGTTCGGATTGACCGTGCCGGCTGTGATCTCATTGCGGTAGATCTTGTAATGCTCTAACGGCTTGTAGACCTCTGCTTTACGGTCATTGATCTGCTTGTCGGATACGACGATACCTTCTGCTTTACCGTCGTCGATATACTTGCAGGCAGCCTTTGCTGAAAGACGACCTTCGGTGAATGACCCGGATGAGAAGGCGTGTGGTGTGCCACCGACCGCATCACCGGCACCGAATAGTCCTTCGACGGTCATCATGCGGTTATAACCCCAAAAATACTCCGGAGGCGAAATATCCTCGGGGCCGGAACACCATGCACCGCAACCGGTTGCGTGTGAACCCATGACATAGGGCTCGGATGTGGTCAATTCAGGATTCTGATACTTCGGATCAACATCCGTTGCCGCCCATAAGACAGCCTGACCAACGGTCATGCCCAGGAAGTTCTCCCACCCCACCTCTTCGAGGTGCGGATCCTGAAATGCTTCCATGGTAACCATGTGGATAGGACCACGACCGGCATTGACCTCACTGATAAATGCATGGTTACGTAAACAGGTCGGGATCGGTCTATGAGTTCTGTGCGAAGCTTCCGGATCCAGATATTCCTTACCTACCATTTTCTGGAGATCCGGGAACCATTTGGATTCGTACTCCTCGCCGAGCCCGTTTTGCGTATAGGTCTTGAGGTGCAGGAAGTATGCACCAACCGGACCGTAACCGTCTTTGAAGCGCGCAAGCACGATACGGTTTTCCATTTGAGTCATCTTCGCTCCGGCATTTATCAGCAGTCCATAAGCCGAACCGGAAGACCATGGCGCGTACCAGACACGACCGGCACCTTCACCGACGGAACGGGGCTTGAAGAGATTCGAGGCACCGCCAGCACCAACAACGACTGTCTTGGATTTGAAGACATGGTAGTTACCGGTGCGAACGTTAAAACCAACAGCGCCAGCGATTCGATTCTCCTTAGCCTCATCCAGCAGCAGGTGAGTGACACATACCCGATTGTATACTTTGTCCGCTGATTTCTTGGCGGCCTCTGCTACGATCGGCTTGTATGATTCACCGTGAATCATGATCTGCCAGCGTCCTTCACGCTGATAAGCACCCGTCTTTGGGTTACGCATCAGGGGCAGACCCCATTCCTCGAACTGATGCACGGTAGAGTCTACGTGACGAGCCATATCGAACAGCAGGTCTTCGCGAACCATACCCATCAGGTCGATACGCGCGTAACGTACATGGTCTTCAGGGTTGTTCTCACCCCAGCGGGTGCCCATGTAGCAGTTGATTGCATAAAGGCCCTGGGCGACCGCACCGGAACGATCGATATTGGCCTTCTCGGCGACGACGATCTTCTTATTTTTACCCCAGTACCGGGCCTCGAAGGCGGCACCGGTACCGCCCAAACCTGCACCAACGAGCAAGATATCGATGCCGTCTTCAACGATTGTTTTGAAGGCCATCAGTAATACACCCCTTCTTTCATTTTCAGGCCATTGGACTCTAATGTGTGTAAATCACCGTCGTCGAGGCGTATATATTTGGGCTCGTTGAACAAGAGCTGGCTATCACGCATTTCCGGTGAAGGTTCCGGCCGATCGGCAAGATTGGGTATCTCCTGACCCCAAGGCTTGGTGGTAATCGGAGACAGGAAACTTTTCTCCGTACCGTTCCGAAACTTTATCCGCCAAGCGATCGTGCCTTTCTCTTCTTCGCGAATTACTCGGAGGCTGTGTCCAAGCGGAGCGAAATCCGCGTATCCGCGGGCATCGATCGCATGATGGGGACAAGCCTTCACGCACGAGTAGCACTCCCAGCACATATTGGGCTCGATGTTGTAAGCGCGTCGGACGGTCGTGTCGATGTGCATGATGTCCGAAGGGCAAATGTCGACGCACATTCCACAGCCATCGCAACGAGTCATGTATACAAAGGTGGGCATAGTATTCCCCTTACTTTGGTTGATCGGTTACCGTCATTTCAGTAATGGCGTGGAGCTTCTCGCTCGATACCAAGCCCCATATCGAGTGACGCGTCCTTCAGCAACTCCATGGAGTGCCTGTCTCTGTCAGCCGGGTTTGTTCTGTCGGCGAGCTCCGGCAGATTCTCTCTCGATCCATCCGCTTTGGTTAACCGCTTTTGATAAGCAGCCGCGGGCTTGAAGAACATGTGCGCGAACTTGGACCACAGGACGGTGCCGAACAGGACGGTGCCGGAAAGGATGAACAAAGCGAAGAAAAAGATACTCAACCCTGACGCCCCCATTGCCTGAAATGCGGACCAGATCAAGGCGAATGTTGCAGTCGCAAGCAAGGAGACAATGAAGAGATCCGCACGCACCAGGCGATACCAAGGATGGCCTTCGGACGAGACATCGACCCGGATGAAGAGCCAGAACCAGTAACCACCAACGCAAAGCATCAATGCGCCAAGGTGCCAAAGCAGGGGGAGGATCGTTGGCGCTTGATCGGCGGGGGTCGGATAGGCGAAAACCAGAATGGCGGTGGTAACGATAAATGTGATAAAGCCATACATGGTAAAAAGATGGGAAATCCTGCGTCTGGGATTTGCAAGCTCGGCAGAAGTCAGAACTTCGTTGGCAATAGTTTTCAGCAGCAGCGATGTCTTTTCTGCCCCACTTACAGTACGCTTTGCACTTTTCTGCGCTTTTTGCGCATTCTCAAAAAAGTATTGCGCGCTTTTCTTGTGAATCATATCAAGCACAACGCCGACTATGACTAGGAGGAACATAGCCACGACGTACACCTGCATTACGAAGGCAGGTATAAACGCCGAAAGCTCGGAGAAGGGATTGTTCATGATCATTTTGCCAAGCTCCTCGAATATTACTAAATGCAGGCATACAATTATAAGGGAATTATTCGCAGCAAAACCAAAAAGTTTTATGCCGGCATATAAAATTGTTTTATCAACGGTCGCCAAACGGAGAACGGCATCCACCTTCCCTCGAAACATCGCCCTGGTTCTTGCTGCCGCTACGAGGGGGCGGAAAAGAGAAGTTGAAATCTCTAATACGAACGATTATTATTTTCGATATACTTCTGCCAGTCCCGCCGGACGTCAAGTCAGATTCGAGGAAGTGCCACAGCCGATGAGATGTATCGAAATCCATATCCATACACACCCAACGGAGATAACAATGACCGTATTGGTTGGCCGCAAGGCCCCGAACTTTTCTGCCGCTGCCGTTCTCGGGAACGGTACCCTCATCGACGACTTCGACTTCGCGCGTACCACCGAGGGCAAGTACGCTGTGTTGTTCTTCTATCCGCTGGATTTCACCTTCGTTTGCCCGACCGAGCTGATTGCCTTCGATCACCGGCTGGACGACTTTCAGGCCCGGGAGGTCGAGGTCGTCGGCGTTTCGGTGGACTCCCATTACACACACAACGCTTGGCGCAACACGCGTGTCGATCGCGGCGGCATCGGTCCGGTTCGCTATCCGCTGGTGGCCGATCTGACGCACGGCATCTGCAAGTCTTACGGGGTGGAAACGCCGGCGGGGGATGTTGCGCTGCGCGGCTCTTTCCTCATCGACCGTTCCGGCGTGGTCCGACACCAGGTGATCAACGACTTGCCCCTCGGACGGGATATCGACGAGATGCTGCGCATGGTGGACGCTTTGCAGTTCTACGAGACCCATGGGGATGTCTGTCCTGCAGGCTGGCGCAAGGGCCAGTCCGGAATGAAGGACACGAGCGAAGGTGTGTCCCGTTATCTGGCTGAACATGCCGGAGCTCTCTGAAAAGAGAGGCTCCAATGCCTGCGGCATCGGAGTCGCCCTTGGCACCACGTTTTTCCCGGAGAACGGCCCATTGATACAACACGATGAACCGATCGAGACGCTCTACTGCGCCCTTCTGTTTCTGCTCGCCCGCCGCGCATGTGCATTTCCACCTGAGCTGGCGACGATGATAACGGAACACCTCAAGTGGTTGGCAGACCACCCCGACGCGGAGGATCTTCCCGTGCTGCGTAAAACATGCCAGCGCTTGGCGATGCACTGGCAGTCGCGTTCGGGGACTGCGATGACTGTGAACCAGACCACCGTCCCCGTGAGGCGACGCCGTTCGGACCTGCACTGAAAAGCTGTCTGGCCATAAGGGCACCTTGAAAAATTCAAGGTGTCTTTGCAGAACAAGGAAGCCCCGTTATGTCCGTGTGGGTAACTCCATGATAATCAAGGCATTCGAAAAGCGCGATTTATGAGCATCACCATGAAAAGTATTGAGCATGGGATTTTCAAGGTCCCCTCAAAGACGATGCTGCGAGCCAGCCACGGTTGCCCATGCCCGCATCGTAAGGCGCGCCTAACCCGACCTACAAAACTTACTCATCAGGCATCCCGGTCATGGCCAAAGACGCGAGGCTGGGTGTAGTAATCAATGGTAGGGGCGGCGATGTTCATGAGCAATACGGCGAAGGCCACTGCATCCGGGTAGCCGCCCCAGGTTCTGATGACGAAGACCAGCACGCCGATGGCGGCGCCGAAGATGAGTTGGCCCTTGGGGGTGGTGCAGGCGGATACGGGGTCGGTGGCAATGAAAAAGGCCCCCAGGATGGCCCCGCCGCTGAACAGGTGGAAGGCGGGGAAGGGGTGGGTCTGGGGGTCCAGGGTCCAGAAGAAGCCGGCGGTGATGAGCAGGCCCAGCAGCATGGACACCGGGATGTGCCAACTGATGACGCGCCGCCAGAGCAGGAAGATACCCCCGAGCAGGAACCAGTTGCCGACCCACTCCCAGCCGCGGCCGCCGAAGTCTCCCCACAGGGGGCTGGCGCGGATCTCTTCGATCATTAGATTTTGGTCGAGCTGGGTGCGCATCTGGTCCAAGGGCGTGGCCATGGTGATGGCGTCCCAGGTCAGCCCCGCGGGTGGCGTTCCCGTAAAGATCAGGCGTACCGAATCGATGAAGCCGAGGGTCTGTTCCGCCAGCATGTGGGGCGGCAGCCAGCTGGTCATGGCGAGGGGATAGGAGACCAGCAGGAAGACATAGCCTGCCATGGCCGGATTGAACGGATTGTAGCCCAGCCCGCCGTACAGCTGTTTCGCCACGCCGATGGTGAACACCATGCCCAGCAGGGTCAGCCACCAGGACAGGATGGGCGGTACCGCGAGGGCGAACAGCAGGGCGGTGACCAGGGCGCTCAGGTCTCGCAACGCCGGCAGCGCCGGGCGACCGCGCAGTTTGAGCGCGACGGTCTCGGTCAGCACGGCGAACAGACCGGCCAGGATCAGGTTGATGAGGATGCCCCAACCGAAGTACCAGATCATGGCCAGGGTCCCCGGAATCAGGGCCAGGATGACCTCGAGCATGATCCGGTCGACCCGATTGGGGCGACTGCCGTGGGGAGAAGAGGCGATGCCGTCCGTCATGCCGTATCCTCAGCCTTCGCCGGCCGATTTCGTCGTGGCAGTCACCGCGGCCCGACGTCGCTGCTCGGCCGCCGCGATCTGCCGTTGTTGGGAGGGGGTCAGGTTGCGCGTGTTCTTGGGGTCGACACCTTGTTTAGCCAAGGCCGCCTTTTTGGCCGCAACCCGTGCCTTGGCCGCTGCGATCGCCGCCTGCTTGGTATCCTGGGTGGCCGTGGCGCGGTCCGGTCCGGCCGGTGTCGGATCGGTGGCCGGGCGTGCCGTCAGGGCCTCCTGCTGGCGACGCAGCTTGGCCTTGCGGGCCTGTTCCAGACGTTCGAGCCGCGCTGTTCTGGCCTCGTAGCGGGTCCGCGCGTGCTCGGCGGTACGCCGGTCTTGCTCCTGGCTCCGAATCTCCGCCTTCGCGTGGCGATAATACTGCACGAGCGGGATGTGGGACGGGCAGACCTGGGAGCAACAGCCGCACTCGATGCAGTCGAACAGGTTATAGTCCCGCACCTTGAGAACCTGTAAGTCAAAGTGATTTTGACCCCGAGGAAAAGCGATGAGAGATTCCTACCCTAGTGATATAAGCCGAGAGCAGTTTGAGCCCTTACAAGCTATATTCGAGCAGTCCAAGTTGGTTTGGGAAAGTCTTTCCAAACCGGTCTTGCCGGTATGATAATCGCTGGGTGAATATGCTTTTGGTAATAATTTGCATTTGCATGATTGTCGAGGTATCTTTTCAGCCGTTGGTCCCATGACCCCGAGATACTTTCACCCAAGGATGCGGGTCCGTGGTGAGACCGAAGGATGCGCGGACGGCTGTTGTCGATTGAGGTCGAAGGGGGGCTTGTACGCAGAAGCAGATCATGGAAGAGGTGGTTCCGCTTTGGATGTGGTATGGCGGGGTGGACAAGACAGCTGTTCTACCCGAGTCGCGGCACGCGGTCGTTGAACCATCGGTCGAGCCCGACCGGAGCAAGTTCTGTGATCTACCTGTCAAGTCCCGCCAAGCTTTTTCTGACCCCTGCTGATGCAGCCACAATTGTGTTCCCACCTGTCTGCGCATAGGGATGCACACGCAGGCACCGGAGCGGGGGAACGAGCGTAAACCATGTGTCTGGGAGAATTGAGATATGAAACCGAGCTGTTTCCGTTTCCTAGCGGCCCCCGTCCTTATCGCAACCCTGCCGGCACAAGCGGCGGACTTGAGCGAGCAGCTGTCAATCAACGGTATTCTGGCGGCCACCGGGCAGTGCCAAAACGTCTCCGCCAGCTTGCCTTCGGAAGACGACGGGGTGTCCTTGGATGGGTTCGATAACGAATGCCGTGGCGGCATGCCTATCCAGTTCGAGATCAGCTACCACCCCAGCGACGCCCACGAGTTCTTCGCCAAGGTCGGATTTGCGGCGGACAATGGTCTGAACCAGGTATCGCCCTGGAACCTGACACCCTGGGCGGCGGACCTGGAGGACGACCTGGAGGACATCAACGGGCGCAATCGTGATTACCTCCTCACCGCCTGGTACAAGTACAACCATGCCTTCGGAGACGGGAATACCCTGGGCACATCCATCGGCATTATCGATTCCATCGACTATATCGACGGCAACCAGTACGCCAACGACGAGTTCACCCAGTTCATGAACGAGGTCTTCGTGAACTCGGGCAGCTACAACCTGGGCTCTTACGATACCGGCGCCGCCTTGGAATTGGGATATGGGGACTGGACGCTCACCGGCTTAGGGATGAACATCGGCGAGAATGATGACGGCGACAACTTCAACTTCTGGGGTGTCGAGATCGGATACCATCCCAAGACCGCCATGGGTGAGGGTAACTATCGTTTTACCCTCACGGGTACCTCCACTTCGTTTCTCGATCTGGCCGGCGAGGAAAAAGAACGTCTCCTCGGTTACGGCCTGTCGTTCGACCAGGCGTTCGGCGAAGTCGTGGGCGCTTTTCTGCGCGTTTCCCGGCAGCAGGAAGACACCGCCGTGGACTATAAATCGCTGTATTCGGGTGGCTTCAACTTCGCCGGTAATGGTTGGGGCCGGGCCGACGACAACATCGGTATCGGTTACGCTCACCTCGACGGCGGCAATCAGAGCATCGATCAGAGTCAGGTCTTTGAGGCTTACTACCGCGCGGTCCTCAACGAACATACGGCCATCACCGCCGATGTCCAGTACATGAAAGACGAACTCCTCGAGCCCGATCCCGGCCAGGACGATCCGGACGGTTGGATCTTCGGTTTGCGTCTGACCGCGGAGTTCTGATCGAGTCTTTCTAAGATTTTGTTTCATCTGATTTTGCATTTTCGTGCTATCATCCGCAGTCGGGTAGACTAGGATTAACGAAACTTAAGCTTCTCCGTCCGTATGATTCGGCCAGCAGGCCGGACAAAAACCCATAGGATTCAGCAGGGTCCGCACAGCGGACCCTACGTCGATCAAGTCGGGTGGGTGTGGGCAAAACCCGTAAGAGCCTGTTTACGATCTTTGGATTAACAAGGCCAGAAATGCCAAGGTCATAAATTGCAAGCTGGTATTGAGTTTTCGCTCGCAGTTTTTCCATAACCGTCGATATTTTTCCAACCAAGCGAAAGAGCAGCTCGACAACCCACCGTTTGGGCATCACTGTAAGAACCTGTTTATGATCTTTGAAGTCAAAGTGATTTTGACCCCGAGGAAAAGCGATGAGAGATTCCTACCCCAGTGATATAAGCCGAGAGCAGTTTGAGCCCTTACAAGCTATATTCGAGCAGTCCAAGCAGCAGACCAAGCCGCGA
>Ga0209049_1000203_pt1 | contig 12646 bp, 10 predicted proteins | sample WorMetulBAHAMAS2_FD_187398 | JGI IMG/M metagenome (GOLD analysis project Ga0209049, IMG submission 187398) | Marine gutless worms symbiont microbial communities from Max Planck institute for Marine Microbiology, Germany - Olavius ullae BAHAMAS.2... | ecosystem: Host-associated > Annelida >...
GTGGTGGTGGCGGGGGAGGCCAGGTAATCGAGACAAACCATCGGGTTCGGCCGGGATCGAGCATTGTCATAAAGATAGGCGCCGGTGGTACTGGCGGTGCGGGGGTGGCTCCCGGAAATGCCGGCGCTACCACTGAATTTGATACGCTCAGAGCGGTTGGCGGTGGTGGTGGAGATAGTACAACCAAGGGCCATACCCCCACCGGGGGCAACCCTGGCGGCCTACGAGGCTGGGCCTTTGATAGGACAGGTGGGCAAGGTGCTAGTGGAACCGCTGTTACTAGTGTGAGCGGTACTGCTGGACGGGCCTCAACGAACCGTTATACTAACATGATTATCACTCTCGGCGGCGGAGGCGCTTCCGGTTCAATTAATGGCGTTGGTGGTAGTGGCGGCGGAGGCGGTAGAGGGCAGCCCGGGGGTGCGAATACCGGTGGTGGTGGCTCTGGAGGGGATATATTCAGGCGGGAGCCGAATGGGAATGCCGGTGGCAGCGGCGTCGTGTATATAAACTACTAGCGAAACCTGTCAACGAGGATAGCCCGCCTGAAGGTCATAGCGACGCTGTTCCCAAAGAGTAACCTGCTTCCGGCAAATCGCGCCCAAGCGTTATCAGTCATCCTGCCGGTTCATGGCCAATGCCCTCTGTCCCATCGGGTTATTCCGCGGTGGGGTGCGGTTTATAGGCCTGATTGATCATCCTGAGGACGGAGCGGCCAGCCATGCGCTTACGTCGGCATCGGATGGCATACGCCAGTCGGCGCGGGGAGAGAGTGCAATGGTACCGACCTTTGGTCCGTCGGGCAGGCAGGAGCGCTTGAACTGCTGGGAGAAGAATCGGGTGTAAAACACTTTCAGCCATGTGAGTATGGTCTGTGCGTCGTAGATATCCGCGAATGCCCTTTCGGCTAGGGCCTGTACTTTTGGCGGTGAGAAGCCGTGGCGGATGGCATGGTACAGGAAGAAGTCGTGGAGCTGGTAGGGGCCGATGCGGTCTTCGGTGAGCTGGCGGATTTCTCCATCTTCTCCCGGAGGCAGCAATTCCGGGGAGATTGGGGTGGCCAGTACATCTAAGAGCGCGCTTCTTACGGCTTCGTTCACCCAGGTGTCGGCCGACCACTCTATCAGATACCGCACGAGGGTTTTAGGAACCCCACAGTTAACGCCATACATGGACATGTGGTCTCCGTTATAGGTGCACCAGCCCAAAGCGAGTTCGGAGAGATCGCCGGTGCCGATTACTAGGCCATCTACCATGTTGGCCCTGTTCATCAGCAGGGCCGTGCGATACCGGGCCTGGACATTCTCGAAAACAACCCCATCGGGCTCGCCCCCATGTCCCAGCTCTTTCATCTGTGCCCGGCAGCCATCTTTGATATCGATTGTCTCAAGTTCAATTTCCAAACCCTCGCAGAGAGCATCGACGTTGCCCAGGGTGCGCTCGGTGGTTCCAAAACCTGGCATCGTGATGGCATTTATCCCTTCCCTGGGCAGGGCCAGTCTTTCGAAGGCTTGAACGCAAACCAGGAGTGCCAGAGTCGAATCGAGTCCCCCCGAAAGGCCGATAATGACATTCCTGAGGCCGACTCTCTCCATACGAGTGGCGAGACCCGCGATCTGTATCGATGATATTTCCCGGCATCGATTCTCCCGTTCACGTGGATCCTTAGGGACAAAGGGGTGTGGATCGACCGGGCGGATTTGTCTGGGTGTGCCGCCGCGCAGGGCCTGCACGGATCCGGTGAAACGTATACAACGATAGTTCTGATGTTCCAATTCTCTTCTGGCGGCCGGCCCGAAGGAGCGGGATATCCGGCGTTCATGATCGAGAAGCTCGAGGTCGATGTCGGCCGAAACGATATCTGTGGCAGAGGAGAATCGCCCGGTTTCAGCCAGAATGCGGCCGTTTTCCGATATGATGGCATGGCCGCCGAATACGGTGTCACTGCTCGATTCACCCGGGCCGGCAGAGCTGTAAATATAACCTGCCAGGCAGCGGGCGGATTGCTGACTTACCAAGGCTCGGCGGTAGTCGGCCTTGCCAACCAGTTCGTTGCTGGCCGAGAGGTTGAAGAGCATTTGTGCACCGGCGATGGCATGGCGGGAGGACGGTGGGATGGGACTCCAGAGGTCTTCACAGAGTTCGACGGCAAAGCTGATACGCGCGTCTTTTTCATGGGTGAAGATGAGGTTTGTACCGAAGGGCACCCGTTGCTGGGCCAGGGTGACTTCGGTGGAAACAGCCTCGTCGGATGAAGCGAACCAGCGGTTTTCGTAGTATTCTCGGGAATCAGGAACATAAGTCTTGGGTATCACTCCCAGTATTTCCTTGCCACTTCGAACCACCACTGCACAGTTGAATAGCCGGCCATTCTGGGAAATGGGCATGCCGAACACCATCAGGGCGCCCCGGGCGGAGATTTCGCTGATGATGCGAACTGCCTGCTTCTCGGCTTCCCTTAGGAGGTTGGACTGAAGAAACAAGTCGGCGCAGCTGTAACCGGTAATCGAGAGTTCGGGGAACAACACGATGTCGGCACCCTCATCGCAGGCACTGAAAAACGCGTTGATGATCGCATCGCTGTTTTCCAGCATCGCCGATGGTTTGACACTGGGAACGGCGGCAGCGACACGGAAATAGCCCATGTTTTTCATGGATTCATCATAGGAGGGGAAGAGAGGGCGGTCAAGGACGCTCACCTATGTTATATTGGAGCAGGATGATGGTGTATGGCATGCCAGGAAGAGTTGAATTCACGCGTCTTGTAAGAATTCAAAAAGGCATACAAAACACACGGCGTTCACAGTGGGTTCATATTGTCGGAGGATACTATGAACGTCGGCTGAGGTCGATAGGAGGTTATAATGAATACGAGAAAATGGTTCACGGTGTCACTTCTGTTGCTTCTTTCTACAGGACTGGCTTTCGCCCACGATGGAGATTTTGATAAGGGCTATCCGAAGGGCGGATGGCGGTTTGTCGAAGAGAGTCAAACGCTCGAAGGCACCTTTTCAATGGTTGATGATGAATACCCAGCATTGCTCAGTGCCGACGGAGTCACCTACTATCTGATGTTTGGTTTCATTGCGGGTGGTCGGGATCTGCCCGAGGAAGGTGCCGCGATGAAGGTGGAAGCATTGAAGACACCCGTATCGCCGAATACAGTGATGGTGATCAGTGCCGAGGTGGATGGCGAAGAATGGATGATGCCGCACTTCGAGGAGGGTGAGGAGTGGTATCATTTCTGTCCGGGCGGCTACGGCGGTCGAGCCGGCCGTCGTCGAGGATTTGGCCGCCGTCATTGGTAATGAATTGTTGAGGGGAGCCGCGGAAACCCCACATGGGGCTGACATAGTTCCCCCCTGACGATGGGAGCGATGGAAAGAATGACGAATGCCGGCTTCCCGCCATGCGGGAAGTCGGGGGCCGGAATGTGAAAGTTCTGGTGGTGGAAGATGAGAGGCAGCTCAATAAGATGATCCGGGACTACCTGGAAAGCCTGGGTTGGGTGGCCTTTGCTGCCTATAGCGGCAGCGAGGCGCTCATACTCTTCGCTTCTGAGGAGCCGGACTTCGTCCTGCTGGATATCATGATACCCGCCCTGGATGGTCTGGATGTGATGCGGCGCATCCGGGAGAAATCCGGGGTGCCGGTCATATTCCTCACGGCGATGGCCGAGGAAACAGACAAGCTGATCGGCCTGGAATTGGGGGCCGATGACTATCTCACCAAACCCTTCAGCCTCAAGGAGCTTGCCGCGCGTATGAGAACGGTGATGCGCCGGGTGAGTGCTGAGGATGTTAGCGAGGGAAAAATCTTAGTTGTGGGCGATCTTGTATTGGATCCGCTACGACGCCATGCTACTCGGAAAAAGGAGCCGCTGATCCTGACGACGGTGCAGTTCGATATTCTTCATGGCTTCATGAGGCAACCTGGGCGCGTGTTCACGAGAAATGAAATTCAAGGATTCTTTCAGGATCATGCCTGGGAAGGGTATGATCGTACTATCGACGTTCATATCAAGAACATACGTCGAGTTCTCGAACCCGATCGAAGCACTCCTCGTTATATCGAGACAGTGCGGGGCGTGGGGTATCGGCTAATGGAGATAAGATGAAGCTGTCACTGAGGTTGAAAATCGTTGGGTCATGTGCCCTGATTGTCCTCATTTCCTTGGTTCTGGTCGTGTGGTTTGCCGGTCATCTTACACGATTGGGGTATGACGAATTCGCTGAAAGGCGCGATTTAGCCCGGGCCGGCGCCTTGGCCGGGGTGATGGGAGAATGGGTCACCGACTTCATGCAAAACGAGGCGATGCCGAGCGAACTCCCGCGAGAGTTCCTGCTCTTGCCGAGCGATAGCGCAGCGATGGAGCAGCTGTACATCCCTCCCGAATTCGGACGCCGGGGAAGAATGAAACGCCACAAAATGATGGAAATGATGCCGATGGAAAATCACGGCATCGACCATGTGGTTGTGACGGATATACGCGGCAATGTACTTCTTGATACCGCGGGTTTGGAAAAGCCTGTCATCAACCCCCTTGACGCCGGCGGGGTGTTGATGTCTCACAACGGTTCGGATGTGGGCTATCTTTATTTCGGTCAGATGATACCCGAATTTCGTCAGTCTCCTGAAATCATGTTTTTCCAGGAGGCCGATCAGAAGACCTGGATAATAGCCGCCGTGGTTTTTCTTATCGCCATACTGCTTGGCCTGCTGCTTTCACAGCACATCGTCAGCCCGGTGAAGTCAATGAATTCGGCTCTGCAAAAGGTGGCGGAAGGGCAGCTCAGCGTCCGTCTCCCCGCTGGGCGAAGGGATGAATTGGGCGACCTCAATCGGGGTTTTAACGGCATGTCAGCCTCTCTGGAATCCGCGGATTCGCAGCGGAAGCGGCTGATTGCCGATTCGGCCCATGAACTTAGAACGCCGGTGAGTCTGATTCGTGCCCGCATCGAGATGATAGAGGAGGGCATCTATCCCATGGACAGGGATGCTCTGAAAGCCCTTTCGGCGGAATCCGAGCGTCTCACTCGACTCGTGGAAGAATTGAAGACACTCGCGAACCTCGAGTCCCCGGATGTCACTCTTAGGCGCCAACCGCTCAACTTTCTCAAGGTGCTAAACGAAGCGGTGCGAGCGATCGAGCCCGAAGCGGCGCGCCGGGGACTCACGATTCGGATTCAGGCCGGAAAGGAGGACATGGTGCTGGAAGGCGATGGGGAAAAGGTGCATCAGCTACTCAGCAATCTGCTTTCCAATGCCCTTCGCCATGCCGCCAAGCGGATACTGCTGACGGTGGAGGCTTCTGAAATGGATGCGAAAGCAAGGGACGCGGTAGACAGCCCGGCCGGCGGGATTGATGATTCGAAGGGAGAGTATGCCCGATCTGTGAGACTCACGGTGGAAGACGATGGTTTGGGAATCCCAACGGATGAACGTGAACGGGTATTTGAGCGTTACTACCGCCTGGATACCTCAAGGAGCCGGGAAGATGGAGGATCCGGCCTGGGTCTGGCCATCTGTGAGGGCATCGTCCACTCTCATGGCGGGCGAATCTATGCCACAGGCTCTACTCGATTGGGTGGGGCCTGCCTCAGCATAGTACTCCCCCGCCCAAGGAGGGCCGATATCGTGGGTGAGCCTTGATTCGGCTCCCCACTAGGACGATCCGGGGTATATCTCAGGGAAAATAATACGTATTTTGCCTAAATACCTGTCCTTTCCCGCGAAAACATCCGATTCCTCGACTCGACCTTCCACCTTCACGTGCATTCCCTGCATATCATGCATGATACGCCGCGCCTCTGAGGTTTCGCTGATGACGAAGTCCGTTCCGTCCGCTTCTGTAATCACCAATTCTGTGAACGGCTCATTGCCCACGAGCCGAATGACCCCGATAACCACGGCCTGATACTCTCTAATCCCATCTGAGTCCGGCTCGCGCGGAACCTCGGCTTCATTTTTGTTCGTACCCAAAGGGACTAGCGCCGGGTTCACGCAGAGAAAACACAGCAGAATGATGGCGGAACGGCGGCTGTGATCTGTACCGGAATTCCTTGAGACCATCAATGCTGAGCCTTCGTCTGGGAAGCGGAATCCGCTGATTCTCCTGTAGCACCGGAAGGACCAGAAGGATCAAAAACTATATCTATGGGCCAAATCTCAGTAGACTGTGGAGTCGAGAATGATGATGAGGGGATGTGGCTATGGGATGCTGAGAGGCTGGGTGAAACAGAGCCCGTTGGTATTTGGGCTGCTACCTTAGAGCCGGATTTATTGTCGTTATAGTTGTAAACTAGGTGATAATCGCCCTCAAAGGGTGTCGCTTCATCGATTTGCTTCGATGTCGTATTCAACCCGATATGAGCGATATTCCCCTGGGCAGTCGGTGAGAATTCGTCAGTCGCTGTTTTCTGAATATACACCGCCTCACCCGGAAACAAGTCAAATTTTCTTGTCGCACTAACACTCCGTGCCGGTGCGTTTAGCGTGATTTCACCCTTGTACCCATAAAGGCCGCTTGCGTTATTGAAGAGATTGGCCGTGAACCATTTACCGAGTATGTCCCGCCAAGTGGTCCCCACGCCTTGTGGCGTCACTGCCCTGAGAAAAGAAGCCAGATTCATATTCCTCTCCGCATAGATGCTCTTATAGATGCCATCTCCATTACTGGCTTGAATTCTGAGCCATTGGAAGAAGAGATAGACAGTCGCATAGCTGGCAACCTTATCAGTGGTCCAGGAGGGTTGCCAATTGAAGAAATAGGCGCCATTTTTAATGGCGTTATTGTATTGAGTACTATTGTAATAGCTTATTCTACTTTGGACATGGCCATTGTTGTAGAAATACTCGGCGGCCGTGGAGAGGCCCTCGTTAATCCATGTATCGGCTTGACGCCGCCCTCCTTGGATGTAATTATGGTTGAAATTGATCAGGTGCTGGAATTCGTGGGCCAGTGTTTGATAGAACCCATTAGATCCTGGATCCTGAGGATCTGTATCCACAAAAAGCATATCGGTGAGATTGCTATTCGGATATGCCGCACTGCTTACTAGATGCGTGCCATCGAAATATCCACCCACAAATGCGTGTTGATTATTTTCTGAGTCGTAGTCATCCACGATATCGAGCAGCAGCAGAGTAATCTTACCATCTTTATCGACATCACTAACAACATCGAATTTATTCTGGATGGGAGTGTGAATACTACTCTCGAATTTCGTGGCGATGGCCTGAGCCGTCGCGGCGCTTACGGCCCGGGCACCCGTTAGAGAAGCATCAGCGACATAAACCTCGCAATGTGACGTGGACCCCTTACGTGTTGCCGGAACCTTATACCAAGACTTGTCACCGGATTTGACTTTCCTTGCCCAGAATACCCTCTCGCCATCTTTCACATTGATAGTTACCTCTTGGCTTGCCCCCGATATTCTGAAACCCGGGGGATTCGAAATCGTTACGGTAACCTTCTCCCCGTTCTTCGACGTTATTTCAGAAATTGAGAGAGTTCGCGTAACACCGGAACCTGTCAGATCGCCCTTCGTGGCTCCCTTGACAGTGATATAATCTTTAGTCAATGTACTCAGGTCCGCACTGAAGGTGAGAGTCAAAGTATCTGTTGTTTCAGTCCCAGAGTTGCCATCCGCGGCTATGCCTTCGAGGGTGATGGGGGTTCCTTTCGGGGAGCTAACAGGCGAAGAACATCCCGAAAGAATCAGCATTCCAACGATAACGATACATAATTCGCCAATTCTATTCTTCATCGATATTTCCTGTGTTTCTATCGGTGTGGCATATAACTCCAGCCAGAGCCGTCACCCTCAGTATATATCAGAATATGAAATTGTCAATTATCCGTGAAATTACCTGGGTTCGCGGGGTTGAGCATCAGGGCTCCTGATTACTCACGTGGAGGCTGCTTGAGCCATGTTTGGGTTGGTTTCACTTCTGTGAAACAACGCGATTACCGGTTGGGTGAGGGCGAAGAGACCCGCTCCGGCCAGATATCCCGATGCGATTCCGAATCTGCCGGCGAGGCGGCCGAGAGATGGCTGTCCGAATATGGCTCCGCCGCTTCCAACGAGCGAATCGAGGGATACGATTGTGGCGCGTTTTTCGGAGGGTATTCTGTTATGCAAGGCGCTGCGAAGAAAGGGGCTGGCGTAGCCGAGGCTGCCCATCATCAGCATCACACCGATTACGGCGACGATGGGGGTGAAAGGCTGCCCGAGCGCGTCCGATATTGTCGGCAGTCCGGCGAGTCCTGTAATCAGGGCGCCAACGCAGGCGATGCCAAGCGACACCGAGAGTAGGGTGCTGATGCCTGTTCTTTCTTTGCGGCGGCCGGAAAGAAGCTGACCGCAAATCTGAGAAAGAGTGACACCTGAGGTGACGAGGCCGGAGAGCCAGGCGGCTCCGGGCTTACCGGCAAGGTTGACGATGTAGGGCTGGAGGGCGTAAAAACCCCATATCATGAAGATGCCCAGTATGAATGTTATGCCCATCAACTGGCGCAGGGCAGGTATTTTCAGCCCATAGCGGAAGCTGTCGGAAAGGGTTCGGCGAATTCGTTCTGTGGGTTTGAGTTTTTCGCCGTCGGGTCGCCATCCGGATTCGGGCATGGCGAAGAGGGTGAGGGTGAGCATGAGAAGAAACAGAACCGCCCTGAGTATGTAGGGTATGCGGTAGTCGATATTGCCGAGAAATCCCCCCAGTATTGTGCCGATGAGCATGGTGACGCTGGCCGCCGTGGCGGCATGGGCGAAGAGACTAGCCGAGGCTTCTTCTTCTCCGGCGGATTTCAGCTCGTCGACGGCCCAGGCCTCCGCCGCGCCGGAGAAGAAGGTGAAGCCCAGCCCGAGTACCGCGGAGGCGATGATGAAGGCAGGCATGCCCCCGCCCCAGGTACCGGCGACGAGGTAGCCGAGTGTGCCGATGAAGAGTATGAGTGAGCTCCATTGGAGGGAAACCTTGCGGCCACGGGTGTCGGCGACGGCGCCGGTGGGAATTTCAAAAAGGGTCATGGCGGCGGTAAACACGGCATTGACCAAGAATACCTGGTAGATCGTGAGTCCCACATCCAGGAGAAACAGGGTGTTCACACCCCAAATGATGGACGCGGCCAGCGTATGGGCCCCGGTGAGCAGATAGTAATGTCTTCGGATTTTCTGTGCGAGTGCCATCCTCATTTCCTTCCCATACACGGGAGTTCTCTAGATATCCGCCTCATCAAAGGCCTTCTTACCACTGAGCAGCATGGCCGCTTCGGGCATGAGGCGGCCAATCTCCAGTTTTTGGGGGCATTTGGGTTCGCATTCCCCACAGGAAATACAATTAAGAGCCCTCGGATCGCTTGGGAGAAGTCCCTTCTCGAATGACCTTAGCATATCCTCATATTCGTTTCGAGCGCTGTCGGGATTTCCGTACATGATACCCCGATTGATGAGTTTGAAATTCCAGGGGATATCCACCCCTTGCGGGCAGGGCTTGCAATAGCCACAACCCGTACAGCCCACTGCCTTCAATCCCCTATACAGCGTGAGCGCTTCGTCGTAAAGCAGCTTCTCATCATCGGAGAATTCGCCCATCGACGCTACAGAGGCAATCTCGATATTTTCGCTCACATGAGCCAGGCTGCTCATACCGCTCAGAACGGTGCCCACCTCTTTCTGATCCCAGAGCCAACGCAGCGCCCGCTCTACGGGAGTCCACTCCGGGTGAGCTGAGCGAGCCCAGAGAGCCTCGACGGCTTTCGGAGCCCTAACCAGATTCCCCCCCAGGAGGGGTTCCATAACAATCACACCGATGCTCTTCGCGTGAGCAAGTCGCAGCCCCCTGATGCCCGCCTGCTCGTTGACATCGAGGAAGTTGTACTGAATCTGACAGACATCCCATTCCCAGGCATCGAGGATGGTTTCAAAGGACTCATAATGGTCATGAAAGCTAAAGCCTGAATAGACGATGTCGCCGCGCTCTTTTCTTTTCGCCAGCCAATCGATGGCGCCGATTTCCAGCATTCTTTTCCACCTGGCGGCCTCGAGCGCGTGGAGGAGATAGACATCGATGTAATCGGTTTTCAGTCTCTTGAGCTGCTGAGCAAAAAACCTATCCAAATCCGCGTGAGATTTCACAAGCCAAGTGGGCATCTTGTCGGCGATTTTGATCGAATCCCTCCGATGGGCCATGAGCACATCGCCGACGATTTTCTCGCTCTCACCATCATGGTAGGGCCAGGCCGTATCCAGATAATCAATGCCGGCATCGATGGCCATGGTGAACATGGCCATCGCCTCATTCCGATCAATTTTCTCGCCGGAAACGGGAAGCCGCATACAGCCAAAGCCCAATATCGACAGCTCAGGCCCCCTGGATCCCAGTTTTCTTCGCTTCATGCGCGCGTTCCTTCCATTCAATCCGATGGATGAGGCCATTGTCATCCCTGTGGGCTCTTCGAGTCAACACCACTTGCCGGCTTCCTGTCCTCTGGGATTTTCCCCAAAAAATCCCATGGAAGGCCCATAATTGACTTGTCAAAGTATCAAAAAGGGTATAAAGTAGGTGAAAACAAAGTAAATGCGAAGTGAAAACAAAGTAAATACGAAGTCAAGGAGCAATATTGCAACTGCTTAACGAAAGAGAAAAGAAAATACTCGATCTGCTCATCGACGATCCTCACATCGGGGTGACTCAGATGAGCATGCTACTCGATGTATCCCCGGGTACGGTGCGCAGCGACTTCGATGGCCTGGCTGACAAGGGTTATCTCATCCGCACCCGTGGTGGCGCGTTGCCGGCCTTCCATCCCGCCATCCTGGTTCGGCAGAAAACCCTTCCCGATATCAAGGCGGCTATCGCCAAGGCCGCCGCTGCTTTCATCCACGATGGGGACTCCATTATGATAGAGGCGGGCACAACCACGGCCCTCATCGGCCGATATCTATTGGGTAAGAGTCATGTGAGGGTGGTGACCGATTCCACGCTTCTTATTCCCTATGCCCGCTCCAATCCTTCCGCGCGCTTCACCTTCGTCGGGGGGATCTTTCATCCTGAGGCCGAGTCCATGACCGGTTCCATGGCTGTTCAGCATCTGGAGCAATTCCACGTGAAAACAGCCTTTATCGGCACCGATGGTTTTTCATTGGAGAACGGTCTCACCACGCACATGATGGAGGCCACCGAGGTGGTTCGAACCATGCATCGGCGCTCTGAGCGCACCGTACTCCTGGCGGATTCGGGTAAGTGGGGCAGGGCAGGGTTCGCCCGCATCATACCCCTGGAGGAAATCGACAGCCTGGTTATCGATGATGGACTGCCCGGCGCGGCCAAAAATGCTATCAGGGAATTAGGAATTGAACTCTTGATTGTCTAAAGGAAGTGGGATGTGGCAGAAAAAATCGTAATGCCCAAACTGGGTAACACCGTGGAATCGGTGCGCATCGTCGCTTGGCACAAGGAGCTGGGTGAGGCCATTGCCATCGGTGAGAGCATCTGCGAGGTGGAAACCGACAAGTCCACCATGGAAGTAGAAGCTGAAGTCGCCGGAACACTGCTGGCAAGGCTCTATGAAGCCGACGACGATGTCCCGGTTTTGCGGCCCTTTGCCGTTGTTGGTGAGCCCGGCGAAGATATTGCTGACCTGCTCAGCTCCCACGGCCCGGCTTTTTCCCCCTTATCGGCGGAGGAGGAAGCACCCCTGCGGGTAGGCGCGTCACCCGACGGGGACGCGGGTGTTTCCCCACGGGCCCGGAACCTCGCTTCAAGCTCCGGTCTGACGACTCTGCCTGCCGGAAGCGGTCCCGGAGGCCGTATCATCGAGAGGGATGTACGTGCCGCGCTGGATGGGCGTTCCATCAGCCCGGCGGCCCGTGCCCTCATCATGGATGCTCGCAGGGCGCTGGATTCTTCCATTCCTGATTTTCCCGGTCCCTTCACCAAGGTGCCGGTAAAGGGTGTCCGCAAGGTGATTGCCCGGAGAATGCATGCCTCACTCCAAGAGACAGCTCAGCTTACGCTGAATAGTTCGGCCCCCGCGGGCTCACTCTTGGCTTGGCGGGATACGTACAAGAATTCTCCGCGAGACTACGGACTCTCTGATATATCCATCAACGATTTCGTGGTATTCACGGTCTCGCGACTGCTTCCCCGCCATCCGGAATTAAACGCCCAATTCCAGGAGAGTCATATTGAACAGTATCATCATGTCCATTTGGGATGTGCCGTGGATACGCCCAAGGGCTTGATGGTTCCGGTGCTGCGTTTCGCGGATCGGCTGTCACTGGTTCAGACTTCCGTCGAAATTCGGCGCTTGGCCGCCGCCTGCCGGGAGGACCATGTCGGCCCCGATGAGCTTTCAGGCGCCACTTTCACGGTTTCCAACCTGGGAGCCCTCGGTATCGAGAGTTTCACGCCGATTCTCGACGCGCCACAGGTGGCCATACTCGGCGTGGGCAGTGTGGTGAACGCGCCGATCGAAACTCCCGAGGGCCTTGGTATAGAGAAGCGGATGGGCCTTTCGCTCACCATCGATCATCAGGCCATCGACGGTGCCCCCGCTGCCCGTTTTCTCAAGGAGCTATGCGGATTCTTAGATAGCCTTGAATGGGCCTTTGGGCTGTAAATATGAACAACGAGTACGATTTGA
>Ga0209049_1000205_pt1 | contig 12543 bp, 9 predicted proteins | sample WorMetulBAHAMAS2_FD_187398 | JGI IMG/M metagenome (GOLD analysis project Ga0209049, IMG submission 187398) | Marine gutless worms symbiont microbial communities from Max Planck institute for Marine Microbiology, Germany - Olavius ullae BAHAMAS.2... | ecosystem: Host-associated > Annelida >...
AGAACCCCTTTCACCAACAACCGCAACCCAAAACCCGCCATATGCGATTCCCCTACCGTGGAGAGGGAGAGATGGAGAGGGGGGAACGCCACAGGCGTTTTCGGACCAAGCGAACACCCTGACTGCACCCCTTAGCGCGGCGGCGCGCCACCACCCCCGCCACCGCCACGCGGTGCGCGCACCAGCGGCGCAACTTCGTTTGACCCGCGCCCATCTGCTGTGCTTCGTTACTTCACCGCCGCGTAGCAGAGGTGACCCATGTCCCACCCCACCCAGGACCTCGCCCGTATCCGCGCCGCGATGCGCGCCGACACCCTGGCCGACGAGGCCACCGCGATCCGCCGGCTGACGGCCGAGGCCGGGCTCGACGCCGACGCCCGGGCCCGGATCGCCGCCGACGGCGCCGAGCTGGTGCGCCGGATCCGCGGCGCCGCCGAGCCGGGGCTGATGGAGCGCTTCCTGGCCGAGTATGGCCTCTCGACCAAGGAGGGGGTGGCGCTGATGTGCCTCGCCGAGGCGCTGCTCAGGGTGCCCGACACCGAGACCATCGACGCCCTGATCGAGGACAAGATCGCGCCCTCAAACTGGGGCCTGCATCTCGGCCATTCCTCCTCGCCCCTAGTCAACGCCTCGACCTGGGGTCTGATGCTGACCGGCAAGGTGCTGGCCGAGGGCGAGGAAGGGGTCGCCGGCATCCTGCGCGCCGCGGTCCGGCGGCTCGGCGAGCCGGTGATCCGGGTCGCGGTCGGCCAGGCGATGCGCGAGATGGGACGCAGTTTCGTCCTCGGACGCACCATCGAGGAGGCGCACAAGAACGCTGCCGCCAATATGCGCCTCGGCTACACCTATTCCTACGACATGCTCGGCGAGGCGGCGCGCACCGAGGCCGACGCGCGCCAGTACCACCTTGCCTATTCCGAAGCCATCAGCGCTCTGGCCGGCACCTGCACCGCGGAGGACATCCGCGACAATCCCGGTGTCTCGGTCAAGCTCTCGGCCCTGCATCCGCGCTACGAGTACGGCCAGCGCGACCGGGTGATGACCGAGCTGGTGGCCCGCACCCGCTCGCTGGCGCTGCTGGCGAAGTCGGCGAATATGGGCTTCAACGTCGACGCCGAGGAGATGGACCGGCTCGACCTCTCGCTCGACGTCATCGAGGCGGTGCTCGCAGACCCGGCGCTCAGGGGCTGGGACGGCTTCGGGGTGGTGGTGCAGACCTACGGGCCGCGCGGGGTCCATGCGTTCGACTGGCTCCACGCCCTCGCCACGACCCTCGACCGGCGGATCATGGTGCGCCTGGTCAAGGGCGCCTACTGGGACACCGAGATCAAGCGCGCCCAGGCGATGGGGCTGGCGGGCTTCCCCGTCTTCACCCGCAAGGCCGCCTCGGATGTCAGCTACATCGCCTGCGCGAAGAAGCTGCTGGCGATGACCGACCGCATCTACCCCCAGTTCGCCACCCACAACGCCCATACCGTGGCGGCGGTGCTGCGGATGGCCGGGGATCGCGACGGGTTCGAGTTCCAGCGCCTGCACGGCATGGGCCGGACGCTTTACCAGGTGGTGCGCGAGGCCCAGGCGGGGCGCTGCCGCATCTACGGGCCGGTCGGCGCCCATAGCGACCTGTTGGCCTATCTGGTCCGCCGGCTCTTGGAGAACGGCGCCAACAGCTCCTTCGTCAACCAGGTCGTCGACGAGGCCATCCCGGCCGAGGAGGTTGCCCGCGACCCGTTTGCGGCCCTGCCCGGCCCCGGCGAGGCGGCGGCAAACCCGGCCGTCGCCCATCCACACCGGCTGTTCGGCTCCGGCCGGGTGAACTCCCGCGGCTGGGACCTCACCGACCCGGTGGAGATCGCCGCGCTGGAGGCGGCCCGGGCGCCGTTCCGCGGTCACCGCTGGCAGGCCGGGCCGATGATCGCCGGGCCGGTGGCGGCGGCCGATGCACGCGATGTCCTCAACCCGGCGCGCCCCACCGAGGTGGTCGGCCATGTCGCTGAGGCGGCGCCGGCGGATGTGGAGACCGCGTTCGCCGCCGCCACAGGGGGGTGTGCGGAATGGTCGGCCCGGCCCGCCGCGGCACGGGCCGAGGCGCTGCGCCAGATCGCCGACGCCTACGAGCGGCACGCGCCCGAGTTCTTCGCCCTGGTCACCCGCGAGGCCGGCAAGACACTGGCGGACGGTGTTGCCGAGGTGCGCGAGGCGGTCGATTTCCTGCGCTACTACGCGGCCGAGGCAGAGCGGCTCGATGGGGCCGGCGCGCCCCGCGGCACCATCGTCTGCATCAGCCCATGGAACTTCCCGCTTGCCATCTTCACCGGCCAGATTGCCGCGGCGCTCGCCGCCGGCAACGCGGTGATCGCCAAGCCGGCCGAGCAGACGCCGTTGATCGCCGCCCGGGCTGTGGCGCTGATACACGAAGCCGGGGTACCGGTGGCGGCGATCCAGCTCCTGCCCGGCGACGGCCCCACCGTCGGCGCGCCGCTGACCGCGGTGGCGCGCGTCGCCGGGATCTGCTTCACCGGCTCGACCGAGGTGGCGCAGGCGATCAACCGGACCATGGCCGCCAATCTCGACCCACGGGCGCCGCTGATCGCCGAGACCGGCGGGCTCAACGCCATGATCGTCGACTCGACGGCGCTGCCTGAACAGGCGGTGCGCGACATCATCGCATCAAGCTTCCAGAGCGCCGGCCAGCGCTGCTCGGCGCTGAGGATGCTCTACATCCAGAGCGATGTCGCCGACCGGGTGCTGAAGATGCTGCAGGGCGCCATGGACGAGCTGCGGCTCGGCGACCCGTGGGAGCTCGCAACCGATGTCGGCCCGGTGATCGATGCCGAAGCCCGCGACGCGATTGTCCGCCACCTCGCCGCGCAGGCGCAGGCGGGGCGGGAACTCAAGCGCCTCGCCGTTCCGGCCGAGGGGCTGTTTGTGCCGCCGGCCGTGATCCGGCTGAACGGGATCGAAGAGCTGGAGCGCGAGGTGTTCGGCCCGGTCCTGCATGTGGCGACCTTCGAGGCCGACGAGATCGACGCCGTGATCGACGCTGTCAACGCCCGCGGCTACGGCCTCACCTTCGGGCTGCACACAAGGATCGACGACCGGGTACAGCACATCGTCGAGCGGGTGCGCTGCGGCAATACCTACGTCAACCGGAACCAGATCGGAGCCGTGGTCGGCTCGCAGCCCTTCGGCGGCGAAGGGCTCTCCGGCACCGGGCCCAAGGCCGGCGGGCCGCACTATGTCAGGCGCTTCCTCGCCCCGGCCGATACCGGCGCCGCGGCTGACGGGCCGCCGGGCGCGGCGGTCGACCCGGGCCGCCTGCAGGCGATGCTCGACAGCTTGACCGTGGAGGCGGCCGAGGGCGAACCCGAGACCCTGCCCGGCCCCACCGGCGAGTCGAACCGGTTGCGCCTGGTGCCGCGCGGCAAGGTGCTGTGCCTCGGCCCTGGCAGGGAAGCTGCCTTGGCCCAGGCGAACTTCGCCCTCGAGGCCGGCAACGCGGCGCTGCTGGTGACGCCCGGCGCCGACGCGGCCGGGCTGCGAGCCGGGGGCGTCGTGGCGGCGCTGGACGGTACCGTCGCGCCGCAGGCGCTGACCGGGTTGACCGGCCTCGACGCGGTGGCGAGCGACGCAGCGGAGCCGGAACTCCGGGCGCTGCGCATGGCCTTGGCGGCCCGCGACGGGTCGATCCTGCCGCTGATCACCGAACCGGACCGGCCCGAGCGCTACCAGTTCGAGCGCCATCTCTGCGTCGACACCACCGCCTCGGGCGGCAACGCCTCGCTGCTCTCGGAAGCGGGCGCCGCATAGCCGGTTCCGGGGCGGGGTTCCGTCACGAAACCGTCGCCCTCGGCCCCTAGAGAGCGCCCGAGCGGCGGTGGCGCCGCCAGCGACTCGGCCGGATGCGGGAGGAACGTGATGCAGCACCATGCCTTCGCCAGGCCCGGGAGGTTCTTCCGCGGCAACCTGCATACCCATTCCACCGTCTCCGACGGCGCGCTGGAAGCTGCCGAGGCGCTGGCCCGGCGCTGCGCCGAGGTCGGGGCCTTCGTCGCCCTGGCCCACTCCGAATGGAACGGGCTGATGCCGGAGGACGGGCGGTCGATCGCGGCGGCGGACGCGGTTGAGATCTACAACCACGGCTGCCACGTGGAGTGCGACCGGGGCTTCGGCATCGCCCTCTACGACACCCTGCTCGCGGAGGGCTGGCGGCTGACCGCCTGCGCCACCGACGACGCCCATTTCCACGGCCCCGACCATTTCGGCGGCTGGGTGATGAGGCCAACGCACCCGAGCCCCTGCTGGCTGCGCTGAAGGTCGGCGCGTACTACGCCTCGACGGGACCGGAGCTGCGCGACTTCCGGATCGACGGCGACAGCTTGGTCATCGAGTGCTCGCCGGCCGAGCACGTCATCGCCCTCGGTGCCAATGCCGCCTCGCAGGCGGCGCACGGGACGGGGCTGACCCGGGCCGAGCTGCCGCTGAACCGGTTCCACGCCGGTGGCTGGGCCCGCGCTGCAGTCCAGGACGCGGCGGGCAAGCGGGCCTGGTCGAACCCGATCTGGCTCGAGTAGGGCGGGACCGGATCCGATCGGAGACGTGACCGAGCCTTCAGCCTGCCGCCGGGGTTAGGTAACCACGCCCCGGACCATCTCGGGGATCATGTCGAGCCGCTCCAGGGCATGGCGCAGGGTCCGGCGCTGGTCGCGGTTCAGCCGCGAGATGTCGACGGCGTTGGAGGGGGTGATCCCGTCCTTGACGTCCTCGATCTGCTGGGAGAGGACCAGCCGCAGCACCATCTCGTGAATGTCGGCCAGCATCCGCGCATCGGCTTCTCCGGCACCGGCCAGCTCGCTCGCCTTGAGCAGCCGCTGCGGCGTCGAGGTCTCCTCGACATGATGTGCCAGCGCCATCACCCGGGCGCAGGTCACCAGCCCCAGGAGGGCGCAGGCCTTGAGATCGGTGCGGCCGCGCTCATCCTTCTGGAAGCCGCCGAATAGCCCGCCGAAGGAGGAGAACGCGCCGCTATGGGCGCCGGCGCTCTCGGCCATGGCGCGGATCAGCACCCGCGCCCGCTCCGCGTCGTCGAGGGCATGCGAGCGCAGCTCCCAGGCCAGAGACTCGGCGCCGAGCACCGGGGCGAAGTCGAAGAAGATGTCGACGTTGAGCAGGTTCTCCGGCTTCGGGTTGGCGACCCAGGCATCGACCTGGCGGCACCAGCCGGCGAGCCGCTTGCGCCAGGCCCGCTCCCTCACCATCACCTTGCCCTTGCAGAGGGGGATGCCGGCCTCGTCGAGGATCCGGTTGACCTGCGCGCCCCAGACCGTGAACCAGTCGTTGTCGGAGTCGAGGTCGCCCTCACAGGCATCGTCGATGATCACGGCATTGTCCTGGTCCGGCGCCAGCAGGCTTTCGCCGCGCCCACCGGAGCCGAGCACCAGAAGGCAGAACCGCGCCGGGGCCGCGCCGCGCCCCTGGGCGATCATGATCTGCTCGGCCAGTTCGGCCGCGCGCGCCGTCATCGCCCGGCTCTCGGCCGAGATGATCTGCGCCACCTCCTGGGCCGAGAGCCCGTCGGCCAAGAGGGCCGAGGCCACCCCCGGCAGCTCGGCCTGCACCTTGGCCAGGGCCGCCGCGTTCTCGGCCCCAGCGATGCCGTCGCCGACAGACAGGCTGGCCAGCGCCCGCTTCTGCAGCAGCGAGCGCAAGGTGAACACGCCCGAGATCGCGCCATCGGCGCCGGTCGAGGTCAGAGCACGCAAGCCGCGACGGGCCATCAATCCCAAGGCGTGGTAGAGAAACATGTGCTCCGGAGCTGAGATCACCGGGTAGCTCATCACCGAGGAGACCGGCATCTCCACTGCCGCCGCCCCACGCTCGGCAATGGCAAAGAGCACGTCGCGCTCGCTCAGGAAGCCACCGCCCCCATCGGCCAGCGGCTCGACTACCAGGCTGCCGATGCGATGCTCGCGCATCACAGCGGCGGCCTCTTGCAGGCTCGTCTCCGGTGTCACCGTGATCGGCGGCTCGCCCAACACGTCGCCCAGCCGGTGGCGGTAGATGTAGCTATCGATTGCGCGCTGCACGTTCGGCAGCTCGTCCGCCACCGTCAGGAAATCCACCCGCTCGCCCGGAGCGGCGAACCATCCGGCCCGCTCTTGCTGGTGGATCATGTCGTGCGGCCGGCGCTGGAACGCTTCGGCCTCGGCCAGGCTGCGCACGCCCTTGGCCCGCAGCGGCTCCAGCGTCGCCGCCATGATCCGCCCGGTGGTCAGCGCATCGCCCAGTGCCGTGTGGCGGCCGACGATGTCGACACCCTGACTCAGCGCCAACGCCTCGATCGAGTTGTCGAGCCGCCCCGGCGTCAGGGCCCCGGCGAGCAGCGACAGGTCGAGCACCCGTGGCTCGCGCCACTTGACCTCGTGCCGGGCGGCCTCGTGGCGCAGGATCGCCAGGTCGAAATGAACGCTGTGGCCGACCACCACCGCGTCGCCGACGAAATCGGCCAGCCGCTCTAGGGCCTGCGGTGTCCCCATTGCGTCTTTCACGTCGGCGTCGGCAATGCCGTGGATGCGGGTCGATTCGGGCGGGATCGGAACCCCCGGGCTCACCAGGAAATCGAGTGTCTCCTCCTCGCGCAGCGTCGCGCCCTGCATCCGCACGGCGCCGATCTGCACCAGCCGGTCGGTTTGCACTGCCAAGCCGGTGGTCTCGGTGTCGAGGACCACCATGTCGAGCGCCACCAGGGGAACCGCTGCCTCCTCCGGCGTGGTGCTTCGGTAGGGGGAGATTTGCTTAGCCATTGTCTTTCTGATCCAGATAGTTCGCGTCCGACGCCATGGTGATCGAAGCCATCAGCGCCCGCCAGTCGGCACGCTGCCGCAGTTGCCCGACATGCTCGATGAAGCGGAAGGTGACATTGTTGACCACCATTTCGCGATCGAGGCCGCGGATGTCCTCGGTCACCGGGGTGTTGTCCATCAGCACTCCGGCGCCATGCGCGCAGAGCACCTTGATATCGCGCACGGGTTGGGCGAGATGCGCCTCCAGCTGCCGCTCGAACTCGTCGATCCGGTCGTCCCAGCCGGTCTCGGCGCGGTGCTCCGGGCTGCCCTGCATCGCCAGCGCCTCGCGGTAGATCCGCTGCCAGATGGCGGGCGGGGCCGAGCCGAAGCGGCGCAGCTCGGTCTCTACCATAAGGATCAGGTCGCCGGCGATGGCCGCGAACCCCTCCCACTTGCACCGCTCCATGTTGGCGCCGAAGACCGGGTCCTGCATCAGCCGCGGCCCCATCAACCCCGAACGGGCCCGCATGTAGGAGTAGCTTGCCCCCTGGGCCAGATAGGCGGCGCCTTCGCTGATCGCTCCGACCAAGTCTACGACGGTCCGAATCGGGCCTTTTCGAGCCCCGATTGTCAGCAGCTTCAATAACTTCATCGCCCGCCTCCACGTCTCGGACCCACCAAGACTATGCCTATCGGGTTGAAATAAAAGGCATAACCGCCGCTCTTGCAAGGCCTTTCCGACGCCAGGAGAAAAGCACGCTCCGGTTGCGCCCTCCCACCGTATTTGATTGACACAGCAGCGATTTTGGCATTCTAATCTTCCAGCGTCGCATATACAGTAACAAATAGCGGCGTTATTGTCGGGGGAAATTCAGCCAGTCGAATTCACATCGATGAGACGGTTTGTCGCCCTCGACCAGTGCGGCCTGGGAGGTTTTTCGTTGCAGCGCGGATGCGGTTTCGCGCGAGCCTCCTGCAGGCAATGATGTCTGGGAGGCATATATGACCGATCAAATCTCTCCGGAAGCAGCGGCCGCCCACTGGGCGAAGACCCGCACGTTAATGTGGACCTGCCTGATCATATGGGCGGTGTTCTCCTTTGTGATCCACATGTTTGTCAGCGCCCTCAACGGGATCACCTTCATCGGCTTCCCGCTCGGCTTCTACATGGCGTCACAGGGGTCGCTGGTCGTCTTCGTCGTCCTGATCTTCTGGTATGCGGTCAGGCAGAACGCGATCGACGAAGAGTTCGGCGCGGCTGAGGGCTGAGGGGAGCAAAAAATGGCAATGAAGGGCAATTTCGTCGACAACTTGGGCCGGATCTACGGCATCTATGTCGGCGGCTTCGCGGTCTTCGTCATCGCGATGGCGATCCTGGAGCAGATCGGGCTTCCCCCCCGGTTCATCCTCTGGGCTTACATGGCGCTGACCATCCTGGTCTACGCCTTCATCGGCATCATGTCGCGCACCAGCCAGGTGGCGGAATACTATGTCGCCGGGCGGGTCGTGCCACCGATCTACAACGGCATGGCGACCGGCGCCGACTGGATGTCCGGCGCCAGCTTCGTCGGCATGGCGGGCTCGCTCTACGTGCTCGGCTATGACGGCCTGGCCTTCGTGCTCGGCTGGACCGGTGGCTATGTGCTGGTGGCGGTGCTGCTGGCGCCTTACCTGCGCAAGTTCGGCGCCTACACGGTGCCCGACTTCCTCGGCACCCGCTACGGCGGCAACCTACCCCGGTTCATCGGCATCATCGTGCTGTTCTGCGCATCGTTCACCTATGTGACGGCGCAGATATACGCTTCGGGCGTGATCGCCTCGCGGTTCCTCGGCATCGACTTCAGCGTCGCGGTGTTCGCGGGCCTCGCCGGCATCCTGGTTTGCTCTATGCTCGGCGGCATGCGGGCGGTGACCTGGACCCAGGTGGCCCAGTACATCATCCTGATCGTCGCCTACCTGATCCCGGCGATCTGGATGTCGACGGTGAAGACCGGCGTGCCGATTCCGCAGATCATGTATGGCGGCGTGCTCGACGACATCACCCAGTTCGAGCAGACACTGGGGGTCGCCAAGCCGCATGTGGAGCCGTTCACCAACTATTCGGCGCGCGACTTCTTCTTCCTGATCTTCTGCCTGATGGTCGGGACGGCGTCGCTGCCACATATCCTGATGCGGTTCTTCACCACCCCGACGGTGCGCGAGGCGCGCAAATCGGTCGGCTGGTCGCTGTTCTTCATCTTCCTGTTGTACTTCACGGCGCCGGCCTATGCCGCCTTCGCGAAGTTCAACGTGATGAACATGTTCATCGAGGCCGGCGGCACCATGCCTTACGATCAGATCCCGGCATGGATGTATCGTTGGGGCGGCATCGGCGGCAACGCGTTGATCTCGATCTGCGGTCAGCCGGTGACGACGATGCAGGCGGTGATGGATGCCTGCGGCGCCGACAAGGCGGCAGGGTTCGGCTTCGCCGACCTCAAGCTCGGTAAGGACATGATCGTGCTCTCGACCCCCGAGATCGCCAACATGCCTTGGTTCGTCATCGGTCTGGTCGGTGCCGGCGGTTTCGCCGCGGCGCTGTCGACTGCGGACGGGCTGCTGCTGGCCATCGCCAACGCGCTCAGCCACGACATCTACTACAAGATGATCGACCCGAGCGCAGACACCAAGCGGCGGCTGATGGTCGCCAAGACGATCCTGCTCCTCGTCGCGGTCCTTGCGGCGCTGTTGGCGCGGACCAAGCCGTCCGACATCCTGTCGATGGTGGCCTGGGCCTTCTCGCTCGCCGCGGCCGGCCTGTTCGCGCCGCTGGTGCTCGGGGTCTGGGACGAGCGGACCAACCGCACGGGCGCGGTCTTAGGCATGCTCTGCGGGTTCGGCCTGACCTTGTTCTACCTGGTTGGCAACGTCTACGGCTTCGACTTTACCAAGGGGACCGGAGACGAGATCAGCTGGTTCGGCGTGGTCTCGATCTCGTCCGGCGTCTTCGGTGTCCCGGTGGCCTTCCTCGTCACCTACGTCGTGTCGCGAATGACACCGGCACCGAGCCAGGAGATGCAGGACTTCATCCGCAGGCTGCGGGTGCCGAAAGGCGGCCATCTGACGGCCGACACGCACTGACACCTGGCGACACGACATCGGCGCAGGGCCTCTCCGGAGGCCCTGCGTTTCTCGTGACGGAGCTGAGCGCATGAACAGCCAAGCCCTGCGCGGCCTGATGATCCTGGTCGGCGCCTTCCTGGTCCTCTTCATCGTGTTTATGATTCTGGGCCCGCCCCGCGCCGAGGGCGCGCCGAAGGTCGACTCGACCTTCCGAGCCACTTACGCCGCTGGCGCCCATTCGCTGACCTCGCTGGCGGCGATCATGTTCGCACGCGCGGTGCTGGGTCTGTTCATCGATTTCAGCCGGCCGGTGACCTTCTTCCAGGTGCTCGGCTCAATCACCGACCCGCTCATCGCCCTTTTTGAGCCGGTCACGCCAGGCTTCCTGGTGCCTGCGCTCAGGCCGTTCTACGCCGCCTTCGGCCTCTACTTCATCAAGCTGCTGATCTTCGGCGGGATACTACCGACGTTCTCCGGTTGGGTGTGGGTGCAGCCGATCCTGCTTAATCTCCTGTTCCGGATCTTGTTCGCGTTAGGATAGGATGGTCTGCATGGTGGTCGAGTCGCCCTGTGCGGGCTGCGGTGGCCAAGTGACGAACCGAAGATGCAGAAGATCAACCGGCTAGCTTCGATGGTCGTCTGGAAGGGCTTCGCCTTTTCCTGGCTGGCGATCTGTACCGCCATGTCCGGGTTGATCTTCGACCTAGCGCTGGCCTGCCGCGTGGGGGCACTGCTGGCCCTAGTTGTGGCGGCGGCGATGCAGTACATGGCCGAGACCTACCACCGGGTCAAACGGATCAGCGAGACCGAGATCTGGATCCTGCTCGCCCGGGAGGAGTGGCCGTCGAAGGAGATGGCCCGAAAGCTGATCGTGCCGGCGATGCGCGACGAGCTGTGCGAGAAAGCACTCTGGAGCGCCGTTATGGGCGGGCGGGCTGTTCCTGATCTCGTTCGTGCTGAGGCTGCTGATCGGCTGACGCGGCGGGCGCGGCTCAGTCGCCGGCGCCGGCGCAGTCCGGCAGCAGCCGCCGCAGCAGGGCGTAGAACTCTGGCACCACCACCGGCTTGGTCGTATAGGCGTCGGTGCCGGCATCGAGCGCCCGCTTGTGGTCGGCACGGCGGGCATAGGCGGTCAGCGCGATCACCGGCACCGCGCCGGCTGCGCCGTCGAGTTTGCGCAGGTGGCAAATCGCCGCGAGCCCGCCCATGCCGGGCAACTGCAGGTCCATCAGGATTAGGTCGGCCGACGCCGCCCGGTGGCGGTCGAGCAGCGCGGCACCGTCGGCGAAGATCTCGAACTCGGCGCCGGTCGGCCGCAACATGGCGCGGAGCAGCACCTGGTTGGTCGCCACGTCCTCGGCGATCAGGATCCGGCAGCCGGCAAGGTCGGGGATCGCCCCGGCATCATCGGCCTTGGCTTTGTCTGCCGACGGATCCGCCCCCGCCGCCGCACCCGGCGACGACCCGTTTTCGCGCAACATCTCGGCCAGCACGTCGAGCAGCCGCCGCCAGGGTGCCGCGGACCAAGGCGTGACGTCGAACAGCGCTGCGTCATCGTTGGAAAGCTTGGCCCCGGGCGGGGCGCTGGCCTGGACAACCCGCGTGGCGCCGAGATCCGGCGCCGACCTGATGCGGCGGGCCAGGGCCACCGCCGCCTCACCGACGCCACGGCCGTCCAGAATCAGGACATCGATCAGCCTGCCGTTCGCAGCCTCGGCCTGCAATGCCGCGAACACTTCGTCCGGTGCCGGCACGAAGACCAGGTCGACGCCGATCGCACCCATCGAGACGCACAGCCGGTCGCGGTCGAACAACACGTCGCGCGCGTGCATTATCCTGCGTCCCCGGAACACGTCCCCCCAACGGGCCGCGACGATCAGCATGCCGCGGCGCGCGGTGAGACGAACCGGGATGAGGTTGGACCCCGCGGCCGCATCCTGCCGGCCGGAGCGCGGGCGGGCGGTGCCGCCATCCAGCGGCAGTGTCGAGCGATCGCCGAGGGGCACCATCGGAGAACGGGTTTCGTTCAGGGCGCGGCAGACCTCCAGCGTCGCCTTCACATCCCCTTCGGGTCCGGTCTCATCGAGCCACAGCGCCAGCCCGATCTTCGATGTGTGCCCGGACTCGACAGCGCGCTGCATCCCCCGGCGGATGAACCCGCCCAGCCCGTCGGCTTCTAGGGCGACCTAGACCGGCATCCGGTTGTCGACATGGGCCATGATGGTGATACCGCGCGAATATGCCGCCACCGCGACGCTCGTGATCGCCTCCCGCAACAGCAGGTCCGGATCGGTCTGAGCCTTGGCTGGCGGCATGGGGCGCTGTCTTCTCCGTGGCGGCGAGCCGACCGTCGGCGGGCTCCTGGCTCCGCTCGGGGGACAAGAGGAGCCGCGAGGATAGTGAATAGGCATCTGTTAGGCGGTGTGGCGGGATTGACTCAGGTAACGTTTTGAGGGTTCACGCGGATCGATTTGTCTGATTCATGGATTGCCGGCTGAGATGGAGGGTAGGCGATGTCCACGAAGATGGGCGAGGCGGACTGGGAGATAGCTCTGGAGGTGTTCCGGGCCTGCCTGCCGGCACGGGGTGCGAAGGCGCGGGATGACCGGCTGTTTCTCGAGGCGCTGCATTTCTTCACGGTGCACAACATCACCTG
>Ga0209049_1000207_pt1 | contig 12520 bp, 10 predicted proteins | sample WorMetulBAHAMAS2_FD_187398 | JGI IMG/M metagenome (GOLD analysis project Ga0209049, IMG submission 187398) | Marine gutless worms symbiont microbial communities from Max Planck institute for Marine Microbiology, Germany - Olavius ullae BAHAMAS.2... | ecosystem: Host-associated > Annelida >...
AGCCGGATCCTAGCCACGGTCGCCTGCTCCCCCTCATCAAACGCAGCATGCGGTTTTCCCGCACTGCGCTTTCCTGTTGCCTTCACAACTCAAGCTGTCGCAGGTGAGTTCAGCCGCTATGAGTACATCAGCCTTCGGCTCATACCTCTCATGTCACCCCGCCGGTGGCCGTCAGGGTTGCCGTCTCCGTCCGGCTTGCCGACGGGCGTGAGGGTATCTTAACCGGTCATCCTGGACCGTGCGACTGGGCCGGCGGCGCTCTCGACGCCTTTGATCCGCCCTCATCCACACCCCGTCGTCATCGTGAGTGGCGACCAAGGCCCTCGCCGTCGCAACACGTCCGGCGGCAGCGCCCGGGCTTGCAGGACACAAGACCGAGCGTGCCACACCCACTTCGCTACGTTGTACAGACGCTGCCTCAGTCTGAAGACGTTGAGACAGACCCCGGTCATTGACCTTGACCCATCCCGCCTCCGTTCTGGCTCGGTTTTCCCGGCAAGCGGACGCCCTCTCCTGAGAACTCGACATGACAACAGTATGGCCCCTTCGCTCCCCAGGCATTACCCCGGTTCCTCACGACTATGGACCACGCCGACTTCCGACGTGCGGCAGGCACGGTTATGTCTTCCCCTACCCGCCTTCGGGTTACGATCCCCCGCTCGTCGGATCTCCCAGGTTCCTGATCAGTCTGTCGCTGCGCGCCGTCCGCACTCACCCCGGCAGACCGCTCCGGTGCTTACACTGATTCTTCCCGTGCATGCCGGCTTCACAGCTTCTCTGGCAGCTTGGCCACCTGCGATTAGCGTTTCGAGGCCGTTCTCGGTTCAATCTGTTACGGCTTACGGCTCACCGCTTCGCTGTCCACGCCTCCCGGCGCTTCGCTCGGGTCCCTTCCCAAAACCGGCCTCGCTCCCCACGCTTCGTTACCTCCACGTGACAGACCACAGCTACATGTCTATCAGCTTTTAACATGGCAACCTCCTTTCAGGTTGCTCGACTGACCAGGCTTCGCCTGGAGCACCAAAGCCACAAAGACACGGAGAATTCTTCTTGGCTCTTTATGGATTCCAGACTGATTAGGATATTTTGCGCAAATTTGCCTTCTCAGCAAGCCAGAGGGGGGTCGTATAACTTGCTGTTATCGTGGAGAAAAGGCTACCTGTTCCGTCATCGGTCATGGTGCTACCGACTGTCGTCCTCTTCGACCAGACAAGGATAGGATCCGGGGTATAGGACTGGACAGCTCCGAAATCGGCCATCCACCTTCCAAATTTCAAGGTGTCTTTTCGAAAGCGCGTGAAGAAGGATTTCCGAGTGTTGCCCATGCCGGAGAGAAGGGACTCCCTAAATATGTGTGGGAAGCGCTGGATTTGCTGAAAGTGAACCGCTCACTGGAGGATGCGACCCTGGTCCAACGACTTTGCAATCAGCGTATGCCTTTAACGCTTTGTCCCCTCAGTAATCTGAAGCTCCGCGTGGTGGATGACCTGCATAACCATCCGCTCAGCAAAATGTTGGATTTAGGTCTGAGGGTGACAATCAACTCCGATGATCCCTCGTACTACGGTGGACAAATGAATGAAAACTTCGTCCAGATAACGGAAGCTTTAGGTCTGGAGGAATCGCATTTATTGTCCCAGCACGCTAGTCCAAAACTATGCACTTTAAGGGACCTTGAAAAATCCCATGCTCAATACTTTTCATGGTGATGCTCATAAATCGAGCTTTTCGAATGCCTTGATTATCATGGAGTTACGCACACGGACATAACGGGGCTTCCTTGTTCTGCAAAGACACCTGGAATTTTTCAAGGTGCCCTTTAGTGCATAGTGGTTGAGTTTCGATCACACAGAATGCGATTGATGCCAGTTTCCTGTGTGAAAGGGAGAGGAACACTCTGCATCGTCGGTTAAAAGACTACCGATCTTAAAGATCCTCGTAGTCCTGGGGTGTAACCCTTTTCAATCATACCTGCCGGTGGCGGCATCTTTCCCAAGATTTGCCGCTTTCCTTTTGCTCGGATGACCTGCCCTCTAACCCAATGCCATTAAGTTAGCTGCTGACCGCTTGCCGTGGTCGATCAGGATATGGAAGAGAAAACGACGAATCGCGCAAATCAGCGCGAATCCATTCGCGAAGATTCGCGCGATTCGTCGTTTCTCCTCTTTTTTGTCGACCAGTAACGCTTAACTTAATGGCATTGCCCTCTAACCTGCCTTGCCCTCCCCAAGGGCATTTTCAAGCCGGACGAAGGTCCCGCCTGTATCCCGGTATTCCCTGCCATGGCATGTCAGGAGCACTATCTGGTAACGTTGCGCCGCCTGGTACAGGATCGCCTTCATCCGCTCGCGGCGTTCATCATCGGAATTGACCAGGGCGTCATCCAGGATCACGGTTACCGGCTCGCCTGCCTCGCTGAGTAAGTCGGCATATGCCAGCCGGATCAGGACGGCCAGCTGTTCTCGGGTGCCGATGCTCAGATCTTCGAAAGGCTCCATCGCCCCATCCCGCTCGATTCCGGTGAGGATCAGGTCCTCATCGACCGTGGGGGCGACATCCGGAATCAACCGGCGCAGGTAGGGAACGAGCTTGGCCACGACCGGTTCGGCAATGGCCACCTTCGCCCGTCGGAGGGCGGCATCGAGGGCACGTTGCAGCAAATCGAGCGCGCGCGCGTGCCGATCGGCCTGTTCCAGTTGTAAGACCACGAATGCGTGGTCCGCCGTAACGGATGCCACCGCTTCGGCCAGCCCTTTCTGCCCGAGGGCACTGAGCTCCACCTTTAGATCACGGATCTCGCGCTCGAGCTGCTCAATCTCCTGCTTGATGTCTTCGAGGGCATGTCTCGACCGATCGACCTCCAGCTCGACGGCCTCCGGATGCTCGGTCTCGAGCGCCCGGGTCGCCGCTTCCAGACGGCGGCGGCTCGCGTCGACCCGTTGCTCTGTGTCTTTGAGGGTCTCCACCAACCGATCGTCCGGTGCCTCGATCCGGGCCCGTTCCAGCTCGGAGGCACAACGCTCGGCGAGTCGCTCGGCGGATGTCTTTTCCGCACGGAGCCCCGCAACTGCCTCCCGCAACCCCTGGACCAGCTTTTCTTCGGCGTAGACATCGCCTTCGATTGCGGTGACCTGGTCTTGAAGTGTTTGGACCGCTTGCTCCAAGCCGTCTATCTCGAATTCCCGACCAGCATCGTTACCCAGCTTGCGGCGCAGATCGTCCCTCCGTGCGCCGATGGCGCTCAGCTGATCATCCAAGACCTGGAGACCTGCGGGGGCAAGTCCCTTGAGGATCGCGGCCTGTTGCGACGCTTGGTTATCGAGCTCCCCCGAGCGACGCAGAATCGACTCGGCGCTGGCGACGCTGTCAGTGCCTACCTCGGAAAGTCCCTGCCCGAGCCGGTGGTCTGCCTGCTCTACCTTACGCCGTAGCGCGTCCAGGTCCTCCCCACCGGGGATGACTGTAAACCGCCCGATGCCTTCGACCCGGAGCTCGGTGGACCGGGTCAGTCGTACAGATCCATCACCGGCAAGCGGTTCTTCCCCTAGTTTGACTACCGCGCCCGATTCCAACCGATACACAACCCGAGTCGCGGCGGCGTGCAGGCGCTCCTCGGCAAGATCGCGGTCCCGCTCGACCTGCTTCAGCGTCGATACCGCTTCCTCCGTCACCCGTAGCGCGGCCCGCTCCGATACACACCGCCGCCGCTCAGCGTCCGCGCCCCGGGCCTCTTCGAGTCTGGCGTTCAGACGCTCATGCTCCGCCACGAGATGACCGAGGGCCTGGGCGTCACGGGCCAAGCGGAGTTCGGCATCCCGGTCCTGCCTACGGGCCTTCAGCTCGGCGAGTTGGTCCAGGAGCCGCGCGAGCCGCCCCGTCAGGTGCGCCAACTCGGCCTCCTTTCCCCGTACTGCCTGTTCGGCGGCCTGCTCCGCTTTCCGCGCCTCTTCGAGTTCGCCGATCAATCTGGTACGGGTTTCCCAGACCTGTTTCGCCGCCTCCCATTCGGTATTGGTCCGACCGCATTGCTCGTTACCCGCTTGGACCTGGGCCCGCAGCTCCGTCACCCGTTCGGCCGCTGCCTGCGCTAATCGGGCGCGCTCCTCGGTCTTCTCCAAGGCCCGATCTTTCCGATAGGCAAGCAGCTCTGTTTGCCGTCGCTCCAGGCGATCCACCTTGTCTTCATATGCCTCCAGCTCGCCACGTATGGCCTGCAGCTGCTGCCGCAGCTCGGCTTCCCGCTCCTGCAGGCGCCGGTAGTCACCGCGCGGCTTACCCCGCACGTCGAAGTACTCCCCGCGCAACGCTATGATGCGGCGATGCAGCGCCTCGCCCTGATCGCCACCCAGTAGCTCCCGCATTTCGTTCTCGAATACCGCATGGACTTGCCGCCGGGACTGATCCGTCAGGGCCACGGGCTCGTAGGCCCTTGCCTGTTCGACCCACAAGAGTCCGGCCAGGCCCTGTAGCTCCGGGCGGCTGCCGCCTCTACCCGCATAGGAGAACCCCAGGAGTTCCGCCAGATGATCTTCCGCCTCGGGGCCTTCCCAGCGGCGGCCATCAGAGGCCTCCAGGGTCGCTTCACCATCGCGCCAGCGCGAAAAGACTTTGGTGAGCCGGTATTCGGTCCCACCCAGATCGAACACCAAGCGGACTTTGGAGCTCACCGCAGCACCATAGGGTCGAAAACGCTCTCCCACACTGCCCGTATAGCGGTCGAACAGGGCCGCGCGAACGGCTCGCAGCAGGGTGGACTTACCGGCCTCGTTGTAGCCGGCGATGACATTGAGCCGAGCGGTCAGATCGCGGACGGCCACCGCGCTTCGGAACTGCCGAAATTGCTCCACTTCAATGGATTTGAAGTGCATGGCGCTCATTGTCGCAGGGCCCTATGCTCGCGATAGAGGAGCTGCAGGGCCCGCCCCGCATCGGCGTGGTCGGGATGCCCGGCGTCGCTCTCGATGCCCACCAGGGTCTCGATCGCATCGCGTACAAAGCCGGTGGCCCCCAGCTCGGCAATATCGTCGGGACCGGCGCGGGCAAGCAGCGCCGCATCGTCGACATCCAGGAAATGCAAACGGGCACGCCACCCGTCGAGCAGCGTATCGAGCGCTTGCCTGGTGGCGAGATCCACCGTGCCGGTCAGCTTCAACCGCACCAGTGTCCGCCCACTTTCACCCAAGGCAGCCAGTCGGCTATCCAGGACGGCCAGGGCCCGGTCATCCATGACGTCAAAGGTCAATCGGACCCATCGGTAGCAGCCGACCGGAATCTTTTCCACCTGGGGCGGGGCGCCGCTTTCCCGCAAGGTCACGAGCAACACGTTGCCGGGCTCGTTCGTCTTGAAGCGATCCGGCTCGGGGGTGCCCGCATACCAGGTGCGGTTCGCCACCTCGAGGGTCCCATGCCAATCGCCCAAGGCCAGATAGTCGAGGTTCGCCGTTTCCACCCTGGTGTCGGCGATGGGATTGTGGGCCTCGGCCGCCGCGGGCAATCGATTCGTGACCGTGCCGTGGGCGAGCCCGACCCGCAAAACGCCCGCATCCGAACGCAGGGTGTCAAACCAGTCCGTAAGGTCCCCCACCTCGTGGCGACGCCGCAGCGGGGCCGGCAGCACGACCAGTTGCCCCCCACAAAGCGCGATGGGCTCAGGCCGATCGGCGAGCATGACATTTGCGGGCACGACAGCGAGCCGGCGCAGACGGCTCCAGGCGCTCTGGGTCAAGCCCGCGTCGTGATTGCCGGGCAGCAGCACCCAGGGACCCTCGAACGGGGCCAGCGCATGCATGGTCCGCCTGAGGGTCTCGTCCGAGACGGCGTTGTCCTCGAAAACGTCACCGGCGACGAGCACCGCGTCCACTTGACGTTCCCGCGCGAGCTCGGCGATGGCCTTGACGGTATCCAACCGCCGCAGTCGCAACGCGGCTCCCGGATCTCCCGGAACCTGCGCGAACTGCTTACCGATCTGCCAGTCCGCCGTATGCAGGAAGGTCAAGCTCATCAGCGTCGTGTTGCGTTAAAACGCTGGCACCGGCGCCACCGCCCGCAGGATGGTGGTAGGGCGGATAAGCCAGGGACGGCACCATCTGCCATATATGTTCAGGGGGCAGTTGTCAGTACTGTTTGTCGGGTTACGGCGCATTGAACTCGCCGGTACATGACAACATCGAAGGACGCACCTAACCCGACCTAGGTTCTTTCTTATAGGGTCGCCGCCAATGGTCCAGAGTGATCTGCTTGGCGCGGGTGAGGGTGAGCTTTCCGACAGGCACCTCACGGGAGACGACCGAACCGGCGCCGACGGTGGCGCCAGCGCCGATCTCCACCGGCGCGACCAGAGATGCGTTGGAGCCGATGAAGGCGTCATCGCCGACCACAACGCTGGCACCGGCGCCACCGCCCGCAGGATGGTGGTAGGGCGGATAAGCCAGGGACGGCACCATCTGCCATATATGCTCAGGGGGCAGTTGTCAGTACTGTTTGTCGGGTTACGGCGCATTGAACTCGCCGGTACATGACAACATCGAAGGACGCACCTAACCCGACCTAGGTTCTTTCTTATAGGGTCGCCGCCAATGGTCCAGAGTGATCTGCTTGGCGCGGGTGAGGGTGAGCTTTCCGACAGGCACCTCACGGGAGACGACCGAACCGGCGCCGACGGTGGCGCCAGCGCCGATCTCCACCGGCGCGACCAGAGATGCGTTGGAGCCGATGAAGGCGTCATCGCCGACCACCGTGAGGTGCTTGTTGGCACCGTCATAGTTGCAGGTGATGGTCCCGGCGCCGACGTTGACGTCACGGCCGATGCGGGCATCACCCACATAGGTCAGGTGATTCACTTTGCTACCCTCACCGACCTGGGTCTTTTTGAGCTCGACGAAGTTGCCCACATGCACACCGTCCGCCAGCACCGCTTCCGGACGGAGCCGGGAGAAGGGACCGATGCGGGCACCGGCGCCGACGACGGCGCCTTCGATGACACAGTTGGCAAAGACCTGGGTACCGGGACCGATGGTGCAGTCCCGAAGCAGGCAATTGGGTCCGATCGATACGCCCGCAGCAAGCCGGACATCACCTTCGATGACCACATTCACGTCGATGCTGACGTCTTCCCCGGCCTGCAGCCGGCCGCGGATGTCGAGTCGGGCGGGATCGGCGAGGGTCACGCCGCCGCGCATCAGCGCCTCCGCCCGGCGGCGCTGGAGGGAACGCTCCAGCGCCGCGAGCTGGACCCTGTCATTGACCCCATACACTTCATCCGGGGTCTCCGGGCGACTGGTCGCGACCTCCACCCCTGCGCGCACGGCCAACGCCATGATATCGGTCAAATAGTATTCGCCTTGGGCATTCTGGTTCCCGATGCGCGCAAGCCAGTCGTCCAGCCTGGCCCGATCCGCAACGAGAAAGCCCGTGTTGACCTCGCCGATTCGGAGCTCGGCCGCCGTAGCATCCCGCTGCTCCACGCTACGCACGACCCGCCCGGCTTCGTCCCGGACGATGCGGCCATAGCCGGTGGGATCCTCGAGCACTACGGTCAACACGCCGAGATCGGTAGCCGCTGCGGTCTCCATCAGGCATTGGAGCGTGGTCGGTCGTATCAGGGGCACGTCGCCGTAGAGGACTAGTATCCGGTCCATCTCCTGCATATGGGGCATCGCCTGCATGACGGCATGGCCGGTCCCCCGCTGCTCGGCCTGCTCCACCCAGATGCAGTCGTAGTCGGCCATCCGCCGGGGTACCAGCTCGCCCCCATGGCCATAGACGACGCCTACCCGCGCCGCTCCCAGGGCCTGCGCGGTGTCCAGGACATGGGCCAGAAGCGGTTTGCCGGCAAGCGGGTGCAGGACCTTCGGCACCCGCGAACGCACCCGTTTGCCCTTTCCCGCGGCGAGTACAAGGATACCGAGCTTCATGACAGCGATACTCCCGGCGTGACACCTACTATGGATTGCTCTCAATTACCGATAACATTAACGAATAGAGGGTGGGTTAAGAGACATTGTCCCGCCCCCTCGCTTCGCGCGAAGATTGTCGAGGAACAACAGGATCACGCCCAGGGTGATGGCACTGTCGGCCACATTGAACGCCGGCCAGTGCCAGTCGCCCACATAGAAATCGATGAAATCCACCACGCGTCCTGTAAGCACACGGTCGATCAGGTTTCCCACTGCCCCACCGACGACCAGGGAGAGAGCGGCGGCCATGAGGCGTTCGCGCGGCCCGAGCCGCAGCAGCCAGATGACCAGCACCGCCGACATGATGACGGCAAAGCAGGCAAAGAACCAGCGTTGCCAACCCCCGGCACCGGCCAGGAAGCTGAAGGCGGCCCCTTCGTTATACACCAAGGTCAGGTTGAGCAGCGGCACCAGAGGCAGGGGGCGATAGGGATCGAGCATCGCCGCAGCCAACCACTTGGTCGCCTGGTCGAGCACCACGACCAGCACGGAAAGCCACAGCCATCGGGCCAGCGCCGGGTTTGTTATCAGCTTCATTGGTCTACCGATTGAGTTACTTCATACCTTGGGTCGAGGATCCACAGTGTCTGCAAAGCGTCAACTATAAGGTCGGAGACGTGACTGGACCAGTGCCGGGGAGCGATTTACCAGCTACCAGCTTCCGGCGGCTGGCGACCGGTAGCTGGCGACTGGCTTTATATGCACTTGCCTTGAGATAACCCCGATCGGTGATAGCATTACGGGTTCCGATGCCTTACACCAAGGAGCACCCATGTCCAATGTCCGTTCCTTTCGAGGAAAACATCCCCGGATCGCCGCTGACGCCTGGATCGACGCTTCCACTGTCGTCATCGGCGATGTGAAGGTCGGTCCCCGCTCGTCGATTTGGCCCCAGTGTGTCATCCGCGGCGACGTCCATCGCATCGAGATCGGGGCCGATACCAATATCCAGGACGGTACCATCCTGCATGTGTCTCACGACAGCCTCTTCCTGTCCGGGGGCGCACCCGTTGCCATCCAGGACCGGGTAACCGTGGGTCATCAGGCGGTGCTGCACGGCTGTGAGATCAGAGACCATTGTCTGATCGGAATCGGCGCGCGGGTGTTGGACCGGGCGGTGCTCGAACCCCGCACCATGGTGGGTGCCGGCTCACTGGTGCCGCCCGGCAAGACGCTCGAGGGCGGCTACCTGTGGGTGGGGACGCCGGTCAAACGCATCCGGCCCTTGAAGGATCAAGAGCTCGAGTACCTGGACTATGTGGCCGAGCACTATGTCAGGCTCGCGGACGCACATAGCAATGAGGCCGCCGGTCCGCTGCCCTGAACCCCGGTCGGCATACCGGGTTTGCCGTTCGCCCCGCAGGTAATCGGTAATCGACTTCGCCTGCCGTCGGTGGAGGTTCCATGGGGCGACTAGGTCGTGCTGACGTTTAGGTGCTGTTGACATTCACCGTTTGGGGTCCGATTGTGACCCTTTTCCGCGTCGTTTTAAGTTGCAGGTCGATGAACGGAAAACGCAACACGTCAAACTTGTCCCAATGCAGGAGGGATCTTTTCCCTCCGGACGACGCCGAATAATTCAGGATTGGTCTCGATTCAGGCCCGGTCTCTCATGCCCCCGCTTGCGTGTGAACGACCGGAGTCCCAGTGCCAGCAGGCCGATCCAGCCCGCGGCGAGCCAGCCGATGACTCTGTCATAGTCTCCCACCAACCATACCAGCGGGGCGTCCGGCGACGGGTGGACGTCGGTCAGGCGGCGGGTCATCCGGATCACGAAGACCCAGCCGGCGTGTAGGCCTATGCACCAGCCGATGTGCCCGCTACGCTCCCGCACCAGACCCAGTAAGACGCCGGCCAGGAACAGGGCCGCCATGGAATCCAGGTGCCTCCATTGGAAAGCGTCGGTAAAGACCCGGACGAACAGCTGCCAGACCCCGAGCCAATCGAAGGCCTCTCCCGCGGGCAGGGCATGGGGCTTCATGAAATGGACCAGAGTGAATAGAGCCGACGACCAGAGGATTGCGGAGCTTACACCACCACTGCGGCGAGCGACCGAATAGAGGGCGCCGCGAAAGAAGGTCTCCTCCAACAAGCCGATGAGCAGACCGCCGATCAGGGCCTGGATCGACATTTCGACGAGACCGAACAGCCACCCATCCGCCGCGCTGGCAGGTAATCGAATCTCCAGCAGCAGCAGGGTCAGGGTCAGCACCGACAAGAGGGCCACACCGAGCAGCCAGCCTCGCCACAGGGCGTTCAGAAACCGCGGTCGGGAAGCCGCATATCCAAGTGCCTGGCGATCATTCAGGCTCATCGCCTTGAGGAAGGGCCACAGGCCCAGCAGGATGAAGACCTGCGCGACGCGACCCATGACCCGGTGGGGGTCATGGGGTATCCAGCCCGTCTGCAGCAAGGGATAGGTGAGGAGAGCGCCCAGGACTAGACAGGCGAAGAGATAGAGAAAGAAGGTGCCGGTTTCGCGCATACTAGCTCCGCCTGAATAGGCCCGATCGGCCCATAATGTTGACGACATTACCCTTGGGCGCCACACTTTCGCGGTGTATACATCCCAAGTCTACGGCGATTCGAGGCACGGCGATGGCGTTCTCTCGCCTGAGGCCCTACGAACGAATGCCGGGGACGGCATCGTCACCATCCGCGCATGATGAATCCGGACCGCATCGCCTGCTTTTTTTCCACCTCCGGCTACAGCGGCGTCGACCGGGCCGCTGCCCATCTGATCCCGGCGCTGGCGAGACGGGGCTATCGGGTGGATTTACTCAAGGTCCGAGGTCACGGGCCCCGGCTCACGACTGTCCCCGCCGGGGTCCGGGTCGTCGATTTGGGCGCGCGCCATACCCTTGCCTGTCTGCCCGCTGTGGCCCGCTATCTGCGGGACAAGCGACCTGGGGTGCTCCTGTCGGACAAGGACAAGGTCAATCGGATCGCACTCTTTGCCCGCCGGCTGTCCGGTGTCCCCACCCGTTTGATCTTCGGCATCGGCACCACTGTTTCGGTCAACCTCGCGAGTCGAGGATTCTTCGAGCGGCGGATTCAGCGCATGTCCATGCGCAGGCTGTATCCGTTCGCCCATCAGGTCATCGTCTGCAGCGCCGGCATCGCCGACGACATGTCCGACTATACCGGACTTGCCCGCGACCGTATTCGAGTAGTTCCGAGGCCGGTGGTGCCGGCGGGTCTGTTCGCCGAGCCGCCGCCGGTCCCCGATCATCCATGGTTCGGACAGGCGGACATCCCCCTCATCTTGGGTGTCGGGGCACTGTGTGCCCGCAAGGACTTCGCAACCTTACTGCGGGCCTTTGCCCGGGTACGCGCCGAGCGGCCGTGTCGGCTTATGATCCTGGGACGCGGTAACTACCGCGAACGGCTGCTGTCCCTGGCCGGGGAGCTGGGTATTGTGGAGGACTTCAGCCTGCCGGGCTTCCTACCCGAGCCCTATGCCTATATGGCCCATGCGGACCTGTTCGCCTTCACGTCGCGTTGGGAGGGACTCGGATTCGTACTGATCGAGGCGCTGGCCCTGGGAACCCCTGTGGTCTCCACGGATTGTCCGAGCGGACCGCGCGAAATCCTCGCGGACGGACGCTATGGAACCCTGGTGCCGGTGGGCGACGACGCACGCCTCGCCGCGGCCCTCTCCGCGACCCTCGCCCATCCCCCGCCTGGGGAGGCGCTCAAGCAGGCTGCCCTGCCTTACGAGATCGAGGCCAGTACGGATGCCTATATCGAGGCCATGGGTCTGCCGACTCGATGTCCGGTGGGGTAGCAATCCCTTCAATGACGAAGACATCGATGTTCTTATTCCAGTGTAATTTCCTCGATCGCAAGGCTGTACGGCAAATCATCATCATCTTGATGGTGATTTCAGTTGCCGTCTCGAGTATTGCGTATTACGAGCTCCATTCCCCTCTTCGCAACGCCATCTTTGTGCTCTCAGTGCTGGTGCTCGTGGCCTTGCTCGTCGGTCGTTGCCGTCCGGATGCCACGCCTTCGGTACGCTTGTTGAGTGCTGTATTCGTTTTTTACGTGTTCAGCGCAGTCGTATCCAGCGCCATCATCGGTTTTTCCCGCGAGGCGATCGATAGCCTGGAAAATTACTCCCATTTCCTGGCCGGTGCTTTCTTGATGCCGTTTTTGGTCCGCTTGCGTCCATCCTATGCTTGTCTTTATGGTCGCAGTGGGTATGGCTTCCTTCGCGCATGGGCTCTATGCGATCTGGGAATTGGCTGAGTTTGGATTCGAGCACCGAGCTGCCGGGAGCAAAGGAAAGGCCATTCCATTCGGTGGGATTTTCATGCTGGTTGCGATGCTCAGCATGCTGGGTGGAGTGTATTGGTCCTCGGTGGATTGGCGCCGCTCACTCCTGCTTTTCAGCGCCGCAGCATTGAGTATATTCGCCAGCATCGCTTCCGCGACCCCGGGCTTCACCGGCATCTTGGCGCCGGCCTCCCAGGGCATCAGCGTCTCGAGGTTAGACACGCCGTGGCGGCGCAGACCGCGGTCCAGGCCAGAGCGCGAGACCTCGGGGTGGATGAACTCGCGGG
>Ga0209049_1000208_pt1 | contig 12509 bp, 9 predicted proteins | sample WorMetulBAHAMAS2_FD_187398 | JGI IMG/M metagenome (GOLD analysis project Ga0209049, IMG submission 187398) | Marine gutless worms symbiont microbial communities from Max Planck institute for Marine Microbiology, Germany - Olavius ullae BAHAMAS.2... | ecosystem: Host-associated > Annelida >...
CAAAGCGGTTCAGGAGTACTTGGAAACCTCGCGTATCAAGCTTGTTTTTCTTCCCCCGTATGCACCAAACCATCTCATTGAGCGATTTTGGAAATTTCTCAAAAAGAATGTCCTCTATAACCGATATTATGAAACGTTCGATGAATTCCGAGAAGCGTGTGAGACATTCTTCAAGAATCCGCACAAATACCAGCGCGAGCTGCGTTCATTGCTGACGGCGAATTTCGAACTGATCGGTTGCGTGAAAAGCCGAAATATTGATATTAGATTAATATACGAGGTAACGATGCATGTCATTTAGAGATTTTACAATCAGAAAAACACAAGATGTTTTTCAGATTGAAATAACTGAAATGCCGGGGATATTTGCAGGGACCGACGAGAGGGCTATCAGCCGGCACTTGGCTGATACCCTGAAAGAAAATATACCGCTGGCCGCGTCGATAAACACGGAGAAGGCGCGTTCAGAGCTCATTATTTCTCCGATTTTGGTGGAATTGAGAAAATTATTCAGTCGTAAAATCAGCCTGTTTTCCGGCATAGAGCTAAACGTGGATAAAGAGAAAGAATTGAACGGATTTTGTGATTTTATTATCAGCTTATCTCCTGAACAGTTGTTTTTAAAAGCACCGATACTGGCCATCGTTGAAGCCAAAAACGAAAATATAATGGGTGGATTAGGTCAATGTATTGCGGAGATGATCGCGTCGAAAATATTTAATGAGAATGAGGGAAATGCTAAAAATAACATTTATGGTGTAATTACTTCCGGTAATATTTGGAAGTTTCTGAAATTGGTAGATAATGGAGTGCATATTGACTTGGATGATTATGGAATAAAAGAACTCGGCAGAATTATGGGAATACTATCAAGTATGGTGGAACAAAGGGCCTGATCAAACAGGAAAACCTGAGGTGCTGGCCGGCCCTCTCGGTGAGATATGCCGGATAGGGGAAAGAGCCGAGAAATGGGTACGTGAGACGGGGGATCCAAGTCAATGCCGTTAAGTTAAGCGTTGCTAAAGTATATAATCGCCTGATTTTTCGGCCCTCTGGGAACCCATGAAACAACAGGTCAAGGATCTCTTCGCCGCCGCCCTGGCGCGGCTTGTCACTAATGGCCTCCTGTCGGGAGACGGACTCCCGGATGTCCAGGTGGAACGCACCCGCGACCAGCGCCATGGTGATTTTTCCTCCAATGCGGTGTTGGTTCTAGCCAAGCGGGCCCGCACCAAGCCGAGGGATCTGGCCGCACGCCTGGTAGAGGCGTTGCCCTCGTCCCCCTTGATTGAACGGGTGGAGATCGCCGGCCCCGGTTTCATCAACGTCTTCCTCGCCCCTGCCGCCTACCAAGCCCTGGTCCCCGAAATCCTGGCGACCGGCTCGGCCTACGGGCGCAGCGATATCGGCGCCGGCAAGCGGGTCCAGGTGGAGTTCGTCTCCGCCAACCCCACCGGTCCCCTGCATGTGGGCCATGGTCGCGGTGCCGCCTATGGTGCGGTGGTGGCGGATCTGCTGGCGGCCGTAGGTTTCCGGGTCCACCGCGAGTATTACGTCAACGACGCCGGCCGGCAGATGGACATCCTGGCCACCTCTGTGTGGCTGCGCTATCTGGAGCTGTGTGGAGAGGACCTCCCCTTCCCGACCAACGGCTACCAGGGCGACTATGTTTGGGACATCGCGGCCTCCCTGCATCGGGACTATGGGGACGACTACCGTTATGCCGGCGACCGGATCTGCGCCGATTTGCCCCCCGATGAGCCGGATGGCGGCGACAAGGAGGTCTACATCGATGCCGTGATCGCGCGTGCCCGTCGCTTACTGGGTGACGATCGTTACCGGCTGGTGTTCGACCGAGGACTCGATCATATCCTGGGCGACATCCGCGACGACTTGTCTCGGTTCGGGGTGGACTATGGCGCGTGGTTCTCGGAGCGTTCCCTGGCCGAGCGTGGTGCCGTCGGTCAGGCTATCGAGCGCCTACGCGCGGCCGGGCATCTGTACGAACGGGACGGCGCGCGCTGGTTCCGCTCCAGTGGTTTCGGGGACGAGAAGGACCGGGTGCTAGTCCGCGACAACGGCCAGACGACCTATTTCGCGTCGGACATCGCCTATCACCTGGACAAGCTGGAGCGTGGCTTCGAGCGCGTGATCGATATCTGGGGGGCGGACCATCACGGCTATGTACCTCGGGTCAAGGCGGCCCTGGCGGCCTTGGGAAACGACCCTGATAAGTTGGACGTGTTGCTGGTACAGTTCGCTATCCTCTATCGTGGGGGCAAGCGGGCCCAGATGTCCACCCGTTCCGGGGAATTCGTTACCCTGCGCCAGCTGCGTAAGGAGGTGGGGCGGGATGCGGCCCGCTTCTTCTACATCATGCGCCGTTGCGAGCAGCACCTGGACTTCGACCTGGAGCTCGCCAAGTCCCAAGCTGCGGACAACCCGGTCTATTATGTCCAGTATGCCCATGCCCGGATCTGTAGCGTGCTGCACCAGGCGGCGGAACGGAGTATGGTCGTAGACCCGAGCCCTGGGGAGGTCAACCTGGAGCGACTTACGGCGGACCATGAGCAGGCCCTGCTCAGGGTTCTGTCGCGTTATCCGGAGGTGGTGGAGGCGGCGGCGCTCGCCTTAGAGCCCCACCAGCTCGCTCATTACCTGCGGGAGCTGGCCAACGATTTCCATACCTACTACAACGCCCACCAGTTTTTGGTGGAGGATGAGGGTCTGCGTGATGCCCGTATCAAGCTGATCCTGGCCGCACGACAGGTGCTGCGCAACGGGCTTGATCTGATCGGGGTATCGGCTCCGGAGAGTATGTGACATGGCAACGAAAGACTACAGTACCAAGGAGAGCCCCAGGCCCCGCCACGCTCGGCGCGGGGGCTCCGGTTTCTTCTGGTTCGTCACCGGTGCGGTGGTCGGCGCCTTCGGGGTCGGTCTGGCCTGGACCCTGCAGGACCAAACGCCCCCGCCGCCGCCCCCATCGAGTCCTCAGACTCAAGCGAAGCCGCCCACCAAACCACGCTTTGTCTTCCACCAGCTCCTCCCGGAATTGAAGGTGTCGGTTCCCGACGAGGAGCCGAGTAACGCAACATCACCCCCACCGCGGCCCTTACCGAAATCTCACCAGCAAAAAGAATCGTCACGAGCAGCAACGCCCCCCAGACCCCGGAAGACGGCCAAAATGGAGAAACCGAAAAAGTCTGCCGCAGGCGGCGCCTCCTATCTGGTACAGGTCGCCTCGTTACGCAAGGCGTCCGATGCGGAACAACTCAAGGCCAAGCTTGCCCTGCTCGGTATCCGCTCGAACATCCAGCGAGTGACGATAAAGGGTAAGGACTACCATCGGGTGCGCGCAGGTCCGTACCGGGGCAGGCAGGAGATGAACCAGACCCGCGCTCTGCTGAGCAGCAATGGCTTGCAGGGTATAGCCATTAAGTTGAAATGAGAGCCGATGCGGAATCAACCCCGCCGCCAGATCGTTCCGTCTGTCCCATCCTCCAGCAGGATACCGGCGGCCTGGAGCTCGTCGCGGATGCGATCGGCCGTGCCCCAATCCTTCGCCTTGCGGGCCGCGACACGCCGGTCGATCAGTGCCTGGATCCGTATATCGGTCAGGCCTTCGTTGGAATTTCCTCCGCGCAAGTAGGTCTCGGGATCGTCCTGGAGGATACCCAAAACCCTGCCTAGAGCTCTGAGTTCCGCCCCCAAGGCCGCGGCCGATCGTTCGTCCTTGACCCGCACCCGATTGATCTCCCGCGCCAGGTCGAACAGCACTGCCAGGGCCTCCGGGGTGTTGAAATCGTCGTCCATGGCGGTATGGAAACGTGCGCGGAAGTCCTCGCCGCCGGCGGGATTCGCCGCCAGCAGACCACGCAACGCCGTATAGAAGCGGGTGAGCGCAGCGCGGGCATGGTCCAGGTGCTCATCGTCATAGTTGAGCGGACTGCGATAATGGCTGGTGAGGATAAAGTAACGTATCTCCTCGGGACGGTAGCGGGACAGGATCTCACGTACCGTAAAGAAGTTGCCCAAGGATTTGGACATCTTCTCCTCATTCACCCGCACGAAGCCATTGTGCATCCAGCAATCGACGAAGGGCTCGCCGGTGGCACCCTCTGATTGGGCGATCTCGTTCTCATGGTGGGGAAACTGGAGGTCCGCGCCGCCGCCGTGGATGTCGAAATGGTTGCCGAGGCAGGCCGTGGACATGGCCGAGCACTCGATGTGCCAACCAGGCCGGCCTGCGCCCCAGGGGGAGTCCCAGGCCGGTTCCCCCGGCTTGGACGCCTTCCACAGGGCGAAGTCCAGCGGATCCCGCTTGGCCTCGCCCACCTCGACCCGGGTCCCCACGCGCAGCTCTCGCGGGTCCTTGCCCGAGAGCTTGCCGTAGCCGTCGAAGCTGGCCACCGCGTAGTAGACATCGCCGTTAGCGGCCACATAGGCGTGGCCTTTGTCCACCAGGACCCGGATCATGGCCAGGATCTCTTCCATGTGGGCAGTGGCCCTGGGCTCCTGCGTCGGAGGCAGAATACCCAGGGCGTCCGCATCTTCGTGCATGGCGGCAATAAAGCGCTCCGTGAGCTCGCCCCAGGACTCTCCCCGCTCGTTGGCCCGGTCGATGATCTTATCGTCGATGTCGGTGATGTTGCGAACATATTCGACCGCGTACCCGCGCGCGCGCAGATAACGGTAGACCGCGTCGAACACCACCATGACCCGGGCATGGCCCAGGTGGCACAGGTCGTAGACGGTCATGCCGCATACATACATGCGTACCCGGCCGGGGTCGATAGGTACGAATTCCGCTTTCTGTCTGGTTCGGCTGTTGTAGATCTGAAGCATCTTGGAAGGTCAGGGCAAAATCCATGAACCCGGCGGATGGTAACAAAGCCTTATCGGGCTTGCATGTTCGATCCTTCCGGGGAACCATAGCCGCCGTATAGGGGTTTTGTGGCACAGGCTACAAACCATGCCTGTAGGGCGGGAAAGATCAGGGATGGTCGCGTCCCGCCGGAAGGCCTGGATGTTTTGCAGCACAGGATAAAAACCAATCGGAGGAAGTCACCATGTCCTACGCCGAGGTCTATTCACGCTCGCTTGCCGATCCGGAGGGTTTCTGGGGCGAGGTGGCGCGGTCGATTCACTGGGAGAAGCCCTGGGATCGCGTGCTCGACGACACCACCCCGCCGTTCTATCGCTGGTTCGCAGGCGGCGAGCTCAATACCTGCTACAACGCATTGGATCGTCACCTGGAGGCGGGGCGCGGCGAGCAGGCGGCCCTGATCTACGATAGTCCGGTTACCGGCACCCAGCGTACCTACAGCTACCGGGCGCTACGGGACGAGGTCGCCCGTTTCGCCGGGGTCCTGGCCGGGCTGGGGGTGAAGAAGGGGGATCGGGTCATCATCTATATGCCCATGGTGCCCGAGGCGCCCATTGCCATGCTGGCCTGCGTGCGTCTGGGGGCGATTCACTCCGTCGTCTTCGGCGGCTTCTCCTCCGGAGAACTCGCCACCCGCATCGACGATGCCAAACCCAAGGTCATCGTCGCCGGCTCCTGCGGTATCGAGCCCGGCAGAGTCGTGCCCTACAAGCCCTTGGTGGATCAAGCCATCGCCCTGTCCGGCCACCGGCCGGAACATTGCGTCCTGCTGCAACGTGAACAGGGACCCGGTACCCTGGTCGCGGGCCGGGACCTGGACTGGGCCGAAGCCATGGCCGGTGCCCAACCCCACCCTTGCGTGCCGGTAGCGGCCACCGATCCCCTCTATATCCTCTATACCTCTGGGACCACCGGCACCCCCAAGGGTGTGGTGCACGACAACGGCGGGCACGCGGTGGCGATGCACTGGAGCATGCGGCACATCTACGGCATGACGCCGGGGGAGGTCTTCTGGGCCGCCTCGGACGTGGGCTGGGTCGTGGGCCATTCCTACATCGTCTATGCGCCGCTGCTCTACGGGTGCACCACCCTGGTCTACGAGGGCAAGCCGGTGGGAACCCCGGACGCCGGCGCCTTCTGGCGCGTGATCACCGAGCATCGAGTCGCGGTTATGTTCACCGCCCCGACGGCGCTGCGGGCCATCAAGCGGGTGGACTCGCGCGGGGAGTTTCTCGGGAAATACGACATGAGCGGCTACCGGGCCCTGTTCCTGGCCGGCGAACGCTGTGATCCGGATACCCTCACCTGGGCCGAGCGGCTCCTCGGCGTCCCGGTGATCGACCACTGGTGGCAGACCGAGACCGCCTGGGCCATCGCCGCCAACTTCCTCGGCATTGAGCAGCTGCCGATCAAGCACGGCTCGCCCACCAAGGCCGTCCCCGGCTATGACGTGAGGATCCTGGACGAGGAGGGGACGGAACAGGGACCGGGCCGGTTCGGACGCATCATGATCAAGCTGCCCCTGCCCCCCGGTTGTCTGACTACCCTGTGGCAGAACAACGACCGCTACCGCGACGCCTATCTGGGCGCCCAGCCCGGCTATTACCTGACCGGCGACGCGGGCCTGAAGGACGCGGACGGCTATCTGTTCATCATGAGTCGTACCGACGACATCATCAACGTGGCCGGACACCGACTCTCCACCGGCGCCATCGAAGAGGTCCTGGCCTCCCATGCGGATGTGGCCGAGTGTGCCGTCATCGGTGCGGCGGACGCCCTCAAAGGCGAGCTGCCGGTAGGTATGGTGGTGCTCAAGGAAGGCACGCACCGGGAGGTCGCGGAGATCCTCGAAGAGTTGGTCGGCTTGGTGCGCGCCAAGATCGGCCCGGTAGCCGCCTTCAAACAGGTGACGGTGGTGGCACGCCTGCCCAAGACCCGCTCCGGCAAAGTCCTGCGCGGCACCATGAAACGCATCGCCGACGGCCAGGACTACAAGATGCCGGCGACGATCGATGACCCCGAGATCCTGGACGAGATCGAAATGGCGCTGCAAGGTATCGGATACGCCAGGCACGCGTGAAACCCAGAACCTAGTATACGCCATTTTACTCCATTTTGCATTTGTTAGGGGACGCCCTCCGTGCCGTTCCGCAGCCGTTCGGAACGCCACGGAGGGCGTTCCCTACCACAAAATCATGTGAAACGGGGTACTAGGGGCTGTTGACATCTACCCGAGCTCGTAGGTTGGGCAAAGGCGCCAGGGACGGCGGCGTGCCCAACAAATCATTTAGGCTCTTTATGGATTCCAGACTGGTTAGGATATTTTGCGCAAATTTGCCTGCTCAGCAAGCCAGAGGGGCGTCGTATAACTTACTGTTATCATTGAGAAAAATCTGCCTGTTCCGTCATCGGTCATGGTGCTACCGACTGTCGTCCTCTTCGACCAGTCCGGAATCCATAAAGAGCCATCATTTAAGGGGACCTTGAAAAATCCCATGCTCAATATTTTTCATGCCGATCCCGATCTCGATCCCGATTTCCATCCGGCTCCTCCTATGCTGGAGGTAAATCCGTAGGCTGGGTTGAGGAGCCGCGCTCACCGCATATATGGCGGGTGGCGCCGTCCCTGGCTTACCCGCCCTACCACTCACCGCAAAAAAATAACGCCAAGAAGTACCCAAGCGGTCTTTGCGTCCTGGCATCATTGTGTTATCTGTTTTCCCATACTCACATCAGGCCCAGGTCTCACTGAAAGGGGCTGAGCGTTGACTATTTTCATCGTTCTCCATATGATGCTTCTTTTTGAACAGGGGACGAAACGATGGCGGATGATCACTCTGTCGACAGGGAGGTGGGTGCCCTCTTGTGCAACGCGAGGGCACAGGGATTTCTGGTCGGCATCGACGAGTTGGTGCCTGCGCTGCGCGCCAACCTGGTCGAGCTGAAGCAAGGCCGGGATATCGGTCTGCGCGGCCCGGACGGGGAGCCGGTGCGGTCACTCCGGGGTTTTGTCCGGCTCATGGGCAATGAAGGCGCCTATTCGTACCTGTCCAAATTCGCGAGCGAGAACGCGATGCCCTGCATCACCATCTGAACCAAATCGCAAACGCCATGGGTATCCGATATCTCGCCATGAATTTCGATGATCTTCACTACCAGCCTACCTTGCCGCGACCCGCCCTCGACCCTGATCAGGTGCGCGAGCTGCGGACGACGATGTACATACCCAGCTCTATCTGGCCAACTTGGCCCTGCAAGCGATTGCTGATCTGGCGGCTGCCGAGGAGCTCGATCTGAACGTTACCAATGGTTGGCGCCTGGCCTGTCTGTTGCGTTTGATTACGGAGCAGCTTTCGGAGGTCTTGGAGCGGTTGGGGGGAGACCCGGAGCGGTTGGTCCCTCCCGGCGGGTCGGGTTAGTGCCCTGTCACGAGGTCGGGTGGTGATCGCGGCGGGGCGAGCGGGAGGCCGGATGCAGCGTATCCGACAAGGATGTATTTCGAGTGTCGTCGTGAATTTCGATGATCAGGACTACCAGCCGGTCTTACCCGGCCGTCCTCCGTGAACCCTGATTCAGGTACCCGAGGGACGGGAGAAAACCTGAGTCGTGCTCGCGTCTCGTTGGAAGAGGCTTCCTCTTGACGCGCGCATCCCGTGTCCCTATACTCCTCCAGCTTACATGAGCCGGCAGCCTCCGCTGGCTCCTTTTGTTTTCTGCTGGGTGTCCAGCGCTCGGCCTCCTCTGAGGTCAACCGCAAGAGACCTGATGCCGCCGCTGTAGTCCGGTTCGGCGGCAAAGGAGGTTTTGCCTCTCGGTTTTCCCTATGGCAGGCGTCTTGGCGCCGGTGGAGATGGTTACGAATGGCGACGATCAACCAGTTGGTGCGCAAGCCGCGCAAGCGCAAGGTTGCCAAGACTAATGTGCCTGCGTTGGAGGCCTGTCCCCAAAAGCGCGGTGTATGTACGCGTGTCTATACCACCACGCCGAAGAAGCCGAATTCGGCCCTGCGCAAGGTGGCGCGTGTACGCTTGACCAATGGCTACGAGGTTACTTCCTATATCGGGGGCGAAGGGCACAATCTGCAGGAGCACTCGGTGGTGCTCATCCGCGGTGGGCGTGTGAAGGACCTACCGGGTGTGCGTTACCATACGGTCCGGGGAACCCTGGATACGACCGGGGTGGAGGACCGTCGTCAGGGTCGCTCCAAGTACGGCGCCAAGCGTCCGAAGAGCTGAGTTTAGGCTCAACGAAGATTAAGGGTGCCTTGAAAACGGTGCTCTCAAAGCTACCGATAACATCAAGCCGGCAGGATTCCCACGGAAAATTTAGCCGCGAATAAACGCAAATGGCCACAACTCAACCACTATGCACTGAAAGTGCATAGCGTTGGTTGCTCTTGGACTGAAAGTCCGAAATCATTTGCGAGCTGACATTTCCTGTTGTCCCAACAACCCGATCCGATCATCCGAACAGGTTTTCACCCGGATCGTTTTTTTAGCCCCGGACATTCGCTGTGAAGAGACGGTATGATGACCACGTCTTCCACCACTCATGAATTGCTTGAGAGAATACCTGTGTAGCAGCTAAAACCTTGCGCTAAAGTGCATAGTTTTGGACTAGCGTGCTGAAACAATAAAAATGGCTCTTTATGTATTCCAGACTGATCGAAGGGGACGGCGGTCCGTAGCACTCTGAACCGATGACAGAACAAGCGGTCTTTTCTCAACAATAACAGCAAGTTATACGACGCCCCTCTGGCCTTCTGAGAAGGCAAATTTGCGCGAAATATCCTAACCAGCCTGGAATCCATAAAGAGCCAAAAAGAATTCCCAGTTGAAGTCAAGTGGTCGGAGCCTTCAGTCATGCCGAGAAGACGCATCATTGCCCGCCGCCAGGTCCTGTCGGATCCCAAGTATGGGAGCGAGCTGCTTGCCAAGTTCATCAATATGCTCATGGAAGACGGCAAGAAGTCGGTTGCCGAGCGCATCATCTACGGTGCCCTCGATCAGGTAGCCGGGAAGAAAGACTCGGAGCCCGTGGACTTGCTGAACCAGGCGATGGAGAACGTGCGCCCGGTGGTGGAGGTCAAGTCACGCCGTGTCGGTGGCGCTACCTATCAGGTGCCCGTCGAGGTGCGGCCGACACGCCGTAACTCCTTGGCGATGCGCTGGCTCATCAATGCCGCCCGCAAGCGCTCGGAGAAATCCATGGCCCTGCGTCTGGCCGGAGAGCTGATGGACGCGGCGGACTCCCGGGGTATCGCCTTCAAAAAGAAGGAAGACACCCATCGGATGGCGGAGGCCAACAAGGCCTTCTCTCACTATCGTTGGTGACTTGTGTCGGATTCTAGGTTTATTTCAGGCGGATAGACGCGTGGCACGCAATACACCAATCGATCGCTATCGTAATCTCGGCATCATGGCGCACATCGATGCGGGGAAGACCACGACCACCGAGCGGATCCTGTTCTATACCGGTATCTCCCACAAGCTCGGCGAGGTCCACGATGGCGCCGCGACCATGGACTGGATGGCGCAGGAGCAGGAACGCGGCATCACCATTACGTCCGCGGCGACTACCTGCTTCTGGAAGGGCATGGATATGCAGTATCCGGGGCACCGCATCAATATCATCGATACCCCGGGGCACGTGGATTTCACCATCGAGGTAGAACGTTCTCTCCGGGTCCTCGACGGTGCCTGCGCCGTCTTCTGCGCCGTCGGCGGTGTGGAACCCCAATCCGAGACCGTTTGGCGCCAGGCCGACCACTACGGCGTGCCGCGGTTGGCGTTCGTGAACAAGATGGACCGCATGGGCGCCGACTTTCTGCGCGTCGTCAAACAGGTGAAAGAGCGCCTGGGCGGCAACGCGGTGCCCGTTCAGCTCCCGATCGGCGCGGAGGAGGACTTCAAGGGCGTCGTCGATCTGGTCGGCATGCGGGCCATTGTCTGGGACGAGGAGTCCCGAGGGATGAACTACACGCTCCGGGAGATCCCCAAGGAGATGGCTGAACAGTGCAGGGAGTGGCGCGAGGTCATGATCGAAGCGGCTGCCGAGGCCAACGAAGCGGTTATGGAGAAGTACCTGGAGGGTGAGGAACTCAGCGAAAAAGAGATCAAGGCGGGTCTGCGCGCGCGGACGCTGAACAACGAAATCGTGCCGATCCTGTGTGGCTCCGCATTCAAAAACAAGGGCGTGCAGGCGATGTTGGACGCGGTGATCGACTATATGCCCTCACCCATCGACGTGCCCGCCATCAAAGGGATTGCGGGTGATGCCACCGAGCGGGAAGAGGAACGCCCGTCGACCGATGAGGCACCTTTCGCCGCCTTAGCGTTCAAGATCGCCACGGATCCCTTCGTGGGCAGCTTGACCTTCTTTCGGGTCTATTCCGGTGTCCTCAAGTCCGGCGACAGTGTTTTCAACCCGGTCAAGGGCAAGCGCGAACGCTTCGGCCGCATCCTGCAGATGCACGCCAACGATCGGGAGGAGATCAAGGAGGTCCGCGCTGGCGACATCGCCGCCGCTGTCGGTCTGAAAGACGTAACCACCGGCGATACCCTGTGTGCCCAGGATGCCCTCATTACCCTGGAGCGCATGGAGTTTCCCGCCCCGGTCATCTCGGTGGCGGTGGAGCCCAGGACCAAGGGCGACCAGGAAAAGATGGGCGTCGCGCTGTTCAAGCTCGCCCAGGAAGACCCTTCCTTCCAGGTGCGTATTGACGAAGAGTCGGGCCAGACCATCATTTCGGGTATGGGCGAGCTGCACCTGGAGATTATCGTCGATCGCATGAAGCGAGAGTTCAGTGTCGAGGCCAATGTGGGTACGCCTCAGGTCAGCTATCGCGAGACCATCCGTACCCAGGTCGAGCAGGAGGGCCGATTCGTCCGCCAGTCCGGTGGTCGGGGACAGTACGGGCACGTGTATCTGCGCATCGAGCCCCAAGAGCCGGGCGCGGGCTTTGCATTCGTCAACGAGATCGTCGGTGGCGTGGTGCCCAAGGAATACATCCCCGCGGTGGGAAAGGGTGTCGAGGAGGCCATGGCGAGCGGAATCGTGGCGGGCTTTCCGGTGGTAGACGTGAAGGTTATCCTTTACGACGGGTCCTACCACGAGGTGGATTCGAGCGAGATGGCCTTCAAGATCGCGGGCTCCATGGGCTTCAAGGAAGGGGCCGCGAAGGCCAAGCCGGTCCTGCTGGAGCCGATCATGAAGGTAGAGGTCGTCACGCCGGAGGATTACATGGGCGACGTTATGGGCGATCTCAACAGCCGGCGCGGCATGGTGCAGGGTATGGATGATGCGCCTTCGGGAAAGATTATTCGCGCCGGGGTACCCTTGGCGGAAATGTTCGGTTATGCCACGGACCTGCGCTCCGCCACCCAGGGGCGGGCCACTTACAGCATGGAATTCGCTAAATATAATGAAGTCCCGGCCGGCATCGCCGAGGCCATCTCCAAGAAGAAATAGTAATCACGATAGGGGAAGAGCGGGATGTCCAAAGAGAAATTCGAACGCACGAAGCCGCACGTCAACGTCGGGACGATCGGGCACGTGGACCATGGCAAGACGACGCTGACGGCGGCGATCACCAAGGTGATGGCCGCGCAGCACGGCGGCG
>Ga0209049_1000209_pt1 | contig 12498 bp, 9 predicted proteins | sample WorMetulBAHAMAS2_FD_187398 | JGI IMG/M metagenome (GOLD analysis project Ga0209049, IMG submission 187398) | Marine gutless worms symbiont microbial communities from Max Planck institute for Marine Microbiology, Germany - Olavius ullae BAHAMAS.2... | ecosystem: Host-associated > Annelida >...
CCGTCATTCCTATGCGCAAGGGCCGTAAGGTTCAGACGCCGGTCGACGACTTCATCTACGCGCTGCGGAACCTGATAGAGCGCTGCATCAACCGCCTGAAGAACGCCCGGCGCGTCGCCACAAGATACGACAAGACGGCCGAAACCTATCTCGGCTTCGTCAATATCGTCCCAATCCACCTATGGACAAAGCACTTTGTCAACAGGCCCTAGGGTGTATGGTGTAAAATTCCTTATTGACGACGGGCGTTTCGTCCCGAATCGAAACCGCTGCTCCTTTCCGGCACGGAAATAGCCGCCGGAATTTGGAAAATTCAGAATCGAACCAGCGCCGTCTTGCCATCGGTCAGCGGCAGCGGCCGGGCCGCCGGTCGGTGAGCGATTTCGGCCGATCGACACTTGCATCAACCCCCGGTTGTCGCCATACGGCTTGCTCGATCACCCCCAACCAGCACCGAATTGTACCATGGCACCTCCGCAGACCGCCTGCCAGATCGCCGGCATCCTGTTCGACAAGGACGGGACACTGTTCGACTTCGACGCCACTTGGCGCGCGGTCTGCGAGCGAGCGCTCGGCGTGCTCGCCCCGGACCCCGCGACCCACGCAGCGATGGCGCGGGCCGGCGGCTACGACCCCGACAGCCGGAGCTTCGTCCCCGACTCGATCCTAGTCGCTGGCGCGACGGCGGAGGTCGCCGCTCTCTGGGTGCCGTTCCGGCCGGACCTCGGCGCCGTCGTGATCGAGCGGCTGCTCGACGATACCGGGATTGCGGTGCTCTCGGACCCGCCGGCGCTCAGCCCCGCCGCGGCCGACCTGCCGGGCTTGCTCGCCGGCCTCAGGGCCGACGGCTACGCCCTCGTCGTCGCCACCAACGATTCGGAACGCAGCGCCCTCTTGCAGCTCGACATCGCCGGAGCGGCGGGCGCCTTCGACTTCGTCGCCGGCTACGACAGCGGCCATGGGATGAAGCCCGAGCCGGGCGTGCTGCTGGCCTTCGCCGCGGCGACCGGCCTCGCGCCGGGCGAAGTGGTAATGGTCGGCGACAGCCGCCACGACCTCGAGCTGGCCCTCAATGCCGGCGCCGCGATGGCCGTGGCCGAGCTCACCGGCCCGGCGAAGCGCGACGACCTAGCGCCGCACGCCGGCCACGTGCTGCCCTCGATCGAGCACCTTCCGGCGCTGCTGGCCGACCGGTGCGGCTGACACCATTTTGGTCGAAATGCGACGCCAACTGCCGCAGACCGGCGGGCCTCCCTGGATTCCGCCGTTAACGCTCCGGTGAGCAGGTAACCGCAGCAACGAGGCACGCATGACCGACCCGGCCGTTGAGACACCAAAGCGTATGCGCACACCCGGTCGGCCAGGCGGGCGTTCGGGCGGCCGTTCAGGCAACACCCGCCGCGGTGCCGGCGGCGACATCGCTCAGCTTCCCTGGCAAATCCCGGAAATCCTCGATGCCCCGACCGAGCCGCTCGACGTCGAGGGCATCGCGGCGATCGACAACGCCGCGATGCGCATCATCGAGGAGATCGGCATCGACTTCCTGCACGACGAGGCGCGGGCCGTGCTCAAGGCCGCTGGGGCCGATGTCGACCCGGATTCGCCGCGCTTGCGCATGGATCGGGCGCTGGTGCGCGAGACGGTCGCCAAGGCGCCGTCCAGCTTCACCATCACCCCGCGCAGCCAGGCGCGGCAGGTCACCGTGGGCGGGCGCAGCCAGCTCTATGTCAACGTCTCCAGCCCGCCAAACTGCTCCGACCTCGGCCGCGGCCGCCGCGCCGGAACGCAGGAGAGCTTCCGCGCCCTGGTCAAACTCAGCCAGCATTTCAACTGCATTCACCTGATGGGCGGTTACCCGGCGGAGCCGGTCGACCTGCACCCTTCGACCCGGCACCTCGACTGCCTCCGCGACAAGCTGGTGCTGACAGACAAGGTGATGCACTGCTACGCGCTTGGCGCCGAGCGGGTCGAGGACGCGATGGAGATGGTCCGCATCGCCGGCGGGCTCAGCCATGCTGAGTTCGAGGCTACGCCGCGGATGTACACCAACATCAACTCGACCTCGCCGCTGATCTACGACTGGCCGATGCTCGACGGGGCCATGCGGATGGTGCGGCGGGGCCAGCCGGTGATCGTCACCCCGTTCACCCTAGCTGGCGCCATGGCCCCGGTGACCCTGGCCGGCGCCATCGCCCAGCAGACGGCGGAGGCGCTGGCGGCGATTGCGCTGCTGCAACTGGTGAGGCCCGGCTGCCCGGTGGTGATGGGCTCGTTCACCTCGAATGTCGACATGAAGACCGGCGCCCCCGCCTTCGGCACCCCGGAATACATGCGCGCGACCCAGATGTCGGGCCAGATGGCGCGGCACTACGGCCTGCCGCTGCGCGTCTCCAACGCCTGCGCCGCCAATGCACCGGACTCCCAGTCGGGCTGGGAGAGCGCGTTCTCGCTCTGGGCCTGCACCTCGGGTCACGCCAACATCGTCTATCACTCGGCCGGCTGGTTGGAGGGCGGCCTCTGCGCCTCGTACGAGAAGTTCGTGATGGACTGCGAGACCCTGCAGCAGATCATCGCCTACAACCAGCCGATCGGCCTCGGCGAGGACGACCTCGCCCTCGACGCCGTCGCCGAGGGCAACGAGGCGCGGCATTTCTTCGGCATCCAGCACACCCAAGACCGCTACGAGACCGCGTTCTACAGCCCATTCCTCTCCGACTGGCGCAACTACGAGACCTGGGCCGAGGCCGGGGCGCTGCAGACCCCGGAGCGGGCCAACCGGATCTGGAAGGCGATCCTGGCCGAGTTCGAGGCGCCGCCGATGGACCCGGGCGTCCAGGAGGAACTCGACGCCTTCGTCACCCGGCGCAAGGCCGAGGGCGGGGCGCCGACGGATTTCTGACACCCCTTCTGGCTGGGAGAAGAGCTCATGGACGGCAAGCAACGGACCCTCACCGCCCTCGCCCGCGGTATCCCGGACCGGGTGCCGATGTGGGACTGGTTCGACGAGGCGGTGCTGCTCGGGGTCGGCCAACGGCTGGGGCTGGTGGCCAAGTCCGAGACCACGGTTCTCAGGCGCGGCGACGAGACCGACGCGTCGATCGATCTCTATGCCTCGGTGATCGAGGCGATCGAGGTCGACGCCTCGTCGCTGGTCTACGGCACCGGGTTCGCGGCCATCGATGCCGACTACGGCCGCGGCCGCTACGGCCGTACCTTCCTGCTCAGCGAGCATGGCGAGCCGGCGATCTGGGAAGGCGCGGCGCACTCGGCCGAGGAAGCGCGACGCTACGACATGGCCGGGCGCATCGAGGATGCGGATTTCGACGGCGTCCGCCGGCTGATCCGGCGCCTGCCCGACCGGGCCCATGCGCTGAACATCGAGGGCCCCTTCGCCGAGGCCTGGATGATGATGGGCGGCATGGACAAGCTGATGCTGGCCTTCGTCGAGGATCCCGGCTATGCCCACGCCGCCCTGCGGACGGTGACCGAGTTCTCGAAGGTTCTGATCTACACCGCAGCCGATCTCGGCATCGATTTCATCATGGTCGACGGCGACCTGTGCGGCAACGACTTCACCCGGATGTCGTATGCGGATTTCCGCGAATTCCTCTATCCCTACAAGAAGGAGTTCGTCGATCACGCCCACGGCCGGGGCCTGAAGATCGTCAAGCACTGCGACGGCAATGTCTGGCGGCTGCTCGACGACTTCATCGAGCTCGGCTTCGACGGCTTTCACCCGGTGCAGCCGCAATGCATGGACCTGGCGCAGGTCAAGGCGCATCTCTTCGGCAGGATCCGCGTCTTCGGCAATGTCGAGTGCCTGGACCTGTTGGTGTTCGGCACCCCGGAACAGGTTGAGGTGGCGGCGCAGCAGGTGATCGCAGACGGCGCTCCCGGGGGCGGCTATGTGTTCGCGTCGTCGAACTCGCTGCATCCGGGCTTCAAGCCGGAGAACGTCATCGCCATGTTCGAGGCCGGGCGGCGCTATGGCGACTATGCCGGCATCGCGCCCAAGCCGCGGGCGGTGGCACCGCCGCCGGACACGACCCCGGTGCGCCAGCCCAGCAGGCGGCGGCGGGCCGATCCTGGCGAGCCGGCGGCGGCGGGCTCGCCGACCCTGGTGGCATCTTAACAAAACCTGACAATGATCTATCAAGACAATGAAAATCGGATTCATCAACCTCGACACGTGGGCGGCAAACTGGCCGGGTCACTGTTGCGTAACGGGCACGACCTGACCGTGCGCGACCTCGACCGCGGCGTTGCCCAGCGCTTCCTCGATGGGGGAGCCAAATGGCAGACAGCCCGGCCGCAATGGCCGCCGCCTGCGATCTGGTCATCACTTGTCTGCCCTCGCCCGCCGCCTCGGCTGCGGTGATGGAAGCCGAGGCCGGCATCCTGTCGGCGCTGGCGCCGGGCACGATCTGGGCCGAGATGTCGACCACCGACGAGGCCGAGGTGAAGCGCCTCGGCGCGCTGGTCGAGGCTACAGGCGCCGCGCCGGTCGACTGCCCGGTCTCGGGCAGTTGCCACCGGGAAGAGACGGGAAATATCTCCATCTTTGCAGGGTGTTCGGGAGATACCTTCGAGCGGATTATGCCGATCCTGACGACGTTGAGAAGGCGCGTCCTGCACACCGGCCCGCTCGGCTCGGCATCGGTGCTGAATGTGATGAAGAATTACCTCGCCACCGCCAACCTGCTCACGCTGTGCGAGGCGCTGGTCGACGATGGAGCGGGCCGGGCTCGACCTCGCCACCACCTACGAAGCGATCCGCATCAGTTTCGTGAACGAGACCGAGAGCCATGTGATCCTGAACGGCTCGCGCGACATCAACTTCACCATGGACCTGGTGCTGAAGGATATCGGCCTCTTCCAGACCATTGCCGACCGGGCCGGGGTGCCATTGGAGATCAGCCCGCTGATGATCGAGATTTTCAAGGACGGCATCGCTCGCTACGGCCAGCGGGCGCAGTCCGACGACATCATCCGCCGGCTGGAGGAGGCCACGGGCGCCGACATCCGCGCCCCCGGCTTCCCGGCCGAGATGGTCGACGACGAGCCGGAGGAGCCGGGCTACCAGGTGGTGCCGAACCGCGGGTGAACGGCAGCGGGGCTGACCGGCAAGCTCACCTCCCCGCTGCGCCCGAACGCTTCCCCCGCCCGAGGGTGGGATGGGATTCTGCGGCGCCGGTCGTGGGCGGGATGAAACCCCGCCCTACCCCAGCTCGGCGAGGCGAGCCAGCGCCGTCTCCAGCTTGCCGCGCTTGGCCTCGGCGGCGGCCAGGCGCTTGCGCTGCTCGGCGACGACGTGCTCCGGGGCCTTGGCGAGGAACTTCTCGTTCGCCAGCTTAGCGTCGAGCCCGCCGATCTCCTTGGCCAGCTTGGCCATCTCCTTCTCCAACCGCGCCCGCTCGGCGGCGACGTCGATCACCCCGGCCAGCGGCAGGCTGAGGGCGCAGTCGCCGAGCGCCAGGGTCACCGAGCCCTTGGGGGCGTGGTCGGCCTGCGTGATCGCCGAGAGCCGGGCCAGCCGGCGGATCAGCTCGCCGTTGCGGGCGAGCCGGTCGCCGACCGCCGCCCCTGCCCCGGTCACCACCATCTCGATCTGGGCCCCGGCGGGCACGTTCCTCTCGGCGCGCACCGAGCGCACGCCCTCGATCACCCGTATCACCCACCCCATCTCGGCATCCGCCGCCGGGTTGGCGAGGTCGAGCGGCAGCGCCGGCCAGTCGGCATGGACCAGCATCTTGTCGCGCTCGGCGATCTGGCCCCATAGCGCCTCGGTGATGAAGGGCATGATCGGGTGCAGGAGCTTGAGGCACTCGTCGAGCGCCCAGGCCATCGTCGCCCGGGTCTCGTCGCGCGCCGCTTCGTCGTCGCCCTGCAAGAGGGGCTTGGAGAACTCGACATACCAGTCGCAGAGGACGCCCCAGATATGGGCGTAGAGCCCGCCGGCGGCGTCGTTAAACCGGAAGCCCTCCAGCGCCGCCTGGGTGGCCAAGACGACGCGGGCGGTCTCGCCGACGATCCACCTGTTGACCGTCTGCGTGACGCTGCGCGGGTCGAACCCGGCGACCGGCTTGCACTCGTTCCTCTCGGCGAAGCGGGCGGCGTTCCACAGCTTGGTGCCGAAGTTGCGGTAGCCCTCGACGCGGCTGACCGCGAGCTTGATGTCGCGCCCCATCGCCGCCATCGAGGTGAGCGTGAAGCGCAGCGCATCGGCGCCGTACTGTTCGATCAGCTCCAGCGGATCGATGACGTTGCCCAAGGACTTCGACATCTTCTTGCCGTGCTCGTCGCGCACCAGGGCGTGGACGTAGACGGTGTCGAAGGGGGTGAGCGGCTTGCCGTCGGCATCCTTCATGAAGTGCAGCCCATCCATCATCATCCGGGCGACCCAGAAGAAGATGATGTCTAAACCGGTGACGAGGACCGAGGTGGGGTAGTAGCGCTTGAGCTCCGGCGTCTGGTCAGGCCAGCCGAGGGTCGAGAATGGCCACAGGCCGGAGGAGAACCAGGTGTCGAGGACGTCGTCATCTCTGTGGATCGGCGCCTTACCATCAGCTAGCTGGGTCGTCGGAAGGCCCCGGGCAGCTTGGATCCAGAGGTCTTGATTGAGATTGGTGCGCTGTGCCCATTTGAAGTTGGCGTACGCTGATTGGAACACCTCAGAACCAATACCATCGTCGTAAACGACCACCTCGCGCTGGTAGTATTGCTCTGCCAGTTTCACCGCTTCGCTTTCAGTTTGCGCGACGAAGGGCTTTGGTCCGGCGGATGGATTATGAAAATCTGGGTCGCTGTTGAGCCTTGGCCCATACCATGCGGGAATTCGGTGTCCCCACCAGAGCTGGCGCGAGACGCACCAGGGCTCGATGTTCTCCGTCCAGTGTAAGTAGGTGTTCTCCCAGTTCTTCGGCACGAACTCGGTGGTGCCGTTCTTGACAAATTCGATGGCGGGCTTCGCGAGCGTCTCGGCGTCGACGAACCACTGGTCGGTCAGCCAGGGCTCGATCGCCACCTTCGAGCGGTCGCCATGGGGGACGACATGGACTTCGGTGTCGATGCGGTCGAGCCAGCCCTGCGCCTCGGCGAAGGTCACGATCATGTCGCGCGCCTCGTAGCGGTCCTTGCCGTGCAGCAGCATCGCTTCCGGGCTCGGCTCGCAGCCTTCGAGGAAATCCGGGTTCCCTTCGAGCAGTATGTAAGCCTTCGAGTCCATCACATTGATCTGGCGCAGGTTCTGCCGCTTGCCGACCTGGAAGTCCTTGAAGTCGTGTGCGGGCGTAATCTTGACGGCGCCGGTGCCCTTGGTCGGGTCGGCATGCTCGTCGGCGACGATAGGGATACGCCGGCCGACCATCGGCAGGATGACGTCCTTGCCGATGACGGAAGCATAGCGCGGGTCCTCGGCATGGACCGCGACTGCGGTGTCGCCCAGATAGGTCTCGGGCCTCGTGGTGGCGACGACGATGTAGTCGCGCTCCGCCCACTCGGTCGGGTTGCCCTCGTCGTCATGGGCGGTGGGGTGGCGGTAGCTGAGCCCGTCGGCAAGATAGTAGCGGAAGTTCCACAGGTTGCCCTTCTGCTCGATCTGCTCGACCTCGAGGTCCGAGATCGCGGTCTCGAAATGCGGGTCCCAGTTGACCAGCCGCTTGTCGCGGTAGATCAGCCCCTCGTGATAGAGCTGGACGAAGACCTTGAGCACCACCCGGCTCAGCCCCTCGTCCATGGTGAAGCGGTCGCGCGACCAGTCGCAGGAGGCGCCGAGGCGCTTGAGCTGGTTCAGGATCTGGCCGCCGGAATGGTGCTTCCAGTCCCAGACCGTCTCGACGAAAGCCTCGCGGCCCATGTCGCGCCGACCCGGCTTGCCCTCGTCGGCCAGCTTGCGCTCGACCACCATCTGGGTAGCGATGCCGGCATGGTCGGTGCCCGGCTGCCAGAGGGTGTCGTAGCCCTGCATGCGCTTCCAGCGGATCAGCACGTCCTGCAGGGTGTTGTTGAGCGCGTGGCCCATATGCAGCGAGCCGGTAACGTTCGGCGGCGGGATGACGATGCAGTAGGTCTCGTCGCGCGAGGCGTTGGCACCGGCGCGGAAGCAGCCGTTCTCCTCCCAGCGGGCGTAGATCCGCCCCTCGGCCTCGGCCGCATCAAAGGTCTTGTCCATGAGTCCGCTCGTCTTCTTGGTCGGGTGCTCTTGTCTCGGGGGGTCTCATAGCGCGGGCCGCGCGCCGGGGAAAGGGGCGAAGCGCGGACCGGCTCGGACTGGGCGCAGGGCGCGCAGCGGACTCGACGCCGTCAGCCCCAAGTCTTCTCGATCTCCTCGCGGACGACGCGCGCGATCTCCTGCGTCAGGCGCTGGCCGAGCCCGCCATCGAGCTCCTCGCGTAGCACCCGGCGGACGGCCGCTTCCAGGGCCGCGGGGTCGACCGCGGATTCGGGAAGCGCCGCCACCGGCTCGGGTTCTGACTCGGGCTCAGACCCGGGCTCCTCCAATTCAGACTCCGGCGCCGCCGGCTCTTCGTCGGACGGCCCGGCCTCGGACAGCTCGGTATCGGACAGTTCGGCAACCGACGGCATCGCGGCGGCGAGCCCGCCCACGGCCAGATCTTCCCCACTCGCCGCATCTTCGGCAGGTACCGCGTCGACGATCTCCTCGGCAACCGATCCAGTGGCCAGGAGGTCCTCCGTAGAAGGTTCCTCTGCCGTCGAGTCCCAGCCGGCAAGCTCCGGCTCGATCGGCGTCGATTCGTCCGGTTCTGGCACCTCAGCAACCGCTTCGGCCTCGACGGGTTCGGCCTCGGCGGGCTTCTCTGCGGCGGGCTTCTCTGCGGCGGGCTCCTCTGCAGCGATTTCCTCCACAGCGGTTTCGTCGGCAGCGGTTTCCTCTGCTGGGTGTTCCTCCGTGGTGGCAAACAAGCGGCGGAATTCGGCCTCCACCGCCCCCGCGTCGGAGGGTGAGGAACCCGAGTGGCTCTCTGCCAGCGCTGCCTCTTCGTCCGCCGCCTGATCTGGGCCGCTGCGCCAATCCGGCCTTTCCCAGGGGAGCGGTCCGGCGCCCTCGGCAACGTCCTCCGGCGGCGCATCGCCGCCCCCGGCGCCGCGCTTCACCTCCCGGATCGACCGCATCCAGTCCGGCGACGCTTCCGCTTCGGTCGGCTCGGCGGCGGTTGGCTCAGCCTCCGGTGCCGCGGCTTCGGTCGCGACGGACAGGTCCTCGGTCACCGCTTTTGGCGGCGCACCTTCTTCGCCGAGCGGCTCCGCTTGATCCTCGTCGGAGGTGATTTCCAAATCCTCTTGCCGATCCGAATCCAGATCCGGCGCAAGTGCCGGCGCGTCTCCGGGGCCACGAACCTTCATCGCCGGCGCGAGGACCAAGGCGTCGTCGTCGCCATCATCATCCTCCGCCCCGGCGTCGACCGGCCGCGTCAGAGCGATTTCGTCCTCGCCCGCAGAGCGGTCCAGCGCCGCGTCAGCGGCCGGGCGGTCCTCACCCGAGCGTCCTTCCAATTCGGTCTCCGGTCCAGGCTCTTCAGCCGGCTTGCCACGGCCCAACAGCTTGCGCAGCGAGGAAAACACGTCGTCCATCGACCTCCTTGCTTCGTCGGCCGTGCTCATGCCTGCCTATTCCCGGCCCGGACCGCAGCGACGCTACCGGCCCGAAGCCGGCCGGGCAGGACGGTCACGGCCGCCATGTCGTCCGCCACACCGTATCATCAGTGGCGTCGTAGCCGAAGTTCCGATTGCGAACCGATCCGTAGTAGCTCGCCGCATCGGCAGCGGCGCCGACATCGAGACCCAGATGCTCGACCGTCAACTTGCCGATCGACGCGATCACGCTGTAGGCGGCGACCTGCTCGTCGCGCCGCGACGCGACCAGCCCGCCGCGGGCATTTAGCAGCTCCTGCTCGGCGTCGAGCACGTCCAGGGTGGTGCGGGCGCCAACCTTGGCTTCCTCCTGCACGCCCTCGAAGGCGAGCTGGGCGGTGCGAACCTCGAGCCGGCCAGCCCGGATCGAGGCGCGAGCGACGTCGAGGCTCGACCAGGAAGTGCCGACATTGCGCACCGCGGACCGCATCGCCGCGTCGATGTCGGCACTCGCCCCCTCGGCCGCAGCCTGGGCCTCGCGCACGTTGGAGTAGTTGAACCCGCCATTGTAGATCGGCACCGTCACGAACACACCGACGCTGGCGGTCTCCGGTGTCTTCAAACCGTCGTTGAAGGTATCGCCGGCCGTGACCCGGCCCTGCAGCGAGACCTGCGGCAGCAATGCGCCGATCGCCGCGCGGACGTCGCTGCTAGTGGCCTCGCGTTGGAGCCGGGCCACGATGACCTGCGGGTCGTCACGGAGCGCCATCGACACCGCTTCATCCTGGGACTCCGGCAGGTCAGGCAGCGGCGGCGGCGGCTGCAAGTCTCCGGGATAGCCGCCGACAACCCGGCTGTACGTCTCCCGCGAGTTCGCCAGCGCCCCCTTCGCGGCAGCCAGCCTGCTCTGCGCACCGGCCAGCCGGGACCGGGCCTGCTCGACGTCGGTGCGGGTCACCTCGCCAACCTCGAAGCGCTCGCGGGCAGCGCGGAGCTGCTCGGTAAGCACTCGGACGTTGTTGCGGCCGAGAGCGACGAACTCCTCGTCGCGGCGCACGTCTAGGAAGGCCGTGACCGCGTCGAGCAGCAACTGCTGCTCGATTGCCGTCAGCACGGCCTCCTGGGCGGTGATCCGGGTTTCCGCCGCCTCTGTCTGGTTCTCGACCTGGCCGCCGGTATAGATCGGCTGGATCACGGTCAACGACATCGCGGTGGGATAGTTGGGAACCCTCGCCGCCGACTGGTTGGCGTTGGTCCGGGTGAACGCCTCGGCGCTGAGTTGGCCCTCGACGCGGACAAGACCGCCCGCGCGCGTCTGGACCGCCCGTTGGGAAGACACCTTCACATCGGCGCGCCCGGCGGCGAGCTCGGGGCTGTTGAGATAGGCGGCCACCATGGTGTCCGCCAGCGACTGGGCCGCGGCCTGACCGACGAAGCCAGATGACGAAGCCGCCGCCAGCGCAACGCAGAGCGCACCCGCCTGCACTGCGCGACCCGATTCAAACAGACGGTTCACTTCACTGTCCCCTCGCAGTTCCACTGCTCTTTTGTGTCCCCGCGCCTTGGCCGGATCCCCCGGATCCGGTCAGAATGCAAACTCACCGCTGTCCTCGAACTCCGCCAGAACCGGCCCGCCGGCGTCGAAAATGTAGCGCCACGACACGCCGTCCCCCGCACGGGTCAGGACGCAGCACTGGCTGACGCCGCCGTTGCGGAACAACGCCACCAGGCGGCCTCCCTGCTTGAGCTGGGCCGTCAGGCAGTCGGGCACCTGGTCGATGACGCCGTTGATGAAGATCACGTCGAACGGTCCATGCGCCGGGTCGCCCACGGCCGGGTCGCCGGAGGTGACCACGACATTGTCGGCCTCGACGTCGGCCAGCAGCGTCTGCGCCCAAGCGGCGAGTTCGGCATCCGGTTCGATGGCGACCACCGCCTCGGCCATGCGCGCGATCAAGGCGCTGGAATAGCCGGACCCCGGTGCCAGATCGAGCACCAGATCCTGCGGGCCGATCCGCGCCGCCTCGATCATCTTGGCCAGCGTCCGCGGCTCCAGCAGCGCACGGCCGGGCGCCAGCCCGACCTCGGCCCCGGCATAGGCGACATCGCGCCGGGCCTTCGGAACGAACAACTCGCGCGGCGCCCAGAGCATGGCCTCGATGATGGCGTAGCGGGTTACATCGGAGGGCCGCACCTGGTTGTCGACCATGGCCTGGCGGGCGGCGGCGAAGTCAGTCATAGATTTGTTCCGCTCAAGAAATTGCACCAGCCTCGTCTACTTGCCACATCCATCTGCGGGGCGCAACAAACTGCGCCGCCAGGCGCGGATTGGCAAAGCCGGCGTTGCCGCGCCGCCGTATGGCGCTTGCTTTCTGTCAGAGACCAATTTATGGCTCGCGCCATCCGGTTCGGGCCCCGATCGATGCGGCGCCCGAAGCACACCTCGCGGCGACGTGGCGGAGTGGTTACGCAGCGGACTGCAAATCCGTGCACGCCGGTTCGATTCCGGCCGTCGCCTCCGAAGATTTCATAGACTTATCACGGGCCGTCTTGACCACGGTTTGTTCTGGCAACACCCGTGGCAATACTTTCTGTTTTTGTTCTGTTCACACTCACCGCCTTCTACCCCGGGTTATTCATCATGGTGCCTGACTTGGTTGGCGGGCATGGATTAAACTGTGGATGCGGCGTGTGAATTTGTCGCCAAACCTGTTCCTGCGCCACCAGCCTAGAGATCCAGCCCGCCATGTTCGATGATACCCCGCTGCGGCCCGGTTTGGCACCCGTCGAGGGCCTCGATATCCATGCCCGCTTCGATGGCGGGGCGCGCTCGTCGGATGGCGGGGTGCCCTTGCTGCGCGAGATCGAGCGGAAGACGGGGGTCTCGGATGTTCTGGCCTCCTGCCT
>Ga0209049_1000210_pt1 | contig 12497 bp, 11 predicted proteins | sample WorMetulBAHAMAS2_FD_187398 | JGI IMG/M metagenome (GOLD analysis project Ga0209049, IMG submission 187398) | Marine gutless worms symbiont microbial communities from Max Planck institute for Marine Microbiology, Germany - Olavius ullae BAHAMAS.2... | ecosystem: Host-associated > Annelida >...
GGTGCTCGTCACCGCAAAACGGGCACCGAACCCCCTCGGGACAACGCAGTTCGCGTACTTTCCGGTAGCAATTCGCATCGTCGATCAGGTCTTGAATGTTGACGACACCACGGCCCATAACAGGTTCCATCACGAGATCGCTCTCCTCCGATGAGGGTTTCCAAACGACCCTACGGAGGTGCGGGGCCGCTGTCTACCCACACCGAGGTTAAGCCCCAAGCGGGCACCAGTCTGGAATCCATAAAGAGCCTATGAAAAATATAGGTGTAACATCAATCGTTTTTGCTGTCCTCGGCTCTACCGGGGGCACTGCATATGCCATGTCGACAGTACACCCCCCGGCCTTTGGGGGCTTTATTGTTTCAGCACGCTAGTCCAAACCTATGCCCTTTAGTGCAAGGCTTTAGCTGCTACACAGGTATTCTCTCAAGCAATTCATGAGTGGTAGAAGAAGTGGTCATCATACCGTCTCTTCACAGCGAATGTCCGGGGCTAAAAAAACGATCCGGGTGAAAACCTGTTCGGATGATCGGATCGGGTGTTGGGACAACAGGAAATGTCAGCTCTCGAATGATTTCGGACTTTCAGTCCAAGAGCAACCTATGCACTTTCAGTGCACAGTGGTTGAGTTCGATGTATTAAAGAATGCTAAAATATAACGCTGAGTTTCGTTCCTCAACCCAGCCTGCACCGGACTCTGGCCGACGGCACTTTTCAGACAAACTCTGAGGGAAAGGCCCCTTATACATGACCAGGACCCGCTGAGATGGTGCAGCGTTACTACGACAAGACACAAGACGCCGGGGCCGGGAACCCCTTCCAAGGCCACCAGGGCTTCCTGGGCGATGCCCGCATCCGGCGCGCCGGTGGAACGGACGTGCCGATCCGTGACCTGTCGCCGTTCCTGCGCACCCTTCTGGTCATGGACGGCACCGTCACCAAGACCCTCGAGGCCTATTTCTGGGAGCCGGTGGAAGTCGTGACCCTGCAGCAGGAGTTCGTCCATGCCGAGCGTCCTATCGTGTGGATCCAGGTCGACCCCGGTGACCGGATGTTGATCCGCCACGCGCGTCTCAGCGGCATAGAAAGCAAACGCGCCTATGCTACGGCCTTCTCGGTTATACGCACCCAGCTGATACCGGAGGCCTTCCGGCAACGGCTGATCGACCGCCAAGTCGGCATCGGCGTGCTGATTAGCGACAGTGGTCTGGAGAGCTACCGCGAGGTGCTGGAGGTAGGTATCGAGCCGACGAGCGGAAACGGCGACTCAACCACCCCCGAGAAATCGGATCTTGTCTTCCGCACCTATCGCATCGTCATCGATGGCGAGCCGGTGATCCTGATTACGGAGCACTTTCCCTTGAATCTATACGGATGATCGAATCACCACGGATCGATTGGGGTGATTGGCGCGATTCACAGTACCTAGAGCGCACCTAGAGCGATCCTGAATGATTTGGCGTTGCCTAGAGGGTTTGGGCGCGTTGCGTTCGATGCACAAAGGCCCGTTGATCTACTTTAAGAATTTACCACTACCCGCTTTGGATGTAGGCTGCGTCAATCGCGCGGAGAGACACCAGGAAGGCAAGACAATGTCAACACCACCTGGAGATCCCCATCCATGAGACTGGTCGATTCAAGGGTCCGGTACAAAATTCCAGCGGGTCCGAACATGCGTCGTGGGGCATACTATCTCTCGATCGCGGTCCTCTCCATATCGGGTATGGGACAACTGATCGTCGCCTGCGGCCAAAAGGGGGACCTCTACCTCCCGAAACCGGAGCCCGTGCAGCAGACGTCGGCGGACACCAAGACCAAGGCGGTACGACCGGCCAAAACCGATGGCAAGGCAGCGGAAAAGCAGGGTCTACAGCGACTTCCGAGGCCGGACAGTCGGGATCAGGACCTACGCGGCAGGTGACGGCCGGTGCCGAGGCCGACGCGGTACAGCAGGCCGCAACCGAGGACGAATTAGCATGAAGACAGGGCCCGCGGCGGCTTCCGGGGTCGAACAGCCGGGGCAGGAATAGCTCGATGGACCATTTTCAGTACCGGGGTACCGAGTTACACGCCGAAGATCTGCCCGTCACCGCCATCGCGGAGCGTTTCGGCACCCCCTGCTATGTCTATTCCCGCGCTACCCTCGAGCGTCACTGGCACGCCTTCGATGATGCATTCGGCAATCGGCCGCACCTGATCTGCTTCGCCGTCAAGGCCAACTCCAACCTGGCGGTACTGAATGTCCTGGCGCGCCTGGGCTCGGGATTCGACATCGTCTCCGTGGGCGAGCTCGCGCGGGTGCTGGCCGCTGGCGGAGAAGCCTCGAAGGTGATCTTCTCCGGCGTCGGCAAGCGCAGTGACGAGATCCGTCGGGCCCTGGAGCTGAACATCCGCTGTTTCAGCATCGAGTCGGAGCAGGAGCTGGAACGCATCGATGGCATCGCCGGGGAGCTGGGTACCCAGGCCCCTATTGCCGTGCGGGTCAATCCGGACGTGGACGCCCGCACCCATCCCTACATCGCCACGGGGCTCAAGGAGAACAAGTTCGGCATCGATATCCACGCGGCGGAGGCCGTCTACCGGCGGGCAGCGGCGTTACCCAATCTGCGGGTGACCGGCATCGACTGTCATATCGGCTCCCAGCTGACGGAGCTCGCCCCCTTCGTCGCCGCCCTGGAACGGGTCCTGGCGTTGGCGGACAGGTTGGAGCAATCCGGTATCCCCATCGCCCATCTGGATCTGGGTGGGGGACTCGGCATCCGCTACACTGATGAGCAACCGCCGCAACCGGATGCCTACGCCCAGGCCCTCGACCGTCTCCTCGAAGGGCGCCGCTACACCCTCATCCTGGAGCCGGGGCGGGCCATCGCCGGCAATGCGGGAATCCTGCTGACCCGGGTGGAATACCTCAAGGCCACCGGGCACCGGCACTTCGCCATCGTCGATGCGGCAATGAACGACCTCCTGCGTCCGGCTCTCTATCAGGCCCGGCAGCAGGTCGTGCCCGTGCTGCTCGACCGCACCGGGACCCATGCTCGTTATGACTTGGTGGGTCCGGTGTGCGAGACGGGGGACTTTCTCGCCAAGGATCAGGACCTGATCTTGACGCCGGGAGACCTGCTGGCGGTGTGTTCCAGCGGTGCCTATGGCTTCAGCATGAGCTCCAACTACAACAGCCGCCCGCGAGTCGCGGAGGTCATGGTGGACGGTACCGAACCCTGCCTGATAAGACGCCGTGAATCCCTCACGGACCTTTACCGGGGCGAATCCCTCCTGCCCGGATAACCCGATGCAACGCCGACTCGAACCCGAATTGATGACAGAGGCCGAGCAGGCCCACGCCTACGCCCAGGCCGACTCCTCCGAACCCAACGCGCGCTTCATCCGCTTGCTCGACGCCCTGGAACCGGGCGAGCTCACCGGGGCCCGCGCCCTGGATCTGGGCTGCGGACCGGCCGACATCACCCTGCGCTTCCTGAAGGCCTACCCCCAAGCCGAATGCGATGCGCTGGACGGCTCGGCCGCCATGCTGGAGCAGGCCCGCCAGGCGCTGGACGCGCTGCCGGGGTTGGCCCGGCGCTGTCGGCTGATCCGGGACGTCCTGCCCTCCACGCACATCCCGCAATCCGCCTATGATCTGGTGCTCTCCAACAGCCTGCTCCATCACCTGCACGACCCCCGAGTCTTGTGGCAAAGCATCCGCACCGCCGCCAAGCCGGGCGCCATCGTGCTGGTCATGGACCTGATGCGTCCCCCCTCGGCCATGTGGGCCGAGTCCCTGGTGGTCGCCTACGCGGCGGACGCCCCGGAGGAGTTGCGCAAGGACTTCCGCAACTCCCTGTTCGCCGCCTTCGAGCCCCAGGAAGTAGTCACCCAGCTCAAGCAGGCCGGGCTCTCCGAGCTCGAGGTCGGCGTCGTCAGCGATCGCCACTTGGCGGTACAAGGGCGGCTCGGATAAGCACGTAGGGCGGGCTACCCCACGGCAAATCGGCCGTGGTGGGAGAGGGGGGTGCAAGGCGCGGCGTGTCCAACCCACTGCTACTGGCTATGTTTCAACTTAAGACTTAACCACGCCCATCCGATGTGAGTCCTCGCGGATGTACTCAACCCGAATCCAAGACATGACAAAGATCCTGCCAATCATTGCCGCCGCCTTATTCCTGGTGTTTACCACCGGCACCCGGGCCGATTGGTTCCTGAACCAGGAGCAGGAGGCCTACGCGCACTTTCAGGTCGGCGATTACGAACAGGCCGCCGCGGATTTCGGCGACAATTACCGGCGTGGTGTGGCCCTCTATCGATCCGGGCACTACCGGGAGGCCGCCACGGCCTTCGACCAGGTGCAACGCCCGGCCGCGAAAGAAGACGCCCGCTACAACCTGGGCAACGCCCGCTTCCAACTCGGCGACTTCGCGGGGGCCGCGACGGCCTACGAGACAGTGTTGAGCACCAATCCGAACCACGAGGACGCCCACCACAACCTAGCCCTGGCCCGGGCCATACTCGCGCGTATCGAACAGGAACTGTACGAGAAGGAGAAAGAGACACAGCAGGGGAAAAAGGCAGAAGAACGCCGGGAGGACGCAGGACGAGATCAGGAGCAGAAACGGCAAGAACAGGAAAAACAAGCACAGCAAAAGCAAGAACAGGAGCAAGAGCAGGGGCAAAAGCAGGAGCAGCAGAAGCAAGAGCAGCAGCAACAACAAGAACAGCAACAGCAGCAGGAATCCCAACAGCAAAGCGGCTCCGGCCAGCAATCCTCAGAAGGCGAGCCGAGCGATGGAGAGCAGACAGAAGACAGCGAGCATGGGCAGGGCAAGACGTCCGAGCAGGAACAGAAAGGCAAGTCCGAACCCGAAACCGCGGAGCCCCAGGAAGGTCAGCAAAAAAGCGAGCAAGAAACCGAGAGCGAAGGCAAGCAAACGGAGGAACAGCAGGAGGCCGAGTCCGGCAAAAAACAACGCGAGTCCCAAAAACGGAAAGGTGGCGAAAAACAGGACTCCGAGGAACAGACCGGCGGCGAGAAGGAGCAGAAAAGAGCTGAGGAGAAAACCGGCGGCGAGCAACTGGAAGAGCGGTCCGAACAAACCGGATCAAACGAAGAACCCAGGAAAGAGGAAGGCAAAGGAGGGGAGGAACCGAAACCCGAAGACGCGACCACCGGTGACCGAGAGCAAAGTTCCGAGCAGGAGGCCGCCGGGGGTGAAGAAAGGCAACGCCCCGAGCAAGGCAAGGGTGGGGAGCAACAGCCGGAGGCATCCCCCGACGAGGGTGGCAAAGAAGAAGGACGTGGAGAAGGTCAAGGTCAGGATGCAGCGCAGGAGATGCCCGGCAAGACCGAGAAGCGTCCGGACCAACCGCAGACAGGCGACCGTGGGGCACGACCCGACCGGTCACCGGAGGACGAACTGCCGGATGTGCCGCCGGAGGGGAACGCGGCGGATGCCGTCGATCGTTTCGATCAGCTCGGCGAGCAACCCATGTCCGACCAGGAGCCGGATGCCCGGCAGGCCGCGGCGGCCGCGCTGGGCGGATTGCCGATACGCGGCCCCGGCCTGGCCATCGTGGAACAGCGCCTACAGCAGGTAGAAGGCGATCCCTCGCTGCTGATGCGCAACCAATTCATACTCGAAGAGATGCAGTTCATGCGCCAGTCCGGCGGCCCTCTAAGGGAGAGTCGGCCTTGGTAGCATTCCGGACCTTCCTGCCGTAGGGAGTGTTTTGTTTCAACTACGAATCGCGCGAATCTACGCGAATACTTCTTGGGCGATGGTGATCCTTTTTGCAGATGAGATAATGTCTGCGTGCAATCCAATTAACTGTTGGGGACCTTGAAAAATCCCATGCTCAATACTTTTCATGGTGATGCTCATAAATCGCGCTTTTCGAATGCCTTGCTTATCATGGAGTTACGCACACGGACATAATGGGGCTTCCTTGTTCTGCAAAGACACCTTGAATTTTTCAAGGTGCCCTATAAATCAGATAGCACCCGTGGAATACAGTCAAACCATGCTTCAAAACTTCGGATGCAATTAGCTACTCTGAATACGGCTCAAAGCACTGAGGATTTGGATATTCCAGGGTATCGGCTTCATGCACTTAAAGGATCACGTAAAGGGACCTGGGCAATAACTGTCAACGCAAACTGGCGGCTGACTTTCGAATTTTCGGACGGTAATGTCTACATTTTAGATTACGAACCGCGCTTTAAAAAAGCAAAGCGGCATCAGTCCTGAGATGGCACTTCGATTATTCAAGGCATTGGGGCGAAGCCCGGAGAGTTGGCTGGCTATGCAGGATGCTTATGATTTATGGCAGGCGAAGAGAGCTGTTAAATTAAACAAAGTACAAAAAGTAAATCTAGACGCTGCATAGCAAGACAGCCAAATTGATCTCGATCCACTCGGCAATATATCCTAACCAGTCTGGAATCCATACAGAGCCTACATTTATTCGCGTTCATTTGCTGAAAAAATGATTCGGGTCTGCCCAATGCAACTTTGGGCACCGTCAGTTAACAAAAATAGCAATTCGCGTAATTCGCGTGATTCGTAGTTTCATATGCGCTGGCTCAACATTCCTTGTCTCTCGATCCTGATCCTGCTTGCGGCAGCAGCGGAGGTGCAGGCCTTCACCTTCAATTTCCCGTTTCCGGGTTCCTCCAACCGTGACCAGCGGCCGCCGGGGCCTGAATCCTGGCAGTACCGGCCCCAGGACTCCAGCAACGCCCGTGGTATCCCGCCGGGTTATCAACCGCCCGGGCAACCACCGGAGGCACCGCCGCACCGGCTGCCGGGACAGACGCCGAACCAGCCGCCAGGGGCGCCGCCGCGTCAGTTACCAGGGCAGAGGCCGAGCTACCAGCAACCACCCGGACCGGGCTATCAGTATGGTTGGCCGGGACAATATCAGGCGCCTTACGGCCAACCGGCGGCACGCCGGGCCGAGCCGCCGCGGGTAGAGCTGGAACTGAACGACCATCAGCCCTACGTGCAGGAGAACGTCCTGCTCAAGTTGCGGGTAGTCAGCGACCAGAACCTGGCTACCGCCACCCCGGAGCTACCGAACAGTAACGACGTGCTGTTGCAGAAGATCGGAGCCCCCAAGGCCCACTCGCGCACGGGTGCGCGAGGTGGCCGGGAGATCGTCAACGAGTTCGTCTATATCCTTACGCCACTGCGGGCGGGAACCATCGAGGTTCCATCCCTACGAGTTGTCGGCACCTTATACGGAAATGGCTTCGGATACGGACCGACCGGCAATCGGCGCTTCGAGGCCACCAGCACGGAGACCATACGGCTACAGGTGCGCCCGGCGATGGCATCGGTGCGTCCCTGGCTCCCACTGCAGGACTTGACCCTGAAAGCCACGCTCGACGGCGATCAGGAGGTGGAGCAAGGCAAACCGGTTACCCTGACCTTGGAGCTCACCGCGGTCGGGGCCACCGGTGACCAACTTCCCAGCCTGGAGTCCTTGCTGCATTCTCCGGACTTCCGGGTCTATCGGGAACAGACCTTGAACGAGGGCCAGCTGTCTCAGGACGGACGTCGCCTCGAGGGCCGACGGACGGAGTATTTCACCCTGGTGCCCCGCGCCGGCGGCAGATTGCAGCTACCGGAGATCCGTCTCCCCTGGTGGAACGTCACTACCGGTACCACGGAATACGCCGGGCTACCCATCCATACACTCCAAGTGAACGGTGAGAGCGGGCGCTTCGGCCTGTCCCCTTCGGCCACAACCACCGGGGGCGGGGGCTTGAGCTGGTTCTGGCTGCCACTGACGGGAATCGTCCTCCTCCTGCTGGGCTACTGGGGGGGCGTTTGGTATCAGAGGCACGCTCCCAGGGTATCCGCCGGGATGGGTGGAGGCCCAGCCTTGCGTGAACGCCTCGGTACTGGTCTGACTAGTCTGGCGATGACCGTGACGGCCCGCGCCGCGGGGCTGACCAAGCGCATAGACCCCACACCGCTGCTCGGGCGCGTCCAAGCGCGCTTGAGCGGTTCCTTGCCGCCGTCTACCCGGTTCCTCCGTTGCGTACGCGCGGCCAACCAGGAAGACGATCCCGCGGCCTGGGCCGAGCGTTTTCAAGACCTGATCCGCCAGCACTTGCAGTTCGATACCCAAACCTCGCTGCCGGGCATTACCGGCAAGATCCTGGCACTGCGCCCCGGCGCCGATCCGCAACAGCTCGGGCGCCTCATGCAGCAGCTCGACGGGGCCCTCTACGGTAACCAGGATATCGACCTCACACGCTGGAAAAAGCAGTTCCACAGTCAGATAGGGCGTCGGCGCGGGCTTATCAGCGCGAGCGGCAGGAGGCTCCATCTGACCCGAGCCCGCCTGCCCGCGCTCAATCCCCAGCCCGGCTGAGCGCACATCGAGGCGACCTTGATAGAGAATACAAGGTGGCCTTGTGTGGGGCGGGGATGTAAAGCCATTTTGACTTGGCACCCATTCCAATGGGAGCCTTAGCCATGAAAAACAAGCGAGACATCCTGGTTACCAGCGCCCTGCCTTACGCCAACGGTCCCATCCATATCGGCCACCTGGTGGAATACATCCAGACGGACATCTGGGTCCGCTTCCAGAAGATGCGTGGGCAGCGCTGCTATTACGTCTGTGCCGACGACGCCCACGGCACGCCCATCATGCTGCGCGCCCGCCAGGACCGCATCGAGCCCGAGGAACTGATCGCGCGGGTGGCGGAGGAGCACAAGGCGGACTTCGCAGCCTTCCGCATCGGCTTCGACAACTACCATTCGACCCACTCGCCGGAGAACCGCCACTACGCCTGTCTGGTCTATGAGCGCAACCGGGACCGGGGCCACATCGTCAACCGCACCATCACCCAGGCCTATGATCCGGTGGAGGGCATATTCCTGCCGGACCGCTTCATCACGGGTGAGTGCCCCAAGTGCGGGACCCCCGACCAGTATGGGGATAACTGCGAGGCCTGCGGCGCCAGCTACTCCCCGTCCGAGCTCAAGAACCCCCGCTCCGCCGTCTCCGGTGCCCAACCGGAGGAACGCGCGTCCGAACACTATTTCTTTCGGCTCGGGGACTTCGAGGCCCAGCTCAAGCAGTGGACCCACAGCGGCAGTCTGCAGAAAGAGGTCGCCAATAAGCTCGACGAGTGGTTCGAGGCGGGCCTCAAGGAATGGGACATCTCGCGCGATGCCCCCTACTTCGGATTCGAGATCCCGGACCACCCGGGCAAATTCTTCTATGTGTGGCTGGACGCCCCCATCGGCTACATGGCCAGTTTCCAGGACCTGTGCGAGCGGACCGACGGTCTCGCCTTCGACGACTTTTGGGGGGCCGCTTCGGACGCCGAGATCTACCACTTTATCGGCAAGGACATCATTTACTTCCATGCCCTGTTCTGGCCGGCCATGCTGCATGGCGCGGGGTTCCGCACGCCGACGGCGATCTTCGCCCACGGCTTCCTGACGGTGGACGGGCAGAAGATGTCCAAGTCCCGCGGCACCTTCATCAAGGCCCGCACCTATCTGGACCACCTGAACCCGGAGTACCTGCGTTACTACTTCGCCGCCAAGCTGGGGCCCGGCGTCGAGGACATCGACCTCAACCTGGAGGACTTCGCCCTGCGGGTCAACGCGGATCTGGTGGGCAAGGTGGTGAACATCGCCAGCCGCTGTGCCGGGTTTATCACTAAAGGTTTCGCTGGTCGGTTATCGCGGCACCTCGCCGAATCGGAGCTGGTCGCCGAGTTCGTGCACGCCGGTACTGCCATCGCCGAGGCCTACGAAGGCCGGGAGTTCAGCCGCGCCGCGCGGGAGATCATGAGTCTGGCCGACCGCTCCAATCGGTACATCGACGAGCGGGCCCCCTGGGTGGTGGCCAAGGAGGCGGACCGCGCGCAGGAGTTGCAAGACATCTGCTCCGTGGGATTGAACCTGTTCCGGGTCCTGATCGGCTACCTGCGCCCCATTCTGCCCGGCACCGCCCAGGTCGCGGAGGACTTCCTACGCATACCGCCACTGACCTGGGATGTGCTCTCCGAGCCGTTGATAGACCACGAGATCGGCAAGTTCAAGCCCCTCATGACCAGGGTCGAGCCCAAGCAGATCCGGGCCATGGTGGAGGCATCCAAAGCGGATCTTGCCGGCGCGGACACCGAGAAGGCCAGTCCCCGCACGCCGCGCACCGAAGGGTATCTGGCCCAGGACCCGATAGCGGACACCATCGAGTTCAGTGATTTCGCCAAGATCGACCTGCGGGTCGCACGCATCGCCGCCGCGGACCATGTGGAGGGGGCCGACAAGCTGTTGCGACTGGTCCTCGACCTGGGCGGCGAGACCCGGACCGTTCTCGCCGGTATCCGCGCCGCCTACGACTCCGCCGATCTGGTGGGCCGGTACACAGTCATGGTTGCCAACCTGGCCCCGCGCAAGATGCGCTTCGGGGTCTCCGAAGGCATGGTCCTGGCCGCAGCGGGTCCCGGCGGCAAGGACCTCTTCATCCTGAGCCCGGACCAGGGCGCAGAGCCGGGGATGAAGATCAAATAACCGGCGTTTCCCCAATCAGCAAGGTATCCGAAGCAGCGGATCAGTCCAGATGAATCAATCCGAATCGATCCCCGACCCGGCCACGCAACTCGCCGAGGCCCGCGCCCGGCGAGATAGCTTGGTGCAATCGCTACTCGCCATGAATGGAGGCAATACCAATCTCTATGCCGCGATGGGCTGCAACGAAGGTTACGACAGCCTACTCTGCGCCCTGCGTGGCGAACAAGCGGCCATAGAAACGCTGAGTCGGCTCCAAGACCTGGATGCGAAGAAATGACGGGTCGCCGGAAGCATAGGAAGCGAGTTAGGACGAGCGCGTATAAATTGCCTACTCGACTGGTGGAAGGAAGAATACTGTGACCCCGCGCCTCAAGGAGCTGAAAGACCCGCTCAAGGGCGGCTGTGCGAGCGACGATCCCATACGCGCGGCCTATTGCGGCAATTACCTGTTCGAGACGACAAACAAACTACGAGGAGGCATTGCAGGGCCAGGCGTCCGATTTCGACGCCTGGGACCTTTGGCACCGCGACCGCTTCGGACTGGCGCACTTCGATCCCGAGCCGGGCGAGACCATGCCCGTCGCGCTCATGAGCTATCCGGTGCGGGATGTACTCCAAGCCGCCCGCAAACAGACCCCGGCAATATCGGGACCAGCCCTTCATCGACTGGCTGAAGAAATCGGAGCCGGTGCTGCGCGGTAAATGGACGGGAAAGCCTCCTGCTCCGCCGACGAAGCAACAACTCGTCTTTTCCAACGATTAAGGCGGGGCGAGCGAGCGATCCTGTTACCGGAGATCCAGCGCGTGCTGGACGGATACGAACACCATGCCGAGGCCACCAGCGATGATTATTTCTTCGTCCGTTCCGCCTGCAACCTGGGCAAGGCGGTGTTGCCCTGGGCGCCGGACCATGCCCTCGCCTGGGCGCGCGATGCCCTCCGTTGGTCTCCGAACAATGGCCATGCCTGGGATCTGCGCGGCCGCGCCCTGACCCGTCTCGGCCACCCCGACATCGCCCAGGCCGTCTACTGGGAGGCGGTTCGTCGCCTGCCGGATAATGCCGTGGTCCGCAACCAGCTCGCTCGGCTCCTGGTGGACCAGGGACGGGAGTTGGAGGCAGAGAATCTGTTTCGGGAGGCCCGTGTACGCGATCCGGGTAATGCGGTCGCCCGCAACGAGCTGGCCCGTCTGCTGGCCCGCACTGATCGTAGCCGGACCATCAAAGACCTGCCGGATAAGCCGGTTGCCCCCTACCTCCTGGCCCAATACCTGATCGCCTGGGGCCGCCCGGAGGAGGCCGCCGCGATGCACGCCTGCTATGTGCGGACCTTCGTGTGAGAACGAGTGGAGCACCACCCTCCGGCGCCTGCTGGATGCCGGTGCTGCCGGTGTCGCCGAAGTACGGCAACATCTGGCCGACCACGACCCCTATGCGGAACCCGATATGGAGCCCGTCGAATCGGATGCCAAGGTTACCGAATGCCAGGCAGTACGAGAAGCGGGAGACCATGGCGCCCTGCATCCGGGGCTTGTGTACCCTGTCAGGTCGGACGACGAGATCGCCGAACGGGGCAGTAAGAGAGAAGGGCACAGGATGCCCCGTACCTGGAGCCCGGACGCAACCCGCCGAGTCGGATGCCGAGACCACCGAGCGCACGGCGGCACTGGAGGGAGAAAAGCGCGGCACCCCGTTCCTGCGTCGTGCCGCTGGTGCCGGCCGGGCCGACCTCCTGTTTCGCATCCGGGATACCGTGACCGCCGAACGGACCCTCACTAAGCTGCTCGCGGACGATCCGGGGGACGGCCTCTATCCCCAGGTGGTGTGGGCCCTGCATGTGCTGGGATAGCCTCGATGAGATTGCTTCCTGTCTTCACCTGAACTCGCCAATGAACTCCATCATTGTCGCTGCAAACTTCCCCCGTTATCTCGGTCAACAAGGTAAAAAATGCCCCCACGCCCCGAAC
>Ga0209049_1000211_pt1 | contig 12490 bp, 19 predicted proteins | sample WorMetulBAHAMAS2_FD_187398 | JGI IMG/M metagenome (GOLD analysis project Ga0209049, IMG submission 187398) | Marine gutless worms symbiont microbial communities from Max Planck institute for Marine Microbiology, Germany - Olavius ullae BAHAMAS.2... | ecosystem: Host-associated > Annelida >...
CCGCTGCCCGCAGCGCTGCCGGCGTCAGGTCCCGTCGCGTGATCTCGACTGCCCCTGCCATGCCTGCCTCCTTCGTTGCACGAGGCAGTGAGTCAGAGTTCCCGCAACCTGGGAATCCCCAATCGCGCGTCAGCCAAATGGGCGCCAGGTAGAAGTTTCAAAGGCTTGGGACTCTGTCCAAACGCGGACAGCCGCGGACACGGCCGCGGATGGGGCGCCCTCGCACGAAGACGGCCGCTCGCTGGCGCCGCTCAGGCGGCGGCGTCTTCGGTCTCGACGGTGTCTTCGTCGGCCTTCGGAGCCTTGGCCGGGCGCGCCTCGCGCATCAGGAAGGCGGGCACGTGGTCGCCCATGTCGACCACCCGGTCATCGCCCCGGCCACCGCCGCGTCCGCGGCGGCCCTCGCCCTTGCCGCGGCCCTTTGCGGCCGGCTTCGCCGGAGCGGCTTCTGGCACGGTTTCCTCGACCCGGGTCTCGACGGCCTGGGGCACCTCGTCGCGGCTCCGGCGGGGCCTGCGCTCGGGCCGCCTGCGTCCCTCTGCGGCCGGGGCTTCCGGCGGCTCGATGCGGTCGATCGCCTTGCCCAGCATCTCCTCGATCCGGTCGAGGTACTTCCTGTCGAGCGGCACCGCGATGGTCAGCGCCTTGCCCACGCGTCCGGCCCGGCCGGTGCGGCCGATGCGGTGAACGTAGTCCTCGGAATGGATCGGCACGTCGAAGTTGAAGACATGGCTGACATTCGGGATGTCGAGCCCGCGGGCGGCCACGTCGGAGGCCACCAGGAGTTTGATCTCGCCGTCGCGGAAGCCACCAAGGGTCGCCATCCGCACCGACTGGTCGAGGTCGCCATGCAGGGCGCCGGCATTGTAGCCGTGCTTGACCAGCGACTTGTGCAGGATCGAGGCATCCGTTTTGCGGTTGCAGAAGACGATCGCGTTCCTGAGCTTCTCGCCCTCGCGCGCCATCAGCGCCCTGAGGCAGGCGCGCTTCTCGTAGGCCACCGTCTCGCGATCGCGCCGCGACGGCTTCATCTCGCACACCCCCTAGGTCACGGTCTCGGCTGCGGTCGCCTGCTTCGAGACCTCGACCCAGACCGGATTATGCAGGAACTCCTGCGTCAGCCGGGTGATCTCCGGCGGCATGGTGGCCGAGAAGAACAGGGTCTGGCGGGTGAAGGGGGTGAGCTTGAAGATGCGCTCGATGTCCGGGATGAAGCCCATGTCGAGCATCCGGTCGGCCTCGTCGACGACCATGATCTGCACGCCCGTCAGCGTCAGCTTGCCGCGCTCGAAATGGTCCAGCAGGCGCCCCGGGGGTGGCGATCAGCACGTCGACCCCGCGATCGATTAGTTGTCCTGGTCCTTGAAGCTGACCCCGCCGATCAGGAGCGCCATGGTCACCTTGTGGTGCTTGCCGTATTTCTCGAAGTTCTCCTCCACCTGGGCGGCGAGTTCGCGGGTCGGGCAGAGGATCAGCGAGCGCAGCATCCGCGCCCGGGGCCCGGCCCTTGACCAGCATGGTGATCATCGGCAGCACGAAGCCGGCGGTCTTGCCGGTGCCGGTCTGGGCGATGCCCAAGACGTCGCGCCCCTTGAGCGCCTCCGGAATGGCCTAGGCCTGGATTGGGGTGGGTTCGATGTAGCCGGATTCCTCGACCGCCTTGAGGACGTTCGGGTCCAGCTCGAGATCTTTGAACTGCATGTATGCTCGTGATGTTGCCTAGGTGACGAAGGGCGGTTGATTGATTTTCCACGCTTTGGTTTCAAGCCTTCGTCTTCGAGACGAAACCGCTTCAGCACGAACGTAATGTCCTCATGATGATCCCTCCGCCGGAGACGAGCCCGCCGCAGGGTAGGGGCCCATCTCCGGCGGAGGGATCATCATGGCCGTCCACGACACTGGCGCTCACACGGTTTTCTGCCATCGTTACCATATCGTCTGGATCACGAAATACCGCTACAAGGTGCTGGAGGGCGCGGTGCGCGGGCGTATCCGCGAGATCATCCGGCAGGTCTGTGCGGAGCTCGGCGTGGCTATAGTCAAGGGGGTGCTGTCGCGCGACCATGTGCACATGATGGTGTCGATCCCGCCGCATCTCGCGGCAAGCGATGTGGTCCGCCGGATGAAGGGTCGCCCGTCGCACAGGGTGCAGCGCGAGTTCCCGGACCTCAGGAAGCGCTACTGGGGCCGGCACTTCTGGGCCAGGGGCTGCTTCTGCCCGACCAGCGGCAACGTCACCGACGAGATCATGCTTCAGTATATTGAGCAGCACGCCGACAAACCTGCCGGCGTCAGCCGGTAGTGGTTTAGTGGCCGCCTGACACAGCGCGGCCACGGCATCCCCATTGATGCCGGTCACATCCACGCTGGATATGAGGCAACGGGGCCGAAATGTCAATGATACTGACCTGCGGCCAATGCGTCGCGGCGGAAATCGCGGAAATTCGCCGCGGGGGGTTGCAATCCACCAACATTTCGATATTTCTAAAAATATGGAAACGACTCATCGACACGACCTGCCGCCCGATGTCCTCACCTCCGCCGAGGCGGCCGAGGCGCTGGCGGCGCTGGGCTCCGAGGTACGGCTCGGGATTCTCAGGGCGCTGGTGCGGGCCGGGAAGTCGGGGCTTGCAGTCGGCGCGCTGCAGGACCGTCTGGCCATCGCCGGTTCGACACTGAGCCATCACCTGCGCGCGCTGATTCAGGCCGGGATGGTGGAGCAGACACGCGACGGGCGCACTCTGATCTGCCAGGCGCGTTATCAGAGGATCGACGGGCTGGCGGCGTTTCTGGTCAGCGAATGCTGTGCCGATCTGACCGAAGACGAAGGGGAGAGACGGGCATGACCGAGCTTGTTCTGCGCCGTGCGGGCGAAATCTGGCGCGGCTTTCGCGACTGGGACCGGATCTGGCTGCTGATCCTGGCGATTCCGCTGATGCTGGTGGCCCTCGACCCCGGCCGCTCTGAAGCGGTGCTGACGACCTCGGTCACCGCCTTCAGCCAAACGCTGCCGTTCCTGGTGGTTGCGGTGGGGCTGATCGCCGGGATGAAGGCGACCGGGGCCGAGGGGATCGTCTCACGCGCCTTCACCGGGCAGGAGAGCCGGATGATCGTGCTGGCGGCGCTGGTCGGCGGGCTGGCGCCATTCTGCTCGTGCCAGGTGATTCCGTTCATCGCCGCGCTGTTGGCGGCGGGGACGCCGGTCTCGGCGGTGATGGCATTCTGGCTGTCGTCGCCTCTAATGGACCCGCCGCAGTTCATGATCACCGCCGGGGCGCTGGGCATGGAGTTCGCGGTCGGCAAGATGATCTTCGCGGTGATGATCGGGCTCGGAGGCGGCTTCGCGATGAAGGGGCTGACCACGGCCGGCGCCTTCGCATCGCCGCTGAGGCCGCAGAAGGGCTGTGCCAATTGCTGCGGCGCCAACAGCATTACCGGACAGCCGTTCTGGCCGTTCTGGCAGGAGGCGGAGCGGCAGCGGACCTTCCGGGTCGCAGCTTGGGAGAACGGGATCTTCCTGACCAAGTGGCTGGCGCTGGCCTATCTCTTGGAGGGGCTCTTGATCCACTACGTCCCGGCCGAGACCATCGGCGGGCAGATCGGCGGCTCGGGTGTCTTCCCGGTGGTGCTGGGGGCGCTAGTCGGGGCGCCGGCTTATCTCAACGGCTACGCGGCCCCGGCGCTGGTGGCCGGGCTGACCGAGCAGGGCATGAGCGTGGGTGCGGCGATGGCCTTCATGGTCGCCGGCGCGGTGAGCTGCATCCCGGCCATGGCGGCGGTCTGGGCCCTGGTGAAGCGCGAGGTCTTCGCCCTGTACGTCACCTTCGGCATCGGCGGCGCCATCGTCAGCGGGCTGATCTTCGGCGCCGCGATGCAGGTCATCGGGTAGTCCCGGACCTGCCGCGGCCAAGTTCCGAAGCGCGCTGGGGGCTCCTCAATCAGAGCCCGCGGCGGCCGCGCTCTGCGTCGTCCCAGGCGGTCAGCGGCTGGAACTCGGGCACGTAGCCGAGGCCCTTCTTCGCGTCCGATGAGACGGCGTATTGCGAAGTAACCACGTCGACCACTGCCGGGGCGTTTGCCAGCGCCCGGGCGAGGGCGGCGGGCAACTCCTCGGCGCTCTCGACCCGCTCGCCATGGGCACCGAGGGCGCGGGCCATGGCGGCGTAGTCGGAGTGGCGCAGAGTGGTGCCGTAGACCCGGCGGCCGTAGTTCGCCTCCTGGTCGTAGCGCTCGATGTTCCAGGCGGCGTTGTTGGAGACGATGAACACCGCCTTGGCGCCGTATCGGACCGCGCTGTCGACCTCCGTCACATTGATCCCGTAGGCGCCGTCGCCGTTGACCGAGATCACCGTTCGGTCGGCGAAGGCGAACGCCGCGGCGATGGCGAAGGGCACCCCGACGCCAAGGCAGTCGAAAGCGCCCGCGTCCATGTAGGTGCGCGCGGCGAGGCCGATGCGGGCGAAGCGAGCAGATTGCCGCCGTCGGCGACGGCGATGTAGTCGGGCGGCGCCTGCTCGGCGATGGCGTCGAAGATCAGGCTCGGGTAGATCCTGCCGTCGGCGCACGGCGGAGGCGTGCGGCCGCCGGCGGCGCGCTCACGCTGCTTGGCGCGCAGGCCCTCGGCCCAGGCGGTGTCGAGCGACGGCGCCCGGTTGCCGGCGGCCTCGACGATGGCGTCGAGCGCCAGCGAGGCGTCGGCCAGCAGTTCGGGGTCACCGCGGCGGTTGTCGACCAGCTCGCCGGTGGTGTCGGCGATGCGCATGACCCGGGCGTTGGGGAACACCGCCGGCGAGCCGTAGCCGAGCTGGTAGTCGAGCTTGCGGCTGACGACGACCACGAGGTCGGCGTCCATCATCGCGTTGCCGCGCACCGCGCCGGCGAAGGATGGGGGTCGGCGGGGACCAGCCCGCGGCTCTTCTGGGTATCGAGATAGAGGGCGCCGGTGGCGTCGAGGAACCGGACCAGCGCGTCCGAGGCGCCGCGGGCGCCGCGGCCGGCGACGACCACCGGGCGGTGGGCTGACCAGACGGCGTCGACCGCCGCTTCCACCGCGGCAGGGTCGGGCGCGATCCGCCGCAGCGGCTTCGGCCGCATCCAGTCCTCCAGAACCAGGGCGTCCGGCACCTCGGTGCGCAGGAGAGCCGCGGGCGGGTCCCCGCCGATCAACAGGAGCGGCACTCGCGCCAGCGAGGCGTTGGCCATGGCGGTGACGCAATTGGTGACCCCCGGCCCGGCTGTGACCATGGCGACGCCGAAGCCGCCGGTCAGCTCGGCATGGGCATGGGCCATGTGCACCGCGGCGCCCTCGTCCCGGACATCGACCATGCGGATGCCTAGGCGGCCGAGCCAGTCCCAGATCGGCTGGATATGGCCGCCCTGGAGGCCGAACACCCGGTCGATGCCGCGGCGCTCTAGAAACTGGGCGATGCGGGCGGCGCAGTCCTGCGGCCCTGAGCCGAGATCAATCGATGTCATGGCAGGTTTCTCCCTGTCGTGTCGCTGTTGTCATTCGTCGCTAGCGGCGAAGCGGTTGCGCAAGACGCGGTGCAGGATCTTGCCGGTGGTGTTTCGCGGCATCTCCGCCTCGGGGATGATCTCGATCCCGCGCGGGCGCTTGTGGCCGGCGAGGCGCTCGCGCGACTAGGCGGTCAGCTCCTCCGGGGTCGCCTTGGCGCCGGGGTGCAGCACGACGACGGCCTGCACCCGCTCGCCCCAGAGCTTGTCCGCCACCCCGATCACGGCGACGTCCTTGACCGCGTCGTGGGCGCCTAGGACGTTCTCGACCTCGGAGGGATAGACGTTCTCGCCGCCGGAGATGATCATGTTGCTCTTGCGGTCGACGAGGAAGTAGTAGCCTTCCTCGGCGCGATAGGCGAGGTCGCCGACCGTGAGGTGATGGCCGCGGAAGGCATCGGCGGTCTTCTCGGGCAGGTTCCAGTAGCCGTCGAAGGCGTAGGGGGTGCCTGAATAGATCTCGCCGACCTCGCCGTCGGGCACTTCGTTGCCGTCCGCATCCAGGAGCCGCATCGGCAGCGTACCGACGCATTTACGGCCAACCGAGCCGAGCTTCTTGAACTGGTCCTCGGGGGCTGCAGCATCGTCTCCCAGCCCTGCTCGGTCGAGCCGTAGAGCTCCCACAGGCCCGCATTGCGGAAATAGTCGAGGATCGCCTGCTTGGTGTCGCGCCGGGCCGGGGCTGAGGAGATCATGAACTTCGACATGCCGTCGGGATGCAGGCTGTCGAGCACGCGACGCTCGATCCCCAGCATCATCACGAAATGGGTCGGGGTCAGCGAGGTGAAGGTCGATGGCCCGGTGGAGAGCTCGCGCAGCAGGTGCTCGGGGTCGAAGCTGGCGCGGTTGTAGACTTACACCGGGGCGCCGCAATAGGTCAGCGCGCCCATGAAGTAGAGCGAGTTGGCGTGGCACATCGGCATCACCAACAACCCCGCGTCGCGGCGGCTGAAGCCGAGTTCGACGTCGGTGGACACCGACAGGAGAGCCCCGGCGCCGTGGCTGCGGATCGCCCCCTTCCGCTTGCCGGTGGTGCCGGAGGTGTACATCAGGCACCAGGTGTCGGAGGGCGCCACGGGGACGCCGGGCTCACTGTCGGCGCCGCGGGCGATCAGGTCCTCGTAGCCGGTGCAGCCTGCGGGCGCGGTGCCGCCGATCTGGATGATCGCGTCGGAGCCGAAGGGAAGGTCGCCGCGGATCTCCTCGATCGGGCCGAACAGCGTCTCCTCGACGACGACGGCCCGGGCATAGCAGTCGTGCAGGATGAACAGGATCTCGGGCGCCACCAGCCGGAAGTTGACCGGCACCGCCACCAGCCCGGCCTTGGCGACGGCGGCGTAGATCTCCAGCCACTCGATGCGGTTATAGGCGAGGACGCCGACCCGGTCGCCCTTCTCGAGCCCGAGCCCCAAGAGCCCGTTGGCGAGCCGGCGGGCACGGGTGTTCCACTGCCGGAAGGTCATCGACCGGTCCAGGTCCGCCGCCGCCAGCCTCTCCGGCTCGGCATGGGCGTGCAATCCGATGGACTCACTGAAGTTCAAGAGCTGCGCCACTTGTTCTCACCTCGGGACAATCGGTCCACCATGCGACGATCGCAGAGCGCAATGTTGGCCGTGGCGGTCGGGCGATGCAACCGCTTTGAAACGGGGGCTTTGCCGTCTTCTATTGGCAGGGGCACGTCTTCGCCTGCGGCAACTGATCGACCCAGCCAGGGGCAGCGCGCCGGCGCCGCCGGGTTGCGCCCGACTCAGAGCGCGATCCGGACGCCCTCGCGGCCGGCGAGGTCCTGGACGAACTGCCAGGCGACGCGGCCCGACATGGCGCCGCGGGTCTGGCGCCATTCGATCGCCTCGGCGCGCAGCCGCTCGTCGTCGATGGCGATGCCGAGATGGTCGCAATAGCCCCGGATCATCCTGAGATACTCGGCCTGGTCGCAGGGGTGGAAGCCGAGCCAGAGCCCGAAGCGGTCGGAGAGCGACACCTTTTCCTCGGTCGCCTCGGAGGGGTTGATCGCGGTCGAGCGCTCGTTTTCGATCATGTCGCGCGGCATCAGGTGGCGCCGGTTCGAGGTGGCGTAGAACAGTACGTTCTCGGGCCGCCCGGCGACCCCGCCGTCGAGCACCGCCTTCAGCGACTTGTAGTGGCTGTCGTCCTTGTCGAAGGAGAGGTCGTCGCAGAACACCAGGAAGCGCCGGTCGGAGCGGCGCAACAAATCCAGCAGCCGGCCGATGGAGGGGATGTCCTCGCGGAAGATCTCGATCAGCTCCAGGGTACCGGATTCGGTATTGGCGCGGGCATGGGCCGCCTTGACCAGCGACGACTTGCCCATGCCGCGGGCACCCCACAACAGCGCGTTGTTGGCCGGCAGGCCGCGGGCAAAGCGCAGAGTGTTCTCCATCAGGGTGTCGCGGGCACTGTCGATGCCGACGAGGAACTCCATGCCGACCCGGTTGACCTTGTCGACCGGCACCAACCGGTCGGGCTTGGCAGCCCAGAGAAAGGCTTCCGTTTCACCGAAAGCGGGCAGGGTGGCCTCGGGCGGGCTGACCCTCTCCAGCGCCGCGGCGATGCGCTCCAGGGCGTCTGCCTCGCGGCTCATCTGCCCTTCTCCGTCCCCGGACTATCGCCCGGGTCGTCGTCCCAGCCTTCGGCTTCCTTCATCATCGGATCGTCGTCATCGTCATCGTCTTCGTCTTCGTCGTAGTAGCCCTGGGCGCGCAACTCGTCCTCGCGCTTCTTCTCGACCGATTTGACCAGGAAGATCGACACCTCGTAGAGCGAGTAGACGACGAGGAACATCAGCATCATGCTGAATACGTCGGGCGGCGTGACCAGCGCCGCCGCCACCATCAGCCCCACGATGGCGTATTTGCGGTTGTCGACCAGCCAGGTCGATCCCACCAGCCCGGCCTTGGCCATGAGCGTCAGCAGTACCGGAAGCTGGAAGGCGATGCCGAAGGCAAGGATGAGCTTCATTGCCAGGCTGAAATACTCGCGCGCCGAACCGAGATAAGCGATCGACAGCTCGCCCTCGGCATCGGACTGGGTTTCGAACCCCAGGAAGAAATCCAGCGCCAGCGGCATCGCACCGAAATAGGCGAAGCTCGCCCCGGCGAGGAACAGCAGCGGGCTGGCGAGCAGGAACGGCAGGAACGCCCTTTGCTCCGATCTGTAGAGCCCCGGCGCCACGAACCGCCAAAGCTGGTGGCCGATGACCGGGAAAGCGAAGAAGAAGCCACCGAACATCGACAGCGAGATATACAGGAAGAACAACTCATGCGGTCCGAAGAACACGATCGTCGGATCCTTGCCGTTGTCGATCAGCGCCTGTTGCAGCGGCCGGGCCATGAAGCGGTAGATCGGTTCGGCCAGCGCAAAGCAGACCATCATCGCCACCACGAAGGCGAGGATCGACCGGATCAACCGGCTCCTGAGCTCGATCAGATGGTCGATGAGGGGCGCGGAGCTGTCCTCGATATGCTTCTCGGTCATGCGCCGCTCACGTTGTCCGGCGCCGCTTGGGGCTTTGTCGCCTGCGTCGCGGTCTCTTCGGCCGGTTTGGGAGCGGGGTCGGGTGCCGCGTCTGGCGTTTCCGCCGTCTCGCTCGCGGGGGCCTTCTTGCTCTCCGGTTTGGAGCCTTCGAGGAAGGACTGGCTCATGTCGCGCTGCATCTTGTACTGGGCTTCGCGCATGTCATCGAGGCCCTTCTTGACCTCCTTCAGCTCGTCGATATCCGCCTGCCGTGCCGCCTCGTCCATCGAGCGTTGGAACTCGCGCGCGATGCCGCGCGCCTTGCCGGCGTACTGGCCGAGCGTCCGCAGCATCCGCGGCAGATCCTTCGGCCCGACGACGATCAGCGCGGCGACGCCGATGATCAGCAGTTCGGACCAGCCCAGATCGAGCATCTCAAGCGCCCCCGCAATGTGGCCAGGTTAGGCCTTCTCTTCTTTCTTGGGGGTCACGTCGATGGGCTCGTCGGCGGATTTCTCGAGCTGCTCGGGCTCGTCGATGTCCTCTTTCATGCCCTTCTTGAAGCTCTTGATGCCTTTGGCCACGTCGCCCATCAGCTGCGGGATTTTGCCGCGGCCGAACAGCAGCAGCACGACGATCAGGATGATGATCAGGCCCACCGGGCCGATATTGTTGAGCATTCCAGATACTCCCATTCACGCCGGAGCCTTGGCCCCGGCCGTTGATGCTTGCCCCACACATATTGGATCGGCCAATGCTGTTAAAGACCATTCCATGCCGCCGTGGGCAATTACCTCGGGCGACTACTCGGCGGCGTAAGGCGAGGCAACCCTGCTCTGCCGGACGCAGGGGAACACGAAACAGCGATCCCGGCGGATGCTCAGCCACATCCGCGACCCCGGCTCCGGCAGCCAGGCGTAGGGCACGTTGACCCGCAGCACCGAGCCGTCATGCTCCATCGCCACCTCGATCAGGCTGGCGGCGCCGACGAAGCGCGCGCGCACCACCCGGCCCCGTGCCGGCATGCCGTGGTCCATCGTCGCTTCCGGAACACCGCCCTCGTCGGGCTCGATCCGAAGGTGCTGCGGCCGGATCGCGATCTCGACATCGGCGTCGTCGACAAGCTTGGGGGTCAGAAACAGGCCGAACGGCGTGTCGGTCTGTCGGTCGTGGACCACGCCGTGGATGATGTTGAGGTCGGAGAAGAACGCCGCCGCGTGGCGGTCCACCGGGTAGTTGTAGACATGATACGGCGCCCCGATCTGCACCACCCGGCCGGCGCGCATCAGCGAGATCCGGTCGGCCATGCGCATCGCCTCGTCCGGGTCGTGAGTGACCAGCAGCACGCCCGCCCCCTCTTCCTTGAGGATCGACAGGGTGTGGTCTCGCACCTCATCGCGCAGGCGGTTGTCGAGCCCCGAGAACGGCTCGTCCATCAGCATCACCCGCGGGCGCGGCGCCAGCGCCCGGGCCAGCGCGACCCGCTGCTGTTCGCCGCCTGACAGCTGGTGCGGGAACTTGCGCCCATAGCTCTCCAGCCCGACCCGGGCCAGGTATTCCGCAACCAGCGCGCCGCGCTCGCCGGCACCGGCAACCCGGCGCAGGCCGAAGGCGACGTTCTCGGCCACCGTGAGATGCGGGAACAGGGCGAAATCCTGGAACATCAGGCCGATCGAGCGCTGCTCGGGCGGCAGGTGGCGACCTCCCTCGGAGACCACATGGCCGTCGACCAGCACCCGGCCGCGCTCTTGCCGCTCGACCCCGGCGGCAACCCGCAGCGTCGTCGTCTTGCCGCAGCCCGAGGGGCCGAGCAGGCAGACCACCTCGCCGGCCCCGACATCGAGGCTGAAATCGTCGACCGCCGGTACACCGTCGAAGGCGACCGTGATCCCCTGCAGCGAGAGGCGCGGCGGGGCCGAGGTATCGACGAGCTTCAGGTTGGCGTCGCTCACGTGGTTGCTCGCTGCATCTTCAGGACCGGGCCGACCCCGGACCCTCCCTGGGCGCCGCCCGACCCAAACCCTAGCATTTCAGTCGGCTTGCGTGACTAGGTAGCAAGCGCACCCATTCATGACAAGGTCGTCCGTTCCACCCCTCGTATCTGCCGGTTATTGCTGCTGAGCTTCGGATTGTTAAAATTGCATCCTTCGTTAACCTGTATCAGTTGCACCAATACCGGACTCACATCATGCCCGCCCATTTAACGCCGACCGCCCGTGTCCGCCGCAGCCCGTTCTTCGACGCCACCGTGGCCGCGGGGGTGACCAGCTTCTCCGTCTACAACCACATGTACATGCCCACCGGCTATGGCGATCGGATGGGCGAGTACTGGCGGCTGATCAACGGCGTGTCGATGTGGGACGTCGCTTGCCAGCGTCAGGTCGAGCTGATCGGCCCCGACGCCGGCCGACTGACGCAAGTCCTCTGCCCGCGCAAGCTGGAGAACATGCGCCCCGGCAAGGGCTGGTATGTCGCGGTCTGCGACCACCACGGGGTGCTGCTGAATGACCCGGTCCTCCTGAAGCTGTCGGACGAGCACTACTGGCTGTCGATCGCCGACGGCGACCTGCTGCTCTGGGCCAAGGCGGTGGCGGCCGAGTGCAGCCTGGAGATGACGATCCGCGAACCCGACGTCTCGCCGCTCGCGGTGCAGGGGCCCAAGGCGATCGAGGTGATGGTCGATCTGTTCGGCGACAAGATCCGCACGATGCGCTACTTCCATTTCCGCGAGACTGAACTCGACGGCATTCCGCTGGTGCTCGCCCGCTCGGGCTGGTCGAAGCAGGGCGGGTTCGAGCTCTACCTGAGCGACGGCAGCCGAGGCACCGCGCTGTGGAACACGATCCGCGAGGCCGGCGCGCCCTACGACATCGGCCCCGGCAGTCCCAACCACATGGAGCGGGTCGAGAACGCGCTACTCTCCTTCGGCGGCGACACCGATGCCGAGACCAACCCGTTCGAGGTGCGTATGGGCAAGTATGTCGACCTCGACGCGCCGGACTTCGTGATCGGGATTCGTGCGCTCTGGGACGTCGACAGGGAGGGGCCGGAGCGCCACCAGCTCGGCGTGATCCTCGACCACGACGGCCGCCTGACGCACCACGACCTGCCCTCGCAGGTCTCCCGCGCCAACGCCCCGGCCGGCAAGATGACGACCAACACCTGGTCGCCGCGGCTGGAGCGCAACATCGGCATCTGCCTCGTGTCGGTCGGCCTCGCCGCCGGCGACCGCGTCTCGGTCGCGCTGCCCGACGGCCGGCACGTCGCCGGCACCATGTGCGAGCTGCCGTTTATCTGAGCCGTAGGATGGGTGCCAACCCATCCTACGCCACCGAGCCGCGGCCCCGAAATCATCACACTGCACGACAGTAGGGGTGGCTGAGGGCGGCGAGGTGTGGTTTTGCGGTCGACTCCGTCTCGCAAACAGGGTCATCCACATGCCTCAGCAAGCCATTGCCACCCTCCAGGGATTGCTGTCGCCGCATGTTTCCCCGGGCAAGGGCCG
>Ga0209049_1000212_pt1 | contig 12483 bp, 15 predicted proteins | sample WorMetulBAHAMAS2_FD_187398 | JGI IMG/M metagenome (GOLD analysis project Ga0209049, IMG submission 187398) | Marine gutless worms symbiont microbial communities from Max Planck institute for Marine Microbiology, Germany - Olavius ullae BAHAMAS.2... | ecosystem: Host-associated > Annelida >...
GGGTGGTGGCGGGCCGCCGCGCTTCCTGAGGGCCGGGCGCGCAGCGCACGGGCCTAAGGGCGCAAACCTGCCGTCCGGGCGCCGACGGGGATCGGGCCAAGCGGCGTCCGCGCGTGCCGCGCGGACAAGACTTGCCTCGCGTCACCCCGCTCCGGGGGTGACGCTCGGGGGGCGACGCGAGATGTGGGCGCCTTCAGACCTATGCTGCCTTTCTTGGCGGTGCCGCGCCGGCCACGGGCTCGGCCGAAAGCGCGTCGAGCTGGTTGAGCGGCGCGGGCCGGGCGACCTCGTCCGGGATTGCGCAGAGGCCAGCCCGTGCCGCCCAACGGCCGAACCGGGGCGTGGCGGTCAGTACCGAGAAGGGGATAGCCAAGCTCAGCCCGGCGATCATCGGCGCCGCCCAGGCCGCGGCGGCGAGCCCCTGGACCGCGGTGATCGCGCCCAAGAGCGCCAGCCCGAACAGCGTCTGCGGCCAGAGCCCGCTTGCGGCGTCGGCCCAGTCGAGCCGGTAGGCGTCGCGTCGCTGCGCTCCCCAGATCACCGACTTGCCGAACACCAGCCCGGCCAGGAACAGCGTCACCCGGAGCGCCACCACCGGCGCCAGCAGGATCGAGAATACCATCTCGGCTAGCCCGCCAAGGGCGAAACGCAGCTGGCCTCCATAGCGCGCCGCACCGCCGCGGGTGAGCGCGATGTCCAGGAGTCCCATCAGCTTCGGCACCAGGCTGACCGAGAACATGATGAAGAACATGGCGATGCCGAAGGCGAGGTTGATCTCCGAGAGATCGCCCTCGACCAGCTTCGCCGCCGCGGTGGCGGTCATCAGCATCCAGGCCGGGGCGCCCATATGCATCATCAGCGCGGTGAAGAGCTGGAACCGCGAGGTGGGCAGGAGCCCCTTGAGGCCTAGGAGCCGCCAGTACTGCATGTTGCCCTGGCACCAGCGCAAATCCCGCTTGGTGAAGTCCATCAGGGTCGGGGGTTGTCCTCCCAGCTGCCGCCCTCGACCGGGATCACCCGCACCTCGTAGTCGGCGCGGCGCATCAGCGCCGCCTCGACCTGGTCGTGGCTGAGGATATGGCCGCCGAGCGGCGGCCGCCCCGGCAACAGCGGCAATCGGCAACGGCGGCGGAACGGGCGCACCCGCACTAGGGCATTGTGGCCCCAATAGGGGCCGCAGTCGCCTTGCCACCAGGCGGCGCCGAGGGTGTGGCTGCGCATGCCGTGGCGCATGCCAAACTGGAAGATGCGGGCGAAACCGCTGGCCGCCGGCGCGCCGACCACCAGGCTCTGCAGGATACCGAGCCGCGGGTAGGCCTCCATGACTCGCACCATGCGCAGGATCGCCGCCGCCGACATCAGGCTGTCGCTGTCGAGCGGCAGGTAGAAGTCGTGGTCGCGACCCTCATTGGTGAGGAACTGGCGCACGTTGCCGGCCTTGAAGCCCTCGTTCGAGGTTCGGCGGCGGTAATGCGCCCTCGGCCCGCCGAGATCGGCGCGCATGGCGCGAAACAGGCGCTCCTCCTCAGCGGCGATGGCGGGATCGGAGGTGTCGGAGAGGATGAAGACGTCGAACTGATGGCCCCAGCTGGTGGCGTCGAGCTCGGCCCGCATCACCGCCAGGCGCTGGTAGGAGCGCAGCGGGTCCTCGTTGCGCAGCGTCATCGCCAGCGCCGTGCGGGCGGTGATTGGGGCGTGCGTTTCGCCGGCGGCGAGATGCGGTGTCGCTAGGGCGAGGCCGTCGCGGCGCCCATGCAGCAGCCAGACCCCGATCACCGCGTTCCACAGCCCCATCACCGTCCACGGCGCGCCGATGAGGAAGTAGAGCACGATAGCCATGTCGCTGGCCGACCAGCCGCCCTGGCCGAAAACCTGCGTCATGCCCCAGGCGAGCCCGGCAAGGGTGGCGAGGTTGAGGGCGGCAAAGCCGATCCGCCGCGCCGCCAGATCGCGGGTGTCCTGGAGGCCGGCCGGGGTCGCGTCGCCGTCGTCGCTGCCGTCGCGCCAGCCCAGGATTAGCTCGACCGCCACGCTCGCCGGTGCGGCGATGGCGACCGATCCCGGCGTGGGCGGCACCGGGATGGCGGCTTCACTTTCCGGTGTGATGATCGTCATTCCGGCATGCCCCTTCTGGACGATGGCGCGTTCGCGGGTAATCTGCGGCGCGCTAGACCCGATTCAAGATGGGAACGCAAGTGCCCGAGACCGCCGAGGCCCTCTTCTATACCGCTCCCGGCCAGGCCGAGCTGCGCCAGGTGGCACCGCCGCCGCTGGCGCCGGGGATGGTCGAGGTCCGCACCCTATACACCGGGCTCAGCCGCAGCACCGAGCGACTGGTCGCCGCGGGCCAGGTTGCCGCCCGGCGAGTACGCGACCATGCGCGCGCCGCATCAGGAGGGCGCGTTCCCGTTCCCGGTGAAATACGGCTATGCCGCCGTCGGCCAGGTGGAAGCCGGACCCGAGGCGCTCATTGGCCGCGAGGTGTTCTGTCTCTACCCGCATCAGGACCGGTTCCGTGTTGCCGCCGAGGCAGTGCTGCCGCTGCCCGAGGGGGTGCCGGCGGCACGGGCGGTGCTGGCCGCCAATGCCGAGACCGCGCTGAACGCGATCTGGGACGCCGAGCTCGCACCCGGCGAGCCGGTGCTGGTGCTGGGGGCCGGGTTGCTCGGCGGTCTCATTGCGGCGTTCCTTTCGCGAATCCACGGGTCTGTGGATGTAACGGACAAACTAGCCGAACCCGCCGCGCGGCTGGCTGACTTTCCCGTGAATTTTGTGCCGCCCGAGGCGGTTGGCGATCACTATCACGTGATCTTCCACAGCACCGCCTCGGCCGCGGGGCTGCAGGCGGCGCTGCAGGCTCCGGCCTTCGAGGGGCGGGTGGTCGAGCTCAGCTGGTTCGGCGACCGCGAGGTATCGCTGAGGCTGGGCGGGCGGTTCCATTCCCGCCGGCTGACCATCCGCGCCAGCCAGGCCGGCCATGTCGCCCCGGCCCGTCGCCCCACCACCAGCCGTCGCGACCGGCTGGGCGAGGCGCTGGCGCTTTTGGCCGATCCGCGCCTTGACGCGCTGATCACCGAGGAGGTCTCTTTCGCCGACCTGCCCGCGGCGCTACCGCGCCTGCTGGTGCCGGACGCGCCCGGCACCGCCACCCGGATCCGCTATTGAGGAGAGCAAGCATGTATGCCGTCGAAGTCCGCGATCACGTCATGCTGGCCCATTCGCTGCCGGGCGAGGTGTTCGGCCCGGCGCAGGGGCTGCACGGGGCGACCTATGTGGTCGATGTCGCCTTCCTGCGCGAGACCCTCAGCGCCGACGGCATCGTCGTCGATATCGGCCGGGCGCTCGACGCGGTGAGGGCGGCGCTCAAGCCGCTGAACTACTCCAATCTCGACGCCTTGCCCGAGTTCGCTGGAAAGGTCACGACCACCGAGTTCCTGTGCGAGCACATCTTCGACCGGATCGCCGAGACAGCGCGGGAAGGGGCGCTCGGGCCGGGCTCCGAGGGGTTGCAGCGGATTCGGGTGACGCTGAACGAGAGCCACGTCGCCCGGGCCTGGTACGAGGGGGCCCTGTGACGCCGATCACGGGGGCGACATTCGCGGTTCCCGGCGAGCTGGCGACGCCGACCGAGGGCTATGGCTATGCAAGGCGGCTGTTGGCCGATGCCGGCGGGGCCGGGCTGGCGCTGACCCACCTGGCGCTGCCGGGCGGGTTTCCACAACCTTCGGCGGGGGCGCTGGCCGAGACGGAGCGGCTGCTGATGGCGCTGCCTGCGGGTTGGCCGATCCTGATCGACGGCCTGGCGTTGGGGGCCATGCCGGCGCAAATGCTGCGGACGCTGCCGGGGCCGGTCGTGGCGCTCTGCCACCACCCGCTGGCGCTGGAGACCGGGGTCGGTGCCGGGGAGGCCCGACGGCTGCGCGCAAGCGAGACCGCGGCGCTAGCCGCCTGTGCTGCGGTGATCGCCACCAGCGCCACCACGGCGCGGACCCTGGTTGCCGAATTCGGCGTGCCGGAGGAGCGACTGACCGTGGCCGTCCCGGGGACTGATCCGGCGTCGCGGGCCGTCGGCTCCGGCGGGCCGGGGGTGGTGCTGCTGTCGGTCGGCTCGCTGACCCTGCGCAAGGGGCACGATGTGCTGATCGCCGCTTTTGCCGGGCTCCGGGATCTCGACTGGCGGCTGACCATCGCCGGCCCGGCCGAGCTCGACCCGGACCATGCCGCGGCGCTAATGGCGCAGGTCGCTGCGACGGGACTGGGGGAGCGGACCGCCTTTGCCGGGGCTCTGGATGCGCCGGCGCTGGATCGTGCCTACGAGCGGGCCGATCTCTTCGTCCTTGCCTCGCGCTACGAGGGGTTCGGGATGGCCTATCGCGAGGCGATGGCGCATGGCCTGCCGGTGCTCGGCTGCAAAGGCGGCGCGGTGGCCGAGGCCACCGGCGGCGCGGCGGAACTGGTGCCGCCGGACGACGTCGCGGCGCTCAGGGCGGCGCTGGCGCGGCTGATCGGCGATACCGCCGCCCGGGCGCGGCTGGCCGAGGGTTGCTGGCAGGCGGCGCAGGGTTTCGTGCGCTCGTCCGATACGGCCGCCACGGTCGCGGCGGTGCTGCGCAGGGTCGCCGCGTGACCGGGTTCTCCGCCGACTGGCTGGCGCAGCGCGGCCTCGCGGACGCTCGGACACGCGACCAGCGCCTGGCGGCGCGGTTGACCGCGCATGTCGCCGGCAAAGCCGCGCTGCGGGTGCTCGACCTCGGCGCCGGCACCGGGGCGAATATGTGCGCCACCGCGCCGTTGCTGCCGGTCCTGCAGCACTGGCTGCTGGCCGACAACGACGCCGCGCTGCTGGCCCGGGCGGAGGCGCCGGAGGGGGTCGCCATCGAGCGGCGTGTCGCCGATCTTGCCGCCGACCTTGCCGGCCTGTTCGACCCGGCGCTGGGGCTGGTCACCGCCTCGGCCTTCCTCGACCTCTGCGGCGCTGCCTTCCTCGACCGGCTGGCCGATGCGGTGGTGGCCGCGGGGGCGGCGCTCTACGCGGTTCTGAGCTATGACGGGGGCGAGACCTGGACGCCGCCGCATCCGCTGGATGCGCAGGCGTTGGCAGCGTTCCATGCCGACCAGCGCCGCGACAAGGGGCTCGGCCCGGCGCTGGGGCCGGAGGCGCAGGCGCACCTCGCCGCCCGACTGCAGCACCATGGCTACAGGGTGCACGAGGCGCCCAGCGACTGGCGGCTTCGGCAGCCGCGCGACGCAGAGTTGATCGCCGCGCTGGCCGAGGGCAGCGCCGCCGCCATCGCCCCGGCGCTGGGGGCGGGGCAGGCGGCGGAGTGGCGCCGCGCCCGGACCGCGGCCGGCAGGGTCGTGATCGGCCACCGCGACCTGCTGGCCCTGCCGCCCGGGTGACGGCGCTCATGCCGGTTTGCGTCGACCGGTCCTCCACCGTAGGATGGGCCGGCACCCATCCTACGGAACGCCGTTGTGAAGCGCGCCTCTCAAGCCACGTTAACTTTTTTATCGTGATTTATCAGTCAGTTGATCACCTTCTCATCGTGAGAAGGCGCAGGTCTCAGCCCAGGCCCATCCGCCGCATCACGCCGTCGCGGCGCACCAGCCAGTGCATCAACGCGGCGCCGATATGGAGCGCGGCCAGGAGCATGATCAGCGAGCCGACGGCGCCGTGCAGGCCGAACAGGGTCTCCGCCAGCGCCGGGTCCTTGGCGAGGAACCTGGGCAGCGTGGTGTCGAAGAACTCGACCGGGTAGCCGCCCGCCGCGGTCGCTGCCCAGCCCAGCATCGGCTGGGCCAGCAATGCCAGGTAGAGCAGCCCGTGCACGACCTCGCTCGCCACCTTGTTCAAGCGCGGCAGCGGCGGGTCGTAGGCCGGCTTGCCGAGGGTCAGCCGCAGCACCAGCCGCAGGGTCATCAGCCCGAGCAGGATCACTCCGAAGGTCTTGTGGTACTTGTAGATCAGGTTGGTCGTCTCGATACCGTAACGCGCCTTGAGCCCGTCGAAGCCGAGATTGTCGAGGATCTGGCCGCTCGCCAGCAGGCCGATGATGATCGCCGCCGCCGCCCAGTGGACCAGCTGCTGCACCAGGCTGTAGCGCGGGTATGCGTCCATCCCGTCCCCCCCCGATCCAGGGCGCCGTTCAGCCGGCGCTCTCGGTCTGCAGGTCGCACATGCAAAACATGTCGCCGTCCTTGAACCGCATCGTCCGTACCAGCGGACGCATCGTCTGGTCGAGCTCGGAGATCGGCGCCAGATTGAGGCCGGTCTTGCGGGAGCCGAGGACGATCGTCGCTACCATCAGATGCAGCTCGTCGATCGCCCCGGCGTTGAGGAACCGCGCCAGGGTCTCGGCGCCGCCCTCGACCAGGAGCCGGGTCATGCCGCGGGCGGCCAGCGCCGCGACGATCTCCGCCGACTCGATATGGCCGCTGGCGGCGCAGCCGAGATGCAGCACCTCGGCGCCCTCGGGTGCCTGGCGGTCGGGGCAGGTGATCAACAGCACCGGCGCGGCGTTGTCGTGCAGCATCCTCAGCCCCGCAGGCAGGCGCCCGTGCGGGTCGATCACCACCCTGACCGGGCTCGGGCCCGCGACGTGGCGGGTGGTGAGCTGCGGGTCGTCGGCAATCGCGGTGCCGACGCCGATGACCACCGCGTCGGTCTCAGCCCGGATCCGGTGCAGGTGGCGCAGCGCCTCCTGGCCGTTGATGTATTTCGACGCGCCGGTCGGGGTGGCGATGCACCCGTCGAGCGACTGGCCGAGTTGGCCGATGACGTAGGAGCCGCCGTGCCCGTTCGCCCGTGCCGCCGCGACATGGCGGCGCAGGCGCATCAGCGCCGTCTCCGGGTCGTATTCCATGGCGCGGGACCGGGCCGAGCTGGGGCCTGCCTGGACGAACACCGCTCTCTTCCTCCCGTGCCTCTCAGGCCCGCATCGCCGCGAGCGGCGGTCGGCCCCGGCCATCGGCCCCTCGGGCGCCGTCGGCCGTGCCGGGTTGCGCGGCGGCGGCCGCCGCCGCTGCCGGCGGCTGTGCCCGCCAGGGCTGGCGCTTGAACCACGCCACAGCGTAGGCGACCGTGATCAACGCCGCTAAACCGGCGAGGTTCACCGCCGCTCGGCTCCACGGGTCGCGGCCGATCATATCCATCACCCAGCCGTTGAACCGCGCCAGCGGGATCGAGGCCATGAACACCGCCAACGACTGGGTGCCGATCTTGCGGATCACCGGCACCGCCATCAGCACCAGGTCGCGCGCCAGCCACTCCCGTGCCCGCAGCCCGATGGCGGCCCAGACGAGCACGATCACCGCCACCAGGTGCAGGATCTGCACCAGCCCGACCCGGTCGCCATGCACGATCGGGATGGTCTCGAAGAACCAGCGGTCGAGGCCCGGGCTCAGCGCCTTGATCTCGTCGATATAGCTGTAGGGTACGGTCACGAGCGCCACCGCGCCGGCCAGCCACAACCCCCAGCGGGGGGCCGGGCCGCGCGGGTCGAGGCCCTGGCTGAGGCGCACCCCCATTGGCCCGACGGCGATGCAGGCGACGTAGGCCAGCGCGAGGAAATGCAGGTAGCGCAGCCCCCCGATCCAGCTCTTCCACCACAACGGCTCGATCGCGGTGCGGGTCTCCTTGATACACATGGCCGGCGCCCAGTCGGCCGGCAAAAAGATCCCCTGATGGATCTTGAACCAGGCGAAGGGGACCACTGCCAGCACGTAGGCGACGGCCAGCCAGATGATCCAGCGCCGCACCTTTGGCGCCGGCAGCCAGCCCATGCGGAAGGCGAAACCGGTGAAGAAGATCAGCTGCCCGGCGAAGGGATTGAAGTACCAGGTGTGCTCGCCGAACGGGTTCGATGGCAGGTTCATCCAGGTGAAACGGCTGCCGATCTCGGCCAGGGCCGCCTGCCAGGGCAGGGGGTCGTGCTCCCGGGAGGCGACCTCGCGCGACCAGCCGGCGAGGTTCGCCATCAGCCAAAGTCCGAGGAAGAAGGCGATCACCGCCCAGACCCCGCCGAACCGGTGCAGCGCATCACCACCGGGATCATCCCCAGCACCACCAGGTACATCGGCAGGATGTCGAAAAGCCCCGGCACCCAGGTCAGGGTCATCAGCCCCAGCACCGCCTCGCCGGTCTTGGAGAAGAACGGCACCACATAGGGCGCGTAGACGTATTTCTTGCCCTCCAGCCCGATTTCGAAATGGTCGATGGCGAAGAGCATCATCGCGGTGATCAGAAAGATGCCGATATGGGCCCAGTAGACCTGCCAGACCCGGAACACGATCCGTGCCGCACCCATCAGCCAGCCCCGGGTGGCGAGCACCGCGCCGAAGGCCAGGACCGAGGCCATGCCGGAGCAGAACACGAAGATCTCGGTGGCGTCGGAGAAGCCGAACCGTGCCGGGATCCAGAGGGTCCAGGTGTTACCCGGGGTATGGGCCAGCAGGATGATGAACATCGCCATGCCGCGGAAGAAATCCAGCCGCGGGTCGCGCGGCGTGCGGGCCGCGGTGGTCGGGGATGCTCCGCCCGTCGTGGTCATGGCTGTCCTTCTAACGTCGCTTGCCGAAGCTTCCGCCGATCACTCCGCTGACCAATGCGCCGGTCACTCCGCGGAGAGCCAGGCCGTGCGCAATTTCGAAATCGCGGCGCGCCGGCGGCTGGTGAACCCATCCTCGGTGCCGCGCCGACACACCCGCGCCTTCAGCTCCTCCTCCGCCTCGTGCCAGCGATGCGCCCGCATCGCCGCCTAGATCGGGAGCCGCCCGAACACGTCGCGCTGGGCGTGGCTGCCGCCGATCCGCTGCAGCGACGGCCACGCGCGGCGGAGCTGCTCGTATGCGGAGTCATAGTCGCCGGCACGGAAGGCGGCAAGGCCGCGCGCCTCGGGCAGCCCGGCCACCGCCGCAACCTCGTGCATGTCGTGGTCGGTGCCCTGCCCGTAACCACGCGCGTCGCGGGAAAGGCGGGCGATCAGGCGCTCGGCCTCGGCGTCGCGCTCGCCGCCGTGCAGCGCCAGGAGGTAGTGCAGGTCGGCGAACACCACCGCCCCGTCCTCGACCCGGCTTGCGGCCAGCGCCGCCAGCTCCTCCCAGCGGTCGCCGACATCGACGCCCTCGATCTCGAGCCGCACCAGCATGCCGGCGCCGTTGGCGATGTCGCGGTAGTCGACGGTGTGCTCGGCCCGCACCTTGGTGTCGTAGAGCTCCAGCACCCGGTCGAACTCGCCGCGGTCGAGATGGAACAGGCCGAGATGCCACCAGATATGGAAGCCGAAATTGTTGCAGTGGGTCCAGCGGCCGGTCTGGGTCGACAGCCATTCAACTCCGGTCCGGGCCTGCCTGGTCATGTCGTAGACATGGACGACCGAATGCAGTCCCCAGGCATCGTCGCCGGCGCGCTCCAGCCCGGCCCGGCCCCAGCGTTCAGCTTGCCCATAAGCGCCGGTCTCCTCCAGCGCGAACGACATGCAGCCCATGGCGTAACCCGCATGGGGGTGCTCCGGCCCTTAGCGGTCGATCACCGATGGCATCGAGGACAGCATGCCGTCATTGTCGCCGAGGACGAAGCGGATGCCATGCACCAGCTTCATCGCCAGGCTGTCCTCGGGGTGCCGCTCCAGCACCGCTGCAGCCGGTTGGCGGCCTCGACGGGTCGCCCGGCCAGATAGGCGGCCAGCGCCGCGACATGGCCGCGCTCGCGATCCGTTGCGCCGGCGGCCGCTGCCTCTCGGCCCTGGCCAGCGCCTCGGCGGCCACCGGCTTCAGCTCGGAACGGCCGAGCAGCAGGTAGAACATGCCCTTGGCTGCCCAGCCGAGGGGGAAATCCGGAGCCTTGTCCAGCGTCTCTGCGAGGTGGTCGAGCGTGGCGGCGGAATGGGCGAGGAAGCCGGCGACAGTCCGGTCCCAGGCCGCAGCGGCATCGCGGTCGGCGAGGGTCAGGGGCAGGCCGGCGGCGTCGGTCAGGCTCATGGTCGGGTCCTTTTTCGGGCCGGTGGGCGACGGCCGGTTGCGCTCGCGGGGAAAAAACGTGGATGTTTCGGGGAAACCGACACCCGCTCACCCAGTTGTGACCGCCTGCGATGGGAAAGGCGCCTATCACAAGCGCAATTGCGGAATCGGCGACGGATTGAAATACATCTGGCGCTGAGGGCGAAACATTTGCCGCCGATACGCGCGTTGGCAAGACCGTCGCTGGGAGAGCTCGATGCAGCGCCGTCCCCTGATCCTGTCGCTCGCGGCGCTGATCGGCGTTGCCGTCGCGGCGTTCCTGGCCCGGGGCGGCTTCGGGGGCGGGGTTGGCGGCACGGAGGTGCGCTATGCCCTCGGCGTGCTGCTCGGCGGCGGCGCAGGGTTCGCGCTCTTCCACGCGACCTTCGGCTTCACCGCCGCCTGGCGACGGTTCAGCCGCGAGCGGCGGGGGCGCGGGCTGAGGGCGCAGATGCTGCTGATCGGCCTGACCTGCGCTGTAACCTACCTCCTGATCGGCTACCAGGACGTGACCGGCTGGCGGATGCATCCGGTGATCATGCCGATGGAGCTGATGTCCGCAATCGGCGCCTTCACCTTCGGCGTCGGCATGCAGCTCGGCGGCGGCTACGCCTCGGGCACCCTGTTCACTGCCGGCGGCGGCTCGACCCGGATGATGATCACCTTGGTGTTCTTCGTCCTCGGCTCGGTCTGGGCGACGACGCATATTCCCGAGTTCTGGGCCCGGCTGCCGCAGCTGACCGGGATCCCGAGCATCCTCGGCACCTTGCTGATCCGCGAATTCGGGCCGCTCGGCGGGCTGGCGGCGCTGCTGGCTCTGCTCGCGGCGATCTGGGCGGTCTCCGTTGTGGTCGAGCGCCGGGCCCATGGCGGGCTGGAGGCCGAGACGGTGACCGAGTCGCTGCTCGCCGGGCGCTGGTCGCTACAGCTCGGGGCGGTGGCGCTGGCGCTGGTCGGGATCGGCTGCTTCGTGCTCTTTCAGCGCCCCTGGGGCGTGACCGCGGGCTTTGTCCTCTGGGGGGCGAAGATTTTCGACGCCGTCGGCAGCCCGGTCGCCGACTGGGGCTACTGGCAAGGCTGGCGCAAGGGCCAGCTCGAGGCCAGCGTCTTCGCCAACCGCACCTCGGTGATGAATTTCGGCATCGTCTTCGGGGCGATGGCCGCGGCCAGCCTGGCCGGGCGCTTCGGGCCGCACTGGCGGCTCTCGGCGCGCGACGTGCTGACCGCCGTGCTCGGCGGGCTGCTGATGGGCTACGGGGCACGGCTCGCCCATGGCTGCAACATCGGCGCCTTCCTCGGCGGCATCGTCTCCGGCTCGATGCATGGCTGGTGGTGGATGGTCTGGGGCTTCGCCGGCAGCCTCGTCGGCACCCGCCTGCGCGGGGCGCTGGCGATGGACCCGCCCCTGCCACCGCGGCGCGGCCTGGCGTGAAGAGATCGGCTCGATGCCCGACGACCGGCGCTGCAACAGAGGGAAATCTCGCCATGAAACGCGTCGCTATCCTGATTGCCGCCAGTCTTGCCATCGCCTGCGGCGCCCTCCCGGCCCAGGCCGGGTCGATCGCCCTGCGCCCGGGCTGGGCGGTGCATGACACGAGCCAGAGCTATGCCGAGCTGCTCGACAGCGTGAAGGCGGCGATCAAGGCCGAGGGCATGCATCTGGTGACCCAGGTCGGCCCGACCGTGGCGGCGAAGCGGCGCGGCATCACCATCCCCGGCAACCGGGTGCTGGGGGGCTACCGCAACGACTACGCGATGCGGGCGCTGGCGACGAGCACCGCGGCGATGATCGAGGCGCCGATCCGGCTCTACGTGACCGAGAATGCCGACGGCACGGCGACGCTCTCCTACAAGACCCCCTCGGCGGTGTTCGCGCCCTATTTCGACGAGGGCGGGGCGGAGCTGCGCGCCATTGCCGGTGAGCTCGACACCATCTTCGCCGCTATTGCGGCGGCGGCCGTGAGGCAATAACCGTTTCCTGCGGGTGTCTCTTGTGCTCCGGCCGGGAGCGGGCGGCGGTGTTGCCGAGGCCGCGATTTTGCCGCTGGACAGGTCCCGGCCTTTGGCCTAGAACCCCGCGCACGCCCGGCGGCCCTGTTCGCGGGCGCCCGGTGCCCAGGTAGCTCAGTTGGTAGAGCAGCGGACTGAAAATCCGCGTGTCGGTGGTTCGAGTCCGCCCCTGGGCACCATAAAATCAAAGACTTATCCCGGATTAATCATCATGGTGCCTGACTTGGTTGGCGGGGATGGATTAAACTGTGGATGCGGCGTGTGAATTTGTCGCCAAGCCTGTTCCTGCGCCACCAGCCTAGAGATCCAGCCCGCCATGTTCGATGATACCCCGCTGCGGCCCGGTTTGGCACCCGTCGAGGGCCTCGATATCCATGCCCGCTTCGATGGCGGGGCGCGCTCGTCGGATGGCGGGGTGCCCTTGCTGCGCGAGATCGAGCGGAAGACGGGGGTCTCGGATGTTCTGGCCTCCTGCCT
>Ga0209049_1000213_pt1 | contig 12476 bp, 13 predicted proteins | sample WorMetulBAHAMAS2_FD_187398 | JGI IMG/M metagenome (GOLD analysis project Ga0209049, IMG submission 187398) | Marine gutless worms symbiont microbial communities from Max Planck institute for Marine Microbiology, Germany - Olavius ullae BAHAMAS.2... | ecosystem: Host-associated > Annelida >...
CACCCAGTCGCGCAGGGTCTGCCGATCCATGCCGCAGCTCTCTGCCGCCGTCTTGCGGTCCACCCCCTCCAACGCCAGCGCAGTCGCCAGCATCCGGCGCGCCGCCCGGCCGTCCTTCGACCGACCGGCCGCTGCCCGCAGCGCTGCCGGCGTCAGGTCCCGTCGCGTGATCTCGACTGCCCCTGCCATGCCTGCCTCCTTCGTTGCACGAGGCAGTGAGTCAGAGTTTCCGCAACCTGGGAATCCCCAATCGCGAGACAGCCAAATGGGCGCCAGGTATAAGCCGCCGCTCCACGATGACGATGCTCCGGTCCTCGGGGTGCGGCTGAACGCTGAACTTCAGGTCGCGCATCAGCTGCAGCATCGACTTGTTGTCCGCCATCACCAGGCCCTGGATCAGCGTCAGCCGGTGCTGCCGGGCGGCACCGATCAGCGCTTTCATCAGCCGCGAGTCGATCCCCTGCTTCTGCTTCTCGTCGCTGACCACGATGGCGAGCTCGCACGACTTGCCGCCGGGATTGATCACGTAGCGCGCAACCCCGAGCTGGGTCCGCACGCCGCGCTCTTCCATCTCCGCGATCAAGGCCATCTCGCGGCTGTAGTCGATCTGGGTGAACCGGGCCAGCATCCGTGGGCTCAACTCCTTCATTGACTGCATGAACCGATAGTGCTTCGCCTGCGGCGACAACCGGCGCACGAAGTCCTGCTCGTTCTCGGCGTCCTCGGGCCGGATCGGCCGGATCGTGATCGGCGTGCCGTCGGCGAGAAAGCCCTCCTCGACTAGGTGCTTCGGGTAGGGCGCCACCGCCATGTGGTCGTAGGCGCCGACGCCGGCCGGCGGCCGCGCGATCTTGATCCGGGCATCGACGGCGACCGCCTAGTGCGGCCCGGCGAACAGCCGGTTGATGTCGAGCTCGAGGATGTGCGGCAGCTCGGAGACCATGTCGGAGACCCGCAGCAACACCTCGACGATCAGGGCGCGGTTGGCGGCCGGGCGGTCGCGGAAGGCATCGAGCAGGTGGGAAACCCGGGTCCGGTCGATCAGCCGCTCGACCAGTACGGTGGTCAGGGGCGGCAGCGCAACGGCGCTGTCGCGGAGCACCTCGACCATGGTGTCACCTGCACCGAAGAGGATGGTCGGGCCGAACACCGGGTCACGGGTCACCCCGACCAGCAGCTCCCGCGCGTACTCCACCGAGACCATCGCCTCGACCGTCACGCCCAGGATCTCTGCCTCCGTCCGCGCCGCCTTGGCCTTGACGACAATGTCGAGGAACGCCGGACGCACGTCGCCCGCGGCCATGATGTTGGTGCGCACGCCGCCGACATCGGACTTGTGGCTGATCTGCGGCGAGTTGATCTTCATGGCGACGGGAAAGCCCACCGTCTCGGCGGCAATCAGGGCCTTGGCCGGGCTCTCGGCCTCCAGCGTGGTGCCGGTCTCGATCCCGAAGGCGCTGAGCACCGCCTTCGATTCGATGTCCGACCGCATCGACCGCCCCTCGGCCAGTGCCGCCTCGATGATCACCCGCGCGCCGGTCACGTCGTGCCCGTCGGAGAAGATCTGCGGCCCCGGCATCTCCAGCGACAGCCGCTGGTTGAGCTCGTGCCGGGCAAGGTAGGAGAACGCCTCGACCGCACGCTCCGGGATGGTGAAATCGGGAATGCCCATGCCGGAAAGAAGCTGCCGTGCCGCGGCGACAGCGGTCTGGCCCATCCAGCAGGCCAGCACCGGCTTCTCCTTGTGCGCCTCAGACGCCGCGATCACCCTGCGGCCGGCCTCCTCGGGGTCGGTCATCGCCTGCGGCGTCAGCATCACCAGCACGCCGTCGAAGGCGCCGTCGGCGAGGCAGGCCTCGGCCGCCTTGCCGTAGACCTCGGGCGGTGCGTCGCCGAGGATGTCGACCTAGTTGCCGTGCGACCAGTAGGCCGGCAGAAGCTCATCCAGTGCCTTGAGTGTCGCCTCGGAGGGCGGCGGCGTCTCGAGTCCGAGATCGGCGGCCCGGTCGCCGGCCAGCACCCCGGCACCGCCGCCATTGGTGATGATGCAGAGCCGGTTGCCGGTGGCACGGCGATGGGCCGACAGTATCTCCGCCGCGGCGAAGAGCTGCCCGAAGGTCATCGCCCGTACCGCGCCGGCGCGTTCCATCGCCGCCTCGAAGGCGGCGTTGGAGCCGACCAGGGCGCCGGTATGCGTCGACGCCGCGGCGGCGCTCTTCTGGTGCGGCCCAGCTTTGAGCACGATCACCGGTTTGATCCGCGCGGCGGCGCGCAGCTCGCTGATGAAGGAGCGGACATCGTTGATGCCCTCTACATAAAGCAGGATCGCCTGGGTCTTGGCGTCGGTGGCGAGGTAGCTCAGCGCGTCGCCGAAGCCAATATCGACGCAGTTGCCGAGCGAGACCAGCGCCGAGAAAGGTGGCGTTCAGCCCCGACCACGGCCGCACCATGCCGACGCAGTTCGGGCCGATGAAACGGATATCGTTGCGCTCGGCGGTCTCCTTGAGCTGGCGCTGCATCGCCCGGCCCGACTCGCCAGTCTCGCCGAAGCCTGCCTACAGCACGATGGCGTTGTGCACGTCCTTGGCACCGCAGTCCTTGAAGATACCGGCCACGGTCCGCGCCGGCGAGGCGATCACCGCCAGCTCCACCGGCTCCTTTATCTCGCGCAGCGAGGCGTAGCAGCGCTGGCCGTGGACCTGCTCGTATTTCGGGTTCACGGCGTGGAGTGCACCCTTGAAACCCGATCCGGTCAGGTTGGCAAACACCCGCCCGCCGACCGAGGTCGCCGACTCGCTGGCCCCGAAGACCGCGATGGATTGCGGGTTGAAAAGTGATTAAAGCTGATGTCGTGTCATCGATCTCTGGCCTCTCTGGCTTTTACCCGACCGCTTGGACCAGCCAGTCGAGTCGGGCCATGACCTGGGTCAATGCGGGGGGCGATCAGGCCCAAACGCGAAGGCGGGAACCGAGTCCTAGTGGACCGATTCGAACGCTTCGAGCCCTTTCCCGTCATGCCCCGGCTTGACCGGGGCATCCAGAGAATTCGGTGTGCTACAATCCACTGGATTGCCCGGTCAAACCGGGCAATGATGGAGTCTTCTGTTTCAGCCCTACCACTAGCCTGGCCGCCGCGCCGCCTTCGCGGCGATGCCGGAGACACCCTCGCGGCGCTCCAGCTCGGCCAGCACCTCATCGAACATGACCTCGTTGGCTGCCAGCATGACGAGTAGATGGTAGAGCACGTCGGCGCTCTCGCGGGTCAAGGCCGCCTGGTCGCCGCGTGTGGCCTCGATGATGGCCTCGATCGCCTCCTCGCCGAACTTCTCGGCGCATTTCGCGGCGCCCTTGGCCAGCAGCGCCGCGGTGTGCGAGGTGGCCGTATCGTCGCCGCGCCGCGCGTCGATCGTAGCGGCCAGCCTGTGCAGGATGTCGCTCATTAGGCGGGTCTCCTTCGGCCAAGGCCCTCTCCCCCGGCCCCTCTCCCAGAGGGAGAGGGGTGCACGCAGCGGGACCGACGGCGCCACTCCCCCTCCCTTTGGGAGGGGGTCGGGGGGAGGGCTGTCAGCCGGACGCGCGATCCTGCGTTCATAGCCGCACCGGGACTCCGTGCTTCGCCATATGCTCCTTCGCCTCGCGGATAGTGTGCTCGCCGAAGTGGAAGATCGAGGCGGCCAGCACCGCCGAGGCATGGCCTTGCGCGACCCCCTCGACCAGATGGTCGAGGGTGCCGACCCCGCCCGAGGCGATCACCGGGGTATTGACCGCGTCGGCGATGGCCCGGGTCAGCGGCAGGTTGAAGCCCTCGCGGGTGCCGTCGCGGTCCATCGAGGTCAGCAGAATCTCCCCGGCGCCCTTGGCCTCGACCAGCCTGGCGAACGCGACCGTGTCGATGCCGGTCGGCTCGCGCCCGCCATGGGTGAAGATCTCGAACCCGCTTGGGGTGGCGCCACAGGACTTGGCGTCGATGGCGACGGCGATGCATTGCGAGCCGAACTTCTCCGCCGCCTCGCGGACAAAATCCGGGTTCTTCACCGCCGCGGTGTTGATCGAGACCTTGTCGGCGCCGGCCAGCAGCAGGTTGCGGATATCTTCCAGCGTCCGCACCCCGCCGCCGATGGTCAGCGGCATGAAGCACTGCTCGGCGGTGTGCCGGGCGACATCGAGGATGGTGCCGCGGTTCTCGTGGCTGGCGGTGATGTCGAGGAAGCAGAGCTCGTCGGCCCCGGCCTCGTCATAGACCTTGGCCTGCTCGACCGGGTCGCCGGCGTCGATCAGGTCGACATATTTGACCCCCTTGACCACGCGGCCGTCCTTGACGTCGAGACAGGGGATGATCCGGGTCTTGAGCATGACGCGCCCTCAACATTTTGTGAGAACCTAGTAATCCGGCGCTTGTCTTAGGACAAGGCGGAACCGTTCTGCCATAGTCCGCCCGAAACTCGGTCAACCGGAGACCGAACGATGCGCGCCCTCGCCCTTGCCGCCCCCCTGATCCTCGCCGCGAGCCTCGCCAGCGCCTTGCCTTTCGTCAGCAAGACCAGCCCGCTCGACGTCGCCACCACGATGGGCCGGCTGGTCGCCGCGGTGGAAGGCGCCGGGGCCTCCGTCGCCGCCCGAATCGACCACGCCGCCGCGGCCCAGAAGGTCGGCATGGAGCTCGCCCCCAACCAGGTGCTGATCTTCGGCAACCCGAAGCTGGGCACGCCGATGATGCAGTCGGCGCCGTCGATGGGGCTGGACTTGCCGCTGAAGGTGCAGGTCTACCAGGACGCGGACGGCACGGTGAAGGTGACCTATCGCGACATGGGCACCGTGGGTGCGGAGCACGGCGCCGACAGCCCCAACGTGGCCAAGGCCGCCGGGGCGCTGGAGAAGCTCACCAACAAGGCGATCGCGGCGGAGTAGCTACCGCCCCTGACAGCCGAAACCCACGTCATGCCCCGGCTCGATCGGGGCATCCAGACCGGTTGACCGACCGTCGCCACTGGATCGCCCGGTCAAGCCGGGCGATGACGGCTGCCGGCAGACGGGCCGCAAGCGTTGGGCATTGGTAGAATCCCGTCAGGCGTGCTCCCGCAGCAGCATCGCCGCCTCCGCCGCATCGATCCGCCCGTCATAGAGCGCCCGGCCGGAGATCGCGCCGTTCAAGGGCGCGCCGCACGCCTTCAGTGCCCTGAGATCCTCCATCGACGACACCCCGCCCGAGGCGATTACCGGGATCGAGACCGCATTGGCCAGCGCCGCGGTGGCCTCGACATTCGGCCCCTGCATGGCGCCGTCGCGGTCGATGTCGGTGTAGATGATCGCCGCCACCCCGACGTCCTCGAACTTGCGCGCCAGATCCAGCGCAGCGATGTCGGTGGTCTCGGCCCAGCCCTCGACCGCCACCATTCCGTCGCGCGCGTCGATCCCCACGGCGACCCGGCCGGGGAACGTCTTCGCGGCCTCGCGCACCAGCTCAGGCGAGCGCACCGCCACGGTGCCGAGGATCGCGCGCCTCAGCCCCTTCGCCAGCCACATCTCGATGGTGGCCATGTCGCGGATGCCGCCGCCGAGCTGGGCCGGGATGGTGATCGCGCCCAGGATCGCCTCCACCGCCGCGCCGTTGACCGGCTCCCCGGCGAAGGCCCCGTTCAAATCGACGAGGTGGAGCCATGCACAGCCCGCCGCCTCGAAGGCCCGCCCCTGCGCCGCCGGGTCGTCGTTGAACACCGTCGCCGCGCTCATCTCGCCGCGCACCAGGCGCACGCACTGGCCGTCCTTGAGGTCGATGGCTGGGTAGAGGATCATCCGCCCGCTCCTGTCTCTGGCCTCCCATTATCCCGGCCGCTCACGGAATTGAAGATGCCGGCCAAGAGCATGTGAATTCCTGAAGCATGCATCGGCGCTATCTTCCGGCGTAACGGACAAGGAGGATTCCATGCTCAAACGACTGGCCCACGGCACGGCCTTCGCGCTCGCCGCCCTTCCCCCCCAGGCGGCTGAGGGCGAGCGGGTGCAGTTGACCGGCGAGATGATCGACACCTGGTGCTACTTCTCCGGCGTCATGGGCGGACCCGATGCGGTGGTCGGCCCACCACACCTGCGCCCTCTGGTGCGCCGCGGGCGGCATACCCGTCGGCATGCTGACCGACGACGGCACCGTCTACATGGTGATCAAGTGGGAGGGCTCGGCCGATATCGCCGATGGCGAGACCTTGCTCAGCGTCCAGAGCCACCGGCTGACCGCCGACGGCATCCACTACCAGCGCGACGGCATCGACTATCTCCTGGTCGAGAAGGTGGTCGCCGACGAAGGCATCACCAACGACAACGCCGGAGACTACGGCTTCGTCCCCGGCTTCGCCTTCCCCGACCCGAACAAGTGCAAGGAGACAGCGATACGAAAACTGATTGTCGCCGCCGTGCTGCTCGCCGCGACCCCGGCCCTGGCCGATGGGGAGTTCTCCGCCTGCAGCAAGGCGAAGAGCTGGAACCTGTTCGGCGAGGAGACCGCGGTCTTCGAAGGCCAAGTGGTCGATGTGCTCTGCGCGCTCACCGGCGACTGCCCGGCCGATTGCGGCGCCGGCAAGCGTCAGATGGGGGTCATGCGCGCGGTTGACGGCAAGTTCGTGCTCGCCACCAAGAACGGCCAGCCCGCCTTCACCGGCGCCACCGTCGACCTCGCCGCCTATTGGGGCCAGACGGTCATTGTCGACGGCCTGCTGATCGGCGATCCCGAGATCATGCCGGCGCTGGGCAATGCAAAGGTGTTCCAGGTCCAGACGGTTCAAGTGGTCGGCGAGGACACCGTGCACAAGGCCAACCTCTGGACCAAGGACTGGGCCAAGCGCAACCCGGATGTCGGCGGCAAGGATCCGTGGTTCCGCCGCGACCCGAAGGTTCAGGCCAAGATCGAGGCCAACGGCCGCCTGGGCCTCGGCGCCGAGGCCGATCGGAAATACATCGAGGAGAACTTCTGATGCGTTTTGCGCTTGCCCTCGCTGCCGGACTGGTCCCGGTCGCGCTGGCCTCCTCGGCGGTGGGCCACGGCGGGGTCTACCATGTGACCCCGGCCGAAGCCGCCGCCCACGCGAGCGCAGAGGCACCGGCGACCGGGCCCGCGCTGCCCTTCCCCGTGGAGATCCGGCCTCACTTCCGCCTGATCGACCAAACCGGACAGGCGGTGACGGAGGCGGATTTCGCCGGACGACCGATGGCGATCTTCTTCGGTTACGCCAATTGCGAGGCAATCTGCTCGGTCGCCCTGCCTGCCCTCGCGGCGGCGCTCGACGAGTTTGGACCGGATGGCGACGCAATCGCGCCGTTGATGATCACCGTCGACCCGGAGCACGACACGCCCGAGGCGATGGCGCGCAAGCTGCCCGACTACCACCCGCGGCTGATCGGGCTGACCGGCAGCGAGGCGGCGCTGGCCGAGGCCCGCGCGGTGTTTCAGGTCGAGGCGAAGAAGGTGGCGGAGCTGCCCGACGGCTCGCCGATCTACAGCCATGGCAGCTTCATCTATCTCGTCGGCCGCGACGGGCTGGTGAAATCGGTCCTGCCGCCGATCCTGTCGGCGGCGCGGATCGCCGAGCTGATGCGGAAGCACCTCTGATTCCGGCGTTCGCCCATCTCGCCTCCTCCAACCCCAAGCCGTCATCGCCCGGCTTGACCGGGCGATCCAGTCGCGACGGTCGGTCAGGCGCTCTGGATGTCCCGGTCAAGCCGGGGCATGACGTGGGTTCCGATCATTGAGCACAGGCATGGCGCCGTTAGGGCGCCCAGCCGAGGAAATTGGCGATCAGCCTCAGCCCGGTCCGCTGACTCTTCTCCGGGTGGAACTGGGTGCCAACCATGTTGTCGCGCCCGACCACCGCGGCGATGGGGCCGCCGTACTCGGTCGATGCCAGCCGCTGCGCCGGGTTGTCTGGCCGCAGGTGGTAGGAGTGGACGAAATAGGCGTGCTCGCCGGTCTCGATCCGGTCCAGCACCGGATGCGGCACGTCGACTGCGAGCTCATTCCAGCCCATATGCGGCACCTTGAGCGCGGCATTGTCGGGCTCGATCCGCACCACGCCGCCTGGGATCCAGTCGAACCCCCGGGTCTCGCCATGCTCCAGCCCGCGGGTGGCCATCAGCTGCATACCGACGCAGATGCCGAGGAACGGAGCCCCCTCGCCGACGCGGGCAGCCATCGCCTCGAACAGCCCGTCGATGGCCATCAGCCCGGCCCGGCAGTCGGCGAAGGTGCCGACGCCCGGCAGGACGACGCGCTCCGCCCGCGCCACCGCCTCCGGATCGGCGGTCACCAGGATGGCGCCGCCATCGACCTCGGCGCTCATGCGCTGGAACGCCTTCTCGGCCGAGCGCAGGTTGCCCGAGCCGTAGTCTATGATCACCGTGGTCATGCGCTCAGCCCCTTCGCGGCCTCACAATGCGCCCTTGGTCGAGGGGATCGCGTCGGCCTTGCGCGGGTCGGCCTCCACCGCCTCGCGCAAGCTGCGCGCCACCGCCTTGAAGGCGGCCTCGGCGATGTGGTGGCTGTTGACGCCGCGCAGCCCGTCGACATGCAGGGTGATGCCGCCGTTCATCGCCAGGGCGGTGAAGAACTCGCGCACCAGCTCGGTATCGAAGCTGCCGATCTTCGGCGCGGTGAAGGCCACTTCCCACACCAGATACGGCCGGCCGGAGAGGTCGAGCGCCGCACGCACCAGGGTGTCGTCCATCGCCAGCAGGCACGAGCCGTAACGGCGGATGCCGCGCTTGTCGCCTAGGGCCTCCGCCAGCGCACGCCCAAGCGCGATCCCCACGTCCTCGACCGTGTGGTGGTCGTCGATATGGGTGTCGCCCTCGGCCGCGACGCACATATCGATCAGCGAATGCCGCGCCAGCTGGTCGAGCATATGGTCGAAGAACCCGACCCCGGTCCGGTTGTCGTATTGCCCGGTGCCGTCGAGGTTCAGCGAAACCTCGATCGCGGCCTCCGCGGTCTTGCGGGATAATGTGGCCTCGCGCATCCGGCTGCGCCCCCTCTCGTGTTGTAGCTTTCCTATACTGCGCGCAATTCGATGAAACCAGCCCGTGATTTCCGCCCTGGCTGCGGCTATATGGGACCAAAAGCCAGAGGAGCAGAGGCATGCAGGGCGAGAACGATCACTTTCCCGGGTGGCACGGCACCACAATCGTCGCGGTCAAGAAGGGCAGCCAGGTCGCCGTCGCCGGCGACGGCCAAGTCAGCCTCGGGCAGACGGTGATCAAGGGCAACGCGCGCAAGGTGCGGCGGATCTCGCCCGGCGGGCACGACGTGGTCTGCGGCTTCGCCGGCGCCACCGCCGACGCCTTCACCCTCTTGGAGCGGCTGGAGGCCAAGCTGGAGGCCGCCCCGGGGCAACTGATGCGTACCTGCGTCGAGCTGGCCAAGGACTGGCGCACCGACAAATACCTGCGCAACCTCGAGGCCATGCTGATCGTCACCGACGGGGCGACGCTCCTGGTGGTCACCGGCGCCGGCGACGTGCTGGAGCCCGAAGGCGGAATCGCCGCCATCGGCTCGGGTGGCAACTATGCCCTGGCAGCGGCCCGGGTGATGGCCGACACCGACGACCGCGACGCCGAGGCCGTGGCCCGGCGGGCGATGGAGATCGCGGCCGAGATCTGCGTCTACACCAACGGCAACATGGTGGTCGAGGTGATCGGGGGATGAGCGTCGGGGAGGCCAGGCCCGAGGGCGCACGGTCGCCCCGCGTCGACCCCGCCGGAAGACCGCTGCACAACCGGCGCAGACAGGGCGCGCAGGCGCTCGGCATCGTCTTCGCCTGGATCGGCCTGATGGTGCTGCTGTTCTGGGCCGCTGGCGACGGGCCGGGCAAGACCCGCGTCGTCATCCCCTGGCTGTTCGTCGCCGGGCTGGCGGCGTGGCTCCTGGCCGAGAAGGTGGTCGGCAAGCACGGGCTGATCTGGCCCGGCAGTGCCCTCGGGGTTGTCGGGCCGCTCTCGGTCGGCCTGGCGATGAGCGTGCTGACGCCGGACATGCGGCTGGCGCCGCCGGAGGAGCAGATCGCCGTGGTTTCCGGCACCTCGGCCTTCCTGATGGCGCTCTTTGTCTGGCGGTTCCGGCTGCCGGGGCTGATCTCGCCGATGGTGACCTTCGCCATCGTCGCCCTGTTCCTGGGGCTCTACGGCATCGACCCCGAGCGATTGCGCGAGGTCGAGGGGTTCAGCCCGCGCGGAATCCTGGCGGCGATGATGCAGTCGACCGCCTGGGTGATGGCCTTCGCCGCCACCTCCGGCGCCGCCGTGGTGCTGGCGCGCTGGCTCGACCTCAACGGCGACGACTTCGGCCTCGCCGCGGCCCGGCCGCTGCACGCGATCGGCGCCGGGGTGTTCGCGTTGGTGATCGGGCGCTGGCTCGGTCTGCTGCCCGCGCCGATCGATATTGTCGGTCTGACCCTCGCCTGGGGCGCCGGCATCCCCTGGGCGCTGAAGATCAACCGCATCGCTGTGATGTTCGCGACCCAGCTGGCGATGACCCGCATCGTGGTGCTCGCCGTCGCCGCGCCGCTCGTCTACAGCCTCGACCGGCAGGACTGGGCCACCTTCATCACCGTGATGATGTTCGCCGGTATGGCCTATTGGCCATTCCTGCACGAGCAGTCGCTGCGCCACGGCTGGACTCTCGGCCCCGGGCGACGTATCCGGCAGCCGAGCAACAACTGGTGGTGGCGCTACTGGCCCTACGCCTGACCCCCTACTCTGGACAAAACATGACCGAACTGACCCCCCGCGAGATCGTCTCCGAGCTCAACCGCTTCATCATCGGCCAGCGCGACGCCAAGCGCGCCGTCGCCGTGGCCCTGCGCTCGCGCTGGCGGCGGCGGCAGCTCGACCCGGAGCTGCGCGAAGAGGTGTTCCCCAAGAACATCCTGATGATCGGCCCCACCGGCGTCGGCAAGACCGAGATCTCGCGGCGGCTGGCCAAGCTCGCCAACGCGCCCTTCGTCAAGGTCGAGGCGACCAAGTTCACCGAGGTCGGCTATGTCGGCCGCGATGTCGAGCAGATCGTCCGCGACCTCGTGGAGGGCGCCATCGTCATGACCCGCGAGAGCAAGCGCCGCGACATGCAGGCGGCCGCGCACAAGGGCGCCGAGGAGCGGGTGATCACCGCCCTGGTGGGCGAGACCGCGTCGGAGACCACCCGGGGCGTCTTCCGCAAGAAGCTGCGCGACGGGCTCCTCGACGACACCGAAATCGAGATCGACGTTGCCGACACTTCGTCGCCCTTTCCCACAATGGAGGTGCCCGGCGGCGGCGGCGGCCAGATGGGGATGATGAACATCGGCGACATCTTCGGCAAGGCCTTCGGCGGCCGCACCAAGCGGCGCAAGATGACGGTCAAGGACAGCTACGAGGTGCTGATCGCCGAGGAGGCGGACAAGCTCCTCGACGACGAGGCGATCACCCGCGAGGCGATCACCGCGGTCGAGCAGGACGGCATCGTGTTCCTCGACGAGATCGACAAGGTGACGGCGCGGTCCGAGCGCCAGGGCGCCGATGTCTCCCGCGAGGGGGTGCAGCGCGACCTCTTGCCCTTGATCGAGGGCACCACGGTGACCACCAAGCACGGGCCGGTGAAGACCGACCACGTCCTCTTCATCGCGTCTGGCGCCTTCCACATCGCCAAGCCCTCGGATCTGCTGCCGGAACTGCAGGGCCGCCTGCCTATCCGGGTCGAGCTGCGCTCGCTGACCGAGGCCGATTTCGTCCGCATCCTCACCGAGACCGACAACGCCCTGACCAAGCAGTACACCGCCTTGCTGGCGACCGAGGGCGTGGAGGTGACCTTCGCCGACACCGGCGTCGCCGCCATCGCCCGCATCGCCGCCGAGGTCAACGCCCAGGTCGAGAACGTCGGCGCCCGCCGGCTCTACACCGTGATCGAGCGGGTGTTCGAGGAGCTCTCCTTCACCGCCCCGGACCGGGGCGGCGAGAAGGTGGTGGTCGACGCGGCGATGGTCGAGGGCTCGCTGGGCGACCTGGCGAAGGTGACGGATGTGAGCAGGTATGTGTTGTGAGGGAAGTGTAAAACGAACGACGTCAATTACCGTAAACGCCGAGCGCAGTCGAAGTCTACGGCAGTTTGTCAATCTGCCTACAATTTAATGATCGGCTTCTTCTCCATTTCTCGAATACAGCATGGACTTTCTCCCCGCACCAATGCTTCATAGCTTCCCAAGTCTATAGATCTACCTGCATACAATTCTATATTGATACTTATACCAACCGCCCTGATTATTGACTGCTGTCCGGTTTCGTGTGGTGATCGGTGCGACGGCGGCCCTGTCTTGGGCGAAGAAGTTCCGGGCGTCGCAGCATTCGTCGACGATGTCGTCGTAGTCGTCGAAGAGGGTGATCGCGAGCTTGTTGCCGCGCAGATACTGCCAGATATTCTCGACCGGGTTGAGCCCGGGGGCGTAGGGCGGCAGGGGCAGAAG
>Ga0209049_1000214_pt1 | contig 12394 bp, 13 predicted proteins | sample WorMetulBAHAMAS2_FD_187398 | JGI IMG/M metagenome (GOLD analysis project Ga0209049, IMG submission 187398) | Marine gutless worms symbiont microbial communities from Max Planck institute for Marine Microbiology, Germany - Olavius ullae BAHAMAS.2... | ecosystem: Host-associated > Annelida >...
CCCAAAACCCGCCATATGCGATTCCCCTACCGTGGAGAGGGGGAGGGGTCGGGGAGGGGTCAGGCGGCTTGCGCCAGTGGCCGGGAGAGCGTCCAGCTCAGCCGAAGCGACGCAGGGCCATGGCGGTGCGCACTCACTCGGTTGCCATCGCGGTGGCCGCGCCGCGCGGCGTCGTTGCCTCGGCGCGCGCCCGGCTCAGCACCTCGGCGGTGTTGCGGCGGATCTTGTCCTCGATGGCGGCGAGGGCCTGGGGTTCCGAGCCCTGATGATACTCGACCGCGGCTGAGATCACCCCGCCGGCATTGGCGATGAAGTCCGGCACCACCATGACGCCGCGCCGGTGTTGCGATTCCTCCGCTCGCGCGGTGGCCGGGATGTTGGCGCCCTCGATGATCAGCCGCGCCCTGATGCGCTCGGCATTGCCCTCGGTGATGACATCGGGCCGGGCGGCGGGGATCAGGATGTCGCAGTCGGCCTCGATCACCGCCTCGCGCGGCCCGGTCCAGCCGCGGCCGAGGTCGGTGACGTAGCCGCCCTCGGCCTTGACCGCTGTCAGCGCCGCGACGTCGATGCCGCCAGGGTTGGCGATCGAGCCGCGCGAATCCGAAGCGGCGACCAGAATCGCCCCGCGCTCTGTCAGGAACCGGGCGGCGTGGCGCTCGACGACACTGAAGCCCTGGATCGCCACCCGGGCACTCTTGAGCCGCACGTCGCAGTACGCCTCCGTGGCTTCGGCGGCGACTGCCAGCCCGAAGCCGGTGGCGCCGATCTCGTCGAGCGGGATGCCGCCGATCTCGCGCGGCAGTCCAACGGCGCGACCGATCTCGTCCTTGACCCAACCCATGCAGCGCTCATCGGTGCCCATGTCGGGGCCAGCGATGTAGTCGGTGATCGGGCCGACGGCGCGGGCGAAAGCGCGGATGAGTTCCTCTTTGCGCGCGACGGCATCGCCGGGTCGGCGAAGATCACCGATTTGCCACCGCCATGGGCGAGCCCGACGGCGGCGTTCTTCAGGGTCATCGTCCGGGCCAGACGGGCGCATTCGCCAAGACTCACATCCGGCGCCATCCGGGTGCCGCCGATGGACGGCCCGGCGGCGACATTGTCGACCACCAGAATCGCCCGCAGCCCCGCCCTCGGCTTGTGGATATGGATCACCTTGTCGGGCCAGATCGTCGGCGAGGGCAAAGACGTCGCTCATCGGGATCTCCTGTTGTGGTCAGGGACAGGAAGTGCAGTTGCCGCGAATCGACAGCGCAAGGGTACCATCCCGCAGAGTCTCCGGGGCATTGACGAAGCGCAAGGCGTGCGTGCAATCAGGACCGCAAGATGGCGGAGACGGAAACCGAGTGCCGGGCGGAGAGAGACCTCGTGTTACTTTCAGCCAAGACCAGCCCGATCGCAGAACTGCCGCAGCCGGCTTATGCGCTGCCGCCCGAGCAGGTGCTCGAAGCGCTGGCCGTCAATGCCGACACCGGGCTTTCGCAGATCCAGGCAGCGGCGCGGCTCCGGGCACACGGCCCGAACATCCTGAAGCGGCGTCAGCCCGTGTTCGCCCTCACCATCCTGATCCACCAATTCGCCAGTCCGGTGGTGTTGCTGCTCGCTGTGGCAGCCGCGGTGTCGCTCGCCTATCGCGACATCGTCGAGGCGCTGGCGATCGGCGCGGTGCTGCTGATCAACGCGGCCATCGGCTTCGTCACCGAGATCCGCGCAGTGCGCTCGATGGAGGCCCTGCGTAAGCTCGGCACCGTCACCACCCGGGTGCGGCGCGGCGGCCGGGTCGTCGAAATCCCTGCCCAGAAGCTGGTCCCCGGCGACATCGTCATGCTCGAGGGCGGCGACATCGTCACCGCCGATCTCAAGCTGGCCGCAGTCTCGAACCTCGCCATCGACGAATCCACGCTCACCGGCGAGTCGCTGCCGGAATGGAAGTCGCTGGAGTCCGACCCGCCGGGCACACCCGCCGCGGATGTGCGCTCGATGGTGTACAAGGGCACTGCGGTGACTCGCGGCGGCGGCGAGGCCGTGACGGTCGCCACCGGCATGAACACCGAGCTCGGCCGTATCACGGCGCTGGTCGCCGAGGCGAAGCCGGAGCGCTCGCCGCTGGAGCGCCAGCTTGACCGGCTGGCCGGGCATCTGATCTGGGTCACCCTGGCGATGTGCGCCGTGATCGGCATCGCTGATGCCGCGTCCGTCGGCGACCTCCTGCTGATGATCGAGGCGGTGATCGCCCTCGCTGTGGCGGCGATCCCGGAGGGGTTGCCGATCGTCGCCACCATGGCGCTGGCGCGCGGTATGCTGCGCATGTCGCGGCAGAACGCGCTGGTCGAGCGGTTCGCAGCGGTCGAGACACTGGGATCGACCACGATCATCTTCACCGACAAGACCGGGACGCTGACCGAGAACCGGCTCGCAGTGCGGAACGTCACCCTGGAGTCGGGCTCCGTCGCGTTTTCAGAAATCGGACCCGGCGAGACGGACGCGGCGGACCCGGCTCTCGCCCGCGCCCTCTCGGTCGCGTTGCTCTGCAACAATGCCGAGCTGGCGGGGCCGGAGCACGCCGCCTCGGGCGACCCCATCGAGGTAGCGCTGTTGCGCGCCGGCCAGACGATGGGCGTGGAGAGCGGCGCACTGCAGCATGAGACGCCGCGGGTCGGCGGCGTTGCCTTCGAGTCTGAGACGGCAATGATGGCGACGGTGCACCGCGCCGGCGACGCCTGGCTCTATTGCGTCAAGGGGGCGCCGGAGGCGGTCCTGCGCCATTCGTCGAAGTGCCTCGAACCCGCAGGGCGAGGCGGAGCGCGACGCCTGGCTCGGCCGCACCCAGGCGCTGGCCGAAGACGGGCTGCGCGTGTTGGGGGTGGCGTCGAAGCTGGAGTCGACCTCGGATGCGGAGGCCTATGAGAGCCCAGTCTTCCTCGGCCTGATCGGCCTCAGCGACCCGCCGCGCAAGGACGTGCCGGACGCGGTCGCGGCCTGCCACGCCGCCGGCATCCGGGTGGCGATGATCACCGGCGACCACGCCGTCACCGGGCGCCGGATCGCCGTCGCGATCGTCCTTTCCGACGGCGAGGCGCAGGCGATCGAGGGCCGTGACCTCAAGCCGGTTGACGAGCTCTCGGAGGCCGAGAAGGCCCGCGTGCTCGCTGCCAACGTCTTTGCCCGGGTCAGCCAGACGAACAAGCTCGAACTGGTGTCGCTGCACCAGTCGCGGGGCGAGGTGGTGGCGATGACCGGCGACGGGGTCAACGACGCCCCGGCGCTGAAACAGGCGGATATCGGCGTCGCCATGGGGCTGCGCGGCACCCAGGTGGCGAAGGAGGCGGCGGCGATGGTGCTGACCGACGACGCCTTCGCCACCATCGTCCATGCGATCCACGAGGGCCGGGTGATCTTCCGCAACATCCAGCGCTTCGTGGCTTATCTGCTGTCGTGCAACCTGAACGAGATCATGGTCGTCGGGCTGGCGGTGCTGGTCGGGCTGCCGCTGCCGCTGCTGCAGCTGCAGATCCTGTTCCTGAACCTGGTAACCGACGTCTTCCCGGCCTTCGCGCTGGGGGTCGGAAGAGGGGATGCGCAGGTCCTGGCGCGGCCGCCGCGCGACCCGGCGAAGTCGATCCTCACCCGCTCGGTCTGGACGCTGATCATCGGCGGCGGGCTGGCGATCACCGCGGCGACGCTGATCGGATTCGGACTCGCCCGGAGCTGGCTCGGGTTTGAAGGCGATGCGGCGCTGACCGTCTCGTTCCTGGTTCTCGCCTTCGCGCAGCTCTGGAACGTGTTCAACATGCGCGACCCGAGGACGCCGCTGAGCGCTGACGACATCATCCGCAACCCGTTCGTCTGGGCCGCGCTGACAGGCTGCACGGTGCTGCTGCTGATTGTCGTGCACGTGCCGTTCCTGGCCACGACCCTCCATCTTGCCCCGCTGGCGCCTAAAACATGGTTGCTCGTCATCGACCTGAGCTTCCTGCCCGTCGTGCTGGTGCAGATCGGCAAGTCGCTGACAATGTGGCGCCGGTAGCTCCAGAGGGCGGGCAACATCAAATGCTGCAATTGCGGACCGCTCTGCAAGGATGACCGTGACCGACGAGCGCAGGCGCCAAACCGCCGTACCAACGAAGGAAAACCCGGATGAAATTCCACCTGGCGATCAACATGGAGCGGATCGACGGCAGCCTCGGCATGGAGGAGGTGGCCCGGCACACCCTGGAGATGGTGCAGATGGCCGACCGGGGCGGGTTCGAGATCGCCTGGGCAGCCGAGCACCACGCGCTAGAATTGACCATCGCCCCGAACCCGTTCCAGATCCTGACTTGGTGGGCCGGGCACACCGACCGCATCCGGCTCGGTACCGCCGTGGCGGTGGCGCCCTACTGGCACCCGATCGAGCTTGCCGGCGAAGCGGCGATGACAGACCTCATCAGCGGCGGGCGGCTGGAGTTCGGCATCGGCTCCGGCGCCTACCAGCGCGAATTCGACCGCATGCATCCGCGGCTCAAGCAGACCGAGGGATGGCGCTACATGCACGAGATGCTGCCGGTGCTGAAGGCGCTCTGGGCCGGGGACTGCGCGCATGACGGCGAGTTCTGGTCGTTCCCGACCTCGACCTCGGTGCCGAAGCCGATGCAGCAGCCGCACCCGCCGGTCTGGGTGGCGGCGCGGGCGCCGATCACCTTCGACTATGCGGTCGAGCACGGCTGCAACATCATGAGCTGGCCCTTGACCCGGCCGATGTCGGAGGCCGAGGCCTACAAGGCGCGCCTCGACGAGGCGATGGCGAAGTTCCTCAGCGCGGCGCGACCCACCTTCGCGATGATGCGCCACACCGCGCTCTACGAACGCAAGGACGACTGGGAGGTGCCGGTGCGGGCGGCGCAGCGTCAGCTTGGCCAGTTCGAGAACCTGTTCAAGAACCTTGGCGACGTGGTCGATGGCTTCCCGAAGGCGGTGGACTTCGCCGCGATTGCCAATCGGGCCGAGTACGACCCGAGGATGCTGAGCGAGAACCTGATGTTCGGCACCCCCGAGGAGGTGATCGCCAAGCTGAAGCCGTATGAGGCGCTCGGGGTGGATGCCTTCATCTACTACGCCAGCCTCGGGCTGGGGCTGGCCGAGCAGAAGCGCTCGCTGGAGCTGTTCTGCAACGAGGTCATCCCGGCCTTCGCCTGAGGGGCAGGGGCATGGCGGCGCGATCCGGCAACGGTACCGCCTACGAGGTGAGCGGGCCGGTGGGCGCGCCGGCCGTCGTCCTGATCTACGGCCTCGGCCTCAACCGGCACACCTGGCGCGACCACCACGCCGCGCTCGCCGAGCGCTACCGGGTGGTGCGCTACGAGCTCTTTGGCCACGGGCAAAGCGCGCTGCCGCCCGAACGCCCGACGCTGGCGCTGTTCTCGGCCCAGTTGCTGGGGCTTCTGAACGAGCTCGGAGTCGCCGACTGCGCCGTCGTCGGGTTCTCGCTCGGCGGCATGATCAACCGCCGCCTCGCCATCGACCATCCGGCCCGCGTCCGGGCGCTGGCGATCATGAACTCGCCGCACGAGCGCGGCGTCGAGGCGCAGCGGCAGGTCGAGGAACAGGCCGCCAGCAGCGCGGCCGGCGGCCCGACGGCAACCCTCGACGCGGCCATCGAGCGCTGGTTCACCTCAGGGTTCCGAGCCTCCCGGCCCGATGTCATCGCCGCGGTGCGCCGGTGGGTGCTGGCCAACGACCCTGCGGCCTATGCCCAGACCCGCTGGGTGCTCGCCCACGGAGTGCTGGAGCTGATCCGCCCCGATCCGCCGCTCGCGCTGCCGACCCTGGTGATGACCTGCGAGAACGACAGTGGCAGCACCCCGGCGATGTCGCATGCCATCGCGGCGGAGATCGCCGGAGCCGAGACGATCATCGTGTCGGGCCTGCAGCACATGGGGCTGATGGAGCAGCCGGAGCTGTTCACCCGGCCGCTGCTGCGGTTCCTCGGTCGGGCGCTGCGAATGCGTCGCGGCGGGGACGACGGCAACGGTTGAGAAGCTTCAGCGAAGGAGCGGACAGCGACGCCGCTGCCCGCTCCAACCCCGCCGCCAGGTGTTTGCCTGTTCGGCGGCCTATTCGGCCGGAACCGCAGCCCCGGCCTTGATCAGCCGCGACGGCAGCATCGCTGCGATGGCGACGAAGGCGATGCCGATGACGATGCCGAGGATCTCGCCCGGCAGCGGGCCAAACAGGGCCGGGTAATCGGTGCCGTCCACCGCGCCGAGCGTGGCCTTGCCGCCTGCGATCTTGTCGAGCACGCCGGTGGAAGCGACCAATGCGTAGCTGGCCATATAGGCCGCGGCGCCGACCAACCCGCCGAGGGTGAAGAACACCGCGTCCTTGCGGCCGGTCGCCATCGCGGTCAGTCCGGTGCCGGGGCAGTAGCCCGACACGGCCCAGCCGGCGCCCAGCAGCAGCCCGCCGAGGAACACGCCGAGATAGGCGGTCTTGACCGACAGGTGACCCGGATCGACGACGCCGATCAGCAGCCCGCCGAACATCAGGATTGAGGCGGTGCCGATGCCGAGCAGGATCGTCCGCATCAGGTGCAGATTGGTGAGGTTCAGCATCCGGATGATCAGCCCGGGATTGGTCGCGCCGATCCGGTCGAGGGTGAAGCCGAAGGCGCCGCCAATGAGGATGGAGAGAATGATCGTCGACATGGCTCAGGCCTCCTTCCGGAACAGGACAAGGGCAATCGGAACGGCGGCGAGGAACGCCCCGGCGGCGAAGATATAGCCGGAGACGGCGGTCTGCATCATGCCGCTCATCATGTGGCCGGAGGTGCATCCGCCGGCCAGCCGGGCGCCGTAGAGGACTATGAAACCGCCGGCGAAGGCGACAACGACGCGTTTCACCCCCGAGTCGCCGAAATTGGCCCGCCAGACGCCGGGCATCGAGCGCTCCCAGCTCTCGACCCCGCCGCGCAGCATGGCCGAGAGGAACGCCCCGCCCATCATCGCTAGTACGAAGATGAAGCTGTAGTTGAGCGGATTAGCGACGGACTTGGCGTATTTCCCGCCGCTCTTGTCGAGATATGCATTGGTGCTGGCGTAGCCGCTTTTCGCTTCCTCGGAGACAGTGGCAACGTCGGACTAGACCGCATCCCAAAGGATGCCGTCGAAGATCACAAACTGGGTCGAGACCCCGATCGGCTTGACGAGCAGAACGGCGAGGAAGAACACCGCCCCGAGCAGCACGCCTCCAGTTTTCCATGAGAGAGTCATGTTGGCTTGTTTCCTTCCTTGACATGCAAACATTCAAATTTGTCGATTTTCATATACCAAGGCATCGAGCGTGGTCAACCCCGTCCCTGAACAACGCGGTTTCATGTCCCTGACCGGAATGCACCGGGAACGGGTGGCGGCAAACGACATCCCGAGGACGCTCATGGACAAGTCGGGCGTTCCGGTTCCTGTGAAGATCATTTCTTGTCCGCAACACGGCGCGAACCGGACCGCCGCCCCAAGGAGATCGCCTCATGACCCGACATGTCCGTGCCCTGGTGATCGGCGGCGGTGTGATGGGATGCTCGGCTCTCTACCACCTCGCCGCCAATGGCTGGACCGACGTGATGCTGTGCGAGAAGGCCGAGCTGACCTCCGGCTCGACCTGGCATGCCGCCGGACAGATGGGGCTCGGGCTCTCGTCGCGCCTAGCGATGTGGACGGTGAAATACTCCATCGACCTCTACAAACGGCTGGAGGCCGCGACCGGCCAGTCGGTTGGCTGGCACGAGCCGGGAAGCCTGCGCATCGCCTATGACGACGACGAGGTCGACTGGCTTAAGGTGCATATCGGCACCGGCCGCCAATACGGCGTCGACATGGAGATCCTCGCTGTGTCCGAGATCGCCGCGGTGCACCCGTTCTACAACCTCGACGGCGTCAAGGCGGCGCTGCGCACCACCCGCGACGGCCACGCCGACCCCTCGGGCATCACACAGGCGATGGCCCAGGCAGCGCGTGCTCTGGGAGCCAGGATCGACCGGCAGAGCCGGGTCACCGGCATCGCCCGCCAGGGTGCCGAGTGGCTGGTTCATACAGAGAAGGGCGACATCGTCGCCGAGCATGTGGTGATCGCCGCCGGCTCCTACGCCAATCAGGTCGGGCGCTGGTTCGGGCTGACGTCGCTGCTGCACACCTATATCGTCACCGACACGGTGCCCGAGTTCGCGGCCCGCGACCATTAACTACGGCGGCTACATCCGGCAGGAGCGCAATTTCGGCCTGATCGGCATCTACGAGGACAGAAATGCCGAGGCCGTCTGGACCGAAGGCTGCCCGTGGGAGGCCGAGAACGAGCTCTTCGACATCAACTACGAGCGCAGCGGCGACTACATCCTGCGCGCCTTCGAACGGATGCCGATCCTCGGCGATCTCGGCATCAAGCGGGTGGTGCGCGGGGCGATCACCCACACCCCCGACGGGCAACATGCTGGTCGGCCTGGCGCCCGGCTACGACAATGTCTGGATGGCCTGCGGCGCCTCGATCGGCATCGCCTGGGGCGGCGGCGCCGGCAAGTGCCTCGCCGACCAGATGGTGCATGGCGAGACGGCGGTGTCGATCCGCTTGATGGACCCGCGCCGCTACGGCGACTGGATCGACGATACCTACGTGGTGACGAAGACCACCGAGGAGTTCGAGCGCCGGCACGAGACCCCGCTGCCCGGCCGCCAGCTCCCCGCCTGTCGCCCGGCGCGGCCGACGCCGCTCTATGGGCGGTTGGCCGCCAAGGGCGCCGTGATGGGCGAGGTCCACGGGCTGGAGCGGCCGCGCTGGTTTCGGCTCGCAGACGGGCCGCAGGCAGACAGCTACGGCTGGCGCCGCCAACCCTGGGAGGCCAACGTTGTCGCCGAGCACAGGGCGGTGCGCGAAGCGGCGGGCGTGATCGACCTCACCGCCTTCAGCCAGTATGAGATCGCCGGCCGCAACGCTGCGGCCCTGCTCAACCGCCTCTCAGCCAACCGGCTGCCGGTGCGGATCGGCGGCATTTCGCTCGCGCACATGTTGAGCGAGCGGGGCAACTTCGAGACCGAGATGATCATCGTCCGCCTCGGCCCCGAGCGCTTTTTCCTCGGCTCCTCGATCGCCGCCGAGCTGCGCGATCGCGACTGGCTGCAGGCGCATATCCTCCCCGGCGAGGATGTCACCATCACCAACCTCACCAACGACTGGGGCATGCTGGCGCTCTCCGGCCCGGCCTCGCGCGAGATCTTGGGGCAGGGCACCGAGGCTGACCTCTCCAACGCCGCCTTCCCGTGGCTGAGCCGGCAGGAGATCACCGCCTGGGGCGTCCCCTGCCTCGCCCTGCGGGTCTCCTTCACCGGCGAGCTGGGGTGGGAGCTGCATTGCCCGCAGGACCGGCTGGGCGAGCTCTATGATGGCCTCAGCGCAGCGGGGGCGGCGCATGGGCTGGTCGATTTCGGCAGCCTCGCCTTCAATTCGCTGCGGATGGAGAAAGCCTACAAGGGCACCCACGAGATCACCCCCGAGGTCGGCATCGGCGAGGCGGGATGGAGCGGTTCCTCAAACCGGAGAACCGCGCGTTCCTCGGCCGCGCGGCGACCTTGGAGCGCCAGGGCAAGCCCGGCTGGCGGATCGTCTACTTGGCGGCCGATGCCGCGGATGCCGACCCGATAGGCTGCGAGGCGATCCTGCATGACGGCCGCTGCGTCGGCATGATCACCACCGGTGGCTATGGCCATACCATCGAGCAAAGCCTCGCCTTCGGCTATGTGAGGGACGCTCCGGATGCGCCCGGGACCGAATTCACCGTGCTGATCCTCGGCGAGGAGTGCCCCGCCACGGTACTCGGCGTCCCAGCCCATGACCCTGCGAGCACGCGGCCTCGAATGTGATGGAAAGCAGCCCCGAAGACCGGCTGTACCGCATTGTCGAGCACGGCATGTGCACTGGCTGTGGCCTGTGCCAGTCGGTTGCCGGGCCGAATCGGGTGCGGGTGCGCAAGGTCACCAGTGGCTACGAGCGTCCGGTGGCGGTGGGGCCGCTCGACAACGAGACGGTGGGTCGGACCTACGACGTCTGCCCTGGCATCCGTGTCGAGGGCTTGCCGGAGGACCTTGCCGCCGGGGCAAAGCGGGATCTGATCTGGGGCCCTTGGCGGCGCATGGTGCTCGGCTGGGCGGGTGATGCGGCAGTGCGCCACCGCGGCGCCACCGGCGGCGTGCTGACGGCGCTCGGGCAGTACCTGCTGCGCTCGGGCCGGGTGGATTTCGTCCTCCACGCCCGACCGGGCCGGGCCGAGCCGAGCTTCGGCGAGCGCCATGTGAGTGTGACCGAGGCCGATGTTCAGGCCGGCGCCAGCTCGCGCTATAGCCCGACCGCACCGCTGATCGATTTCCGCGAGATTCTGGACCGTGATCGCCCTTTCACCTTCACAGGTAAGCCGTGTGATGTCAGCGGGATACGGAATTATGCTCACATCGATTCCAGAGTCAGAGAGCTGATGCGCTACGTTCTGGCGATGGTCTGCGTCGGGTACATGCCCCCGCCGAGATGAACGATTTCCTGCGCCGGCTCGGGATCGACCCGGCCAGCGTCACCGCCGTCACCTACCGCGGCAACGGCTGTCCCGGCCCGACCCGGATCGAGACCGCCGGCGGCAAGGTGCACGACTACCACTATCTCGACTTCTGAGGCGAGGACGAGAGTACATTGTCGCTTCCCAACCGCTGCAAGTTCTGCCCCGACGCCATTGGCGAGGCAGCGGACATCGCCGCCTCGGACACTTGGTCCGGGGGCTCGCCCAACCGGATCGACTCCGAGACCGACCCCGGCACCAACGCCTTGGTGATCCGCACCGAGGCGGGCATGGAACTGGTCGAGGCAGCAGAAGCCGAGGGCGCGCTGGTGTGCGGCGACGAGGTGAATCCTGACTTCATGAACGACGCGCAACCACACCAGGTAAAACTGAAATACGAGTTGACGGCGCGGCTCGACGGGCTGGCAGCGGAGCGGCGCACGATGCCGCGCGTCGCGGGTCTGAGGATCGACGCGCTCGGGGCGGCAAACAGCCCCGAGAGCAATCGCCAGATCACCGAAGGCACGCGGCGGCGGGTGCGCGAAGGAATGGCCTCGGAGAACCGGCCGGCGTGAGACAGCGAAAGCCAGGATGAGCAGACGCGAGGGTGGCCGTGCCGGACGTCGCGCAGCCAGGGCAGAGGCGGTCACCCGCACGGACTCGGTTCGGGGCGGGCGTTACCGTCCGCTGGCCGACCACGAAATGGAACGTATCCACGACGCGGCGCTGACCGTGCTCGCCGAGGTTGGCATGGGCAGCCCGACCCCGCAACTCGCCGCGCTCGGAACCGATGCCGGCCTAAATCTCGGCGAGGACGGACGGCTGCGCTTTCCCCGTGCCTGGGTCGAGGACATGATCGCCGCCCTGCCGAAGCGCTTCACCCTGCACGGCCGCGTGCCGGGGCGGGAGGTCGAGATCGGAGCAGGGTTCACGCACTACGCCACCGGCGGCACCGCGGTCAGGATGCTCGATCTGGAGACCGGCGAATTCCGTCTCTCGACTCTACAGGACGTATACGACTGCGCCCGGTTCGCCGAGGCCTGCGAGCACCTGCACGTCTTCAATCGCACGGTGGTGGCGGGCGACATCTCGGACATGCGGGTGTTGGATATCTGCTCCGCCTACTCGCTGATGGCCGGCACGTCGAAGCCGATTGGCATCGGCTTCTATGATGTCGCGAATGTTGCCGAAGGGATCGCCCTTCTCGACTATGTAGGTGGCGGCGACGAAGCCTTCGCGCGACGTCCGTTCTCCACCTGCAACTACTGCGCGATTCTCTCGCCCCTGCAATACGGCTACGAAAACACCGAGGTTGCCATTGCCGCCGCCCGCGCGGGGTTCCCGATCAAGCTGGTGGTCGCCGCGCAGTCCGGTGCCACCGCGCCGGCGGCTCTCGCCGGCACGCTGGTGCAAACCGTGGCCGAGACGCTGGCGGGCTGCGCCATCGTCCATCTGGCGAAGCCGAGTGCGCAAGTGATCTTCGCCAACTGTCCCTTCGTCTCGGACCTGCGCACCGGGGCCTTCTCCGGCGGCGGCGGCGAGATCACGGTGATGGCGGCGGCCTCGACCCAGATCGCCCGCTGATACGCCATCCCCAACGCCACCGCCGCCGGCATGACCGACGCCAAGCTGCCGGATGCGCAATACGGCTGGGAGAAGGAGGTAACCGATCTCGCCGCCGGCCTTGCAGGGCCAGACATCACCTACCCCGGTTTATTCATGAAGGTGGCTGGGTTTCGGGTTTTCGCGTTGGATCGCCCGGCGTTGCCGGGTGTGGATGATGCTGGAACCTGGTCGGCGCCTGGGGGGTTGGTGTTCGGGGCTCGC
>Ga0209049_1000215_pt1 | contig 12378 bp, 13 predicted proteins | sample WorMetulBAHAMAS2_FD_187398 | JGI IMG/M metagenome (GOLD analysis project Ga0209049, IMG submission 187398) | Marine gutless worms symbiont microbial communities from Max Planck institute for Marine Microbiology, Germany - Olavius ullae BAHAMAS.2... | ecosystem: Host-associated > Annelida >...
GACGACTCTACGAACAATTGGCATGGACCTGAACCAACCGACCTCCGCAGCATCCCCATCCGCACGCGATCGCGGAGGCTCCCTCATGCCGGTTGTTTACCATTACCCGTTGAATACTCGTATCTACGCTTCAAAACCAGAGTCGCGGAGCCGCTTGGTACATTTATTCCTCCTGCACTCCCGTTTGCAATGACAGCAGCCGGCCCAGCTCGACACAAACCAATCGTCAGCTCATTTACGTCACGGATTCAGGGATTTCTCAAAAAGAAAGCCCTCTATAACCGATATTATGAAACGTTCGATGAATTCCGAGAAGCGTGTGAGACATTCTTCAAGAATCCGCACAAATCCCAGCGCGAGCTGCGTTCATTGCTGACGGCGAATTTCGAACTGACCGGTTGAGTGAAAAGCCGAAATATTGATATTAAATCAGTATATATATCCGTCGCACGTGAATATGTTGGTAAGCGAGGTGTGCTGATCGCGCCTTGCTCTCGGGCACGATCAGCACACCTCGCTTACCAACATATTCACGTGCGACGGATATAGAAACTATTCCCATTCGATCGTCCCCGGCGGCTTGCCGGTAATGTCGTAGACTACCCGCGAGACCCCACGCACCTCGTTGGCGATGCGGCGGCAAACCTGATCGAGGAAGTCGTAAGGCAGATGGGCCCAGCGGGCAGTCATGAAGTCCAGGGTCTCGACCGCCCGCAGGGCGATGACATGGTCGTATTGGCGGTTGTCGCCCACCACGCCGACGGATTTGACGGGCAGAAAGACGGCAAAGGCCTGGGAGACCTGGTTGTAGAAGTCCGCCCGGTGCAGTTCTTCGATAAAGATGTGGTCCGCCAGGCGCAGGATATCCGCGTAGGGTTTGCGGACCTCACCCAGGATACGCACCCCGAGCCCAGGGCCGGGGAAAGGGTGGCGGTAGACCATCTCGTAGGGCAGGCCGAGCTCGATACCGATCTTGCGTACCTCGTCCTTGAACAGCTCGCGCAGGGGCTCCACCAGATTGAGCTTCATGGCGGCGGGCAGTCCACCCACATTGTGATGGGATTTGATGACCTTGGCCGTGCCGGTCTCGGCCCCCGCCGACTCGATCACATCGGGATAGATGGTCCCCTGGGCCAGCCATTTGACGCCGGGCAGCTTTTCCGCTGCTTCCTCGAAGACCTGGATGAAGGTGCTGCCGATGAGCTTGCGTTTCCGCTCCGGGTCGGTGACGCCCGCGAGCTTGGCAAGGAAGCGTTCCTCGGCGTCGGCACGGATGACCGTGATCCCCATGTGACGGGCAAAGGTACGCATGACCTGCTCGCCCTCGTCCAGTCGCAGCAGCCCGTTATCGACGAAGACGCAGGTGAGCTGGTCGCCGATGGCCCGGTGCAGCAGGGCGGCGACCACGGAGGAGTCCACGCCCCCGGAAAGGCCGAGCAGTACCTGGTCGGTGCCTACCCGGCGGCGGACCTCCGCGATGGCGTCCTCGATGATGTTGCCCGCCGTCCAGAGGTTCCCGCAGCCGCAGATGTCGTGGACGAAGCGTTCGAGGATGCATTGCCCCTGGCGGGTGTGGGTGACCTCCGGGTGGAACTGGAGGCCATAGAGGTGCCGTTCCTCGTCCGCCATGCCCGCCAGGGGTGCATTGTCCGTGGTACAGATGGCACGAAATCCCGGTGGCAGGGCCTCGACCCGGTCGCCGTGACTCATCCACACGTCCAGCAGGCCATAGCCTTCTGGGCTGGTATGGTCCTCGATGTCCCGCAGCAGCCGGGAGTGGCCGCGGGCGCGCACCTGGGCGTAGCCGTACTCGCGCTGGGTCGTTGCGGCCACCCGGCCGCCGAGCTGGGCCACCATGGCCTGCATGCCGTAGCAGATGCCGAGTACCGGAACGCCGAGACCGAATACGGCGACGTCGGTTCGGGGGGTCGCTTGCTCATGGACCGATTGGGGACCACCCGAAAGGATGATTCCCTTGGCGCCGAAACCGCAGATGTGGTCGGCGTCCAGATCCCAGGGATGGAGCTCGCAATAGACCCCCGCCTCGCGCACCCGGCGGGCGATGAGCCGGGTGTACTGGGAGCCGAAATCCAGGATCAGGATGCGGTCGGCGTGGAGGGGGCTTGGGTTGGTGGTCACAGGATGGCTCGATATGAACTTACGCGCCGGGATCAGGGCGCATCGGTGGAAACCGAAAAGTGTAGTGGTAAATTTTTACGGAAGTATGTACTTAGCTAAACCCCAAACCTCAAGCTAAACTCGTAAGCCAGAGTTCGATTTTAGGCCGGTAGGTAATGACGGATAAGAACCGGTCTCGCAACCGCCTTAGCCTCCATAAACTGCTGTTTGCTTTAGTGGGGTTTCGCTAAATACATACTTCCGTAACTTTATGATCACCGAACCGTTGGGCGGACGACGTAAGGTCAGTGTACGTTCCACCAAAACGGCGATTGATCTGGCCGAAGCGGTCAAGACGCTTCTGGATGTCGATTACCCCAATGCCGAGCGGGTAGTCCTGGTATGGGACAATTTGAATACCCACACCCCGGCCTCGCTGTACAAAAGCTTTTCCACCCGAGGAAGCGTGGCGTTTACTCGACCACTTGGAGATCCACTACACACCCAATACATGGCAGTTGGTTGGACATCGCCGAGATCGAACTGAGCGTCTTTACCAAGCAATGCCTCAACCGGCGCATCCCGGATCTGGAAACACTTCGCCGCGAGGTCACCGCTTGGGCCAAGCGGCGTAATGTCGGACAGGTCGGTGTGGATTGGCAATTCACCACCGAGCAGGTGCGCATCAAACTCAACCACTATGCACTGAAAGTGCATAGGTTGCTCTTGGACTGAAAGTCCGAAATCCTTCGCAAGCTGACATTTCCTGTTGTCCCAACACCCGATCCGATCATCCGAACAGGTTTTCACCCGGATCGTTTTTTTAGCCCCGGACATTCGCTGTGAAGAGACGGTATGATGACCACGTCTTCCACCACTCATGAATTGCTTGAGAGAATACCTGTATAGCAGCTAAAGCCTTGCACTAAAGGGCATAGGTTTGGACTAGCGTGCTGAAACAATAAAAACCGCGAGCGGGTGAGCCAGCAGGTACTTTGAACTTGCAATATCTATCGAAACTAGGTACTAGCGTCCCGCGCGCAGCTCCATGCGATCCACGTCGGCCAGGGTAACGGGACGGCCGTCCAGGGTGGTAAATCGGCGCTCCCGCACATCGACCCGCCGCGCCTGGTAGGTCGTTACATTGCCGGTATTCGCGTTGATGACCCGTACCGTCACGACCTCCCGTCCCGATTGATAGTCCAGGTACAGCCAGAGCAAACTACCCGCTACCATGGCGACCACCAGCCCGTAGGCGATGCCCTTCAGGATTCCCGGCGGCACCAGGGGAGGCCGCAGAGGTGGATCGGTGGTCGGTTTGCGGTCGTACTGCGTCCGGGCGCGGATGGCATAATAGGCGCCCAAGATCACCGCGAGGGTTAAGAAGATCTTGCCGAACATGGGCGAGTAAGGTAGCACGTCTTGGCTCTTTATGGATTCCGGACTGCTTTCGAGTGCGCCGGCAAAGCGGCGCGGCTGCATCGAACCTCAGCCACGGGGGATACCAGCGGCGTTTGTCGGGAATCCGGGCACTCAGGTTCCACCCGCGCCGCGGCGACGGCGCTTTCCCCTGGCCACAACACCTTCGCTTTTGCAACCCTTGAAAACCAGTAAGACCCAAGCATTAAACCTGATACCTGTGGGGGCACTCCGTGGCGTGGGTCCGAGAGTCGCGGAGCAGCTCGCCAAGGTTAGTGTTACCTCGGCCCAGGACCTGTTGTTCCATTTGCCGTTGCGCTATCAGGACCGCACCCGGGTGGTGCCAATCGCCGACCTGAAACCCGGCGCCGAGGTCTTGGTGGAAGGGGAGATCGGGGGGACGTGGGCGTCGGTTACGGTCGCCGCCGTTCCCTCAAGGTCTGGCTTGCAGACGTATCGGGGCAGGCCGGGATTCTGTTGCGTTTCTTTCACTTCTCCGGCAGGCAAGCCACTGCCCTGAAGCCGGGGACCAGGTTATGTTGCTTCGGAGAGGTCCGCCAGGGTCCCCAGTCTTTGGAGATGGTGCACCCGGAATACCGGCACTGTGGCCGCGACGAACCGCCGCCCCTGGAAGATGCCCTTACCCCGATCTATCCCACCACCGAGGGGTTGCAGCAGTCCTCCTGGCGTTTACTTACGGATCAGGTGTTGGCGCTTTTGGATCAGGACGATGCCAGGCCGGAGGAGTGGTGCCGCAGGAGGTCCTGGAGCGATTCCGGTTTCCAACCCTGGCCGCAGCCCTGCGTCTGCTCCACCGACCCCCGCCCTCGACCTCGTTGGCGGACTTGTACGACCGTCGCCATCCCGCCCTGCACCGATTGGTGTTCGAAGAGCTGGTGGCCCACCAGCTCGGTCTGCGTCGTCTCAGATACCGGCAGCAGCGGATTCAGGCCCCGGTACTCGGCGGAGATCGGCATCTGCGCGCAAAACTGCTGGCGGGATTGCCCTTCGAACTGACCGCCGCCCAGCGCCGGGTGACGGAGGAGATTGCGAGGGATCTGGAACGACCGTACCCCATGCTGCGCCTGCTGCAAGGAGACGTAGGCTCGGGCAAGACGGTAGTCGCGGCCTTGGCGTGCCTACAGGCCGTGGAGTCCGGCCGCCAGGTCGCCCTGAGGCGCCTACCGAGCTCCTGTCCGAACAGCATCGCGCAGTCTGCGCGGCTGGCTGGAACCCCTGGGGCTGGATCCCTTGTGGCTGAACCGGTCGCCACAAGGGGCGGGAGCGGGTGGAATTGGTGGCGCGCATCGCGGGGGAGGGAGCCCCGGTGACGGTGGGGACCCACGCCCTGTTCCAGGACGATGTCCACTTCCGGGACCTGGGACTGGTCATCGTCGATGAGCAACACCGGTTCGGTGTGCACCAGCGTATGAAGCTGAAGGAGAAGGGGGTCCGGGCGGCGCAGGCACCCCACCAGCTCATCATGACCGCCACCCCCATCCCACGCTCCCTGGCCATGACGCTGTATGCCGACCTCGACCTCTCGGTGATCGACGAGCTGCCGCCGGGCCGCACCCCGGTGACCACCGTTGCCGTCCCCGACGGTCGTCGTCTGGAAGTGATCGAGCGGGTGCGGGACGCCTGTACCCAGGGGCGTCAGGCCTATTTTGGGTCTGCACCCTCATCGACGAGTCCAAGGCCCTGCAGTGAGGATACCGCCGAGGCCCTCGCCGCATCCCTGCCCGGACTGCGCGTGGGCCTGGTCCACGGCCGCTTGAAGGCCACCGAACGCGAGCCTGTGATGGCGGGTTTTGCCGCCGGGAAGCTGGACCTGCTGGTAGCGACGACCGTGATCGAGGTCGGAGTAGACGTCCCCAACGCCAGTCTGATGATTATCGAGAATCCCGAGCGTCTCGGTCTCGCCCAGCTCCATCAGCTCCGAGGCCGGGTAGGGCGCGGATCGGTCCGGAGCCATTGCGTATTGCTCTACCATGCCCCTCTGTCACCCCAGGCGTGGGCGCGGTTGGTGATCCTACGCGAGAGCAACGACGGTTCGAGATCGCCCGCAAGGATTTGAAGCTACGTGGCCCTGGAGAGGTCCTGGGGACCCGGCAGACTGGGGGCATGCGGTTTCGGATCGCCGATCCCGTCGGCGACGAGCGTCTGCTTCCCGGGGCCCAGCGGACCGCGGATCTTATCCTCGAACGCTATCCGAGACATGTGCGTCCACTCATTGAACGCTGGCTCCGGGGACGGGTGGAGTACGGAAATGTGTAGCAATCCTGATGTGCTAACGGCGCATCAGCAGCCGCATCAGGTCGGCCGCTTCGACCTCGCCACCATAGTTGAACGGCACAGGCAAATAACCACCGGCGAGCTTGAGGATACCCGAAATCCGGTAGTCCCAGCTGCCGCCGGTGATGGCCAATTCCGGCACCTTGCGGATGAGGTCCAACAGCTGGGTATTGACCTCGACGTCGACGATTTCTTCGCCGAGCGCCGGGATCTGGCGGTCGAGATCGCCGCCGCCATTGGCGATCTCGTGGCCCTCCACCGCCAGCGCATAGGTCGCGCCCTTGATGGGCAAGGTGCGATCGTTGGGGTTCTTGACCTTGAGACTGACGATGAAGGTCTGCCGGTCCGGGGTGAACTCTCCGGGGCGGAACCCGGCCATGCTCACCTCGGGCGAGGTCCAGGGCTCGGTGAGTTGGGTGAGCTGGGTAAGCTGGGCGCAGCCGGAGAGTACGAGCAGCGATAGCAACGCAGAGAACAGGTAAGGACGAGCGCGCTGATACATGGTAAGCAGTCCATCGTCAGGGGTTGAATCCGGGACAAGCCTATCAGATACGGACGCGAATTGGTGTGCCTTCGTGATTTCTTGCCTGATTGGGGCAACCACGGGGTTGCCCCGCCGTGCTTGCGAGCAGCGCGCCCACTCGCCTCGGACGTCGGTCTTGTCTTCACGCCCCGGCTTTGATAGCGTTTCCGTTCGAGCCCCGGTTTGCGTGGGGCTTTCTTTATGGTGGCCCTCGTCGGTCCCCTCGCGACGCGAAGCCGTGAACCCGGTCAGGCCCGGAAGGGAGCAGCCGTAGCGGTGGCAGCGAGTGCCGGGGTGTGGCTGGCGGGGACCGCCTCCCTCCGTGCAGAGTACGGATGCTCTCAATCACCGATAACATTGTTGTAATATACCCGTCACACGTGAATATTTCGCCACGATGCACGCCGCTCGCACCCGATAGCCGCGTTGCGACTCGTCGCAATAGGGCTTGGCTATTCCTCCTCGTCGCGCCTTGCTCTCGGGCACGATCAGCACACCTCGCTTACCATAATATTCACGTGCGACGGGTATAGTCTGTCATGCCCGCGAATGTATAGACTGGGGTGGGGAGCAGACCCCGGCCAAAGAAAAACGACGAGTCACGCGAATCCTCGCCTTTCGCGATTTGGAGTCATCACCATGACCAATCAGCGTATCTGTATCCTGGGCGGGACCGGCTTCGTCGGTCGCCATCTGGTTACCCGGCTGGCGGCGTCCGGCTACCATTGTCGGCTGCTTGCCCGGCGCCCGGAACGGCATCGGGAGCTCTCGCTCATCCCCGGTACCGAGCTGCGCCGGTCGGACATCTTCGAGACCGGTGCCATCGAGAAACAACTGGCCGGCTGCACCGCCGTCGTCAACTTGGTGGGCATCCTAAACGAGGGGGGAGACCGGACCTTCCAGGGGACCCATGTGGACCTAGTGGAACGCATCCTGGATGCGGCCCAGGCGGTCGACGTGCCCCGCTATCTGCACATGAGCGCCTTGCATGCCCAGGCCACCCAGGGTACCAGCCGTTACCTCCGTACCAAGGGCAAGGGTGAGGACCTGGCCCAGGCCCGTACCGGTATGCAGGTAACCAGCTTCCGCCCCTCGGTCATCTTCGGTCCCGGTGACGGCTTCTTCAACCGTTTCGCCACCCTCCTGAAACTCACGCCGGGAATATTTCCTTTGGCCTGCCCGGACGCCCGTTTCGCGCCCGTCTATGTGGGCGATGTGGTGTCTGCCATGACCAACGCCCTGGCCGATCCCGGTTGCGTAGGCAAAGGCTACGACCTGTGCGGTCCCCGTATCTATTCCCTCAAGGAGTTGGTCGAATACACCGCGGGTTTGATCGGCCGCAAGACAGTGGTGATGGGACTCCCCGATTTCGGGGCTCGGCTCCAGGCCCGGATCTTTCAACTGCTGCCGGGCAAACCCTTTACCATGGACAACTACCTCTCCCTCCGGACCGACAGTACCTGCGGGCACGATGGCTTGGCGGAGCTCGGTATCGAGCCCCGGGCGGTGGAGGCCCTGGTCCCCGGTTATCTGCGCTGAGCCGTTTCTGAGAGCCTGTCTGGCATACGGCTGTTCTGCTTGCAGAATCGAGAAGTGCGGAAGCGAGGCGTCCGGTCAGCTTTTCCGCTCTATTTCGTTAGGCTCTAAACAACCGAGCCGGTCCCGCAGGTCGCGAAAGGAGAAACCGGTCCAGTCCGTAGCCAATCCCTTGTCCAGTCCGATTACCTGGAAGCGTTCGCCCATGGCTGCGGGCAGGACCAGCTGTTTGGTGCCGAGTATCGTATCCATGGCGTCCGGGCCGGCGGCCACCTGGGCCAGCAAGCGATCAAGACCACAGCCGATGAGGAAATGGGCCTGGGTGGTAAAGCCTGCGATGCGCAGCCCGGCCTGGACCCCTGCCTCGGCAGCGGCGGTGAAGTCCACATGGGCCGTGATGTCCTGGAGACCGGGATACGGATAGGGATCCGGGTGGGCACGGTGGCGGTAGTGGCACAACAGGGTGCCGCGGCGGCGGTTGCTGCGATAATACTCGGCCCGCGGATAGCCGTAGTCGATGAGCAGGATCAACCCCCGTTCCAGTATCTCCGCCAGGGCCCGGATCCAGGGGGTGAGGCGTAGATTGAGCTCGGATTCATAACCGGGATCGACCGCCAGCCCTTGGTCCTGAAGCCTGCCCAGGGCCGTCGCGAGCTCCGGGCGGACGGGTTCCACGGCGACCTCTTCCAGGCCGTTCGACGCGGGCCTTACACACAGTTCCCGGGGTCTGCCGTCCGCGCCGATGCGGAAACGGTGCACGGGCATGGCGTCGAGCACCTCGTTGGCCAGGACGCAGCCCCTTAACCGGGTCGGCAAGCGGTCGAGCCAGCGCACACGCGCCAGCAGCTCCGGTACCTGCTCCGCGAGCAGACGCCGCTGGTCCGCCCGCAGCTCGGGGCTGAGCTCCAGGATAAGGTAGTTGCGGGGCAAGGCCGCAGCATCCGCCAGGGAAGACAATATCTGCGCAGCGAGGGCCCCCGAACCGGCGCCGAATTCCAGGATATCCCCGCCCTCCTCCCTTCCCCACAGGGCCTCCAGTACCTCCCGGCACTGCGCGGCGATGCAGGCCCCGAACAGGGGCGAGCGTTCGGGGGCGGTCGTGAAATCCCCCTGGGGCCCGAGCTTGGGGAGGCCGGCGACATAATAGCCGAGACCGGGGGCATAAAGGGCCAACTCCATGTAGCGATCGAAGGGCAGGAGCCCACCGCAGGCCGCCGCCTCGTCCCGGATCAAATCTAAGAGCCGCCGGCTGTGCGCGACCGCGGCGGCGTCCGGTGCAGGGATTTGAACGGGTGGATGTTGCATCTCAATGCCATTTAAGTTACGCGTTACCGGTCGGCAAGGTAAGAAAAAAACTACGAATCACGCGAATCCTCGCGAATGGATCCGCGCCGATTCGTAGTTCTCCCTATCAAATCCAACCCAAGGCCATTAAGTCAAGCCCCAAAGCCCCTCTCCCGGCGGGAGAGGGGCTTTTACGACACCCTCCCTCCGGGAGAGAGCTTGCCCTGAGTGCAACGAGGGGGTTTGGGGTGAGTTGGTCGCAAAACACCAATAGGACAGGATTGACAGGATTACACAGGATTGACAGGATTATTGTCGTTCCTGAATTTCCGACACCCGATCACGCCCTGACCAAACCGGCAAGTGCCATTCATAACAAGAAATACCTGTTAAGGGGACCCTGAAAAATCCCATGCTCAATACTTTCTCATAATAGAAATCGGCCCCACGACCGTGGCGGTGGATGGTCATGTTGCTATGTTCCTTCCCCTCGGGGACCGAGGATCGATTGCGACACCCTCCCGGGGAGGTGGTCAGGCCGGCACCGGCCACGATCCTGGGGCAATCGGCAGGTGTTCACTGTATCATTCCCTGGAATCAGACACGGAGATATCAGGTGGTGCAAAACGCAGAAACACTCTCGGACAAGGTTGCGCTGGTCACCGGCGCCGCCCACCGCCTCGGTGCCCGGATCGCGCGCTGCCTGCACGCGCAGGGCATGGATATGGTCCTCCACTACCGGGGTTCGGAGGCCGCCGCCCAGGCCCTCGCGGCCGAGCTGACGCTGTCTCGACCCGATTCCGTGCTATTACTCCGGGCCGATCTCAATCGTTGCCATGAATTTACCGGCCTGATCGAGCGGATCCGCGCTTTCCGGGGCAGACTGGATGTGCTGGTCAACAACGCATCCGGCTTCTACCCGATGCCCTTCGACGACGCCGGCGAAGAGCAGTGGGAGGAGCTCATGGGCTCCAACCTCAAGGGGCCCTTCTTCCTGACCAAGGCAGCCGCGCCCTTGTTGCGCGCCGCGTCCGGTTGTGTGGTCAATCTGGTGGATATCCATGCCGAGCGGCCCCTGGAGGGCTATCCCATCTACTCCATTGCCAAGGCGGGTAACGCCATGATGGTGAAGGCCCTGGCGTGGGAGCTGGGGCCACAAGTCCGAGTCAACGGCATCGCTCCGGGGGCGATCCTATGGCCCGAACAGATGTCGGGCGAGGGCGTCAAACAAGAGATACTCGCGCGCACGGCACTCAAGCGTGCCGGTGCGCCCATGGATATCGCACGGGCCCTGATATTTTTGATTCGTGATGCTGATTACATCACCGGCCAGATTATCGCCGTCGACGGCGGCAGGACGCTCCAGCAATAAATCAAAACTCGAAGGCAATCGGCCGCAGGGGTGGCGCCGGTTTTTCAAAGGCCCGCCAGAGCTCTCCATAGCAACGGCCACTGGTCGGATGGCGCTCCTGAGCGGCCACTTCCACCAAGGGACCCAGCACGAAGGCGTGGTGCAGAATCTCGTCTCGGGGCAGGGTACAGCCGTCAATCGTTCCGGTAAGATCCCCGTAGGTCAGCAGATCCAGATCCAGGGTCCGGGGCGCGAACTTGTTCGGGCCGCGGACGCGCCCGAAGTCGTCTTCGACGGCGCGCAGGGCGTCGAGGAGCACGCCGACCGATTCACCGGAATCGAACCCGGCAACCAGATTGAAGAAGGGTTGGCCGTCGAAGCCGACCGCCTCGCTTTCATAGACGGAAGACAGGATCAGCCTCCCGAAACGTGCGTGCAGGGCATGCACCGCACCCCGGATACAGCGTTCCCGATCCTGATTGCTGCCAATACTGATCCAGCAACGTGCTATCGCAGTTGGCCGTCGTCTGGAGGGATATGCGTCAGGTGACATTGTACAGCCGTACCGAAATACCGAGGACATTACGATTTATCGCGTTCCCCGCGCTCGATAACGACGCCGACGTCCGTGGCGTCGGAAATGGCATCAATCTTGTTGAGTCTGAGCCGGACCCAGCGCACCCCGAACTCGTCATGGATGATCCCGGCGCAACGCTCCGCCAGGGTTTCCACCAGCTCGGCCCGGCTCTCGCCCACGAACTGCTTCAGGCGCTTGGAGACGGCCTTGTAGTCGAGCGCATCCTCGATGCGATCGCTGGCCGCGGCCCTGGCCACATCCGTACTCATCTCAAGATCCAGAACGACTGGCTGCTTGATCTTCTTCTCCCAGTCATGGATGCCGATAGTGGTCTCGATGCGCAACCCGTGCAGGAAGACGATATCCATGCGAGCTCCTCTTTTGATTTCTCCGGTCACAACGGCTTCACCATCTGACAAGCCCGGATATGGCTTCCGGCCCTATGCCGAAATGCGCCGGGCGGAATATGTCGGAAACGCCTGGTTCCAGGTATCAAGGTTGAACACGGCGCATCCGGCGACGAAGGAACCTTGCCAACCTGCTGTTTCCGGAACCGCATCCGCCACAGGTAGTTTACGCTTGAGCGCGTCGGTTCGGGCAAGAAGATCCGCATTGGTCAAACGTTCGAAGGCTACCAGGATCAGATAATAGATCGGTTTTTTGGTCCGTTCGGCTGCCCATTCGTAGAGGAATGAGTTCCGATATTTCCGATAGAAATCGGCATCCTCCCTACCGCTGAGAAGTCCTTCGACATAATCACTTTTGACATCAGGCGGAAGGGATGCAGGATCGGGCGGGTCCTTGATCTCGATGAACAGAATACGGTCGGTCAGCTCGACGATGAAATCCACGGCCTTCAGGGCACCTTGAAAAATAGCGCTGTTGCTGGCGGTCGAGTTAAAATTGTGCCCATCCGATCCGGCCCCCAAGTGAGTATCGCCATGGGCCAGTACAGTTTCTTCGACCACGAAAACCGGTTGCACAGTATCAGCAAGTTGGGTGCCCCCCTGGAGCGGCTGGTCGCGGCGATCCCGTGGGAGATCTATGCGTCCTCTACTGGAGCCGGTCCACGAACGGGAACGCAAATCCAACGCGGGTCGCAAGCCGTTCGATGTGGTGTTGATGTTCAAGCTCCTGATCCTACAGACACTCTACAATTTGGCGGATGAGCAGGTCGAGTATCAAATCCGTGATCGGCTTTCATTCGCGCGCTGTCTTGGTTTGGGGATCGAGGATGCGGTTCCCGATGCCACCACCGTTTGGCGCTTTCGCGAA
>Ga0209049_1000216_pt1 | contig 12290 bp, 14 predicted proteins | sample WorMetulBAHAMAS2_FD_187398 | JGI IMG/M metagenome (GOLD analysis project Ga0209049, IMG submission 187398) | Marine gutless worms symbiont microbial communities from Max Planck institute for Marine Microbiology, Germany - Olavius ullae BAHAMAS.2... | ecosystem: Host-associated > Annelida >...
AGGCAGGAGGCCAGAACATCCGAGACCCCCGTCTTCCGCTCGATCTCGCGCAGCAAGGGCACCCCGCCATCCGACGAGCGCGCCCCGCCATCGAAGCGGGCATGGATATCGAGGCCCTCGACGGGTGACAAACCGGGCCGCAGCGGGGTATCATCGAACATGGCGGGCTGGATCTCTAGGCTGGTGGCGCAGGAACAGGTTTGGCGACAAATTCACACGCCGCATCCACAGTTTAATCCATCCCCGCCAACCAAGTCAGGCACCCTGATGAATAACCCGGGATAGTGACCCATTTCGTTCACAGCGCCGCGCCGCCGCGGCGGGAAGCCGATCATGCCTTCGCCGTCGATGACGCAACCTGGGAGCGGATGCGCGCGGTCAATGTCGATGCCGGGTTTCATCTCGCGCGCGAGCTTACCCGCCCGCTGATGGCGGCGAAGTCGCCGGGCTTGTTCCTGTTTCTGGCCTCGCTGCATGCGGGGACGCCGCGCAACCTGCGGCATTACAGCACCGCCAAGGCCGGGCTGGCGATGCTGGCCCAGGAGCTGGCGAAGACGCTGGGGCAGGCCGGCATCCGCGCCAACGCGCTGGTGCCGGGAGCGATCGCCCCCGGCCGTTTCGTCGCCGACCCGGCGCTGGCGCGGCATATCCCGCTGGGACGGCTGGGGCGGAGCAAGGACCTGGCGCCGATGGCGCTCGCGGTGCTGTCGAACCGGGTTTCGGGATACCTCACCGGTGCCTCGATCGTCGTCGATGGCGGCCTGTCGCTGATGAACTGGTTCGATCCGCCGGTGATCGAGGCGGCTTGAGGACGGGATGGGTTGTACCCGCCCTGCGGATCGCTCGACGAGGTTCGGAAGAAGGATCGGTGCCCGCACCCAGCCGCCACGAAGCCGGTCTCAGCGCTGCCTCGCCTGGAGGATCCGGACCGCCGCCTGGGCGGCGCCGAAGCCGTTGTCGATGTTGACGGCGACCAGCCTTGGGGCGCAGCTTCCGAGCGCCGCGTGAAGCGCCAACCGGCCACCCTCGGTGACGCCGGTGCCGCAGGAGACCGGCAGCGCGATCACCGGGGCGGGGACCAATCCGGCCAGCACCGAGAACAGCGCGCCCTCCATCCCGGCCACCGCGATCAGCACGTCATGGCGGCGGACGTCGTCGAGCCGCTCCATCAGCCGCCACAGCCCGGCGACGCCGACATCGGCGATCAGCTCCGCGCCGACGCCGGCGAAGCTCAGCGCCCTCAGCGCCTCGGTGGCGGCTGGAAGGTCGGCAATGCCGCCGGTGACGATGCCGACGCTGCCCGCCTCCGCCACTGCCGGGCGCGGGGTGCCGAAGATCGCTGTGCCCGAGAGGGTGCAGAAATCCAGGCCCTCGCGGTGCGTCGGCTCCAGCGCCCGGTGCTTCGCCTGGTCGAGGCGGGCGATCAGCAGGGCGCGCGCCGTTTCCCGCGCCTCGGCGATCACGGCGCCGAGCTGGTCCGGGGTCTTTCCCGGGGCGAACACCGCCTCGGCCAGACCGGTGCGGGCCTCGCGGTCCCAATCCATCACCGGGCGGCTCACGGTGCGTCCTTCAGGAAGGCCGAGCCCCGGCGGTAGGGCTCGACGCCGAGGAACGAGCGCCGTGCGCCGGCGCAGGCGTCGGCGGCGATGGCGGCGAGGTCGGCCCAGGCTTCCGGTGCGCTGCCGGTCTCGACAGCGACGCCGTCACGGCGCAGCCGCACCCTGAAGTCGCCCCCGCTCCCGCCCGAGCGGCGCAGCGCCGCCTCCAGCCGGTCGATGAAGGCCATGTTGGCGGGCTCGATCCTCAGCCCGGTCTCGACCGGGCTGGCGAGGCAGGGCTGGGCCGGCAGCTCGGCGAAGGCAAGTCCATGGGCGCGGGTCAGCGCCCGCACCCCGGCCTTGTCGATCCCGGCCTCGACGAAGGGATGGCGGATGCCGCGCTCCGCCGCCGCCGCCAGCCCCGTGCGGAAGTCGCCGAGATCGTCGAGGTTGGTGCCGGAGGCGACGGCGCCTTCACTGACCGCCATCACCGCGCGGATGCCATCATAGAGGTTCGACTTGCAGAAATAGCACCGGTTCACCGGATTGGCGCGATAGGCCGGGTCGGCGAACTCGCCGGCGTCGATGACCTGCAGCCGCCAGCCCTCGGCCCGCGCTTGCGCCTCGATCAGCGGCCGGGCGGCGGTGGGCACGGCGGACGAGGTGGCGTGGACGATCCGCGGCGGCCGGGCAAGGTACCGGTGTGCCAGGGTCGCCAGGGTCATGCTGTCGACGCCGCCGGAGACCGCGAAGCTCCAGTCGGCGGCGCTGTCGAGCACCGAATGAAGGCGGTCGAGCGCGTTCATCGTTCGACCTCCCCGCTCGCCCGGCGCCGGGCGGCGAGACCGTCGAGCCCGGCAAGGTCGTCGTGCTCGACCTTCACCGTCTCGGCCCCGCCGGGCCGGAAGGCGCGCTTCAGCCGCAGCCCGCTGGCGGTGGTCTCCGCTCGCCGTGCCAGGACGTCGCGGCGGACTTCCGTGCGGCGCAGCCCCAGAGTCGAGGTCTCGACAAACGCCGTCTCGGCGACGGCATCGGCGGCGGCGGGGTCGGCCTGGATCTCGATCCGGGTCATGGGGCGGCCCTTCTTGCCCTGCGCGGCGATCAGCAGCACGTCTCGCACCCCCGGCACGGCACGCAGCCGTTCGGCGGCAGCAGCGATCTCCTCGCCGGTCATGTCGTCGACTTCGAAGGCGAACAGGGTCAGCGCCTCGGCCCCGAGGGCGGCGGTCTCGAATACGGTTGCACGCAACACGTTCGGCACCCCCGGCAAGGTCCGCGTCCCTGCCCCGGTGCCGATCGCCGTCAGCCGCCCGCCGGGCCGGGCGCCATTGCCGCGGCCGCCCGTGACATGGGCGGCGATGGCGGCGCCGGTGGGGGTGACCCGCTCACCGCCGACCCCGTCGTCGCGCCAGTCATAGCCGAGGAGAATTCGCGCCGTCGCCGGCGCCGGCACCGGCAGCTGGCCATGCGCGGTCTTCACCACCCCGCCGCCGAGTGGAAGGCTCGACACGCTCCAGCCGGCATCGCCGAGCCCCGCCACGATCGATCCCGCGGCGACCACATCCATCAGCGCGTCCCAGTCGGCGAGCTCGTGGAAATGTACCTCGTCGACCGGCAAGTCGTGGATCGCGGCCTCGGCCTCGGCGATCCGGCGGAGAATGGCTGTGGCGTGCGCCGCGGTCCCTTCCGACAGCCCTGCCGCACCGATCGGCGCGCGGAAGGCGACATAGGTGCCGGTGTCGTGGCGATGGTGGTGGCCCGCCGCGCCGCCGACAAGCCCGAACCGGTGCGCCGTCATACCGGAGACCTTGGCCGACGACAGCTCTGGCCGCCCCGCCTCGGCCGGCAGCACCGCCGCCAAGTCGGCCATTACCCCTGGTGCCAGGTCGGGCGCCAGGCCGAGCATCGCGGCGACGAACATGTCGCCGGCGATGCCGCCGGCGGCATCGAGATGGATATGGGTCCGACCCGTCATCGCCCGCCCGAGCCCTCGCCGTCAGAAAGCCGCCAGCGTGCCACTGGCGTCGAAGGCCCAATCCACGGGCTCGTCCAGGACCTCGATCCGCGCGTTCTCCCGTGCTTCCGGCAGCAGCGCATCCGAGATCATCAGCGTCTCCAGATGCGGGGTGTTGGGGATGCAGACGATGCGCAGCCGGCCCATGTCGGTCGCGTTGCAGGTCTTGATCGCGCACTGCACCGCGCGCAGGTCGCTGTCCATCATCAGCGGGATCTTGGCGCCCGGCAGAACCGTAGAGGTGATGTGGTTCATGGAGGTGGCGTCGAAGTCGATCCGCTCGAACAGCCGCCGGGTACCGATGTCGGCCAGCCCCACCCCGGTGGCGTTGCCCTTGGTCTTGTCGGAGAGGTCGAGGATCACCAGCCGGGCGGCCTTGAGCTCGGTCTTCACGTAAGGCGTCCCGGCGCGCCCGGTGATGTGCGGGTCCATGCCGGTGCCGGAATACTCCTTGCCCATGCGGTCGACCATCAGGGCGCCGAGCGGGTTGAACATGATCCGCGGCATGTTGGTCCGGGCCTCGACCAGCAGCTCCGCCTCGCGCTCCAGGATCTCGGGCGCCGGCACCACGGCGACCCGGCAAACCCGGTCGTAGCTGTTCTCGACCGTGCCGACCCCGAACAGGACCGGCGACCTGGCCAGCTTGATCTCGGACATATCGAGGATGTTCTGGCCCATCGTCCCCATGCCCAGCCGATGGCAGGCATCGGCCCCTGCCTGCTTGCCGATCCCGATGGTGAGCATCTTGAGGATGCCGCTCTCGATCCGGCCCGAGAAGCTGGTATGCGGCTTGATCCGGTTGATCACCACGATGCCGTCCGCCTACATCGCCTCGACGTCCATCAAGACGGCGAGGCCATTCGGCAGCCGGCCGAACTCGACCGTCTCCATCGACGAGCGGATCGGGCAGCCGACGCTTTCCTCCGTCACCCCGAGCGCCGCCAGCAGTGCCGCTTGCCCCTCGCCCGTGGCGCCGCCATGGCTGCCCATGGCGGGGACGATGAAGGGGTGAGCACCGCGGCGCTTAAGCTCGTCGACCACGGTGCGGGCGAGGAGCGGCAGCTCGGCGATGCCGCGGCTGCCGACGCCGACGGCGACCGAGGCGCCGGGCTTGATCAGTGCTTCGATGGCCGGCTGGCTGAATTCGGCCCGAAGCGCCGCCTCGACATCGGCGATCGCGTTGTCAGCAAAGACCTGCCGCACCCGCGCCATCCTCGGCAGCGGAACGTCCTGCAGCAAGCTGTCGATGACTCCCATCGCGTTCTTCTCCCCATGTCGCGCACCCAAGCCCGTGGTCCGGGCGCCGGGACTCGAACCCGGATGGGACAAAGCCCGAGGGATTTTAAGTCCCTTGCGTCTACCCGTTTCGCCACGCCCGGTGGCGACACCATAGCCGAAATGGTTGGCGGAGCAATCGCGGCTGGTCGGCAGTTGCAGACGATAACGCAGTGGTAACCAAATCCGGCGACATCGGAGGGGGACAGAGGTCGAGCGGAGCGCGATGTGGGCATGGGCAAGGCAGGGCGGGAGAAAGCGGCGCCAGGGTTCGTGGATCTCGGCGGCGCCGATCTTTTCGCCGATCTCGTCGCCTCCGCATCGCCGGCTGCCGAGCCCGCGTCCGGTGCGGACGGGGCGGCGGCGCCGGCCCCACCGGCCCCGCCAACAAAACGGTCGCCGCATTTCCACAACCACCGCTGGCGGCTGCGGGAGCGGTTCCTCAAGGCCGGAACCGCCAGCCTCGCCGACTACGAGTTGCTGGAGCTGGTGCTGTTCCGGGCCATCCCGCGCCGCGACGTCAAGCCGCTCGCCAAGCAGTTGCTGGAGCGGTTTGGCGATTTCAACGGCGCCATCTCGGCCCCGCCAGCGCGGCTGCGCGACATTCCCGGGGTCGGTGACGCTGTGGTCTGCGAGCTGAAGGTGGTCGAGGCGGCGGCGCACCGGCTGGCCCGCGCCCGGGTGCTCAACCGCCCCGCGATCGGCAGCTGGTCCGCGGTGATGGAGTACTGCAAGACCACCCATGGCGCATCGCGAGACCGAGCAGTTCCGGATCCTGTTCCTCGACCGCAAGAACGTGCTGATCGCCGACGAGGACCAGGGCAAGGGCACCGTCGACCACGTCCCGGTCTATCCGCGCGAGGTGGTGAAGCGGGCGCTGGAGCTGAACGCCTCGGCCGTCATCTTGGTGCGCAACCACCCCTCCGGCGACCCGACCCCGAACCAGGCGGACATCGACATGACCCGGCAGATCGAGCTCGCCGCCCGGGCGGTGGGGGTCGTGGTGCACGACCACGTGGTCATCGGCAAGGAGCGCGACGCCAGCTTCCGCGCCATGGCGCTGATCTGACCTGATCCGAGCCGCACACACGCTGTTGCGCCGGACCCGAGGCAGGTGTATAGGCGGGGCCCGGGCACCCGTAGCTCAGCTGGATAGAGTGCTGCCCTCCGAAGGCAGAGGTCACAGGTTCGAATCCTGTCGGGTGCGCCAACGTCTCAGATCGTCGTGATTCTGCTCGGCCCGTTCATCCGAACGAACCGACCACGCTGCCGTCACCGGACAGCAACTCCCAATCGGGGACCTATGCCAACTTGCGCCAGCGGCGACGCATTGCCGATGTCCCGCTTGGCGTCAGGCAGTGCGCTCGAAGACTGCGGCCAGCCCCTGACCGCCACCGATGCACATGGTCTCGAGCCCGTATCTCGCTCCGCGCCGCTCCATCTCGCGCAGCATGGTGGTGAGAATGCGAACGCCGGTGGCGCCCACCGGATGGCCCAGTGAGATGCCCGAGTCGTTCACGTTGAGCAGGGCATGGTCGGCGGCGCCGAAACCCCAGGCTTTTGTGCAGGCCAGAACCTGCGCGGCAAACGCCTCGTTGAGCTCGACAATGTCCATGTCGGACATCTTCAATCCGGCGCGGCCGAGCGCCCGCGCCACTGCGGGGACCGGCCCGAATCCCATCCGGTGGGGCTCGACGCCCGCGACTCCCCATGTCACTAGGCGGCCGAGCGGCTTCAGCCCCAGCGCATCGGCCTTCTCGCGGGTCGTCACGATGCATGCGGCCACAGCGTCGTTCTGACCGCTGGCGTTGCCCGCCGTGACGGTCGTCTCCGGGTCGGATTTCATCATCACCGCGCGCAGTTGCGAAAGCGATTCCACCGTTGTCTCCGGCCGCGGGTGCTCGTCCCTGGCGAAGGTTTGCTCGCCCTTGCGCGTCCGGAAAGTGACCGGCACGATTTCGTCGTCGAACAGGCCGTTTGCCTGGGCGCGCACGGCTTTCGCATGGCTGTTTGCGGCGAACTCGTCCTGATCTTGCCGCGAAATCGAGAACTCCCGGCGCAGGTTCTCCGCGGTCTCCAGCATGCCGCCGGGCACGGGGTAGAACTTGGCTCACGACGTCACCCGTCCTCGCCCCATCCGGCGCATCAGCGGCGGGTCCGCACCGCGCATGCCCCAGCGCATGCCCATGGTGTAGTACTCCGTTTGGCTCATCGATTCCACCGCACCGGCGATGATCAGGTCGGCAGCCCCGGTCTGGATACACATCGAGGCGTTGATCACGGCCTGCAGGCCAGAGCCACAGCGCCGGTCCAGCTGACAGCCCGGGACATCGATCCCGAGCCCGGCGTCGAGGGCGGCTATCCGGCCGATCGCCGGTGCTTCGCTGTTGGGATAGACCTGACCGAAGATCACGTCGTCCAAATCGCCGCCGGTGAGTCCGGTTCTGCGAACCAGTTCCTTCACCACGGTGGCGGCGAGATCGGCAACTGGCACGTCGCGCAAGGCGCCGCCGTAGCGGCCTACAGCAGTTCGGATCGGTTCGCAGATGACGGCATCGCGCATGGGGTCTTCCTTACAGCGGGCGTTCACGAGGGATTTCCTAGTCAGCATGGAAGGCAAGCTGAGTCAAACTCGGCGACCGGCGGGCCGGGGGGTTTCCGGCGATCTCGTCGCCGGGGGGTCGGACCTGGCAGTCGCGAAGACGACCGCCATCACGATTAGCAACAGACCAGCCTCCGCATGCTGAGGTCTCGGACGAGCCGGTCAGGCACGAGGACCGGTCGCGTCAGCGAAAGCGGCGGTAGGCCCTGAGCAGCACGGACGCGCTCAGGCACTCGGCGAAGACATGGCTGAACATCAGGAACAGCATCGGTCCGGCGGCTTCCGGACGGAACGAGCCGCCGCCCGGCGGATAGAAGTCGACCGTGATCCCCAGCGAGCTGAGCACGACCACGACCAGAATCGAGCCGATGCGGAACAGCCAGACACCGAGGACCAGAGACAGGCCGATCGCCCGGTAATTGCGCCAGCCTCGGCGCAAGGTATCGCCCAGCGACACCCGCCCATGCGTCGCCACCGCTGGGAGCGCCGTGCCGACCAGGATGTAGAGCGCCACATAGATCACCACCATCGCCATGCCGAAGCCGATCTCGCCGAGGCCGCTCGGCCCGACGCCGGTGCCGGGGGCGTTCCAGACGATGCCGAGGATCAGGATCGGCGAGAGGATGATCAGCATCACCGCGGCATAGCGCCGGGGAAACCGACCGTCCGCGGTCGCAGTGGCGCGCCAACCGCAGACCGCGCCGCCGCTCAGCAGGAATCGGTAGGCCGCGTGGCCGACGATGACGACCAATGCCATGCGCAGCAGTGCCAGACCCACCGGCGCCTCGATCACGCCTGTGACCGCGACCGATGCAAGCCAGATCAGGATGGCGGTCACATAGGGCGCCCAGTTCCCGCGGAATACGGAAAAAGCGACCGCGAACAGGTTGCGATCGAGATCGATGGTCCGCTCGTCCATCCCGCACTCCCGTTGCCCCCTCCATCTCTATGCCTGCTGGAGCCGCTCGAGACAATCCGGGTTCGATCGGGGCCGGTCAGATCGAAGCGATGAAGCTTCGCTTCGCAGCGCCCGCTCTGCCCGGATCCACCGATTGATCCCGCCGATTGAGATTGACAATGCCGGAGCGCCGTGGCGGAAACTGCGGCGGCCGCCGGGCTGCCGGGCGAGCCGGTCCCGACGGGAGGGGCACATGGATATCCGCCGCAAGTACCCGGGAATCGCCGATCTGCAACGCGCCGCGCCGCGGCGGGTTCCAGGCTTCGCCTGGGAGTTCCTCATCGGCGGCGTCGGTGCGGAGACATGCCTCGGGCGTAACCGGGCGGCGCTCGACGCGATCAGGTTCATGCCGCACTATCTCGGCGGCGCGGTCAGGCCGGACCTGTCCGCCACCCTTATGGCGCGGCGCTACGACTTGCCCTTCGGGGTGGCGCCGATGAGGCTCGGCGGGCTGATCCGGCCGCGTGCGGCCGAGGTCATGGCGGCGGCGGCGACGCGGGCCAACATTCCCTTCGCGCTCAGTTCCTACGCCACGGTGGGCCTGGAGGAGATCGCCCGGATCGCCCCCGAGCACGCTTGGTTCCAGCACTACGTCACCAATCGGCCGGAGATCGAGCACGACGTGATCGGACGGGCGTAGGCGACGGGCTACGATACGATGATCGTCACCATCGACGTCCCGACGGCGGCCAAGCGCGACCGGGATATCAGGAACGGCCTCTCGGTGCCGTCGCGGTTCGACCTGCGGACGCTGGCGCAGATCCTCGCCCGCCCGCGCTGGGCACTCGAGACCTTGCGAACCGGGCTGCCCGAGTTCCGGATGCTGACGCCCTATGTGTCTAAGGGGGCGAGTCTGACCGAGCTCGGCGCCTTCCTCACCGAGGTCATGGAGGGCCATGTGACCCCCGAGCGGCTGAAGGCGATACGCGACGCCTGGCCCGGCAGGCTGGTGGTCAAGGGCGCGTTCAATCCGACGGATGCCGAGGAATGCCGCCGCATTGGCGCCGACGCGCTGGTGGTGTCGAACCATGGCGGGCGTCAACTCGACGCTGCCCCGACTGCCCCCGAAGTGCTCGCCGAGATCCGCGCCGCGGCGGGCAGCAACATGGCGATCCTGGCCGATGGCGGCACGCGCTCGGGCCTCAACGTGGCGCGGATGCTGTCCGCGGGGGCCGACTTCGTGCTCCTCGGCCAAGCCTTCATGTTCGGCGTCGCGGCACTGGGTGCCCGTGGCGGCGACCATGTGGTCGCGACCCTCGCCGAGGAGCTGTGCTCGACCCTAGGTCAGATCGGCTGCGCCCGCATCGCCGATCTGCCGCGCTTCCGCGCGCCCTCGCCCGGCATGCTGCCGAGGCTGCGGCTAGATGTGAGCTTTCGACACGTTGTCCATCCCGTCCTGACCGAGGAACCTGGAGTTGTGAGGCTTCATAGGCCATGGGAGGACCGGATGAACAGCCATGAGAATGCGCGTCTGACGATGCTGGGTCGAGTGGAACTTGTCCGGCGCGTTGTCGCGGCTGGCAGGCCTGTGGGTGAGGCTGCCACGGCCTTCGGGGTTTGCGCCAAGACCGTGCGCAAGTGGGTGGCGCGGTTCGAGGTCGAGGGGGAAGCCTGGCTTTGGGACCGCTCTTCGCGCCCGCACGGCTTCGTTGCCCGACGGCTGCGGAGACGGTTGCGAGGATCTTAGCGCTGCGCCGCGAGCGCTGACCGGGGAAGCGGATCGCCGCCGAGTTGTGTGTCTTGCCAGCCACGGTGAGCTGGGTTCTGCTCCGGGCCAGTTTGAGCCGATTGCGACCTGGCCCCGGCAACGCTGGTGCGCCGCTACGAGCGGGCCCGCCCCGGAGAGTTGATCCACATCGACATAAAGAGTCGCCCGTTAAGAAGGCACCGATTTTGGGTGGGGAGAGAGGAAAGCGCGCCAGGCTGCGGTGAGGAGTAAGGCAAAGTTCTCCAGCCATTGCAGGAGACTGCGCAGGTTGTAGCCGACGGCGGCCATCTTGACGTTGAAGCGGTCGCCGTGGCGGCGCTTGAGCTGGTTGCGGCCCATGCGGTGATAGGTCTTCATGTGGCCGATGACGGGTTCGATGGCGGCGCGGCGGCGAAGCTCGGCTTTGACCGAGGCCTGGAGCCGGCGGCGCCCGGCGATGTCGACCCGCCAGGGCGGCCTGACGTCGCGCCGGGTCTCGGCGTCGAACACGGCACGGTCCTGGCGGTGCCGATCGAACCCGACATGCTCGAGCAGGTTGTTGAACAAGCGTCTCGCCCCGGGCTTTGGATTGTGGTTCCTTAGGCGTGAGGCGACAGGGGGGGCAGCGATGCGCGGGCGAGATGATCGGAGTGAGGGGCTTTTCAGCTATGTTCGGCTTGAGGAACGGGTTCCGGCGGATCACCCATTGGGGCCGATCCGGGCGCTGACGGACGAGGTTCTCGCAGCGCCGTCCTTTGGGGCTGTTGAAAAAGGTGGCCAGGGCTGATTCACTTGGTGCGACGGAGGCTTCGGGGGAATTTGGATTGTGGGACGGAAGGAACGCGATCAGCTGGAGTTGTTCATCACCGGCTCGCTGCGCCAGCTCATTCCCAACGAGCATGTCCTTGTCCGGGTCGATCGCGTTCTCGACCTGAGCTGGCTGCACGACGAGGTTGGCGAGGTCTACTGCGCGGATAACGGGCGGCCAGTGATCGACCCTGAGGTGGCCGTCAGGCTGATGCTCGCAGGCTTTCTGCTTGGCATCGTCCGCGACCTGCGGCTGATGCGGGAAGCGCAGGTGAACATCGCGATCCGCTGGTTTGTCGGCTACGCGCTGCACGAGGCGCTGCCTGATCACTCGAGCCTGACCCCGATCCGCCAGCGCTGGGGCGCCGAGCGGTTCCGGCACATCTTCCAGCGAACGGTGAAGGCCTGCGTCGCGGCCGGGATCGCCAAGGGCGAGGTTGTGCGTGCCGACGCCTCGCTGGTCCGCGCCGATGTCAGCTGGGACACCCGCGCTGACCGCCTTTTCGTCAGGGTGGATGCTGGTGAAGGCGATACGCGAGTGGTCATCGACGCAGACATGCACGTACTCCCAGCCGACCCCGCGGCCGTTCGACTGGCCGGTCCTGTCGCCGGTGATGCGGTGACCGACGCGCTCGAACCGACCGAGCTTCTTTAGTCCCCCGTTAACAACGCGCAAGTGTTTGGGGACGTGAGTCTTTTCGGCTACGGTGATGAACTCGGTTTGCAGGAATTGGGGGTTTTTGTCGCGAAACCGTGTAATTTCTGATTCCCTTTCGGGGTCAGCGACGACCCTGGGAGGCAAGCCGATGAGATCTGGACGTCCGCCAGCGCAGGAACCGGACGGCCTGTTCAAGACCCCACTCGATCGCTTCATCGACATGGGCCAACGCCCAGGTCCCCGCCGACAAGACAGTCCACATCATTCTCGACAACTACGCCGCCCATAAGCATCCGGGGTTTGGGCATGGCTCGATCGCCACAAGCGCTTCACCTTCCACTTCACACCCACCTCCGGCTCGTGGCTCAACGCCGTCGAGGGCTTCTTCGCCAAGCTCGCTAGGCGGCGGCTCAAGCGCGGTGTCTCCCACTCCCTTGTCGATCTCCAGGCCGCCATCAACCGATTCGCCGCAAAAACCAACGAAAACCCCAGACCCTTCGCCTGGACCGCTGGCCCGGAACAAATCATCGCCGCTGCTAAACGCGGGCACTAATAGTTAGATTCCTTCCACTATCCCGATTTACTCATGAAGGTGGCTGGGTTTCGGGTTTTCGCGTTGGATCTCCCGGCGTTGCCGGGTGTGGATGATGCTGGAACCTGGTCGGCGCCTGGGGGGTTGGTGTTCGGGGCTCGCCGGCGGCGCCGGCCGCGCGTTTCACGGGCCCTGGGCATGTATCCGGCGGAGCATGGG
>Ga0209049_1000217_pt1 | contig 12228 bp, 14 predicted proteins | sample WorMetulBAHAMAS2_FD_187398 | JGI IMG/M metagenome (GOLD analysis project Ga0209049, IMG submission 187398) | Marine gutless worms symbiont microbial communities from Max Planck institute for Marine Microbiology, Germany - Olavius ullae BAHAMAS.2... | ecosystem: Host-associated > Annelida >...
GACGAGCGCGCCCCGCCATCGAAGCGGGCATGGATATCGAGGCCCTCGACGGGTGCCAAACCGGGCCGCAGCGGGGTATCATCGAACATGGCGGGCTGGATCTCTAGGCTGGTGGCGCAGGAACAGGCTTGGCGACAAATTCACACGCCGCATCCACAGTTTAATCCATCCCCGCCAACCAAGTCAGGCACCATGATGAATAATCCGGGATAGAATTGCGCATATATACACACAATACGGGATCAGTAATGGAACGTGCCAGCCACAAGCTGATCAAGATGCTCTTGGACGACGGCTGGGTTGTCGTCGACCGGCGCGGCAGCCATGTGCAACTCAAGCACCCGGCGAAGCCCGGCCGCGTCACGGTCCCGCATCCGAAGCGCGACCTGCCCACCGGCACGGTGCGGTCGATCTACAAGCAGGCGGGCTGGCTCTGAAGCGAAGGAGGCGCACATGTTCTATCTCGCCCTGTTCTACAAGGAGACGGACAGCGACTACGGCGTCTCGTTCCCGGACTTCCCCGGCTGCGTCGCCGCTGGCGCGAGTTTCGAGGAGGCGGCGAGCGATGCCATCGAGGCGCTCGGGCTCCATGTCGAGGGGATGCGCGCGGACGGCGCAGCGATCCCGACGCCGCGCCGGTTCGAGGAGATCATGGCGGCCGAGGATGCCTGGTGGCAGACCGAGGGCGCCACGGTCATCGCCGTGCCGCTGATTGAGGACCGGGCGCGCAAAGTGCGGGTCAACATCAACCTCAACAGCGACCTGCTGGCGGCAATCGACCACCAGGCCAAGGCCCGTGGCATGACCCGCTCGGCCTTCCTCGCCTCAGCTGCGACACGGGAGTTGGTGGGCGGGTGAGGGGCATAGGGCGCGGATGGATGTGCGCCGTGACGGCGGTTCGGGCGGTGGGGGAGTGGCGCGCATGACTGCGCCCCCTACGGTTCGCTGCCCTTGACAAATTGTTGAGAGCGGAGGAGGCGTGAGTGAAGTGCCCCGCAGATTAGCGATGCGCCATGGCTATTGACGACGGGCTGTTCAACGAAACGATCCTGGACCGGATTATTCGGTTTCAGAATGGACTGATTGCGCACGCAACTGATGGCAGCTGCGACCGTGGCGATCCCGCATACAAGGAACTCCGACGCGAGTTTGCCGGGCGCTCAGACCTTAAGAAAAAGCTGCCTGACTTCATCCGCCGTTGTAGCGACCTTGCTCAGTTCTGGGGCTGGATCAAATACGAGAAGCGAACCTATTACGAGTGTTGCGAACTGATCTGGGCTGCCTTCCGGCCAATAATCGAGTGCATTGAGTTCCAGGATCGCGCCCCGACCGATGCCCCAATCAGTGACGCGTTGATCGCCTTCGACGCTGACCACGTTCACGCCGCGTGGCAAAAGGCCCTAGACCGCCGTGTTCATGACCCGGAGGGCGCCATCACAGCAGCGAGGTCTCTTCTTGAGACCGTGTGCAAGCATATCCTTGACGATCTCGAAACCAACTACGACGAAAACGCCGACCTTCCCAAGCTCTGGTCCTTTATCGCCGAGCAATTGAACTTGGCCCCGAGTCAACATCAGGAAACGGTCTTTCGGGCGTTCTTGGGAAATTGCCAGGCGGTGGTGGGAAACCTTGCGGCCATTCGCAACCGCATCGGCGACGCGCATGGTCACGGTCGGCGTCCCGTGAAACCACAGCCGAGACACGCTGAACTGGTGGTCAACCTTGCGGGGACGATGGCATCGTTTCTGGTAGCCACTTGGCAAGAGCGCCAGAGAACATAGAGCGACAAGGGTGGGTGCCAACCCACCGTTCCGCGGGTGCCGTCTGCCGCAAAGGTGGGTTTCAGCCATCCCGCCGGAGCGGCGGGATGAACCCCGCCCTACATCACCGCCCCGATCTGCCAGGGGACGAACTCGTAGTCGCCCAGTCCCTGCGCCTCGGACTTGGTGACCTCTCCCGACGCCACCCGCAGTATCTTGTCGCAGATCTCGCGACCGATCTCCTCCATCGCGACGCCCTCGGTGATGATCTGGCCGGCGTTGATGTCCATGTCCTCGGGCATGCGCTGGTAGAGCTCGGCGTTGGTCGCCACCTTGATGCAGGGCGAGGGCTTGTAGCCCGCCGCCGAGCCGCGCCCCGTGGTGAACACCACGAGGTTGCAGCCCGAAGCGATCTGGCCCGCACCGAGGCCGGGTCGTAGCCGGGGCTGTCCATGAAGGCAAATCCCGGCGCCGTCACCGGCTCGGTGTATTTGTAGACGCCCGTCAAGGGCGTGGTGCCGCCCTCGGCGGCGGCGTCCAGGGACTTCTCCAGGATCGTGGTCAGCCCGCCCTTCTTGTTGCCGGGCGAGGGGTTGTTGTCCATCGAGCCCTTGTTGCGGGCGGTGTAGTCCTCCCACCAGAGGATGCGGTCGACGAGGCGCTGACCGACCTCGGGGGGCGCCGCGCGGCGGGTCAAAAGGTACTCGGCGCCGTAGATCTCCGGGGTCTCGGCCAACACGCGGTGCCGCCTTGGGCGACCAGCAGGTCGCAGGCATGGCCGAGCGCCGGGTTGGCGGCGATCCCCGATCAGGCGTCCGAGCCGCCGCATTGCAACGCCACCATCAGTTCCGAGGCCGGGCACGGCTCGCGCCTTGCCTCGTTGGCCAGGGGCAGCATGGCGCGGACCTTCTCGATGCCGAGCTCCACCGTCTTCCTGAGGCCAGCCACGTCCTGGATGTTCATCGCCTGGAACCGGGGCCCCGTCTCGATCCCATAGGCCTCCAGCAGCCAGTCGATCCGGTTGACCTCGCAGCCGAGGCCGACCATCAGCACGGCGGCGACGTTGGGGTGCTTGGCAAAGCCCCACATCACCCGCTGCAGGGCGCCGAAGCCCCCGTCGTCGCCGGCCATGCCGCACCCCGTTCCGTGGACGAAGGCGGCGCCGCCGTCGACATTGGAATAGGCCGCCAGCTCCTCCGGCCCGAAGGCGGAGGCGATCTTGTGCTCGGCGGTTGCCGAGCAGTTCACCGAGGTGAGGATGGCGATGTAGTTGCGGGTGCCGCAGCGGCCGCTCGCCCGCCGGTAGCCCATGAAGTTGTCGCAGTTCAGAGCCGGCACCGGCGCCACCGGCCTGAGATCGGTGGAGATTTCGTAGTCGTGCCCGGTGACGCGGAACTCTACATTGTGGGTATACACATGCGCGCCTGCGGCGATGTCCTCGGCCGCGTAGCCGATCACCTGGGCGTATTTCAGTACCGCCTCGCCCTTGGCGATCGGCCGTGTGGCGATCTTGTGCCCGCGCGGGATCAGGCCGGCGGTGTGAACCTCCTCGACCTCGGTGTCGGCGGCGAGCGGGCGGATCGCGGTGACCACGTTGTCGGCGGGGTCGAGTCGGACGGTGTCGGCCATGGCGGGCTCCTCGGGGTGCGGTGGGCAGCCCTTGGCTACCCCAGAGGGACCGTCAAGGCCAGCGCCTTTCCACCGGGCGGGAGCCTAGTCCCGCACCACCAGCACCGACTGCTTGGCGTGGCGCACCACCCGGGCGGCGTTCGGGCCGAGCAGGTAGTCCTTCAGCTCGGGCCGGTGCGCCGCCATGATGATGGCGTCGCAGCCGAGCCGGTCGGCGGCGCGCATGATCTCGTCATAGATCGAGCCATGGGCGATGTGCGGCTTGGCCTTCACGTCCGCAGGCACGTTGCGGGTGACGAAGGCCTTGACCTGGCCGGTCATGTCCATCAGCGCGGCGCCATCGAAGTCCTTGTTGAAGTAGCTGCCGACGATCGACTTGCCGAAGTCCGGCAGCACCGACATCACGTGCAGCGTTCCGCCGTCGGCCCGGATCAGCTCGACGGCGAGCTTCAGGGGTTTCTTCCAGCTCTCCTCGGAGGTTAGGTCGATGGGCAGCAGAATTGCGTTGAACATGGGTTCTCTCCGTCAGAAAGCCGCTTGTGTCGCGCGGCGGCGCTGGACCAGGATCAAGAGCAGCAGTAGGACGAAGGCGGGCAGGAAGAAGATCTCCTTCGCCATCCGGTCCGCCTCGACCTCGGCCCGCAGGATCCGCACCGGCTCGTCGGCGTAGAAGTCGTACTGCCGGCTGAGCTTCTCGTAGAACGGGGTGCCGAACATCGGCTCTTCGAGCTTGACCGTGCCGTCTTCCGGCAGCACCGGCAGGCCCATCGCATCGAGCCCCGCCGCGCCGTCGCCCGTCGGCCCCACCTGCGGTGCCAGGGTCGATTCCAGCATCGCACCGGTGTCGAAGTCAGGCCCCGCGATGATGATCCGCATCTACGCCCCCTCCGGCAGCCTGCCCGCCGACTCGATCACCGCTTCGCCCTCGTAGTGGTCGAACGGCGCCTGGAACTGGTCGAGCCAGTAGCCCGGCCGGAACAGGGTGAAGGCGACCAGGAGCAGGATCGGCACCTCCCAGGTCTTGTTTAGGGCGAAGAAATAGCCCTGGGTCGCCCCGGCGAAGCACATCATCGCGATCACCGCGACCAGGAACACCATCACCGCCTGCGGCGCGCTAACGTTGATCAGCAACCGGTCGGAATTGAAGATGAACAGGAACGGCAGGAGAGCGGTGCGGATGTCGTACATGAAGCCCTGCACACCGGTCCGGATCGGGTCGCCGCGGCTGATCGCCGCCGCCGCGAAGGCGGCCAGACCCACCGGTGGCGTGTCGTCGGCCAGGATGCCGAAATAGAACACGAAGAGGTGCACCGCGATCAGCGGCACCACCAGCCCGGACTGGGCGCCCACGGTCACGATCACCGGCGCCATCAGCGACGAGACGACGATGTAGTTCGCCGTGGTCGGCAGGCCCATGCCCAGGAGGAGGCTCATCACCGCCACGAGGATCAGCATGATGATCAGGCTGCCGCCGGAGAGGAACTCCACCAGCTCGCCCACCACCTGGTGCGCGCCGGTCAGCGAGATGGTGCCAACCACGATACCCGCGGCGCCGGTGGCGACGCCGATGCCGATCATGTTGCGCGAGCCGGAGATTATGCCGTCGATCCATTCGGAGACGCCGCGGGCGAAGGCCGCGCCGAGTTCCGCCCCCTCGCCGCGCATGATCGCCTTGATCGGGTGCTGGGTGAGCGCGACGATGATCATCGCCATGGTCGCCCAGAATGCCGACAGCGCCGGCGACAGCCGTTCGACCACGATGCACCAGAGCAGGATCACGATCGGCAGGATGAAGTAGTACCCGGTCCGGGCGACGTCGCTGGCATTGGGCAGCTCGGTGATCGGCGCGTTGGGGTCGTCGATCACCAGATCCGGCCGTTGCGCGGCGATCCAGAGCAGGATCAGATAGGCTGCCGCGGTCCCGATCGAGACGATCAGGAAGGCGGATTCGGGCATCGCCACCTTGATCCAGCCGAGCCCGTAATAGACCACGGCGCCGAGCGCCGAGATGCCGATGAACCCGGTCAGGAAGCCGATCGCCTTCTGCGCCACGGTGATTGTGGTCGGGTGCTTCGGCAGGCCTTTCAGGCCCATCTTCAGCGCCTCCAGATGGACGATGTAGACCAACGCGATGTAGCTCACCAGAGCCGGCACCAGCGCGTGCTTGATGATGTCGGTATAGGCGATGCCGGTGAACTCGGCGATCAGGAACGCCGCCACGCCCATCACCGGCGGGGTCAACTGGCCGTTGGTCGAGGAGGCGACCTCGACCGCGCCCGCCTTCTCCGGCGGGAAGCCGGTTCGCTTCATCAGCGGGATGGTGAAGGTGCCGGTCGTGACCACATTGGCGATCGACGAGCCCGAGTAGAGCCCGCTCATCGCCGAGGCGACCACCGCCGCCTTGGCCGGCCCGCCGCGCAGATGGCCCAAGAGAGCAAAGGCGATCTTGATGAAGTAGTTGCCTGCGCCCGCTTTCTCCAGGATGGCGCCGAACAGGACGAAGAGGAAGATCAGCGAGGTCGAGACGCTGAGGGCGACGCCGAAGACGCCCTCGCCCTGCATCCAGAAATGCCACATCGCCTTGCCGAAGGATGCCCCCTTCCACTGCATAACCTCGGGTAGCCAAGTCGAGTGGTCGAAGAAGACGTAGGAGACGAAGACCATGCCGACGATCATCAGCGGCAGGCCGAGCGCGCGGTAGATGGCGCTGGCCAGGATCAGCATGCCAACCGACGAGACCACCAGATCGCCCGTAGTCGGCAGCCCGGCGCGGGTTGCGATCGCCTCGCGGAACACGACCGCGTGCAACGAGACGACGAGGCTAAGGCCGATCAGGATCCAGTCATACCAAGGTATCCGGGTCCGCGGGCTTTTCCGGAACAACGGGAAGGCCATCGCCGCCAAGACCAGCGCGAAAGCCAAATGGATTCGCCGGGCGTCGGAATTGGTGACCACCAGCCAGCGCAAGCCGGTATGTTCCGACAGCCAGAACGGCAGGTTCGAGGCGATGTAGAGCTGAAACACCGCCCAGATGAAGGCGAGCCACAGAATCAGTTTGCCCTGCCAGTTGTCCGGGCTGCGCGCACCGGTATCGACCTGCGCGACCAGATCCGTCGCGTTGTTTGCCGGCGTCTCGTTAGTGGCCATGTTCCCTTCCCTTGCGGCGCCCTCCCCGGCCCGCCGAAAAGCTTCACTTGTAGACCCAACTCAGCCGAGCGGTCTGCGTTCGTCAATCACCATCCGCCGGCCTCGGCCAGGGCTTCGCCATAGGCGAAAATGCCGGGCGTGCCGCCGGTGTGCAGAAAAACCAGCGTCTCGTCCGTGCCGGCATTGCGGGCCCAGCCGAGGAACCCGGCCATCGCCTTGCCGGAATAGACCGGATCGAGCATCAATGCCTCCCGCGCCGCGCCAATCAGGATCGCGTCGCGGGTGGCGGCGTTGAGGTGGCCGTATCCCGGCGCCAGGAAGGCGTCGGTCACCTGCACGTCTGCATCGGCCACCGGGTTCGCCACACCCAAGAGTGCCGCGATCTCGGCGCCGCGTGCTTTGAGCCGCGGCACCTGCAATTCGGCCGAGCGGCGCACGCAGACGCCGAGCACCGGGGTGTCGCAGCCGATCGTCCGGAGCCCGTAGAGTAGCCCGGCATGGGTCGCACCGTTGCCCGATGGCAGCACGATGCCGGCTGGCTCGATCCCGGCGGCGTCGAACTGGTCCACCAGCTCCCGCGCCGCCAGCACGTAGCCGAGCGCGCCGAGCGGCGGATGCCCCGGCGCGAGATGGATCACGTAAGGTGTGCACCCCTGCCCGCGCAGCATCGCCGCCAGCGCATCCAGCCGGGCGTCGGCGCCGGCTTCGTCCTCGCCGTCGGGATAGGAATGGAGCTTCGCGCCAAGCAGCCGCTCAACCAGAACATTGTCCGAGTTGCGGTAGAGCGGGTCCTGCTTCGCCACCCGCTCCTCGTGCTGGATGTGGCACTCCATACCCCGCCTCGCAGCGAAGCAGGCGCAGAGGCGACAGTAGTTCGACTGCACCGCGCCGGTGATCAGCATGGTGTCGGCACCGCGGGCGCGGGCCTCGCCGAAGTAGAATTCGAGCTGGCGCACCTTGCTGCCGCCGAAAGCGAGCGGCTGGACATCGTCGCGCTTGGCGTAGAGCCGCGGCCCCCCCTCGGAACGGGCAATCTCGCTCTCGAGATTGGTCAATCGCTCCAGCGGCGTCGGTTCCGGGCAGAGGCGGATCCGTGGCAGTTGATCGATCCGCCCAAAAGCATCGGCCGCGGATATCTCCGCGGCGCTGCCCATCCGCAAGGCCGAATTCCGACTCATACCAGGTGTCATACAGAGATGCTTCGGGCGGAGCGGCAACCGCCCCGCCCGTGGCCGGATCACATCCAGCCGCGCTCCTTGTAGTACTTCACCGCCCCCGGATGCAGCGGTGCGGAGAGACCGTCCTTGATCATCTCGGCTTCCTGCAGGTTGGCGAAGGCCGGGTGCAGGGCCCGGAACTGGTCGATGTTGTCGAACACCGCCTTGACCACCGTGTAGACGACCTCGTCCGGAACCGCGGCCGAGCTGACGAAGGTGGCGCCCACACCGAAGGTGACGACCGCGGGGTTGTCGCCGTACATGCCGGCCGGGATCGACGCAGCGCGGTAGTTGGCGTTGTCGGCGACCAGCTTGTCGATCTCCGCCCCGGTGGCATTGACCAGCACCGCGTCACAGGTGGCGAGCGATTCCTGGGTCAGCGCCGACGGATGGCCGACGGCCCAGAAATAGGCGTCGATCTTGCCGTCGCAGAGCGCCTGCCCGGTCTCGGCCGACTTCATCTCGGCGGCGAGCTTCAGGTCGTCGCGCGACCAGCCCAGCGCCTCCTCGATCACCTCCCAGGTGCCGCGGGTGCCCGAGCCGGGGTTGCCGATGTTCAGGCGCTTGCCCTTCAGGTCGGTGATGTTGGAGATCCCGGCATCGCCGCGAGCCAGGATGGTGATCGGCTCCGGATGCACCGAGAACACCGCGCGCAGGTCCTCGAACTTGCCTTGGTCGGCGAACTTCGAGGTGCCGTGGAACGCATGGTACTGCCAGTCCGACTGAGCGACGCCGAACTCCAGCTCGCCGGCGCGGATGGTGTTGATGTTGTAGATCGAGCCGCCGGTCGATTCCGCCGAGCAGCGGATGCCGTGCTCCTTGCGGTCCTTGTTGACCAGACGGCAGATCGCACCGCCGGTCGGGTAGTAGACGCCGGTCACGCCGCCGGTGCCAATCGAGATGAACTGCTGCTGGGCAACGGCCGAGGTGGCGGTCATCGCCATGCCGGCGAGCGCGCCGGCCACGAGGTGGGTGAACTTCATCGTTGAATTCCTCCCTGTGAGATTGCGTTAAAGCTGATACCGCCATCATGCGCCGGCAGCCGAAGCCACCGGGCGCCCGGTCTCGGTGGACATCTTTGACAGAGCGGCATGCCAATGCAAGGCCGGCGACACCGCGAGCGGCGGGAGTCGCGTCGTTTTGGCTCAAAGTTCACCGTCAATCCGGTGAAATTCCGTGCCGGGCCACCGCGGCACGGCCCGGCTTCGCTGCTGATTCGCCCCACGGCAGGGCGCAAACGCCTTTGCGCCCTACCGCTCAGTGGCGCACCTTCTTGCCGCCGAGCCCCTCGTAGAACCGCGTCGCCTGGCTGTCGTCGTGCTTGCCGAAGCCGGCGCCGGAGGCGCCCAGGAACACCTGCAGCGCCGCCGCCGAGACCGGCACCGGGAACCCCGCCGCCCACGCCGCGTCGAGCACGATGCCGAGGTCCTTGACGAAGATGTCGACCGCCGAGCTCGCCTCGGTGCCTTCAGTCAGCATCCGTGGCCCGCGGTTCGAGATCATCCACGAGCCCCCGGCCGAGACGTTCAGCACGCCTAGGACCTGCGCCGGGTCGAGCCCCAGATGGGTGCCGGTGCTCATCACCTCGGCCGCCACCGCCAGGTTGCAGCCGGCGGCGAGTTGGTGGACCATCTTCATCGTCGAGCCCGACCCCGGCCGGTTGCCGAGCCAGGACACGTTGGCGCCGATGGCGTCGAGCACCGGCTGGGCCGCCTCCAAGGCCGGATCGACGCCGGAGCACATCTCCGTGAGCTTGCCCGCTTCGGCCGCGATCGGGCCACCGGAGACCGGAGCGTCGAGGAAATAGAGCCCCGCCGCCTCGACCTCGGCGCCGGTCTCGGCCGCCGCTTCGGCCGGCATGGTGACGGTGGAGACAACCAATGCCCGCCCGGCAGGCCCTCGACGGCGCCGCTCTCGCCGAACAGCACCGCCCTCGCCTGCTCGGCGTCGACCACCGAAAGGACAACGGCGCCGGCCCTGTCGCAGGCCGTGGCAGCGTTCTCGGCGCGGGTGCCGCCGCGCCCTTCCAGCCAGTCGAGCGCGGCCGGATTGATGTCGAACCCGGTCACCTCGTGGCCCGCCGCCAGAAGGGCACCAGCCATCCCCTTGCCCATGGCGCCGAGGTCGATGAATCCGATTCTCATGGGTCGCCCCCTCGGCGCTCTCGCGATCCGAAAACTCCGTCGGCCCACTATTGTGCTGCGGCGCGGATGCGGTCAATGCATGGCCTCGAAGGACGCAACCACCCCAGAACGGAAGGACCGCCCCCGAGATGAAGCCCGACATCCTGCAGATGGGCCCGATGATGCCCCATATCGAAGCGGCGCTGGAGGGCGCCTACACCGTGCACCGCTACTGGAAGGCCGAGGACAAGGCGGCACTCCTGGCCAAGATCGGTCAGCGGGTCCGCGGCATGGCTACCGACGGCCACAACGGCTGTTCGCGGGCGATGCTGGAGGCGCCGCCGGCGCTGGAGGTGATCTCCAGCTTCGGCGTCGGCTATGTCGCCGTTGACACCGTCGCCTGCAAGGAGCACCGCGTGAAGGTTGGCAACACCCCGGAGGTGCTGAACGACGCGGTGGCGGAGCTGACGCTCGGGCTGATGCTGGCACTCTGCCGCCGCATCCCGCAGGCGGAGCGGTATGTGCGCGACGGCCGCTGGCTGGAGCGCAACTATCCGCTGACCGCCGAGCTCACCGGCGCCCGAGTCGGCATCGTCGGGCTCGGCCGGATCGGCAAGGAGATCGCCCGGCGCTGGCCAGGCGTTCAAGATGCGGATCGCCTATCACGGCCGCCACCAGCAGCCCTACGAGCCGTTCGAATACTATGCCGATCTCGTCGAGATGGCCCGCGACGTCGACTGGCTGGTGGTGATCGCGCCGGGCTCGGCCGAGACCCGGGGCATCGTCTCGCGGACGGTCATGGAGGCGTTGGGGCCGGAAGGCTGCCTGGTCAACATCGCCCGCGGCTCGCTGGTCGACGAGCCGGCGCTGGTGGAGATGCTGCAGTCGGGCGACCTCGGAGGCGCGGCGCTCGACGTGTTCGCCGACGAGCCGCGGGTGCCGGAGGCGTTGATCGTCCTCGACAACGTGGTGCTGTCGCCGCATCAGGGTTCGGCGACGAGGAAGACCCGCAAGGCGATGGGCGACATGGTGGTCGACAATCTCGCCGCCCATTTCGCCGGCGAGCCGCTGCTGGCGCAGGTCGTGTGAGGGGCGCGGCGAGGGTGGGATGCACCCACCCTACCGACATGCAGGGACGGAACCGCAATGCGTGCACTGATCCAGAGGACCTCGGGAGCCAAGGTCACCGTCGAAGGCGAGGTGGTCGGCGAGATCGGTCCCAGCCTGGTCATCGTCGTCTGCGCGACGCGCGAGGACGGCGAGGCGGAGAGCGAATGGCTCGCCGGCAAGATCGTCAAGCTGCGCATCTTCCGCGACGACGAGGGCCGGATGAACCGCTCGCTCCTGGATGTCGGCGGCGCGGCGCTGATCGTCAGCCAATTCACCCTCGCAGCGGAGACCAAGGGCAACCGGCCCGGCTTCTCCACCGCCGCAGCGCCGGAGGACGGAGAGCGGCTCTACGAGCACTTCAAGGACCAGGTCCGCGGCCACGGCGTCACCGTCGGCGGCGGCCGCTTCGGCGCCTAGATGAAAGTCGAGCTGGTCAATGACGGCCCGGTGACGATCTGGCTCGACACCGCCCGGCGGTGACGGGGTCCGGAACGGGTGCATGTGGTGAGGAAGTGGTTGGCTCAGCGACTGGTCAGAAGCTCTTTGGCAGACCAGCCTGCTTCAGCGTTTCATTGGCTGTATGCCGAGACTTCACGCCATTGTCGACTGTGAAGTAACGGTTACTGATCCGGCTGTACGAGATCTCGTGATCGCCTCGGCCGTGCCGATGGAAATAGCACCCGGCCTCTCGGAGTAGTCTTATCAGTTCGCGCCGAAACCCTGCCACCGATCAAAGGCACGGATTCTGAACCCGCGAAAGCTGCTCTGCCATAATATGCACGGGAATTTCAGGTGGCCAGTCGTCCCCGTTCAGCTCCACAAGGTCGCAGATCGCGTCGAGAACCTTGTCGCGGAAGGCCTCCATAGATTTCAGATTCGACACAGAGGCAGTCAATGTCGTGGCTTGTCGCGACCCATACACCTGCGTCCTCATCCCAGTCCGCGCGGACCACGATGGATAAGTGTTTCATGGATCTGCGGCTCCTTGCGATGCTGTCCGTGGAATCATCAGATGGTCTTCTGCCATATTATTCAGGCGGCGATAAGCCCAAACAAAGGACTAAGCCCGATTTATTCATGAAGGTGGCTGGGTTTCGGGTTTTCGCGTTGGATCGCCCGGCGTTGCCGGGTGTGGATGATGCTGGAACCTGGTCGGCGCCTGGGGGGTTGGTGTTCGGGGCTCGCCGGCGGCGCCGGCCGCGCGTTTCACGGGCCCTGGGCATGTATCCGGCGGAGCATGGG
>Ga0209049_1000218_pt1 | contig 12187 bp, 15 predicted proteins | sample WorMetulBAHAMAS2_FD_187398 | JGI IMG/M metagenome (GOLD analysis project Ga0209049, IMG submission 187398) | Marine gutless worms symbiont microbial communities from Max Planck institute for Marine Microbiology, Germany - Olavius ullae BAHAMAS.2... | ecosystem: Host-associated > Annelida >...
CCCTCGACGGGTGACAAACCGGGCCGCAGCGGGGTATCATCGAACATGGCGGGCTGGATCTCTAGGCTGGTGGCGCAGGAACAGGTTTGGCGACAAATTCACACGCCGCATCCACAGTTTAATCCATGCCCGCCAACCAAGTCAGGCACCATGATGAATAATCCAGGATAGGTGACAACCGCAGGCAAAATGCTATCGTGAATCAGGTGACGAGGCGGCAGCCGCAAAGGATCCGATGAGCCACCACGAAACCTCGCTGAAGGCACAGTTCTACCTGACTGCGCCGCAGCCTTGCGCCTATCTGCTGGGCCGCGAGGAGCGAAAGGTGTTCACCACCCTGCAAGGGGCCTTCGCCATCAATGTCAACAACAGCCTGTCGCTGAAGGGGTTCCGCCGCAGCCAGTCGGTGGTCTACCGCCCGGCCTGCGTCGGCTGCTCGGCCTGTATGTCGATCCGCGTTCCCGTGGCGCAGTTCCGTCTCTCGCACAGCCAGCGCCGGATCTTGAGGCGCAATGGCGACGCCCTGCGCCGCCCCCGCGAGGCTTGGGCGACCGAGAGCCAGTTTGATCTGTTTCGCCGCTACCTCGACAGCCGCCATTCCTCTGGCGGCATGGCCGACATGGACGTCTTCGACTTCGCCAGCATGGTCGACGACACGCCGATCAGCAGCGCCATGGTCGAATACGCGCTGGAGGATCGCGAGACCGGGACCCAACGCCTGATCGCCGCCTGCCTCAGCGACATCCTCGGCGACGGACTGTCGATGGTCTATTCCTTCTTCGAGCCGGCGGAGTCGGCGCGCAGCCTCGGCGCCTACATGATCCTCGACCACATCCGGTTGGCGCGGGAGATGGGGCTGCCGCATGTCTATCTCGGCTACTGGGTGCCCGACAGCCCGAAGATGGACTACAAGGTCAGCTACCGCCCGTTCGAGCTCTGCGACGGCGCCAACTGGCGCCGCTTCGCCAGCCGCGACGAATACCGACTCTGGCGCAGCCGCCACGGCTCGGGACCGGTTGGCTCGTCGGTGGACTAATCCGCAACCCCGGAAGGCAGGGCGCTCGCGGAGCCCGATCAACGCGATGCGGCATCCATCAGTATGACAGCCTCGACCACCTGCCGGGTGGCTTCGGCGAGCAGGTAGGTATCGCCGCCGACATCGGCGTAGATCTGGCCCGGCTGCGGCCGCGACAGGTCATAGGCGCCGTAGCGGATGCGGCGATAGTCGATATCGCGCGGGATGTACTCGCCGGCTGCCCAGCGCTTGCGGTGGCCGGGGGGGATGCACGAGCCCTTCTTGGCCAGCCCGGGCGGGCAATGCGCGCCATAGGCCGGCGGGACCTTGCCACCCTTGGCGTGCCCAGGCGGCGGCACCGCCTTCGGCCCCGCCAACGTCGGCTGAGCGAGTGTAGCGACCGAGAACGCGGCAGCGGCGGCAAGCAACAACCCAAGGCGAAATCGGTTTGGCATCCTCGTGGTCGCCCTCGAACTATCCTTGGTTTCAGATATCAGAATATTGTAGCCCATAAAGGCCCGTGGAGTTCAAACCTGATCTTCAACGTGAAGTTCAGAGATCGCGCGTCCGCGGCCGGTGATCTGGCAGCCGGCTCCACGCCGCGCCGCCGCGCCGGTAGCGGGTGGTCATGGCGTAGTCCTTGTTCGGCCCTTCCACCTCCCAGCGGCTCAGCCAGGTGTCCTCGCCGAAGTCGTAGCTCACCCGGTAGCGGTCCTCGCCGCACAGATGAACCGCCTCGGGCATGTCGGCCATGAAATCGTGGAACGGGCGGCCGTCCTCGTAGCGGACCTCGATATGTCCCTCCTCCGGGAACCGCCACAGCGATACCCGGCCGGAGTGGTAGTCGACGCCGCGGAACCGCAGCACCCCCTCCTCGCGGCAGGTCAGGCCCTCGCCGTCGGGGTCGAAGCGGCATTCGCCCCAGAACTCGCCGATCACGCCCTCGGGAACGTTCTCGATGAACCGCACCATATGCCAGCGGCCCTGAAACCAGCCTTGAGTTGCTATTGTCATGGGGCTTTGCTACCCCGCCAGACGACATCCATGCAACGGAAGTGACACCGATGATCCCCCGCTATTCTCGCCCCGATATGGCGGCCATCTGGTCGCCCGAGACCCGGTTCCGCATCTGGTTCGAGATCGAGGCCCATGCCTGCGATGCCCTGGCCGCACTCGGGGTGATCCCCAAGGCCGCGGCCGAGGCGGTGTGGAAAGCAAAGGAGGTCGAGTTCGATGTCACCCGCATCGACGAGATCGAGCGCGAGGTGAAGCATGACGTGATCGCCTTCCTGACTCATCTGGCCGAGCACGTGGGGCCCGAGGCACGCTTTGTCCATCAGGGGATGACCTCGTCGGACGTGCTGGACACCTGCTTCAACGTCCAACTTGTGCGCGCTGCCGACATCCTGCTCGCCGACCTCGACGGTCTGCTGGCGACGCTCAAGCGGCGGGCTTGCGAGCACAAGGACACGGTCTGCATCGGCCGGTCCCACGGCATCCATGCCGAGCCGGTTACCTTCGGGCTGAAGCTGGCCCAGGCATATACCGAGATGGACCGCAACCGCGCCCGGCTGGCTGCGGCGCGGGCCGAGGTGGCGACCTGCGCGATTTCCGGTGCCGTCGGCACCTTCGCCAACATCGATCCCTCGGTCGAGGAACATGTCGCCAAGGCTTTGGGGCTGGAGGTCGAGACTGTCTCGACCCAAGTCATCCCGCGCGACCGCCACGCGGCGTTCTTCGCCACGCTCGGGGTGATCGCCTCGTCGGTCGAGCGCATCGCCACCGAGATCCGCCATCTGCAGCGCACCGAGGTGCTGGAAGCCGAGGAATACTTCTCCCCCGGCCAGAAGGGCTCCAGCGCCATGCCGCACAAGCGCAACCCGGTGCTGACCGAGAACCTCACCGGGCTCGCGCGGCTGGTGCGCGCCTATGCGATCCCGGCGATGGAGAACGTGGCGTTGTGGCACGAGCGGGACATCTCGCACTCGTCGGTCGAGCGCAACATCGGCCCCGACGCGACGGTGACGCTGGATTTTGCCCTGGCGCGGCTGACGGGCGTGATCGACAAGCTGGTGGTCTATCCGGAGAACATGGAGGCCAACCTCAACAAGTTTCGCGGCCTAGTGCATTCGCAACGGGTGCTGCTGGCGCTGACGCAGAAGGGGGTCAGCCGCGAGGACAGCTACCGGCTGGTACAGCGCAACGCAATGAAGGTCTGGGAGCAGGGCGCCGACTTCATGGCCGAGCTCAAAGCCGACCCGGAGGTCGCGGCGGCGCTGAGCGCGGCGGAGATCGAGGAGAAGTTCGACCTTGGCTATCACACCAAGCACGTCGATACGATCTTCCGGCGGGTGTTCGGAAAGGACTGAGGCGCAGATCGAACACACACATCTAACGCTCCCGGCCTTCGACGATCGCCGGGATCCGCTCTGCGTTGACATTCCCCCTCTCCGTCGATCGAGTCGCCGAAGGTGAAGGTCAACATGGACCGTCGCCGGTCAGTCGAGCTTCGCGCCTCGCCTGGACGGGTTACGAAGGCACTCTGACAAGCCGCTTGATCATCCAGTTTCCAGCCGGAAGGCTCGCGTACCACTGCCCCGCCGCGGTAAGGGTACAGAGCCACGAATGCCAATTCGCTATTCGCAACGCACGCTCCAGCGGCGCTGGCACCTGACAAAAACGGCAGCAAATACCGGCGCGCAAACGACATGACACACATGCTATCATCCCACAACTTGCTCCACGCGCAGCCCGAACAAGGGCTACACTCCGAAAACACGCGGCAACGCAATTCCTTGCCGCGGCATCGGAAGAGAAAAGGAAGGCGGGATCTGTCGTGTCGGCGAACCGGGCGGGATCAGTGGCCCTGCTCGGTCATGAGCCGGGCTTTCGCCTCGACCATCATCTTGTCCATCCGCCGGCGCAGCGCGCGCTCGGGCACGCCCTTGCCCTTGGCTTCCAGATCGGCAGAGACCTTGCGGTAGACGATTTCGTCGCCGGCATCTCGAAGGTCCTCGCTCACCACCGAATTGGCATAGGCTTCTGCGGCGGCGCCGGTCAGTCCCATCTCCTCCGCGGCCCAAAGGCCGAGCATCTTGTCGCGGCGCGCCTGGGCTTTGAACAGCATCTCCTCGTCATGCGCGTACATGTTTTCGAAAGCGAGTTTGCGTTCGTCGAAGGTCGTCATTCGCTGAGCTCTCCCGGTCGTCGGATAGCGAGTGTAAGAATCTTCCCGCCCACGGTATAGCAAGTCCGGCACGAAATGCTACTGCGGCAGATACGCCCTTGTGCTCTCTTGCGGCGGTGACTATAGACGGCGCAACGAGCGACAGGCTTCCTGGCGCCCGATTATGTATTCCCTAACGGAGAGATCTCATGGCGCGGCGCAGATTTGTCTATGAGGGCAAGGCGAAGATCCTCTACGAAGGACCGGAGTCGGGCACCCTAGTCCAGCACTTCAAGGACGACGCCACCGCCTTCAACGCCCAGAAGAAGGACGTGATCGACGGCAAGGGGGTGCTGAACAACCGCATCAGCGAGCACGTCATGACGGCGCTGACCGCGATCGGCGTGCCGAACCATTTCATCCGCCGCCTCAACATGCGCGAGCAGCTGATCCGCGCCTGCGAGATCGTGCCGCTTGAGGTGATCGTGCGTAACGTCGCCGCCGGGTCGCTGTCGAAGCGGCTCGGGATCGAGGAGGGCACGCCGTTGCCACGTCCGATCGTCGAGTTCTGCTTGAAGGACGATGCCCTCGGCGATCCGTTGGTCACCGAGGAGCACATCATCGCCTTCGGCTGGGCCAGCCAGGCCGAAATCGACGACATCATCTCGCTGGCGCTGAGGGTCAACGACTTCCTCAGCGGCATGTTCTTCGGCGTCGGCATCAAGCTGGTGGACTTCAAGATCGAATGCGGCCGCATTTACGACGGGGATTTCCAGCGGATCATCGTCGCCGACGAAATCAGCCCGGATTCCTGCCGGCTGTGGGACGTCAAGACCGGGCAGAAGCTCGACAAGGACGTGTTCCGCCGTGATCTTGGCAGCCTGACCGATGCCTATTCCGAGGTCGCCCGGCGCCTCGGCATCATGCCGGAGGTCAGCAACGGCAAGCGACCGGGGCCGAAGCTGGTGCACTAGCCGGCCGGTATGGACTGGACCCGCCAGATCGACAGCTATTGCGAGCGGCTCGGACCGGAATTCTGGGCCGAGCCGGTGAATGCCTGGACCAACGGCAGCTTCGTCATCGTCGGAGTCGCGGCGCTGGCCGTCCTGTGGCGGGCCGAACGGCGCGATCAGATGGCGGCGCGGTGCTCGCAGCGGTCACCGTTGCCATCGGCATCGGCTCGTTCCTGTTCCATACCTTCGCCACCGGCTGGGCCCTGCTGGCCGACGTGCTGCCGATCCGGGTCTTCATGCTGGTTTGTATCGGTGCTGCGCTCCATCGTTTCGTGGGGGTGGGGCGCTGGTGGTCGGTGCTGGCGGCGGTGGCGTTCCTGGTCGCCTCGATCCTCTTCACCGCGGTTTCATCGCGCCTGCTCGGCGACGCGCTCAACCGGTCCGAGATGTACCTGCCGGCCTTGCTCACGCTCGCCGGCGTCGGTGGCTGGCTGATGCAGCGCCGCCATCCGGCCCGGCGGGTTTTGCTGGCGGCCGCCGCGCTGTTCGTCGCCTCGGTGTTCTTCCGTTCGATCGACATCGCCGTCTGTCCAGCGTTGCCGCTCGGCACCCATTTCCTGTGGCATCTGCTGAACGCCGCTGTGCTGGGCGTCCTCCTGGCGGCCTTCATCCGGGACTGCGCGCGCGGTCGGCAGCGAGAAAGGGCCGCATGAGGCGCCTTTGCCATTGTTCCGAGCCATCGCCGGAGGTATCAGGAGGCCAAACCGAGCAGGAAAGGCCAGCCGATGAAAGCCCGCGTCTTCGTCACCCTCAAGAACGGAGTCCTCGATCCGCAAGGCGAGGCGATCCGCCACGCGCTCGGCACGCTGGGCTTCGCCGGCGTCGAGGGGGTCCGTCAGGGCAAGGTGATCGATCTCGACCTGGCCGAGACCGACGCCGCCGTGGCCGAGGCGACCGCCAAGGAGATGTGCGAGAAGCTGCTCGCCAACACCATCATCGAGAACTACTCGGTCGAAATCCTCTGAGCGGAGGGGCCTGATGAAATCCGCCGTCATCATCTTTCCCGGATCGAACTGCGACCGCGACATGGCCGTGGCCCTGACCGGTGCCAGCGGGCGCAGGGCCGAGATGGTCTGGCACAAGGACGCCTCGCTGCCCGACGGCCTCGATATCGTGGCGTTGCCTGGTGGCTTCTCGTTCGGCGATTATCTGCGCTGCGGCGCCATCGCCGCGCGGGCGCCGATCATGCGCGCGGTGGTCGACTTCGCCAACCGCGGCGGGCTGGTGCTCGGCGTCTGCAACGGCTTTCAGATCCTGATCGAGACCGGGTTGCTGCCGGGGGCGCTGATGCGCAACAAGACCCTGAAGTTTGTCTGCCGGGACGTGCGGCTGGCGGTGGAGACGACCGACAGCCCGTTTACCAGCGCCTATGGCAACCGCCGGATCGTCACCGTGCCGATCGCCCATCACGACGGCGCCTATATCGCCGACGACGACCTCTTGGCGCGGCTGCGGGACGAGGACCGCATCGCCTTTCGCTATGTCGACGCCGCGGGCCAGCCGGTGGCGGCGGCCAACCCCAACGGCTCGGCCGACAACATTGCCGGGGTGCTGAGCGCCAACCGCCGGGTGCTGGGCATGATGCCCCATCCCGAACGCCTCACCGACCCCGAGCTCGGCGGCACCGACGGGGCGCTGCTGTTCGAGAGCCTCTGCGCCGCGCTGGAGACGGCGTGATCGGGGCGGGACGATGAAATCCCCGCTGATCGCCGCGGCATTTGCGACCCTGCTCTCCGTCCCCGCGGCGGCCGATGCCTTCAAGGTCGGCGATCTCGGCGCCATGCCGTCGCGCCGCGCCTGCGTGGAGACCGCTGCCAAGGTGTTGGAGACCTACGTTGCCGAACATGGCGCCTCTCCACCAGTGGCGACCCGTCTGATCCACAAAGCTGGTCGTTCTATGGCTGGGGCCTGCGCCCCGGCATGACCGACGCGGTGATCATCTGCCCAATCGTCGGCAACCAGATGAACGCCTTCTACACCTTGCATTCTTCGGGCGACGCGGGCGCCAAGGCCGCCGATGTGACCGCCGAGCACATCCGCACCCTGTGGCAGGATCTGCGCTGAGCCGCGCCGCCCTGCCGCGGTCGCCCGCTCTTCCATTTTCCCGGCCCAGCCGATAAAACCGGCGGGAATCCCGATGCCTCCCCCCGATGCCTCCCGAGGACCTCCCATGACCAGAGAGCCGGATGTCAACCAGGAACTGGCCGCCAGCCACGGGCTGAAGCCGGACGAGTACCAGCGCATCCTCGATCTCCTGGGCCGGACCCCGACCTTCACCGAACTCGGCATTTTCTCGGCGATGTGGAACGAGCACTGCTCCTACAAGTCCTCGAAGAAGTGGCTGCGCACCCTGCCGACAACGGGTCCGCAGGTGATATGCGGCCCGGGCGAGAATGCCGGCATCGTCGATATCGGCGACGGCCAGGCGGTGGTGTTCAAGATGGAGAGCCACAACCACCCCTCCTACATCGAGCCCTACCAGGGCGCAGCGACGGGGGTGGGGGGGATCCTGCGTGACGTATTCACCATGGGCGCGCGGCCGATCGCGGCGATGAACAGCTTGAGCTTCGGCGAGCCGGCGCACCCGAAGACCGCGCATCTGGTCAAGGGCGTGGTCGAGGGCGTCGGCGGCTACGGCAACTGCTTCGGTGTGCCCACGGTGGGCGGTGAGGTGCGCTTCGACCCCTCCTACAACGACAACTGCCTGGTCAACGCCTTCGCCGCCGGGCTGGCCGAGACCGACAAGATCTTCTACTCCGCCGCCTCGGGCGTCGGCATGCCGGTGGTCTACTTGGGCGCCAAGACTGGGCGCGACGGGGTCGGCGGCGCCACCATGGCCTCGGCCGAGTTCTCCGACGACGCCGAGGAAAAGCGCCCCACTGTCCAGGTCGGCGACCCCTTCACCGAGAAGCGGCTCCTAGAGGCCTGCCTCGAGTTGATGGCCTCGGGCGCGGTGATCTCGATCCAGGACATGGGCGCCGCGGGGCTGACCTGCTCGGCGGTCGAGATGGGCGACAAGGGCAGTCTCGGCATCGAGCTCGACCTCGATCTGGTGCCGGCGCGCGAGCAGGCGATGAGCGCCTACGAGATGATGCTCTCCGAGTCCCAGGAGCGCATGCTAATGGTCTTGAAGCCTTCAATGGAGGCCGAGGCCAAGGCGATTTTCGACAAGTGGGACCTCGACTTCGCCGTCGTCGGCCACACCATCGCCGAGGACCGATTCCTGATCCGCCACGGCGGCGAGGTCAAGGCCGACCTGCCGCTGAAGGCGCTCTCCGGCACCGCGCCGAAATACGACCGTCCGCACGTCGAGCCGCCGGCGCCGGCGCCCCTGGGCGAGGTGCCCGAGCTCGACCCGGCCGAGGCGCTCCTGCGGCTGATGGGCTCGCCCAATCTCTGCTCGCGCGCCTGGGTCTGGCAGCAATACGACCACATGGTGATGGCCGACACCGTGGTCCGCCCCGGCTCGGATGCCGCTGTGGTGCGGGTGCACGGCACCGAGAAGGCGCTCGCCTTCACCGCCGACGTCACCCCGCGCTACTGCAAGGCCGATCCCTTCGAGGGCGGCAAACAGGCGGTGGCCGAGGCTTACAGAAATATCTCAGCAACCGGCGCCAAGCCGCTGGCGACAACGGATAATCTCAATTTCAGCAATCCCGAACGCCCGGCGATCATGGGTCAGTTCGTCGGCTGCATCAAGGGCATCGGCGCGGCCTGCGCGGCGCTCGACATGCCGATCGTCTCGGGCAATGTCAGTCTCTACAACGAGACCAGCGGCAAGGCGATCTTGCCGACGCCGACCATTGGTGCGGTGGGGCTTATGACCAGCCTCGACCAGTTGATCCCGATGGCCCCGGGCGATGGCGACGTGTTGATGCTGAGCGGCCGGTCGGCCGGGCATTTGGGTCAATCGGCCTATCTGGCCGAGCTGTTCGCCCGCGGCGAGGGCGAGGCGCCTGCGGTCGATCTTGGCGCCGAGGCGGCGGGTGGCGACTTCGTGCGGGGGGCGAAGGCGGCAGGCCTGATTACCGCCGCCCATGACCTCTCGGACGGCGGCCTTGCCGTGGCGGCGGCGGAGATGGCGCTGGCCGCGGATTGCGGCGTCGCGCTTGATGCGCCCGCGGCAGCGCCTGCCGTCGGCTGGTTTTTCGGCGAGGACCAGGGCCGGTATCTGCTCGGCTGCCGGCCCGAGGCGGTCCGGCAGTTAGTCGAGAGAGCGCTTGCCGCCAAGGTCGAGGTCGTCCAGGTGGGCACGATCGGCGGTGACCAGATCGTCCTCGGCGGCAGCGCCATCGCGTTGGCCGAGCTCTGCGCGGCGCATGAAGGCGCCTTTGCCCGGATAATGGGCGAGGGCTGAGCCCTCACCCGCCGCCGTTGCGGGTGCGGGCGAACACGCGCCCGACGCCACTCAATCCCGATCGGCTAGTTGCTGAGACTGGTCGTCGATTTGCAGGAGACCTTCGCGGACCGCTCGATGCTCTTCAGCAGCTCTCCCGACTGGTCGGTCACGTTGAACCTGATCGTCACTTTCTGCTTCCGCAACGAGCCGCCGCCGGAACCTGCCGCGAGCCCGCCGATCTTGTTCCACTTCAGATCATAGGTGGCTTTGACCGTTCGGTTTCCGGGCTTGTCGAACGACAGTTTTCGCACCGGCGAAAGCTAGCCGGCGCCGACGAAAGCGACCTTACCCTTGAAAGGGCGGCTGGTGGCGACTCCGCCATAAAGCTGCAGCTTGGTCGGGCAGGACTGTCCGGCAATGCGCACGTTCTTCGAGGGTTTCATCGGGAGGGTTAGTTCTCAGGCTGCCGGCGGTGCGGTGCGCTGCGGCTTTCTCTCTCGCGCCTGTCGCCAGGCTTTGTCGTCACCGGTGTTCTGCGTCGTCGTTCCAGAGCGGGCGCGGGCGCGGTCGAGGGGCATACAACGGATAGCTGCCGGCGCAGTCGCGCGGCGAACATTGGTCTTGTTCTCGGAGAACTGACCCTTTTTTAACAGTCCAGACGACCTCACCCTTGAGCGCGTAAGCGTCATGAAGGGTGGTGCGCGATCCTTTCTTCAAGAAGCGCGCGCGTTGATCTCCTTTCGCTCTGCGAAGAGTGGCGTCGCAAAATGGGATAGGATCGAAACGGTCATTTGCAGTATCCGTTGTGGAATCGAGCGGTGCTTTGTAGGGGAATGAAATCTCGTACTTCGTCCAGTTCTCAGTGAGCCGCCCGCCGGCCGAGCCACCTCCGACGCGGACGCTAAACAACCCATCACGCACCGTTCTCTTCGGGCGATCGCCGCGCACGCTGACATGCAATTTTGTCGTTCCGCTGACCACTTTGGTGTAGCCGGTCTCCCTCGGCCCATCCACCCGGATCACAGCACGGTCCTTCTTGCCGGTTTCGGCTGCGAGTTAAAAAGGATCCGCCCATGCGGCCGATGAGCCAGCGGTGATCACAAGACCGACTATCGCCATGCCGGCGATCGTTCGAAAGATGCTGATGGGGTGGATGGCCCCCGCTCCCGGCGTCACAATGCGCCATAGTGTGTGGCTGTCACAGCGGCCACGAACGAGGGGAGCCGTCCGCCATGCAAGCTACCACGATTGGTCTTGATCTCGCGAAGAATGTCTTTCAGGTCCACGGCGTCGATGCCGAAGGGGAAACCGTTGTCAGAAAGAAACTCCGCCGCAGCGAGGTGATAGCGTTCTTCTCGGCCGTTCCGCCCTGCCTTGTGGGTATGGAAGCTTGTGCATCGGCTCATCACTGGGCGCGAGAGCTCGTTGCACTCGGCCATACGGTGAAGCTGATGCCGCCTGCCTACGTGAGGCCTTACGTCAAACGCGGCAAGAACGATGCAGCCGATGCGGAAGCGATGTGCGAGGCCGTCACGCGGCCGACGATGCGCTTCGACCCGGTGAAGAGCGCCGAACAGCAAGCGGTCCTCATGCTTCACCGTTCGAGGGACCTGCTGATCCGTCAGCGTACCATGCTGGTGAACGCCCTGCGGGGTCATCTCGCCGAGCTCGGCATCGTCGCGGCGCAGGGCTCGTGCAAGCTTCCGGCTCTGATTGACGCCGTCTGCAATGAAGAGGATGCCCGCATTCCGGCCGTCGCGCGCCAGGCTCTTGGCATGCTCATCGATCAGATCCAGGATCTGCAGATCAGATCAAGGCGCTGGAACGGGACCTCCTCGCTTGGCATCGAGCCAGTGAGGCAAGCCGGCGCCTGGCAACGATTCCCGGGATCGGGGTCATCACCGCCACTGCGATCGCTGCGACGATGACTGACCCCGCGCACTTCAAGTCCGGCCGGCAGTTCGCAGCCTGGCTGGGGCTCGTCCCCAGGAAGAACTCAACGGGCGGCAAGGAACGGCTCGGCCACGTCTCCAAGATGGGCGACCGATACATCCGAAAGCTGCTCGTCGTCGGGGCGACGGCGCTCATCCGTTTCGCTCGCAACCGGGCAACCCCACTGACCGCTTGGGCCGGCAAACTCCTGACCCATCGGCCGGCGCGCCTGGCCTCGGTCGCCCTGGCGAACAAGATGGCGCGCGTCGCCTGGGCTGTGCTTGCATACGGTGAGCCGTATCGCTCTGCAGCGGCATGAGGAACGAAGACGCACTCGCTACGGTGCGAGCCTGTGCAAGTTCAGCGAGACGGTGAGGGTAGCCATGGCGTGATGACGAGCCGGTCGAGCCGGGGAACGGGGGAGCCCGCGTAGTGTCCAGCGCTTCGAGCGCGCGATACTGACTGGGACCCGGTCCGCGAACTTCATCAGGGCCAGCGGTCATGACAGCGCCGCACCAAAAGGCCGGACATATGACTGCACCCGACCAAGTCGTCAGATCGCCAGAAAACCCTTGCCCGCGGGGGCCATCCACATATAAACCACTACCGGCTGACGCCGGCAGGTTTGTCGGCGTGCTGCTCAATATACTGAAGCATGATCTCGTCGGTGACGTTGCCGCTGGTCGGGCAGAAGCAGCCCCTGGCCCAGAAGTGCCGGCCCC
>Ga0209049_1000219_pt1 | contig 12151 bp, 11 predicted proteins | sample WorMetulBAHAMAS2_FD_187398 | JGI IMG/M metagenome (GOLD analysis project Ga0209049, IMG submission 187398) | Marine gutless worms symbiont microbial communities from Max Planck institute for Marine Microbiology, Germany - Olavius ullae BAHAMAS.2... | ecosystem: Host-associated > Annelida >...
AACCGGCGCGTAGCCGCGTCAGGCCCGCCCGCTTCGGCCGCGCTGCACTGCCAGCCGCCCGCCCCGGCGGCGCCAATTCCCCATAGCGCAGCCTGAACCCTGAACCCTCGAACCCTGAGCCCTCGGCGAACCGCCCCCGCGATCTCGTGCCTTGGCGCTTCTCGGACGCCGGCAATGCCGCGCCAAACTTGACCGCAACGACGCGGCGTCCGAGAAACCTGCACAAAACTCGACGGTGGTTCTGAGGGAGTCAAATGTACAGAGTGGGGCCACCTTTGAGAATAATGCTCATAGTCTCGTACTGATCTGAATTGTCCACAAGATGCATCTCGATCCCGTTGTCGAATTCGAACACCAGCATTCTGTTGTCGACGACCTCACAACGTCTGACCTCCACATTCATAACATCGTAAAACCCTGAATCTGGCCATTGGCCCTCTTTCCAATGAGCCACCAGTTCGCCGTCACGAAAGAGGTTTACGGGAGACTGGACCATGAAATCGACAGTGCCGAACGAAAACTGGAGATCGAACTGCCCGACCCGCACCTGCGTTGTGCGCTCTCCAATGACTGGTGATAGATCAAGCCCTTCGGGTATCCTGTACACGATCTTCAGCCTTACTTCGTTGACCGGGGGTCCGATGCACGTCCCTTTCGAAAAGTGTGCTGCGGTCGGAAGCGTCCTTCAAGCGAAAGCTCACCTATTCAGAATGTCTGGTGGCTCTCGACTGGATCAAAAAACGGGCGCTCGCTGGTTGGGCTGAGAAGGTCCGCAATGTCCGCGGAGCGGCGGACAATCCACTGCTACGATCACCCGGCGATAGCTGGTGGGCTCAACCACCCTGCCCCGCCACGCCGGCCTTGATGAACCCGTCGATCTCCGCCGCCGAATAGCCGTACTCCGCCAGCACCTCGGCGGTGTGCTGGCCGAGGGTCGGTGCAGGGCGGTCGAGTTCGGGCGACGTGGCGGAGAACTTGACCGGCATGCCGATACCCTCGACCCGGCCGGCCGCCGGGTGGTCGGTCGCCACCACCATGTCGCGGGCGCGGGCCTGCGGGTCGGCGTGCATTTCGGTAATCGACAGCACCGGGCCGGCGGGGACGCCGCCGTCTTCGAGGATCTGCAGCCACTCCTCTGTGCTCTTCTGTAGGAAGATCGCGTTCAGCGCCTGCTCCAGCTCGCCCAATTGCGCCATCCGCCCGGTGTTGACCGCGAAGCGTGGGTCGTCGTTCAGCTCCGGCGCACCGATCAGGCGCACCAGCCGCTCCCAGTTGGCCTGGTTGGCGGCGCCGATATTGATCCAGCCATCCAGGGTCTCGAACGCCTGGTAGGGCGCATTCAGGGGATGCGCCGAGCCGAGCGGCCCCGGCGAGGCGCCGGTGGCGAAGGCGATGGCCGACTGCCAGTAGGTGTGGGTGATCCCGGCCTCGAAGAGCGAGGTGTTGACCTTCTGCCCCTCACCGGTCTGCAGGCGCCGCGCATAGGCCGCCGCCACCCCCATCGCCAACAGGATCCCGGCGGTGATGTCGGTCACGGGGGGGCCGACCTTGACTGGCGGGCGGCCGTGGCCCTCGCCGGTGATCGACATCAGCCCCGACATGCCCTGGGCGATCAGGTCGAAGCCGCCGCGATCGGCGTAAGGCCCGGTGCGGCCGAAGCCCGAGATCTCGGCATAGATCAGCCCCGGATTGTCGCGCTTCAGCTCCTCGTAGCCGAGCCCGAGCTTCTCCATCGTGCCCTTGCGGTAGTTCTCGACCACCATATCGGCGGTAGCCAGCATCCGCTTCAGGATCGCCACCGCCTCAGGCTCCTTGAGGTTGAGCACGATGCCGCGCTTGTTGCGGTTGACCATCAGAAAGGAGGCAGACTCGCCGGCAATCTCGGGCGGCACCGAGCGGCGCACGTCGTCGCCGGCCGGCTTCTCGACCTTGATCACGTCGGCGCCCATGTCGGCCAGCATCAGGCAACAGACCGGCCCGGCCATCACATGGGCGAGCTCGATCACCTTCATGCCGTCCAGCGGCCCCTTCACCATCTCAGCGCCCCTTCCACTTCGGCCTGCGCTTGCCGAGGAAGGCCTCCATGCCCTCCTTGAAGTCGGCGCTCATATAGGCCTGTTCGATCAGGTCGCGATCGTCGGCATCCGGCCCCTCGTTGCGCAGCCGCCGCAGCCCTTCCTTGGTGACGCGCAGGGTCAGCGGCGCGTGGGAGGCGAGGAGATGCGCCAGCTCGTCCGCCCGCGCCATCACCGCCTCGGCGTCGGCCAGCATCTCCGAGACCAGGCCGATGGCCTTCGCTTCCTCGGCCTCCACCAGCCGGGCGGTGAAGATCAGCTCGCGCACCCGCGCCGGGCCGATGATCGCCGAGAGCCGGGCGAGCGAAGCGATCGAGAGGCAGTTGCCCAGCGTCCGGGCGATCGGGAAGCCGAACTTCAGCCGCGCGTCGGTGATCCTGAGATCGCAGCAGGCGGCGATGGCGGCGCCGCCGCCGGTGCAGGCGCCGGTGATGGCGGCGATGGTGGGGACCGGGCATTGCTCGATGCGGTCGAGCACATGGTCCATCTTGGCCTCATAGCCGAAGGCATCCTCGGGCTCGTCGAAGGCGCGGAACTGGGTCATGTCGGTGCCCGCCGCCAGGGCCCTCCCGCCGGCGCCGCGGATGACGATCGCCTTGACCGAACCGTCGGTCGGCGCGTTCACGCAGGTCTCCGCCAGCCCCTCATACATGGCGAAGGTCAGCGCGTTGCGGGTCTCGGGCCGGTTGAGGGTGAGCCAGCCGATGCCGTCGGTGATCTGGTAGAGAAGGTCGTCGCTCATTGCCTGATCCTCAGCCGCTTCGGCATCCGCGTTCGTTGCAGGGTCTCGCGCTTCCTGACGTAACCCGCCTGCCAGAGAATGTCGCCAAGTGCCGCCAGCTCGCGCCAGTCCTCGGCGCTCTTGTCGCCCTGCCCTAGCGGCTCCCCGTATCGCGCAATCTTGGACTCGAAGTCGTGCCTCGCATGCCGGCACTCCTGACATTCGACGCAATCGGCATCGACGAAGAAGCCCAGGGTCTCGAACCAGAATTTCTGCTCCAGGGCGAAGAAGATAAACCAGCGTCCGCAGCCTCGGCAGCGGCGGGCGATGTCGACATATAGCGGGCGCGGGCAGTAGCCGTAGCGCTGCTTGCTGATATCGGCGCGGATCGCGGTCTCGGGGAAGATGATCCTGCCGCAGGAGGCTACGGCGCCGTACTGCCAGAACGAACGGCGGATCTCGTCCATCGAGTAGGGCTCGTCGGACCGGATCGGCTGGACGCTATAGCGGGGGTGGTCGACGAACCGGTACTTCGTCTTGAGGTGCGGCAGCTTCCGGAGCGCCCGCTTCCGCTGCCTGATCCGCCGCCGGTCCGCCTTGCTCAGCTTCATCGTGCCGGGGCCGTCTCCGCCAGGTAGCGCATCGCCGCGTCGACACCGCCCTTCTGGTGCGGGACCTTAGCCAGCTCCAGCCCCATCTCGCAGCCCGAGAGCGTGCCCATCAGCATCAGGTCGTTGAAGTCGCCGAGGTGGTCGATGCGGAACAGCTTGTCGGCGACCTTGCTGAGGCCGGAGCCGAGCGACATGTCGAAGTTGTCCAGCACCACCTTGCGGTAGGCGTCGGCCGAGAGACCCTCGGGCATCCGGATCGCGGTCAGCGACGAGGAATGGTGCCGCGGCTCGACGCACTGGATCTCCAGCCCGCAGGACTGTACGGCGCGGCGGGTCACCTCGGCATGGCGGTCGTGGCGAGCGAAGACGTTGTCGAGGTCCCTCCTCCTCCAGAATGTCGATGGCCTCGACCAGGCCGTAGAGCAGGTTGGTGGCCGGGGTGTAGGGGAAGAAGCCCTTGGCGTTGGGGGCCAGCATCTCCGACCAGTCCCAGTAGGAGCGCGACAGCCCGGCCTCTTCATGCGCCGCCAGCGCCTTCGGGCTGATGGCGTTGAACGAGAGGCCGGGGGGCAGCATCAGCCCCTTCTGGCTGCCTGCGACGATGACGTCGACGCCCCACTCGTCCATCCGCATGTCGATCGAGGCCAGCGACGAGATGGTATCGACCATCAGCAGCGCCGGGTGACCGGCGGCGTCGATGGCGGCGCGGATCTCCGGCACCTGGGTGGCGCAACCGGTGGAGGTCTCGTTCTGGACGACGCAGACCGCCTTGATCTCCTTGTCGGTGTCGGCGCGCAAGGCGGCTTCGATGGCCTCCGGGTCCGCCGCCCGGCGCCAGTCCTCGCCGATCACCTCCGGCGCCAGCCCGATCCGCGTCGCCAGCCGGTCCCACAGCCAGGCGAAATGCCCGGTCTCGAACATCACCACCTTGTCGCCGGGCGACAGCGTGTTGACCAGCGCCGCCTCCCAGGCGCCGGTTCCGGAGGCCGGGTAGATCACCACCTGCCCGGCCTGCGTCTTGACGACGCGCTTCATGCCGGCGAGCGCCTTCTTGCCGATCTCGCCGATCTCGGCGAATTTCGGCCCGCGGTGGTCGATGGTCGGGTAGTCCATGGCGCGCAGCACCCGGTCGGGGACATTGGTCGGACCGGGGATCTGCAGGAAGTGGCGACCGAAGCGGCTCATCGGATGTCTCCTCGGCTGGAATTGCCTCTTGCGCGGGGAGTCTGTCATCGGTATCGAAAATGGAATACAAAATGCAAGAAAAAAGGCGCCGACAGTGCACGGTTCCGCAAATGCGAGATACCCCTCCCCCCCAACCCCCTCCCTCAGGGAGGGGGAGTGACACCGTCGGTGCAACTGGCACCCCCCTCTCCCGGTGGGAGAGGGGTCGGGGGAGAGGGCCGTGACCGCGCCGCACGACGCCTCGCAGTCCGCTCTCGCGGAGCGCCTCAGCCGCGAAATCAAAGGTGAGGTGCTCGCCTCCCCCTTCGACCAGGGCCGCTACGCGACCGACGCCTCGTTCTACCAAATCACCCCCAGGCGGTGCTGGTGCCGAAGCGCTTCTCGGGCGTCGAGGCGGCGCTGGCGATCGCCCACGAGGAAGGCGTGCCGGTGACGGCCCGCGGCGGCGGCACCTCGCAGGCGGGACAGACGATCAACACCGGGCTGGTGATCGACTTCTCCCAGCATCTGAACGTGTTGGTTTCGCTCGACGCAGGGAATCGCACGGCAGTGTTAGAGCCGGGAATGGTCTTGGATGAGCTGAACCGGAAGCTGAAACCGCAGGGGCTGTGGTTCCCGGTCGACGTCTCGACCTCGTCGCGGGCGACCATCGACGGCATGGCGGCAAACAACTCCTGCGGTTCGCGCTCGATCCGCTACGGGCGGATGCGCGACAACACCCTGGCCATCGACGCGCTGATGGCCGACGGCACCCGCCAGCGCTTCGCCGAGGGCAAGGCGCCGACGTCGGTGGCCCTTGCCCTCCGGGCGCTGGGCGAGCGGGAGGCCGACGAGATCGCGGCCCGGTTCCCGAAGGTCCAGCGCCGTGTCGGCGGCTACAATATCGATGCCTTAACGCCCGGCAACAACGCTCTGAAATGGGGCGACATTCTGGTCGACTCCGAGGGCACGCTCGCGGTCTCGGAGAAGATCGACATCCAGCTCTCACCGACCCTGACAAACAAGACCCTCGGCGTCTGCCACTTCCCCAGCTGCTACGAGGCGATGGAGGCGGCGCAGCATCTGGTCACTCTGGACCCGGTGGCGGTGGAGCTCGTGGATTGCAACATGATCGAGCTCGGTCGGGCGATCCCGCTATTCCGCCCGGTGGTCGACGCCTTCGTCCACGGCGATCCCGACGCCCTGCTGCTGGTCGAGTTCGTCGAGCCGGACCAGGCGGAGAACCTGCGCCGGCTGCGCGCCTTGGGCGAGATGATGGCGGCGCTCGGCTTTCGCTGGGACGACCCCGGCAAGAAGCCCGGCGGCGGCGTGGAGGCGACCGATCCGGCCTTCCAGGCACAGATCTGGGAGGTGCGGACCCAGGGCCTGAACATCATGATGTCGATGAAGAACGCCGGCAAACCGGTCTCCTTCGTCGAGGACTGCACGGTGGAGCTGAAGGACCTGGCCGAGTTCACCGACCGGCTGACCCGCGTGTTCCACAAGCACGGCACCGACGGCACCCGGTACGCCCATGCCTCCGTCGGGCTGCTGCACGTGCGCCCGGTCTTGAGCCTGCAAGAGGAGCTGGGGGCCAAGCAACTCCGCGCCATCGCCGAGGAAGCCTTCGACATCGTTGCCGAATACAAGGGCTCACATTCCGGCGAGCACGGCGACGGGATCGTGCGTTCCGAGTTCCATGAACGGATGTTCGGCCCCCGCATGGTCAAGGCCTTCGAGGAGGTGAAGGATCTTTTCGACCCTGAAGGCGTGCTCAACCCCGGCAAGATCGTCCGGGCCCCGAAGATGGACGACCGGTCTCTGTTCCGCTACCCGCCCGACTTCGCCTATCCATCGCGCGAGACGGTCTACTACTGGTCTGACTGGCCCGGCGGCCTCGCCGGAGCGGCGGAGATGTGCAACAACAACGGCGCTTGCCGGACGCTCAAGGGCGGCGTGATGTGCCCGAGCTACCGGGCAACGCGCAACGAGCGCGACCTCACCCGCGGCCGCGCCAACACCCTGCGGCTGGCGCTCAGCGGCCAGCTCGGACCGGACGCCTTCGCCTCGGACGAGATGGCGGAGAAGATGAAGCTCTGCGTCTCCTGCAAAGCCTGCAAGCGCGAATGCCCGATTTCGGTCGACATGGCGAAGATGAAGCTGGAAGTGCTTGCGGCGCGGCAGAAAACCCGTGGCGTCCCGTTGCGTGAACGGCTGGTGGCCCACATGCCGCGCTACGGCCCCTGGGCGGCGCGGCTGGCCCCGCTGATGAACCTGCGCGACCGCCTGCCGGGGGGGCCGCCTGGGCGACCGAGAAGCTGCTGGGGATCACCGCCTCGCGCCCCCTGCCCCAATGGCAGCACGATGCCTGGCGTGAACCGGAAAGCGCCGGGCAGCCGGATGTCGTCTTCTTCGGCGACAGCTTCAACCGCTATTTCGAGCCGGAAAACCTCAGCGACGCCGTCGCGGTGCTGCAAGCGGCGGGGCTGAAGGTCGGCTTCGCCCAACCGCCATCGGGGCGGCCGCTCTGCTGTGGGCGCACCTAGCTCGCAGCCGGCATGCCCGATGAAGCAAGAACAGAAATTCGACGTATTGTCAATGCAGTGCGACCGGTTTTTTAGGCAGGCGGCGCGATGGTGGGGTTGGAGCCCTCCTGCCTCGTGACCTTCCGCGACGAAGCCCCGCGGCTAATCCCCGGCTGGGACGAGAGCCTTGGCCAGCGGGTCATGCTGTTCGAGGAATTCCTCGCCCGGGCGTTGGACAACGGCAACGCCAGCCTCACCCTCGGCCCGGTGGGGCAGGAGGCGCCCTTGCACGGTCACTGCCACCAGAAGGCGATGAGCGTGCTCTCCCCGGTCGAGACCCTGCTCAAGCGCATCCCCGGCCTCGAGGTCGAGACCGTTGACTCCACCTGCTGCGGCATGGCCGGGGCCTGCGGCTACCAGGCGGAGACCGCCGAGGTGTCCCGCGCGATCGGCGAGCTGGACGTGCTCCCTGTCGTGCGCGCGGCGCCGCCGGACACGATCATCGTCGCCGACGGCACCTCCTGCCGCCATCAGATCGCCGACTGGACGAAGCGTGGAGCGCTGCACGCCGCGCGGGTGATGGCGATGGCCGCGGAAGCTGGCCAAGGGGGAGCGGCATGAACCGGGAGGGCACCATCCCGCGGCGCACGTTGTACGATGAGCTGGTTGCGCGGCTGCGGTGGCAGATCATCGAAGGCGAGATCGCGCCCGGTGACAAGATCAGCGAACGGGAGCTGTGCGAGACTTACGGGGTCTCCCGCACGCCCCTGCGCGAGGCGCTGAAGGTGTTGGCCCGCGAGGGTCTGGTGGTGCTGACGCCGCATCGCGGCGCCCATGTCTCGATGCTCACCGCCGAGGACCTCGAGCAGGCCTTCCCGGTGATCGGAGCGCTTGAAGCGCTGGCCGGCGAGCTCGCATGCGCCCGCGCCAGCGATGCCGAGGTCGAGGCGATATCCGCCCTTCACAAGCAGATGGCTAAGGCTTACAAGAACGGCGATCGCAAGGAATACTTCCGTTTGAACCAGCAGATTCACGAAGCGATGGCAGGTGCGGCGCGCAATCCCATGCTGGATCAGATACGCCAGACGCTGACCGGTCGGATCGCCCGAGCGCGGTACTACGCCAACATCTCGACACCGCACTTGGATCAGACGATGGCCGAGCTCGACGAGATTCTCGCAGCGTTGAAAGCGCGCGATGGCGAGCGGTTGGGGAGATTGCTGAAAAAACACCTGGCACATAAGCTGGAGACACTCAGGGCGGTGGGTAGCGAAGAGAACGAGGCAAGAAAATGAACGATTACAACCTCTATTCGTGTATGGTGGAGCGGTTTTCTGAGGCGCCGGATCGGCAGCCGTTCAGCAAGCTGCCGGATGACCGAACCCACACCTATGCAGATGTCGACAAGATCTCGGCGCGGTTCGCCAACACACTGATTTCACTTGGTGTTCAGCCGGGCGACCGGGTTGCGGCGCAGGTCAAGAAGTCGCTTTGTGCGTTCTTCCTCTATCTGGGAACGTTACGGGCCGGCGCGGCATTCCTGCCGCTCAACACCGCCTATACCGCGGCCGAGCTGGCCTATTTCCTAGGCGATGCGGAGCCGGAGCTGTTCGTCTGCGACCCCGCCAAGGCGGCGGCGCTGGCGCCGGTGGCGGAAGCGGCTGACTGCACCATGGTGACGATGGGCGGACACCGCGCCGGGGCGCTGCCCGAGGGCACGCTGGTCGGCCGGATGCAGACCGCCTCGACCCGGTTGCGCACCGTGCCCCGCAGGCCCGACGACCTCGCGGCGATCCTCTACACCTCGGGCACCACCGGGCGCTCCAAGGGCGCCATGCTGACCCACGACAATCTTTGGTCAAACGCGCAGACCTTGTGCGACTACTGGCGCTTCACGTCGGACGATGTGCTGCTGCACGCCCTGCCGCTCTATCACACCCACGGGCTGTTCACCTCGTCCAACACGGTGATGGCCGCCGGCGCCTCGATGATCTACCTGCCGAAGTTCGACGCCGACGAGGTGATCAAGTGGCTGCCGCAGGCGACCTCGATGATGGGGGTGCCGACCTTCTACACCCGGCTCCTGGCCCGACCCGATTTTGACCGCGAACTGGTGGCGCATATGCGGCTCTTCACCTCCGGCAGCGCGCCCCTATTGGCGGAGACCCACAAGCAGTTCGAGGAGCGCACCGGGCACCGGATCCTCGAGCGCTACGGCATGACCGAGACCAACATGAACACCTCCAACCCGTATGAGGGAGACCGGCGCGCCGGAACTGTCGGGTTCCCGCTGCCCGGAATCGAGGTGAGGATCACCGATTCCGAGACCGGAGCGCCGATCTCGATCGGAAAAATCGGAATGATCGAGGTCCAAGGTCCAAATGTTTTCAAAGGCTACTGGCGCAATCCTGAAAAGACAGTGGAGGATTTCCGGTCCGATGGCTTCTTCATCACCGGCGACCTCGGCATGATCGACGAGCACGGCTACGTGACCATCGTCGGCCGGGCCAAGGACCTGATCATCTCCGGCGGCTTCAACGTCTACCCGAAGGAGGTCGAGGAAGAGATCGACGACCTAGAGGGGGTCGAGGAATCCGCCGTCGTCGGCGTGCCGAATCCGGACTTCGGCGAATGTGTCGTCGCCGTGGTGGTGCCGCAGAACGGGGCCGAGGTCTGCGAGGAGGCAGTGATCGGCAGCCTGAAGGACAAGCTGGCCCGGTTCAAGCAGCCCAAACACGTCTTCGTGGTCAACGCCCTGCCCCACAACTCGATGGGCAAGGTGCAGAAGAAGGAGCTGCGCGACCGCTACGCCGACCTGTTCAAGGGGTGAGGCCGGAGCGGCTGGCGGACGCGACCGCTAACAGGAGAATTCCATATGACCGCATGTTGCTCTAGGGTGCCCGGAGTTCGTTTGTCGGCACGCCTGGGGGAGCGGCATATTGACCTCTCGTTCGCAGTCGCAGACCGGCGATGACGCCGCGCTCCAGGACGCACTGGAGCGCGAGGCGGCGACGCGGGAGATCCTGCAGGTTATCAGCCAGAGCCGCTCGGACACCGGGCCGGTCTTCGAGGCGATTCTGGAGAACGCACGGCGGCTGTGCAATGCGCCGATAGCCATGCTGTCGATCGCCAACGAGGAGCGAACGCGTGTTGCAGTGCCGGCCTCTCTCGGCGCGCGGGAGGCGTTTGCAGAGGCGCTGGAAACTTTCAACCACCCGATCGATGCGCCGCTGATCGCCGTGCGGCCCATCGCCGATGGTCGGATTCTCCACATGGCCGATTGCACTGATGACGACCTGTATCGAGACGGCCATCCGACTCGGGTCCTGCTGGCCGACGTCGAAGGCGTGCGCTCCATTCTGGCGGTGCCGATGATCAGCGACGGGAACAGTATCGGGGCGATGGTTTTCTATCGCCGCGAGGTGCAGCCGTTCGACGACGGCCAGATCGAGTTGGTCAAGACCTTTGCCGATCAGGCGGCCATTGCCATCGAGAAGGTGCGCCAGTTCCGCGCGATCCAGACGGCGAACGCCGAGCTGCAGACCAGGCTCGAACGTGAGGCAGCGACCGGAGAAGTTTTGGGTGTGATCAGTCAGTTTTGCAACGACGAAATCCCGGTCTTCGAATTGATCCTCGAAAACACCGCTCGTCTGTGTCGAGCGCCGCATGCGTTCCTCCAGCTTCGAAACGAGGCGAATACGCATCTCGAGGTGGCGGCACAGAATTTCGCGGCCTCCAAGTTCCTGGACCTCCTGCGGGCCAATCCGATCTCGACCCAGAACAATGTCGGGTCGATTTCCGTCCGCGGGATGAACTCGTCGACGCCAACGCAGTATGACGACATCCGTCTCCTGAAAGGCACCGAGCTCTACACGACCCAGGTTGGCTATGCGATCGACGTCGAAGGGATGCGTACCGCCCTATTCGTGCCCCTGATCGCCGAAGGCGAGCACATCGGGGTTTTCGTTCTCAACAAGCTCGAAGTCGCGCCGTTCACGACCGACGAGATCAGCCTGGTTCAGACATTTGCCGCACAGGCCGTTATCGCCATCGAAAGTGTCAAGCAATTCAAGGCGCTGGAGTCCCTGAACGCCTCGCTGGAAAGCCGGGTCGAGAGCCAGGTCGGCGAGATCGAGCGGATGGGTCGACTGAAGCTGCTCCTCTCGCCTGCCGTCGCGGATGCGGTGGTCACCTCGGGCGACGAGCGAATGCTCGGCAGCCATCAGGCGCTGATCGCGGTGCTGTTTTACGATATCCGCGGCTTCACCGCCTTCTGCGAGACGGCGGAGCCCGAGGAAACCATCGAGGTGTTGCAGACCTGTCGCGAGGAGATGGGCAAGCTGATCAACGCACATGGCGCGGGGGTCGACCACCGCTCCGGCGACGGGATCATGGTCATCTTCAACGACCCCCTGCTCTGCGACGATCCCGCGGGCGATGCGCTCAGGATGGCGATGGCGATGCGCGAGCGGATGGCGGAGCTCTGCAAGGGCTGGCGCCGGCTCGGCCACCGGCTGGGGTTCGGGGTCGGCATCTCGCTCGGTTACGCCACGATGGGGATGGTCGGCTCCGAGGGGCGGTACGACTACACGGCCAGCGGCTCCGCGGTGAACCTCGCCGTCCGTCTCTACGACGAAGCGGCCGACGGCGAGATCTTGCTCAGCCCGCGCGCCTATGCGGCGGTCGAGGAAGAGTTCGCGGCCGAGTCCACCGGCGAGATCAACCTCAAGGGCATTTCCGCGCCGGTGGAGATATTCCGGGTGACTTCGACCGGGGCAGAGGTGGAATAGCTTCTGATCGTGGGGCGGAAAACGAAGACGCCGTCATTGCCCGGCTCGACCGGGCAATCCAGGGCATGGAATTCGCGCCGGTTTCTGGATGCCCCGGTCAGGCCGGGCAGAGTACACGACGCTCTTGCGGTGAGGGGCGAGAAAGAGTCGAGCTGAAGGTTCTTTGTCCAGAAGGGTCTTCGCGATGTTCGATCTTCTCCTCGCCCCTCTGCTTGCGAGCTTGCGCCCGCATTTCGCGCTTATCAAGTCCCGTCCGGTGACGCTT
>Ga0209049_1000220_pt1 | contig 12108 bp, 12 predicted proteins | sample WorMetulBAHAMAS2_FD_187398 | JGI IMG/M metagenome (GOLD analysis project Ga0209049, IMG submission 187398) | Marine gutless worms symbiont microbial communities from Max Planck institute for Marine Microbiology, Germany - Olavius ullae BAHAMAS.2... | ecosystem: Host-associated > Annelida >...
TGATCGTGAAGGGGGCCTTGTCGATCAGGCGCGTGAGGAAACCGCCGGCAGAGGCGGCTGACTTGTCCTGGAGGCGTTCGACGTAGACCCAGCGGGTGGCGCGGTCAATCGCGGCAAAGCGGTACTGCCGAGGGTCCTCATCCGGCATTTGGGGCAGATACTTGACGTCCACATGGACGCAGCCGGGATCATACGCCTTGACGGGCTTCACCGGCATCTTGGCGCCGGCCTCCCAGGGCATCAGCGTCTCGAGGTTAGACACGCCGTGGCGGCGCAGACCGCGGGCCAGGCCAGAGCGCGAGACCTCGGGGTGGATGAACTCGCGGGTCACCGCCAGCAAGTCATCCAGGGGCAGCAGGAGGGTCTCACGCAACGCTGCCACCACCGCTTCCTGGGCCGTGGCGTGGAGCCCGCTGGGGGCGGTGCGAGGCATCTTCCACCCCCTTGCGTTGGCGCCATTTCGCAACCGTGTGACGGTTGAGGTGGTAAGCCTCGGCCAGTTCCCGGTCGCTCACCGGCTCGGGCTGAGACTGTAATTCCAGGCGGATAGCCGGTGGGGTACGGGCGTTCTTGCGCAACTGGATGTTCATGGTGGGTGATTGCTATACTCAAAGCGTGATGATGTCGGACTTGTCAATCGCCGTCGCCCCGCGGCTCGACTTCCTTACCGCTCCCCTCTATTCCCTCCTCGGCCAGCAGGCGTAAGACCTCTCTCGCTTGCAATAGAGGATTGCTCCTCTTCGGTATATAATTACACGGGACATGACATTTGTAGGAGAACGAGAGAATGGGGTCAGGCCTTGATCCGTGACCCTTGAAGGCACAGGTCAAGACCTGACCCCGTTCCCCTTTGAAGAGACGGTATGATGACCACTTCTTCCACCACTCATGAATTGCTTGAGAGAATACCTGTATAGTAGCTAAAGCCTTGCACTAAAGTGCATAGGTTTGGACTAGCGTGCTGGGACAATAAAATCAACCACAGAAACAAAAGGAACTACGACTCACGCCTCGTCGGTCTGAGGCAAAGCCTCGCTGGAATGTATCCCGAGAAGGTGAAGGCCACGAAAGCGGAGGCAGATTGACCCCCTAATGACGGTCTACCTCTCTCTGGGTTCCAACATCCGGCCGCGACACCATCTGGGCGCCGCTTTGGAACTGCTCGACGCTCAGGATGCCGTCCAGCTCCTGGGCGAATCGCCATGGTACGAAACACGCCCGTGGGGTGGCGTTGCCCAGGCGAACTTTCTGAATCTCGTCTGTGCCGTCGAGACCAGCCTGCCGCCGCCGCAACTCCTGCAAGCCACGCAGGCAATCGAACAGCGGCTCGGTCGTGTGCGTGCCCTGCGTAATGGCCCGCGCACGATCGACATCGACATCTTACTCGCCGGCGACATCCGGTTGGAGACGCCGGCACTGACGATTCCGCACCCTGGTCTGCTGGAGCGTGACTTTATGCTGGTTCCGCTCCTCGACCTGGCGCCGAACGCACGGCTCCCCGGCAGCGGTGAGCGGCTGACCGATAAACGCGCGCATCTGAGCCACCATCAGATCATCCGCAGACTTGTATAGGATTGGTTTTGTCCGGTCCTGGATCTGTTCGGCGCTATTTGGTGCTGCCCGCGAAGGTGTCTGTCATCTCGATCGTAGGGAGAGCTCTTCCGGCTCGGCGGAGATCCCCCGGCACATAAGATCCCTCCTCCGTCGGGACAAGGATTCTTCCCTGCGGTCGAAATGACAATCGGAAAAATTAGCGGGAAGGAGATTTTCATAGCACCCATGGCCTTCGATCTCCGAAGGCCATGGGTGCCACGACGGTCAGCGCAGGAGGCTCTCGACGCCTTTGCGTTCTTCTTCGAGCTCTTTGAGCGTGAAGTCCATCTTCTCACGCGAGAAGTCGTCGATATCGAGGCCCTTGACGACCTCGTACTTGCCGGCGGTACAGGTGCAGGGGAAGCCGTAGATCATGCCTTCGGGGATCCCGTACGAGCCGTCCGAGACCACGCCCATGGTCACCCACCGGCCATCGCTGCCCAGCATCCAGTCACGTATGTGGTCGATGGCCGCATTGCCCGCACTGGCCGCCGAGGAGGCGCCGCGGGCCTCGATGATGGCCGCGCCCCGTTTGCCGACGGTGGGGATGTAAGTCTCGCGGTACCAGGTCTCGTCGTTCACCAGTTTTTTGGCATCCTGACCGGCTACGGTCGCAAAACGCAGGTCCGGGTACATGGTGGGTGAATGGTTGCCCCAGACCACCATTTTCTCGATGTCCGAGACCGCCTTTTTGGTCCGGGTAGCCAACTGCGAGACCGCGCGGTTGTGGTCAAGCCGCATCATGGAGGTAAAGTTGGTGGCGGGCAGGTCGGGGGCGGAGGTCTTGGCGATGTAGGCGTTGGTGTTGGCCGGATTACCGACCACGATGACCCGCACGTCGCGCGCGGCAACCTCGTTGAGTGCCTTGCCTTGCTCGATGAAGATCTTGGCGTTATCCATCAAGAGGTCTTTACGCTCCATGCCCGGCCCGCGCGGCTTGGCGCCGATCAGCAGGGCATAGTCGATGTCTTTGAACGCCTTCTTGGGATCGCCGGTGCCGATCATGTCGGTCAACAGCGGGAACGCGCAATCGTCGAGCTCCATCATCACGCCTTTGAGGGCGCTTTGCGGTTTCTCCAAAGGCAATTCCAACAGCTGCAGGATGACGGGTTGGTCCTTGCCCAACATCTCGCCGGAGGCGATGCGAAACAGGGTTGCGTAACCGATCTGGCCGGCGGCACCGGTGACTGCGACTCGAACGGGTTTTTTTGCCACGGCGGAACACTCCTCACGTTTTGGGATGGGTGGTAGTAGGCCCAGGGAGATCCCAAGGAGACCTTATAGAGCCTTGTCTTGCTTGTTTTCGCAGGTTGCAGGGGATAGTGCTTCCTGTGAACCTTTAATCCTTGCCCATGGAGAGGATTTCGTCAAGATGCTTGGTACCGGATGCCCTCGATGACCGATAACCCTGAGCGGGCAGGATCTTGGTGGAAAAGTTATGATCGAAACTCTCTCGCCTTCCAACTGTTTGTTCCGCACCGTGATGTGGGGCAATCGCTTCGGTGTACTCGGCGCGCTGCTGGATTTTGCGCGCCGCCACCCGAACGTCGTCCTGGAGCTCAAGATCAAATCCAAGAACATCGCCTATCTGTTGAAGCACCCGGTCCCCCGCAACCTCATCTTACCTGGTCGCTCAATCCGCAGTGCGTCATCGAGCACGAAGAGCAGCGGACCGCCCGGCTCACAGCAAGTTAGATGAGCGCCTGAACGCCGCCCGCCGCCTGGCCGATCAGGGGATCATCGTCGGCTTCCATTTCCACCCCATGATCCACTACGCCGATTGGAAGGCGGATTACTCGGCGCTCTTGTCCCGGGTCGAGCAGGGGTTCGATCCCGCCGAGGTGGCGCTGGTCTCGTTCGGTACCCTGACCTTCACCAAATCCGTCATCCGCCGCATCCGCAATAGCGGCGGCAAGACCCGAATCTTACAGATGCCCCTGACCGCGAGCGACGGCAAGCTGTCCTATCCCGAAGCGACCAAGCTGGCAATGCGGCTTCCGACGACAATTCGGGGTAAACTTGCCGCAACCTTGGCTTCCGGTTACAGACGATGTCCCCGAACGAAAACAATCTGGTGTGGATGGATCTGGAGATGACGGGGCTGGACCCGTTCCGCGACCAGATCATCGAGATCGCCACCATTGTCACCGACGATCGGCTGGAGGTACTGGCGAAGGGGCCGGTGATCGCCATCCATCAACCCGAGCATGTGCTGGCGGCAATGGACGACTGGAACCGGCAACACCACGGTGGCTCGGGTCTGCTCGCGCGGGTGCGGACGAGCGATTACGACGAGCAACGGGCGGAGGGCGAGACCCTGGCCTTTCTGGAGCGGCATGTCCCGGCGAAACAATCGCCGCTGTGCGGCAACAGTATCTGCCAGGATCGCCGCTTCCTGGCGCGCTGTATGCCGTGCCTGGAAGCCTATTTCCATTATCGCAATCTGGACGTCAGCACCCTCAAGATCCTGGCCCAGCGGTGGGCGCCCCAGGTGGCCGAAGCCTTCACCAAGGACAGCGCCCATCTGGCCCTGGAGGATATCAAGGAGTCGATTGCGGAGCTGCGTCACTACCGAGAGCATTTGCTGCGGGTTTGACGTTGCAGGGCCCAGGCGACGTGCTCGCGTACCAGCGCGTTCGGGTGCCCGAGGCGGGCCCGGAGTGCCGCCGTGACGGTCGCGGAGCAAGGCCCGTTGCCGAGGGCTACCGCCAGGTTGCGCAGCCAGGTGCAGTACCCGATCCGGCGGATGGCCGAACCCTCGGTGCGCTTCAGAAACTCGGGTTCGCTCCAGGCGAACAGGTCCGACAGGGTGGCGCGGTCGAGTCCTTGACGGGGTTTGAAGTCGGGCTCCGCGCAGATCCGGGCGCAGCGGTTCCAGGGACAGACCAGCTGGCAGTCGTCGCAACCATAGATACGATTTCCTATCAGCGGGCGCAGCTCCGGGGGGATGGCACCCTTGAGTTCGATGGTGAGATAGGAGATGCACCGACGGGCATCCAGCACATAGGGGGCGACAATGGCCTGGGTTGGACAGGCGTCCATGCAGGCGCGGCAGGTCCCGCAGTGATTCCGAGCGGGCGGGTCCGGGGGCGGCAGCGGCAGGTTGCAGTAAATCTCGCCTAGAAAGAACCAGGAGCCGGCCTGGGCGTTGATCAAGTTGGTATGCTTGCCGATCCAGCCCAGCCCCGCCTTCTCGGCCAGGGGTTTTTCAAGCACGGGCGCGGAGTCCACGAACACCCGGTACCCGAAGTCGCCGATCTCGCCGCGAATGCGCTCGGCCAACTGCCGCAGGCGACGGCGGAGTACTTTGTGATAGTCGCGGCCCAGGGCATGGCGGGAGATGAAGGCAGTGGTGGGGTCCCTGAGCGTCGCCCAGGAGCCTTCCTTGGTCTCGGGTCGGTAGTCCATGCGCGCCGAGATGACCCGTAGGGTACCGGGGACCAAGGATCCGGGGCGGCTGCGCTTGGTGCCGTGGCGCGCCAGGTAGTCCATCTCACCGTGTCGACCTTGGCGCAGCCAGGTTGCATGACGTTGCTCCGCAAGTCCGAGATCCGTGTCGGCGATGCCGACCTGTTGGAAGCCGAGCGCACGCCCCCAGGCCTTGATGCGCAGTGCCAGCGCTGCGTAATCGCGAGTGGTCGGTGATATGGCCGATGCGGTCCCGACATGGCATTATCCGTATCCAAATTGTACCATACCGCACAACCCGTAGATGTGGGGAGTTGCACCCTGAACCCTGGATTTCGTGCCCAACATGCGGTGTTCAGCCTACATTGAGTGAAAGGCAAGATTGACGGCTGCTTAGACTATCTCAACGTAGCCAGACCTCCACGCGGTGGTTTTTGGGACTTCCCTGTTTCGGTTCATCGCAGGCCATCGGGACCTCCTCTCTCAATAATAACAGCAAGTTATACGACGCCCCTCTGGCTTTCTGAGAAGGCAAATTTGCGCAAAATATCCTAACCAGTCTGGAATCCATAAAGAGCCATCGGAAATTGCGAAAAAACGCAAGGACGCCAAGACGCAAAGAAAGAAAAGGAATCTTTGCATCCTGGCGTTAAATGGGCCGGAAAGTGAGCGGCCAAGCATAAAATTTTCAAACTGAGCCACTGCCGAATAATCGTATGTCCCGAAGATACGACCTCCATACCCACTCGACGGCCTCCGATGGTACCTTGACGCCACCGGAATTGATTGCCCTCGCCGCGGCCAAGGGTGTGGACGTGTTGGCCCTGACGGATCACGATACCCTGGAGGGCCTGGCTTCGGCCCGAACGGCCGCGGATGCCGCCGGCTTGATCCTGGCTCCCGGCGTTGAAATCTCGGTCACTTGGGGTGGGCGCACCATCCATATTATCGGGCTGGGAATCGATCCTCGGGACCGGACGCTACATGATGGCTTGGCGGGACTGTCGGCGTATCGCCACCGGCGGGCGGAGGAAATCGGCCGCCGCCTTGCCAGGGAGGGAATCGAGGGGGCGCTCGAGGGTGCCAGGGCCTGTTCCAATGGACGCCTGATCGGTCGCACCCATTTTGCCCGTTTTCTCGTGCAGCGGGGTTATGCATCGAATGAGCGGGAGATCTTCAAACGCTATCTGGTCAAGGGTAAGCCCGGCCATGTGGCGGGAGATTGGGCGAGTCTCGAGGCTGCGGTGGGTTGGATCCGCGGCGCCGGAGGACAGGCGGTGATCGCCCACCCGGGGCGCTATCGCTTCACGCGCGCCAAGCTGTTGCGGCTTATCGGTCAGTTCAGGGAGCTCGGCGGCGTGGGCATCGAGGTGGTCTCCGGCAGCCACACCCGGGACGAGCACCTTCTCTTCGCCCGTTATGCGCAGGAGAATTGTCTATTGGCCTCGGTGGGTTCCGATTTCCACGGGCCGGGAAATCCCTGGGCTGGGCTCGGGGGTACGGCCCCGCTACCGAGTTTCTGCATGCCCATCTGGGTCGACTGGGAAAGACAGCGGTTGCCCCAGGCCGTTTCCGAATGAGCGGGGGAAAGTCCGGTATCCATCCATGGCACAGTTTTTCGAAATCCATTCCCAAGATCCCCAACCGCGCCTGATTCGACGCTCGGTAAATATCCTGCTGGAGGGTGGCGTAATTGTCTATCCCACCGACTCGTCCTACGCCCTGGGTTGCCGGATCGGTGACAAGCCAGCGCTGGAGCGTATGCGTGCCATTCGCAATCTGGACCACAAGCACAATTTCACCCTGGTGTGCCGTGACCTCTCGGAGATCACGACCTACGCCCGCGTCGACAACCAGGCCTTCCGGTTGCTCAAGCGTCTCACCCCTGGTCCCTACACCTTCATCCATCAGGCGACCAAACAGGTGCCGCGGCGTCTTCTTCACCCGCGGCGCAAGACCATCGGCATCCGGGTGCCGGACAATGTCATCTGCCGGACCCTACTCGCGGAGCTGGGCCAACCGATCCTGAGCACCACCCTGATGTTGCCGTCGGATGACAGGCCCCTCACCGACCCCTACGAGATGCGCATGCTGCTGGACCGGGAAGTGGATCTGGTAATCGACGGCGGCTTCTGCGGCCTGGAGCCGACGACGGTATTGGATATGGCCCAAGAGCCGCCGCTGGTGTTACGGCAGGGCAAGGGCGATGCCGCTCGGTTCGACCGGGAGTGAAGTGAGCCAGGGGTCTGCGTTGTCGGCTTCCGGCTACTCAGTGACCAGTCGCCGGTAAATCGGATAGGTTGTGTCTCAATGCTGTTATACCCGTCACACGTGAATATTTCGCCGCGATGCACGCCGCTCGCACCCGATAGCCGCGTTGCGACTCGTCGCAATAGGGCTTGGTATTCCTCCTCGTCGCGCCTTGCTCTCGGGCATGATCAGCACACCTCGCTTACCATAATATTCACGTGCGACGGGTATAAGTTAGCTGCTGACCGCTTGTCGTGGTCGGTCAGGATGCGGAAAAGAAAACCACGAACCGCGCGATTCGTGGTTTTTCCTCTTTTTCTATGATTTCCCTCGCTGCAAACCGATTACCACACCAACCGTTCCAGTCCGATACAGACTACCGCATGGGTGTGTAGTCTCAGTTTTTTACCATAGACCCGTTCCAGGGTTTCCCGATAGTGGGCCAGTTGCGCCCCGGCGATCTTCAGCTCTTCTACCACGGGTGGAAGTTCCCGCAATTCCTCGCGGGCCATATCCCGTATCGCCTCGCTATTCCTTCCCAATGCCTTCCATGGGAGATACTTGAATTCCAGCAGGTGGTCGAGGAGATTGTATTTACGCATGTCCGGACGGAGGATGAGGCTCAAATCGCTGTAACCCCTGTCGATGGCCGTTTCCGAGTCCATGATGTAGAAGGTATCGTTGAAAAGCAGGGTAAGAAAGGCGGTCTTGACGGTGAGCTCATTGCTCCAGCGGAGGTCGCGATTGTCGAATACCTTGAAGAACCGCTGTTCGATGAAATCGCACAGGGGTTCCAGGTCGGCGTAGGCGTAGAAGCGATCCGCCGCCGCCCGCCGCGTCTCTCGGTCTTCGTACTCGGGCACCAAGGCATCGTACAGGCGCTCGGCGTAGAGGCTGCGCACCACCAAGTTCGGGATGGTCAGGCGCAATCTGCCTTGCTCGTCGCGTCCGGCCAGGGTGAGCACCCCCAGGTAATAGAGCAGCGAGGCCAGGAAGGTATTGTCTCGGGGGGTGTTCAACATATCCTCGACCCCGAAGCGGTCGGCCAATCGATCGATGAAGATATTCTCTTCCGGGTTGGTCTCATTGGTGGCCAGGGCTTGCGTGACCAACCGCTCGCCGTGGGGCAATCCTGCGACGAAGTGGATGCGGTTCCGGTCCATGGCCAGGTTGCTGTCGAGGATCCTTGCCGGGTACTCGCAATATCTCGCCAGTTCTTCGAGGAAATAGAGCGCCAGGGTCGGATTGTAGATCAGGGGATCATCGTGCGTCGGAGAAGCCTTCTTCGGCGAGAAGCTGTAACCATTATAGAAGGTGCCGGGGACGGAGGAAAAGGATCTGTTTGCCGGTTTCCTCCATAAGCGAGATGCGGTCGGTCCGGTCGATATAGAGGTAACCTTCCTCTCGAATGGCCTGGAAATCGGCGATGCCGTAGGGGAATTTCATGTGGGTGAGGTGCATGGTTGGTAATGATTCCGAGCTGCTGCTATACCTTTTCCATCGGGATGCCGCATGCGGTCAGACCGGGGCCGGAGCCCGGACTCAGTACGAGCTTTCCCTTGGGAACCGTGTCATCTTTGGTGATTGTCAGGTCCCCTATATGACGACCGACCTCAACGCCGCCAGAACGCGGGCGTGAGGAGTACCAACAGGGTGAAGATCTCCAAGCGCCCGAGCAACATGGCGAAGCACAGGATACATTTGGCCGAATCGTGCAGGTCAGCATAGCTGGCGCCGACGCGGGCGAGCCCCGGCCCCAGGTTGTTGATGCAGGCCGCCACGGCGGAGAAGGCGGTCACGAGATCGATACCCGTCGCCGCCAGAGCCAAGTACATAACGGTGAAGCTGGCCACATAAAGGGAAAAGAAACCCCAGACCGCGTCCACTACCCGGTGATTGACGGTCTTGGATCCCATGCGCACCGGCATCTGGGCGTTGGGGTGGATCAGGCGCGCGATTTCGCGCAATCCTTGCTTGATGAGCAGCAGGAATCGGATCACCTTGATGCCGCCCCCGGTGGAACCGGCGCAGCCCCCGACGAAACTGGCAAACAGCAGCAGGATCTGGAGAAAGGGCGGCCAAAAATAGAACTCGGCCGTGGTGAATCCGGTGGTGGAGCCGATCGAGACCACCTGGAACAGTCCCTGGGTGAAAGCCTCCGACCACAGGCCGTAGGTACCCGTATGGTAGAGCGCCAGGGTGACCACGACGGTAGAGGCGCCCATAAGGAAAATGTAGAAACGGAACTCGCTGTCGTGCAGATAAGCGGTCGGCAGCCGGCGGTTCCAGGCTATGAAGTGGAGGGCGAAATTGACGCCCGAGAGCAGCATAAAGACCACCGCGACCATCTCGATCGCCGTATTGTCGAAGAAACCGATGCTCGCGTCGTGGGTGGAGAAGCCGCCGATGGCGACGGTGGAAAAGGCGTGGCCGACGGCGTCGAACAGGGGCATACCGGCGATCCGGTAGGCCACAATGCAGGCGATGGTCAGCCCCAGGTAGATGTACCAGAGTGCTTTGGCGGTCTCGGTGATGCGGGGTGTGAGCTTGGAGTCCTTGATGGGGCCTGGGGTCTCGGCCCGGTAGAGCTGCATGCCGCCGATGCCGAGCATGGGTAACACGGCAACGGCCAGGACGATGATGCCCATTCCGCCCAGCCATTGGAGCTGCTGGCGGTAATAGAGGATGGAGCGGGGTAGCTCGTCGATGCCGATGATGACCGTTGCCCCGGTGGTGGTGAGTCCGGATATGGATTCGAAGATGGCGTCGGTGACGGACAGGTGGGGACTCTCCGCCAGCATAAAGGGCAGCGAGCCGCTGACGCCGAGCACGGTCCAGAACAGGACCACCACCAGAAAGCCGTCGCGCAGACGCAGCTCGTTTGTGTGTCGGATAGCCGGCACCAAGATGAGCAGACCGGTGCTCAGAATGAGCCCGAAGGCACTGAGGAAGGGCAGTACCGCGCCGTCCCGGTACCACAGGGAGACCAACATCGGCGGTATCATGCTGAGACTGAACAGGGTCAACAGCAGACCCAGGACCTTGCGCACCGCGGATGATTTCATACCCCCTCACACGAAGGTCGGGCCCACTTGGAACAGCTGCTCGACTTCCGGTACCCGCCGTTTGTCCTGCAAAAACAAGATCACGTGGTCCTCTGGCGCAATGACGGTGTCGTGATGGGCAATGATCACCTCGTCGCCGCGCACGATGGCGCCGATGCTGGTCCCCTTGGGCAGCTCGATGTCCTCGATGGCGTTGCCGATGACCTTACTGGAGCTCGCATCGCCGTGGGCGACGGCCTCGATGGCCTCGGCCGCGCCGCGCCTCAAGGAGTGCACCTCCACCACGTCTCCCCGCCGCACGTGCTTCAACAGGCTGCCGATGGTGACCTGCTGGGGTGAGATGGCCACGTCGATGGGGCTACTCTGGACCAGGTCCACGTAGGCGCTGCGGTTGATGAGCGCCATCACCTTGCGGGCCCCCAACCGTTTCGCCAGCATGGCCGAGAGGATATTGGCCTCGTCGTCATCGGTCACGGCGCAGAAGACATCCGTGTTTTCCACGTTCTCCTCGATAAGCAGCTCCTCGTCCGACACATCCCCCTGGAGCACGATGGTCCGCTCCAGCCCCTCGGCGATGCGCTTGCAGCGGTCCCGAACGCACTCGATGACCTTGACCCGGTAGTTGCGCTCCAAGGCGTTGGCCAGCCGGGTACCGATGTTGCCGCCCCCGGCGAAAATGAGCCGCCGGTAGGGTTTTTCCAGCCGGCGCAGCTCGCTCATCACGGCCCGGATGTGTCTCGGCGCCGCGATGAAGAAGACCTCGTCGTTGGCTTCGATGACCGTGTTCCCATCCGGTTGAATCGCCCGGTCCTGGCGATAGATAGCGGCCACCCGGGCATCCACGTCGGGCATGTGGTCGTAGAGGGCGCGCAGCTTATTGCCCACCAAAGGACCCCCGTGGTATGCCTTCACCGCCACCAGGAGCACCCGGCCGGAAGCAAAATCCTGCACCTGGAGAGCCCCGGGATTTTCGATCAGGCGCATGATGTGCGCGGTAACCAGCTGCTCGGGGCTGATATGCACATCAATCGGCAGGGACTTGGGGGAGAAGAGCTCGGGGTGGTCCAGGAAGTCCTGGGAGCGTACCCGGGCGATCTTGGTAGGCGTGTTGAAGAGTGTGCAGGCGACCTGGCAGGCCACCATGTTCGTCTCATCGCTGTTGGTGACGGCGACGATCATATCCGCATCCCCGGCACCGGCCCGCACCAGCACATCCGGATGGGCCCCGTGACCCTCTACCGTGCGCAGGTCGAAGCGGTCCTGAAGCTCTCGCAGCAACTCCGGTTTCAGGTCGACCACCGTGATGTCGTTGGCCTCACTGACCAGGTTGGCCGCTACCGAGGAACCCACCTGGCCGGCGCCAAGGATGATGATTTTCATTTTGAGCGTCCGGCTGTCAGCTACTAGTACCCCGTTTCACTCCATTTCGCATTTGTAGGGGACGGCCTCCGTGCCGTTCCGCAGGCCGTTCGGAACGCCACGGAGGGCGTTTCCTACCACAAAATCATGTGAAACGGGGTACTAGTATAAAAGCGGTCCTGCGCTCGCTGCTACCCTACGCACGCGAGGTTGCCATGTTAAAAGCTGATAGACATGTAGCTGCGGTCTGTCACGTGGAGGTAACGAAGCGTGGGGAACGAGGCCGGTTTTGGGAAGGGACCCGAGCGGAAGGGACCCGAGCGAAGCGCCGGGAGGCGTGGACAGCGAAGCGGTGAGCCGTAAGCCGTAACAGGTTGAACCGAGAACGGCCTCGAAACGCTAATCGCAGGTGGCCAAGCTGCCAGAGAAGCTG
>Ga0209049_1000221_pt1 | contig 12058 bp, 11 predicted proteins | sample WorMetulBAHAMAS2_FD_187398 | JGI IMG/M metagenome (GOLD analysis project Ga0209049, IMG submission 187398) | Marine gutless worms symbiont microbial communities from Max Planck institute for Marine Microbiology, Germany - Olavius ullae BAHAMAS.2... | ecosystem: Host-associated > Annelida >...
CCCATGCTCCGCCGGATACATGCCCAGGGCCCGTGAAACGCGCGGCCGGCGCCGCCGGCGAGCCCCGAACACCAACCCCCCAGGCGCCGACCAGGTTCCAGCATCATCCACACCCGGCAACGCCGGGAGATCCAACGCGAAAACCCGAAACCCAGCCACCTTCATGAATAAATCGGGCTAGATGGTCTCTCGATCGGCCGCCAGCGGGCCGCAGGCGGCGATTCTGTGGCGCTACGAGGCCGCCACGGCCATAGATGTTGCAAAACTGCACCGTTCGCCCGACTGCGCTGCTGCGTTGGTCAACGACCCGTTGACGATTGGCATGCCTTGCACGACAACGGCGTCAGCAAGGGTTGAGAGTCTCCTTGTTTGGTTGTCTGGCGCGGTGCCGGCGGCCACATCACCAGACACACGTGCAGAAACCTCAAGAGGGACAAGATGAAGAAGGTTCTCCTTGGTACCAGCGCCATCGCACTCGCGGGCGCGTTCGCGACCCAGGCGGTCGCAGCCGAGTGGGAAGTCGATGTGGGTGGCTACTACGAGGCCCACACCGGATTTGCCGAATCGGACAACACGAACATCTCGGGCGAGTTTGGCGGCGTCGACGTCAAGACGGATGCTGAGGTCCACTTCAGCCCGTCGATCACCCTCGACAGCGGCATCAAGATCGGTGCCCGGATCGAGCTCGAAGGCGCCACCAGCAGCGACCAGATCGACGAGAACTACGTTTACGTCAGCGGCTCGTTCGGCCAACTGATGCTCGGCGAGAACGACCCCGTGTCGTACGACATGTCCTATGCCGCCCCGAACGTGACCTTCGTTGGCATCAACTCCGGCGACGAGGTGCTCTACCTGCCGTTCGCCGACGCCTTCGGCACCACCACAACCTTCGTCGAGATCACCGGCGACCACTCGAGCATCCGCTACACCACGCCGCGCCTCGCCGGCTTACAGCTCGGCGTTTCGTACGCCCGTGACTCCAAGTTGGCGACCAACGACGATCAGCAGAACACGGACACCACGCTCTCCGACATCTGGGCGGTCGGCGCCAACTACGTCAACTCGTTCGGCGGCTTCAACATCGCCGCTTCGGGCGTCTACAACACCGGCTCGCCGGACAAGGACTCCCCGACCCGGAAGGACCCGGAGGTCTGGGCCGTCGGCCTCAACGTCGGCTACGCTGGCTTCACCGTCGGTGGTTCGTATTCGGACTTCAACAAGGCTACCAACAACATGGAGACCTGGGACGCCGGCGTGTCCTACGCGATCGGTCCGTGGGGCTTCTCGTTCACCTACCTGCACGCCGACAAGACCGACTCCTACGACGGCGAGATCGACAAGTACCAGCTCGGCATCAACTACGACCTCGCCCGGGGCGTCCGCCTGGGTGCCTTCGGAACCCATGTCGAGGCCGACTCGGACCACAACACCGCGCCGTACGACGGCGACGGTTTCATCATCGGCACGGGCATCCGGGTGAGCTTCTGATCCACCGAGCGTGGAAGACGAATCGAGCAGGGAGGGGAACCCTCCCTGCTTTCTTGTTGCAGAGGTCGTGACCGGCCGCAGCTCCAACTCCTGAAAGCAGCATGAAATCCGCCGCATGAAATCCATCGTCTGGCTGGCATCCCACCCCAAGTCGGGGAACACTTGGCTGCGGATGTTCCTGGCCAATTACCTGACCAACGCCACCGAACCGGTGCCGCTCGCCAAGGCGCACCAGCTCTCGCTCGGCGATGCCATGCCGCAGCTCTACGCGATGGTCGCGAAGGGCCGGGTCGACCCGCGGAACGAGGCAGAGATCCTGGCGCTGCGCCCGGCCGTCTTGCGGGCCATCGTCGCCAACAAGGCGGACATCAATCTGGTCAAGACCCACTGCCGTAACTTCACGCTCAAAGGCGTCGAGATGATCCCTCCGGCGCTGACCCGCCTCGGGCTCTATGTGGTGCGCAATCCGCTGGACATGGTGGTGTCCTATGCGCACCACTACGGCTGCACGATCCCTGTCGCAGCCGAAGCGACCAGCGCCCGCTCGAACCTGATCAAGGCCAATGACCGGACGACCCTGCAGTATCCGGGATCGTGGTCGGACCATGTGTCGGGATGGACCCGGACCCGGGCGTTTCCGGTCTGCACCTTGCGTTACGAGGACATGATCTCGGATCCGGAAGGATCGTTCTCGAAAGCGCTGAAGGCGATGGGCGTGCCGGTCGATGCCGAGCGTTTGGCCCGGTCGATCGAGTTCTCCAGCTTCGATGCGCTGCGCGGCCAGGAAGACGCGCATGGATTCGTCGAGAAATCCCGGCACGCCGACCATTTCTTCCGCTCCGGCGAGGTCGGACAGTGGCAGCATGACGTGCCGCCCGACGTGGTCGACTTCATCCGCGAGCGCCATGGCCCCGTGATGCGGCGCCACGGGTATCTCGCCTGACCTGACCGAGGCGGGCGACTGAACCGGGAATGACCGAAGACCTGCGCCGCATCATCTGGATCGCCTCGTTCCCGAAGTCGGGTAACACCTGGGCGCGCGGCGTCCTCGGGAACTACTTCCAGCCGCCGGGCCAGAGCCTCAACATCAACCGCCTGCGCGACTTCGCCACGGCGGACGTGCGCCAGAGCTTCTTCGACCGGGCCAACGGGCGCCCGTTCCGCGGCCGCACCATTGAGGACTGGATGCGAGTGCGGCCCGAGGCGATGCGGCTGATCGCGGCCTCGAAGCCGGGGCACAATTTCGTCAAGACCCACTGCCAGGTGATCCGGTTCCAAGGCCAGCCGCTGATCCCGTCGGAGGTCACCGCCGGGGCCATCTACCTAGTCCGCAACCCGTTCGACGTCGCTCTCTCCTATGCGCGCCATATTGGAGTCGACGCCGACGCCGCGATCGGCCACATGGCCGACCGGAACGCGACCCAGGGCAGCGCATCCGGAATCCTCGAGGTCGTCGGTCGCTGGGACGACCTGTCCGCACCTGGATCACGGCACCGGGTCTGACCTTGCACCTGATGCGCTATGAGGACATGGTGGCCGACAGCGCACTGGCGTTCCGGAACCTGCTCGCCTTCCTCGGGGTGCCGGTAGACGACGCCAAGCTCCAGCACACCCTGAAAGCGACCTCGTTCGAAGCGATGCAGAAACAGGAGCGGGAGACGGGATTCCACGAGCGCCCGTCGAAAATGGAGCAGTTCTTTGCCACCGGTACCGCCGGCGGTTGGAGGGATAAGCTGACCCCGGCACAGGTGGCGCGCATCCGCGCTGCGTTCCTGCCGGCACTGGAGAAATGGTACCCCGAGATGCTGGACGAGACGGCAAGGATCGCCGAGGGCGCGGCATGACCGGCCTGGCGGAGATCAGACAGCGGATCGCGGCGGCGGCGGACGCGGCCGGCCGCGACCCCGCCGAGGTAACCCTGGTGGCGGTCTCGAAGGTGCAGCCGTCCGAGCGGATCGAGGCGGTGCTGGCTGCCGGCCACCGCATCTTCGGCGAGAACCGGGTGCAGGAGGCGCAAGGCCGCTGGCCGGCGCTGAAGGAGCGCTACCCGGATGTCAGGCTGCACCTGATCGGGCCGCTGCAGACCAACAAGGTGCGCGTTGCCGTCGAGCTCTTCGACGTGATCGAGACCGTCGACCGGCCGAAGCTGGCGCGCAAGCTGGCCGCGACCCTCGCCGAGACCGGCCGGCCACTGCCTTGCTACATCCAGGTCAACACCGGCGAGGAGCCGCAGAAGGCCGGGGTGCTGCCGGCCGACGCCGACGCCTTCATCGCCGAGTGCCGCAACGTGCACGGCCTGCCGGCGCAAGGGCTTATGTGCATCCCGCCGGTGGACGAGGAGCCGGCGCTGCATTTCGCCCTGTTGAAGAAGATCGCCGAGCGCAACGGGCTCAAGGGCCTCTCCATGGGCATGAGCGGTGATTTCGAGACCGCCATCGCCCTCGGCGCCACCATCGTCCGGGTCGGCTCGGCCCTGTTCGGCCCGCGGGACTACGGCTAGACGTCGCTGCCAAAGCGGCGGACACAGGCCTCTTTGAGAGGCCTGTGCGCGGTGCCCTCGCCCGCTGCTCGCTGTGTCATTGCCGGGCTTGACCCGGCAGTCCCGGCTTCTCGTCGAAGCATTGGCAGCTGGATGCCCGGATCGAGCCCGGGCAACACTCCGTTCGTACTAACTGCACACAGGCCTCTTTGAGCGCCAATCATTTTTTCTTTTAAATTCAACACACTGACCTCCTTCTCGCCTTGAGAAGGGTCCACGGTCCGCGGTGGCGCAAAAGAAAAGGCCCGGGCGGGGAGGATCGCCCGGGCAGGTTCGGGAACACGGGAGGCGGGCCCCCGGGGATTCAGTTCCGACCTCAGATGAACTGCGAGCCTTTGCCGAATTCTGGATAGGCCTCCATGCCGAGCTCGGCCGAGTCGAGGCCCGCCATCTCGTGCTCCGGGGTCACCCGGATGCCCGTCGCGGCGTTGATGATGAACCACAGCGCGCCCGAGACGACGAACACGAAGGCGCCGACGATCACGATCGAAATGAATTGGCCCCAGAGCGTGGCGTCGGGGTTGGTGATCACCACCGCCAGGGTGCCCCAGATGCCGGCGCAGAGGTGCACCGGGATGGCGCCGACCACGTCGTCGATCCTGAGCTTGTCGAGCATCGGCACCGCGAGCACCACAATGACGCCGCCGACGGCGCCGATCAGGGTCGCCGCGCCAAGGCTCGGCGTCAGCGGCTCGGCGGTGATCGAGACCAGCCCGGCCAGGGCGCCGTTCAGCACCATGGTGAGGTCGACCTTCTTGTACATCAGCTGGGTGGCGACCAGCGCCGCCAGCGCCCCGCCGGCGGCAGCGGTGTTGGTGTTGGCGAAGATCCGGCTGATGTCGGCGACGTTGCCGACGCTGTTCATGTAGAGCTGCGAGCCGCCGTTGAAGCCGAACCAGCCAAGCCACAGAATGAATGTGCCCAGCGTCGCCAGGGTCAGGTTCGAGCCCGGCATCGGGTGGACTTGGCCGCCCTTGCCGTACTTGCCGCTGCGGGCGCCGAGGATCAGCGCGCCGGCCAACGCCGCCCAGCCGCCGACCGAGTGCACCACGGTGGAGCCGGCGAAGTCGAGGAAGCCGAAATTGGCGTCCAGGAAGCCGCCGCCCCATTTCCACGAGGCTTGGATCGGGTAGATAATGCCCGTGAGGATGGCGATGAAGATCAGGAACGGCCACAGCTTGATCCGCTCCGCCAGGGTGCCGGAGACGATCGAGGCGGTGGTGGCACAGAACATCAGCTGGAAGAAGAAGTCCGAGCCGACCGAGGCATAGGTCAGGTCGACCGCGTCGGCGCCGATGCCGACCGGCTCCGGCGAGGCGCTGCTGAAGGCGCCGAGCGCGCCCGATACGGTCCAGCCGTCGCCCGGATACATCAGATTGTAGCCGATCAGGTAGTACATCACCGCCGCGATGGCGAACAGCGACACGTTCTTCAGGCACTGCATGGTGACGTTCTTCGAGCGCACCAGCCCGGCTTCCAGCATGGCGAAGCCGGCGGCCATCCACATCACCAGGAATCCGGTGACGAGGAACATGAAGGTGGTCAGGATGAAACCCGTCTCGGGCGCGACGCCGGGGGCGGTGGCTTCCTGGGCCAGGGCCGGCCCCGAGGCCAACCCTGCGGCGAGCGCTGCGGCAAGGCCGAGCGCCGCGGTGTTTGCGGTTCTTCTCATCTGCATTTCACCCACTTCCTTCGACCGCTTCAAATCGCGTCTTCGCCGGATTCACCGGTGCGCACGCGATAGGCCTGTTCGACATTGAGAACGAAGATCTTGCCGTCACCGATCTTGCCGGTGCGGGCGGTGTTCGAAATGGTGTCGATGATCTCCTCGGCCTGGTCGTCGGTGGTGACGACCTCGAGCCGCAGCTTGGGGACGAAATTCACGACGTATTCGGCACCGCGGTAGATCTCGGTATGACCGCCCTGACGGCCGCAACCCCTCACCTCGGAGACTAAGAGGCCCTGAACACCGATCGCGGTGAGCGCCTCGCGGACCTCCTCCAACTTGAAGGGTCTGATGATGGACAGGATCAGCTTCATTGCTCTCCTCGGGTTTGATCTGACCGACTCGCGCCGGCCTCCGTGGAGACTCACTCAAGAACCATGCCAGTTTTTGTGCACTTGCAGAAGCCGCGGAAACAAGTGGAAAAAATCTTCCATAGACGCAGATCGGCGGGAGCGCAGGTTGGGAAAGTGCATTATAATTAGACACCGGCGATACATCGATCAAACTGTAGGCATCACGAAAAAACCCCTGCCACCGCCAACGGATTGCCCAGATGCGCTCGTAGGAAGGGATGCGAGACGGGTGACGGGTCTGGAATGTCGGACCGTAATCCCATAAGCTCTCGGGCAAGGCGGGAGCCACGAGCAGGAGTTCCGATTTGGCGGGGGACAGAAAAGCCAAGACCCCGAAAAAGACGCCAGCCGAAGACCCGAAACGCCGCAAGGCCCGGGGCAAGAGGCGGCGCAGGCAACCCGGCCCGATCGGCCGGGCGGTTGGCTTTGTCATCCGCTCGGTCGTCAGCCTGACGTGGGGGTTCTTCTGGCGCCTCGGTTTCGCCGCAGCGATGGTGCTGGCTGGGGCGACCGCGTTCTACTACCTGCAGCTTCCCGAGCATGATCACCTGTTTGACGGCCGCGGCGGTGGCTCGGTCACCATGCTCGACCGCTACGGCAACGTTTTCGCCTGGCGCGGCGAGCAGTATGGCGGCGACCTGACGGTGACCGAGATCTCGCCGCATGTGGTCCATGCGGTGCTCGCGGCCGAGGACCGACGCTACTACGGTCATCCCGGTATCGACCCCATCGGCATCGCCCGGGCGATGCTTTCCAACCTGCGCGCCGGGCGGCTGGTGCAGGGTGGCTCGACCCTGACCCAGCAGGTGGCCAAGAACGTCTTTCTCACCGCCGAGCGCAGCATCGAGCGCAAGCTCAAGGAGCTGCCAATGGCCCTCGCCTTGGAGCTGAAATACTCCAAGGACGAGATCCTGGCAATCTACCTCAACCGGGTCTATCTCGGCGCCGGAACCTACGGATTCGAGGCCGCCAGCCAGCGCTATTTCGGCAAGTCGGCCCGAGTTCTGCGCCCGGCCGAGGCGGCGATGTTGGCCGGTCTGCTCAGGGCCCCGTCGCGCTATGCCCCGACCAACGACCTCGGCCGCGCCCAGGGCCGGGCCAGCGTGATCATCCGAGCGATGGAGCAGGAGGGGTATCTCACCCAGTCGCAGGTGGTGCGGGCCCTGGCCCAGCCGGCAGAGCTTAGCCAGGCCGCTGCCGCCCGCGCCGGCGGCTATTTCGCCGACTGGGTGATGGAGACGGCGCCGGACTACCTCGCCAAGAACACCACCGAGGACGTGACCATCGCCACCACCTTCGACGCCGCCATGCAGCGGGCGGCGGAGGACGCGGTTGCCGCGGTGTTCGACGCCAAGGTCAAGGAGAGCAGCGTTGCCCAGGCGGCGGTGGTGGCGATGAGCCCGGACGGTGCGGTTCGGGCCATGGTCGGCGGCCATGCCCGCGGCGTCGGCCAGTTCAACCGCGCCACCCACGCCAAGCGGCAGACCGGGTCGGCCTTCAAGCCGATTGTCTATGCGGCGGCGCTGGAGGCCGGCATGAGCCCGCTCGACGTGATCGAAGACCGGCCGATCCGGATCCGCAACTGGACGCCGGAGAACTACGACCGCAAATACCGCGGCGCGGTGACGCTGGTCGATGCCTTGGCGAGCTCGATCAACACCGTGGCGGCAAGGGTGTCGGAGCGGGCCGGGCGGAGTCGGGTGCGGGCGACGGCCAAGCGCATGGGCATCACCACCGACTTGGCGCCGGGCCCGGCGATCGCGCTTGGCACGTCGGAGGCGACCCTGGTCGATATGACCGGGGTGTTTGCCACCATCGCCAATGGCGGCCGCGCCGCCGACCCGCACGGCATCCGCGAGATCCGGCTCAGAGAGGACAACACGGCGCTGATGCGCAACTCCGGCAACGGCGGTGCGCGGGTGCTGTCGCGGCGCAACGCCGGGCTGCTGACCTGGATGCTGCGCGAGGTGATCGAGCGCGGCACCGGCCGGCGCGCCCGGCTACCCGACCGCGACGCCGCCGGTAAGACCGGCACCACGCAGGCGGCGCGGGACGCCTGGTTCATCGGCTTCACCGCCGACTACGTGGTCGGGGTGTGGATGGGCAACGACGACAACACGCCGCTGACCGGGGTCGCCGGTGGTGGTCTGCCGGCGGAGATCTGGCGCGAGACCATGCTTTACCTCGCCGCCGCGACACCGCCGCAGCCATTGGCGGTGACCTTTCCAACCGGCGAATCGACGGTGCTGCGCTCCGGCCCGCCGGGCGACCGTGACGATGTCGCCGGCGGCGACTCGGTGATCGGTCGGGTCTTCAGCGACGTCCTGCGCAGCCTGACCGGCGGCGGTGAGCGTCGCCACGCGCCGGCGCCCGACTGGGAGCCGCCGCCGACAGGCGCGGATCGTTGACGCCGGCGGCGAGCCCGCCGGCCGAACCGGTCACGCCTCGCCGGGCTGCACCCCGTCATAGCCCTCGATGACGATGATGTCCGCCACCGCGGCCTTCAACCGGTGCGCCATCGCCTCGGCGTATTCCGGAGAGCGGTAGCAGTCGAGCGCGGCCTGGTAGCTCGGGAACTCGATCACCACGTTGCGGTCGCGGGCCTCACCCTCGACCGCCTCGAAGGCACCGCCCCGGATCAGGAACCGGGCGCAGTACTTGGCGAAGGCCTTGCCGTTCGCGGCGACGTATTTCTTGTAGCCCTCAGGGTCGGTTACCTCGACCCAACCGATCCAGTACCCTTTCGCCATCGCCCGGTTTCCTCTGAGATTTCTACGCTGCGGACGGCAGCATAGGCGAATGGCGGCCGGCAACCAAGCGGGCGCGTGCGGTGCCGCCGCCTCACCCCGCGTCGAACCGGAGCCGGTGCAGCCGCCGGCCCTCGCGCTTCAGCCAGGCGCGGCGGTCGCGGTAGGCCGGCATCAGCCGCTCGACCAGCGCCCAGTAGAGGGGGCCGTGGTTCATCTCGGCCAGATGGGCCGCCTCGTGGGCGGCGACGTAGTCCAGCACCTCCGGCGGCGCCATGGCCAGGCGCCAAGAGAAGCTGAGCCGTCCGGCGGCGCTGCAGGAGCCCCAGCGCGAGCCGGTGTCGCGCAGGCTCACCGATTTCGGCGCGCGGCCGAGCGTTGCGGCGTAGCGCTGTGCCGCTGGCACCAGGGCGTCACGGGCGCGGGTCTTGAGAAAGGCGGCGATGCGCGGCCCGGGGGGCAGCCCCGCCGCGCCGCTGAGGACCAGGCGACCGGCATCGAGGCGCGGTGCGCGGCGCGGTCCGTCGCTGAGACAGATTTCGACCTCCTCGCCGGCGACCGGCAGCCGTGTGCCGGCAGCGACGACAATCGGCCGCGGGGTGCGCGCCGGCGCCCGGGCCAGCCAGCCGGACTGGCGCATGAGGAACATCCGCGCCTCGGGCAATGGCACCCCCGGCGGCATCGTCAGCACCGCGTCGCCCCGCGCCGGGTCGAGCCGCAGGGTGAAGCGCCGGGCGCGCGCGGTGATTCGCAGGCGCACCCGAACCGCCGGGTCGTCGAGGGCGATGAAGGGCTCATCCATCCGGGTGGGGGCCATAGCCAAAGGCGCGCCACGTCATGGCGCGCCTTGATCGCTTGCCACCCTGCGCAGTCGCCTCAGTCGGCGACGCTGGCCCGGTGGGCCCGGACGAAGTCGCGCACCCGCGGCTGGATGTGGTTGCACCAACGCGAGCCGTTGAAGATGCCGTAGTGCCCGACCTTGGGTTGCATGAAGTACTGCTTTTTGTCGTCAGGCAGGTTGCAGCACAGGTCGAGCGCCGCCTTGCTCTGGCCGAGCCCGGTGATGTCGTCGGCTTCGCCCTCGATCGCGAACAGGGCGATGTCCCGAATCTCTTCCGGCTTCACCAGACGGTCTCGGTGCATGAACGTGCCCTTCGCCAGGGCGTAGTCCTGGAACACCTTCTTGACCGTCTGCAGGTAGAACTCGGCCGTCAGGTCCATGACCGCCAGGTACTCGTCGTAGAACTTGCGGTGCGCCGCCGCCGAATCGCCGTCGCCCGCCACCAGATGCCGAAAATGCTCCATATGGGCGTCGACATGGCGGTCGACGTTCATCGCCATGAAGCCCGAGAGCTGCAGGAAGCCCGGATAGACCCGGCGCATGAAGCCCTGGTTGGGCCACGGCACGGTGACGATGACGTTCTGCTCGAACCATTCGATCGGCCGGCTCTTGGCCAGCCGGTTGGGCTCGGTCTCGCTGATCCGGGTGTCGATCGGGCTGCCCATCACGATCAGTGCCGAGGGCCGGGCCGGGTCGTTGTTTTCGGCCACCAGACTCGCCGCACAGAGACACGGCACGCCGGGCTGACAAACCGCCATCAACGCCGCCCGCTCGCCGTCGGCGGCGAGGAAGCGCAGGAACTCGATCAGGTAGTCGATGTAGTCGGAAAGGTCGAGCTCCCCTTCGGACGTCGGAATGTCGCGGGCATCCTTCCAGTCGGTGATGTAGACGTCGTGCTCCGGAATCATCGCCCGGACGGTGCCGCGCAGCAGGGTCGCGTAGTGACCCGACATCGGCGCCGCCAGCAGGACCTTCGGATCATTGCGCGCCTCGACCTTGGCTGAATCGCGCCGGAAGCGCAGTAGGTCGCCGAACGGCCGCTCCAGCACCACCTCTTCCACGATGGGGACGGTTTCGCCGTCGGTCGTGGTCTCCGGCAGGCCGAATTCGGGTTTGCCGTAGCGTTTTGTTGCATTCGCGAACATCTCGCACGCTGCCGCGGTCGCGCGCGCCGGAAGACTGGAGGCGAAGGGAAAGAAGGGGTTGCGCAGCGCTTGACTGCTGACCCGTGCTGCCGTCCGCATCGGGCCCATCGCTGCGTGAGTCATTTCATAAGCATGGTATAACACGATTGTCGTCCCGTTTCGTTTCGCCCGCTTGACGAAGCAATGTAGTGCCGGAGCGGCTGCGTCGCAAGCGACCCCTTCGCTGATGCACGAAATAACGCAGTGGTGATGCCGCGGTGCGTAAAATAGGGCTTTGACAGCAGCTTTGGTTCTGTGGCATTGCCGCTTCCCTCTTGAACGACTGAACGACCGTCCGCGACATGGAGATGCTGATGGCCAAAGCTGAATGGGGCGTTAAGCGAACGTGTTCGAGCTGTCGGGCGCGCTTCTACGATCTCGGGCGCGACCCGATCATCTGCCCGAAATGCGGGGTCCAGCTCGACATCTCGGTGCCGCTGAAACCGAAGCGGATCAAGCCCGGCGCCTCGGAGAAGGCTCCGGCCAAGGCCCCCGCTGGCGATTCGGCGCTGATCGATGACGAGGATATCGACGAAGACATCGATGCGGACCTCGAAGATGACGCTGTCGTGCTCGAGGGCGAAGAGGACGACGACGCAGCCCCGGTGGTGAAGCCGGAGGCGAACGATGACGGCGCCGACGAAGAGGCGATCGAGGATTTCGACGACGACGTTCTCCTGGAAGAAGAGGAGGAGGACCTCGACGACGAAGATATCGAGGACGAGATCAGCGACTTCAACGACAACGAGCGGAAAGACAGCTGACCGGTCCGCGAAGCAGCGGCGTGCGGCGACACTTTTTTCTCTTGAACTGGGGCAGGCTTGCCCCTAGATTCCGCGCGCCGACGCAAGAATCCGGCACCCAAGGGGCCATAGCTCAGTTGGGAGAGCGCTTGAATGGCATTCAAGAGGTCAGGGGTTCGACCCCCCTTGGCTCCACCAAACAAGTCAAAGCCTTAGCAGGAAACTGCTAGGGCCTATGTTGTGCGCGGGTTACAAATGGGTTGCAAAGAGTGTTCGCTTGGGCTGTTTGTTAGGTTCTGCTCCGCCGCTTCGTGACCGATTTTGAATGGCACCTCCAACCTCCTCACAGGAACGGCCGAAGCCCCCCGCGACACCGCTACCGACACACGACAATCGGCCCGATGGCCTCACGGAGGCCGGGGGTGGGTCTGGGGTAC